>Ga0126371_10001820_pt1 | contig 18113 bp, 13 predicted proteins | sample PanSoiMetaPlot_4_FD_110145 | JGI IMG/M metagenome (GOLD analysis project Ga0126371, IMG submission 110145) | Tropical forest soil microbial communities from Panama - MetaG Plot_4 | ecosystem: Environmental > Terrestrial > Soil > Tropical forest > Bulk soil | place: Panama | collected 2016-02-17 | reverse complement strand
TTCTGAAAAACGACTTGCTCTTTGCTTATTTCGAGTATCGCGGCGATGACATAAAAAGGGATTTGGAGAAAATGGCTTCAGATCCGAAGACTCAGGAATGGTGGGCAATCACAGGGCCGATGCAGCAGCCGCTGCCAGATCGCAAGACCGGCGAGTGGTGGGCGACCATGGATGAGGTCTTTCATCTCGACTAGCGTTTGAGGTTTCATTCAGGAGCACATATGAGACGAGAATCTACCCGTAATCGACGTGACTTCATCAGAGTTGCCGGCCTTTCCCCGTCTTCCTTTTGGTCCGTCATCTGAGCTTCGCCGGCATGGTTGACGACCGCACGGCATGGTATCGCGAGGCCAAGTTTCACATGTTCCTAGACTGGGGACCTATTCATTGGCGAGCGTCGAAGCCTCCTGGCTGATCATGACTACCTAGGCCGGTTGTATTTCTTAAGCGGTATATCGGGAGTTGACGAAGCGACTTAACCCGACGAAGTTCGACCGTTACTCTTTCGTCGACTTAGCACAGAATCACGATGTGTCGAGAGGCGTGGCGGCAATTCTTGTTTCAGGGTGAATCGGTTTGTTCGGATCTTATGGTAGCGACTGACAGGCACCATAACATATATGACCCTTGCCAATAGCGTGCAGACCGATGTTCCTCGGCCTCAGAATCCCAGGCCGATTATTTCCATTGGGGCTGGAGGAATTGTGCGAGATGCGCACTTGCCGGCCTATAAGAAGGCAGGGTTCCCGGTCATAGCCATTACCGATCTGGACAGAAATAAAGCCGAGCATCTGGCAAGTACTTTTGGTGTTTCGACTGTGCTATCGGGAATGGAAGAGGCAGCCGCCTACGCACCCGGGGATGCGGTGTTCGATGTCGCCGTACCGGCGTCCGCATTAGTACCGGTCTTGCGACAGATTCCTGATGGCGCTGCGGTTCTTCTGCAAAAACCCATGGGCGAAACATTGCGGGAAGCGCGAGCCATCGTCCAGATTTGCCAAACCAAGCGTCTAACGGCGGCGGTCAATTTTCAACTCCGGTTTGCTCCAAATATGCTGATGGCCTCGCGCCTGCACGAGAGTGGTGCGCTAGGAAACATTCATGACATGGAAGTCAGGGTGAGCGTGATGACTCCCTGGCATCTTTGGGACTTCCTGCAGAAAGCGCCGCGAATCGAAATTCTGTACCACTCGATTCACTACGTGGACCTGGTGCGGTCGTGGTTTGGAAATCCAATATCTGTCCTCGCGAAGACGTTGACCAGTCCAGACGCTGCTCAGTTGGCGCCGACCAAAAGTGTGATCTTGATGGACTATGGAGATAACAAACGCGTCTTCATCAATACGAATCACAGCCACCATTTCTCCGCACAATTCCAGGAGAGTTTTGTGCAGTGGGAGGGGACCGAGGGCGCAATGCGTGCGCAAATGGGCGTGAATCTGGATTACCCCACGGGCCGGCCTGATACGCTCAAATACATCTTCCGAGGAGATAGTGCATGGAGGGAAGCCGAAGTCAGCGGGAATTGGTTCCCTGACGCTTTCATGGGCACGATGGGTTCGCTGCAGGCATATTTGGAAGGATCAACTCCTCTGTTGCCAACCCGCGTTGAAGACGCATTCGACACAATGCGAGTGGTGGAGGCGGCGTACATGAGTAGCGTCAGAGGCGGAATCAGGCCGAATGAATTGTAGCGGCGATTAAAGTAGTGCGCCCAAGATTTCTGAATTCGGTGTTGAGAGAACCAGCTGGGAAACAAGACATTATGCCGGACTATGCCATTGAATCAATAGCAACTCTAGACGCACGTTTCCCCTTGCCCCACGGAGCAGGCGCGGATGCTCTCCATACCAATTCTGAATACTGCTTTGCGGTCACGCTTCTCAGAAGTCGAGGCGGTCTCTGTGGAACGGGCATCGCGCTCACCCTGGGGGAAGGGAATCGTCTCGTTTGCGACGCCATTGAGTTGCTTGCGAAACCGCTCGCCAAGAAACCAATCGAGGAGGTGATGTCTGACTTTGGTCGTATTTCGCGACGCTTATCCGATGACCCTTCGCTCCGCTGGCTGGGTCCGCACAAGGGAGTCATTCATCTTGCGCTGGCGTCCATCACGAACGCGTGTTTCGATCTTTGGGCGAAGAGCCGCAACGTCCCACTCTGGAAACTACTGATTGACCTAACTCCACAACAGGTCGTACGGTTATTGGACCTGAGCTATCTGGACGAGGTTCTTTGTGAGCAAGAAGCTCTGAACTTGGTCGCCACTAACGTTCCTTGTCGCTTTGAACGTCGAGCCGTTCTGGGGAGAGGCTATCCTGGATATGACACCTCGGTGGGATGGATCGCGTACGAAGACGAAAAGGTGCGGGAGCTGACGGCGCGAGCCATTAACAGTGGATTCAACGCTTTTAAGCTGAAGGTTGGTTCACCAGAGCATGAGCGCGATCTACGCCGCGCGGCGATGCTGCGTGAGTGTATCGGTGATTCCGGCACACTCATGTTCGACGCCAATCAGAGTTGGGGCCTGCCGACCGCTCTTGCCATTTGTCGTAGCCTCGCGACGTTTGGCCCGTTATGGATCGAGGAGCCGACACACCCTGACGATATCCGCGCGCATGCTAGCCTCGCGGAAGAGATCGCACCGGTAAAGATTGCAGCGGGCGAGCACATTCCTAACCGGGTGCTGTTCAAGAATTTCATGCAAGCGGGGGCGCTCCACTACGTTCAGGCTGACTGTACGAGGTTAGGTGGAGTAAGCGAGTTTCTTACCGTGAGCTTACTGGCTACAAAGCTAGGCCTCCCGGTGGTGCCTCATGTGGGTGATATGGGACAGTTGCATCAGCACCTCGTGTTATTTAATTGTATTGCGCTGGGGCAGGAAGTTTTGTTCCTGGAATACATACCCCATTTGCGCGACCACTTTGTATTTCCGGCGGTGGTCAAAGATGGGAGCTATCGAATCCCGGAAGAACCTGGTGCGTCCTGCGATCTGAAGGTCGCATGATAAGGAGCTGAATGGGTCAGCCTGGAGTGAACCCCTGGTGTCCAAAGGACGGAAAAGGGTTTCCCGATGAGTGAGGAACTGGCAGCCGGAGGTCGCAATGGGGATCGAGAATCGCGGGCTCTGCTGAAGCAGAGCTTGGCGACGCGGCTTCGTAACGAGATTCTGCAAGGGAGAATCGCCCCTGGCCAAAAAATTATCGAGGGGCGGTGGGCACGGCATTTCGGTGTTGCGCAACTTTCCATTCGTGAAGCACTCAATATTCTTGCCGTCGAAGGATTTGTCACAAAACGGCACGGGCGAAGCGCCCGCGTTCTCAGTTTGACGGAAACCGACATCATTCACATCTACCAGATTCGCGGAGCCCTAGAAGGCTTGGCCGCACGGATCATTGCAGAACACAAACTGCCGTTGCAAGATATTGAGTCTGCCATGAGCGCCATTCAAGTGGCGGTCGCGAGCAATGACCCGCTCAAGGTCATCGACTCTATCCAGAGATTTCACCTCTGTATATTGGAGAAAACCGAAAACCCACTTCTTCTTGACACCGGAACGCGGTTGATCGTGCCCTTGCTTGCGTTTACTCGAATGCGCGTTCAGGCTAAGAAACTAGACGCATCCCCGTGGGTGCCGGAGGTGTCGAACCATCAGAGAATACTGGATGCTATAAGGATGGGAGATCCACACTTGGCCGAACAGATCGTCGTTCACATCACAGACCTCTTTCTCAAGGCAGCTCTGGCCGTGTGGGCACAGTAAATCAAGGATTACGGGTAGCATGTAGCTCGGGGAGGCTGTTTTGTTGTGCGTCCGCGATATTCCCGCACGCGATCGTCAATGAGGGGATGCCCCGCCGGATCGATTTCTGTTAATCGGAACCCGATTCTGGCAGCACTCGTGTCAGGGTAGCCGATTAGGTTTCCGAGTTGCCGGCATGCAAAAATGTCTAGAAGTCGTGTGCGAACTCAACACGGTTTTTGTCCTGATGCTCAGTACATCGATTCTCGGGTCGGTCGTCCCCCAACATTACACACCGCTGATGCGCGCAGAGCAAGGCGACACCAAAGCCAAGCTTGCCGCCTGACTGGTTGTCCACGAGTTGAGAGCCCTGATCGAGCCTTCCGAAGGCCAGATTCTCTGGATTCGTCAGTCGAATGGCTGGTGGGATGGACAAAAAGTGCCGTCCTACGACTGAGGACGGCACCGATGTTCATGGCCAAACATGATCGTTTGCTATCTCTTCTAACCTTTTCGACTAGCCAGCAAATTCACGCCGCACGCTTTTCTTTCTGTGCCGCTTTTGCTTCTTTCGCTTTTTCTGCCTCCATCGCAGGCTTCAGTTGCGCCATCACCGTGTCGAGATTGAATGACGCCGCTTTCTGGCGAGGTGGGTACTTAACGAAATTGTCTATCTGCTCCTTAACGACGGCTTGGGCAGCGTAGAGATAGGGTACGTGGTCGATTACCCAATCCCAGTACACATTGGAGTTGAACTCTGCCCGCTCGAAAGGATCGCGACGAAGATTGAAGATATGGGGAAGGCGTAGTTTCACAAAAGGCTCAGCCCAAACGTTAGTGCTGACTGCGTCCTGTTTCTCAAACACTAACTTGTAGTCGCCTATCCTCAGTGCCATCACACCGCCGTCGTCGCTGACATAGAAAAAAGAGTTTCTGGGGCTCTCCTTCGCTTGCCCAGTTAGATACGGCAAAATGTTGAATCCATCAATATGCACCTTAAATGTCTTGTCTCCGATTTTGTAACCTTTAAGGAGCTTGTCCTTCACATCGGGATCGCCTGCTGCCGCAAGGAAAGTCGGCAACATATCCTGATGATTCACAATACCGTTTAGGTATGTACCCGCCTTGATCTTGCCGGGCCAGCGCATAAAACAGGGAACTCGCCAAGCACCTTCCCAGTTCGTATCCTTTTGGCTGCGGAAAGGAGTATTGGCGGCGTCTGGCCACGTATCGTTCTCTGGGCCGTTGTCGGTTGAGTACATCACGATCGTGTTATCGGCTACGCCAAGTTCGTCAAGCTTATCTAGCATTTGGCCGATTTGCTCGTCATGGACAACCATGCGATCGCTGTAGTCGTCTTGCCCGCTTTTTCCGCGATTCTTAGCTGCAAGATGAGTTCTCAGATGACAGGCCGTAGAGTTGTACCAAAGAAAGAATGGTTTCTCTGCCTTGACTTGCTTCTCCATCCAGTCGAGAGCGTGAGCAGTGATCTCCTCGTCCACGGTCTCCATGCGCTTTTTGGTTAGCGGGCCAGTGTCCTGGATTTTCTGTTTGCCCACGCGCCCCCACCGGGGCTGTTCGGTGGGATCGTCCTTGTCGGTGGCGACGCAGTGCAGGACGCCGCGAGGCCCGAACATTTCCTTGAATTTAGGATCTTTCGGATAGTCGGGCAGCTCTGGTTCCTCTTCGGCGTTCAAGTGATACAGATTGCCGAAAAACTCGTCGAAGCCGTGTACCGTCGGCAGAAATTCATTGCGATCGCCGAGATGGTTCTTGCCGAACTGACCGGTTGCATAGCCGAGCGGCTTGAGCAGGTCAGCAATGGTAGGATCTTCCGGCTGAAGACCGACTGTCGCGCCTGGCATTCCGACTTTGGTCAGGCCTGTGCGGAGGGGGTTCTGGCCGCAGATAAAGGCCGCCCGTCCGGCAGTACAACTCTGCTGGCCGTAATAGTCCGTAAAGGCGACGCCTTCTTGGGCGACGCGATCAATGTTCGGGGTGTGATAACCCATCATGCCGTGGCTGAAGTGACTGATATTCCACGTGCCGATGTCATCGCCCCACAGGACCAGGATGTTAGGTTTCTTCTGGGTTGCCATGAAGTATTCCTTTCCTTAGGTGAGTTTGGGATTCGCGGGCTGCCGGGTCCGAAGGAAAGCATCGTTTCAGGAGCTTATCTTGAAGGCGCCGACTATCCAACGGTAAGTACGGAGTGACGATCTCAAAACTGACAAAGATGACAGTAGTCGAGCCAATGACGTATTCAGGAGGAGCAACGAAGACAAACACCCGACAGTCAAGTCAAATTGGTTAGCAACGTGAGCAGGTGCACTCGCGCGGAGTCACTGCCTCAGTCCAGCGTAGTCGGAGATCTTCCCGGGATCAGCAGCCCACTTCGTCCGGCTGCTACCTGCGAAGCCAGAGCTCATGGGCGCATCAATAAAGAATTTGGTGCTAGGGAAAAAACTGTTCCGCTGTAAGAGTAAGTTGCTGGCGCACCATCAGGGTCACGATCAAAATACCTTCCGACAGTTTCAAGAACGCGTGTTTGCAACACCTATTTGGAATTCCACACTGTTGGGCTGGCAATTGTAGCAGTGGGCGATCGCAAAGTTGTACCCCTAGCATGATTGTGCCATGCGTCAACACCACACCTACGCCGTCCAATTCCTACTGGCTACGACTTTACTAATTGTGAGTCATACCCGAAGTGCTCAGTGTGCGCAACAAGAGAACCAGGGTACCCAACCTGATAAGCCAGCTCCTGCTGATCAAAGTTCGTCCGAAGAAGGACAGGAGAACGCATTGGCAAAGGCAGTTCAGAATCCGGTGGCGAGCCTCATCAGTGTACCCCTTCAAAACAACACGAACTTTGACATCGGTCCCAATGATCGCACTCAGAACATTCTGAACGTACAACCCGTGATACCGGTGCGTGTGAGCACGAATTGGAATCTCATCATGCGCATCATCACGCCGATCATCTATCAACCCAGTATCGCTTCGCTGCTCATCCCGGCGAACACTCCCTTGAATCATCTGGGAACGCTGGGGCTGGGGGACATGAATCCAAGCTTCTTTCTATCACCCGCCAAACCAAAGAAGTTGATTTGGGGTGTAGGCCCGACGTTTCTTTTGCCAACTGCAACCGACGATGTTCTTGGACAGAAAAAATGGGGCATCGGGCCGTCGGTGGTCCTGTTGACCCAGCCGGGACACTGGACGATCGGCGCATTGATCAACAACATTTGGTCATTTGCCGGCAGCGGTAACTCGCTGTCGTTCCCTTCTCAATTGTTGCCATGCGGGGAATGTACGCAGCCCATTGGGATAAGTACGCACAAGGACGTGAATCAGATGCTGCTGCAGTACTTCATCAATTACAACCTCAAAAAGCATTTCTACCTTAGCTGGCAACCGATCATCACCGCGAATTGGGAAGCGAACAGTGGAAATGTCTGGACGGTCCCGTTCGGTGGCGGAATAGGACGCATCATGAAATTCGGAAACCAGCCAGTGAATCTCAGTGCTCAGTTTTACGGCAACGCCAAATATCCGCGTTTCGGCTCGCCGTGGAGTATGCGTCTGCAGCTCGCCTTCTTGTTCCCCAAGTTAACCCAGGGTGAGAAAAAGAAGGTCCTGGAGAAGAAGCTCAAACAGCTCGACGAGGAGCAACCGAAGCACTGAGTTCAGCCCGGCGATGAGTTCTAAGGCCAGACGAATCACGAAGTTAGGTTTCCAGCCGGTGAAGATCAGTGCTGAGTTCTATGAAAACGTCGAACAGACGGTAGGTGGTTCGCCATGGCAGGCAGGAGTTAAGCGTCGTACACGTTCAAGTCTGTGGAATACATCTAATGTCGGTTGCCGATAAGTCTACTGTTAGTTTTGACGGGTCAATGAATCGACTTGCCACCAACCATCTAAAGTGTTAGCGGTTGCCCGCAGTGTCAGTATCTGTCCGCCCCCGTTGCGGTCAAGGTGCCTAGTGTCGCGACACGCAGCTGTCACTCTGAACTCTCCCGTTCGGAATACGCTTTCATCTGGCAGTTCTGCCAGTTTCTTACCCCAAGTACGTCCTAGTATGTTTGGTGCAAAATGAAAAGTACCGGGCAAGGCGACTTTGACCCCGGATCAAGCCTGAGCGCGCATATAAAGCCGACGCAAGTAACCGTCGAGCGTGCTTTGTCGCTTGCAGGCTTGATTCTCTTGGCGCTTTACGCAGGCTTCAGGATTCAGGGTACTGTGCTCTCGCGAGTGGCAGTCGAAACCTTCGAGAGAGCGGCAGGAAAGGCGCCGAGTTCAGATAATCTCAGCAAAAGCAGCGGGGCATCTCAAACCGACTCTAGTGTCTGGTCAGAGTCGCGAATTCAAAGCTACAAGCAGAGTCTTTCCCGGCACACTTCGCCGGCTTTGGCGGTTTTGCGGATAACCAGTATCCATTTGGAGGTGCCGGTTTTAAATGGGACCGACACGCTCAGCCTCAATCGCGGAATAGGTTGGATCAGAGGCACCACGCAACCTGGGCAGTTTGGCAACATTGGCCTCGCCGGACATAGGGATGGCTTCTTTCGCCGACTCAAAGACCTCAGGGTAGGTGAGCGTGTCGAGTTAGTGACCCATGACAGAACTGACACATTTGTAATCGACAACCTGCGGGTGGTAAACCCACAAGATGTCAGCGTATTGCGGCCAGGGGAGCCGTCACTCACGTTAGTGACTTGCTATCCCTTCTACTTCGTAGGTAGTGCGCCACAACGATATATCGTACATGCATCGATTGTTCGTTTGGTGTCCGATCATGTGGCTGCACCGGCCCAAGGAAAGTCTGTGCACTAAGCCAGAAACTAGGAGACTCAAAATGAATTCAACCAGAAGAACATACGCAGTCAGCCTGATAGCGGCAGTCATTCTCTCATTGATCTGTGTCGCCGTCGATGCCCAGGTGAAAACAAACTCCAGTACGTCAAGTGGACAGGCAACGACTCAAACACAGGTCGAGCGCGGAGAAGTGGTTTCAGTCAATGGAAACGATCTAGTCGTCAAGATGGAGGATGGGTCTTTACGCCACTTCACCAACGTTCCGGAAAGCGCGCGAGTAACCGTGGACGGACAGGAGTTGGGCATCCACGATCTGAAACCAGGCATGAAGTTACAGAGAACGATTACCACTACGACGGTCCCGAAAACCATCACCACGGTTCAAACGGTTACAGGGACAGTATGGCATGTGTCGCCTCCAAACTACGTGACATTAAGACTTGAGGATAACAGCACGCAGAGGTTCAAAATTCCTGCAGGGCAAAAATTCACTGTAAACGGTCAACAGACAGATGCCTTCGGCTTGCGGGAAGGAATGAAAATTTCCGCGACCAAGATTGTGGAAGTACCATCAACAGTCGTGGAACAGCAGAGAAAGGTGACAGGCACGATGCCACCTCCGCCAACGCCGCCGGCGCCCGACCAGCCGATGTTAATTGCCGTCCTTGTGGCCCCGGCCCCGACCCCGGCCCCGGCCGCGGCTCCGGCACCAGCTGCATCTGAGCAGCCAAAAACACTGCCTCAGACGGGTAGCTCAATTCCATTACTCGGCTTGCTGGGAGCGCTCGTCCTTGCGACAGGACTTATGCTTCGAGCTGCGAGATTGATTAGGAGAGCGTGAAAATCAGAGCCACGGTTATTTTATGGTCGGCTTCGACGGGTTTTGCCCCGACGAATTCTTGTATGAATAGCCTGTGCTCCGGTTTAGGTTGTCGAAGGTCGGGATGGCCTCGTCGACCACGTCAACCTCTGAGGAATGCTCAATCACGGTTGCGTTTGGGAACAGACCTCCCAGGACGACGAACAACACAATTCCGGCCAGGATCCACCGCTCACGCGGCAACGCATCTGCCATAACCGTAAAGCCGGTTCGATGCGTGCCTAGGAAAAGCCGCGAGAACAGGCGAAAGAAGCTCACGGCATTCATCGCGGTGGCAATGGGAAGGAGTAGCCCTGTGAGCGGGTGCGTGGTAAGCGTTCCCTGAATCAATAAGTCCTGAGAGCAGAAGCCCAATGTGCCCGGTAGACCAACGAGTGCCAGTCCCAGGATGGCGAACGACACGGCGAGACGCGGGGCGTGTTGGGCCAAGCCCAAATGCTTGCTCGCGCTCAGATTCTCGCCAAAACGAACCTCGAGCAGTCGCAGAATCGCGAAAAGACCCACCGTGGACACCGTGACCACAACCCAGTGCACAAGGGCGCCAGTAATTCCTTCTGCTGTTCGGCTCTCAAGGCCACTCAAAATGCAAGCTGACTGACTGAGAGCAAGGAAGGCGAGCAACCGCCGGGGGGAGTTCTCGGCAAGAGCCCGAATGGCAACAAAAACCGCGGTGGCGATAGCGAGATAGGAAAGAATCGGGAACAGGTGGTCTGTCTCCGGAAATAGCGGGACAATCAACTTGACGACCAAAAGTGCCCCGAAATGGCCGTTGAGGAGAAGTGCAGAAGGGACTAACGGTCCACTCTCCGCAGCGTCTGCTACCCAAGCTTGGGCGGGGATAATCCCCTTGCGACAGATCGCAGCGACGATCAGAAGGGTAAACGCTGCAATTCCTCCTGGGCTCTGTCCCTTCAAGTTTCCAATCGAAAAGATTTTGGTGTTGGCCGCGATGAAGCCAATAGCAAGCGCGAGCGCGAGAGTGGAAGTTAGGACGGCAACCGCGGGACGCCACGCGCGAGATCGGAACCACCCCGCCCACAAGAACGGGACGATAGACAGTATCCACGCGCCCAGTAAGGCGAGCAGGTTCCCAGTCGAGTATGCCAGGAGCGTCGATCCCAGGAGAACGAGAATTCCGGCGATCGTACCCGCCTCCGAATCACGGCGCGGAAGTAACAGAATTGCGCCAAGAGTGAGGGAGGAGAACAGTAGCATTAATGTTTCATACAGAGACTCACCATGGGGTGCCCGCCAAACAAGCGCTGTGCTAGCAATGATGGATAAAAGCGCCGCAATACAGCCGAAAACGCGGACTTGTCGGCGAAAACCGGTGACGACAACCGCAGCAAGCCAGGGAGCGGCAATTGAAAGGCTGGTCAAGATAGAAGTACGGAAAACCCATCCCGGCACGGACATCAATCACCCCTCTGAGTTAGTCCCGCGGTGGAGACCTGCACGGCGCGGCCGGGGCGAATTGTAGTAGGGGAGAGTGCGCGATCTTTCCGAGAAAGATAAGTCGAGAGCCGCGACAGTGGAGCAATCACCCATCGCTCGAGCATCGTATCAAGGTGGCCGCGGTCGAGCGCCCAGCGATATAGCCATAACTGGACCCTATCCGGCAGTATTTCCTCGAGTTGCTTGCCAGTCGGCGAGAGCTGACCTCCAATGGCGGAGTGCATCTGATGATAGTCGTGAAGCATGGATGGCGCGCGCAGGTATTGCATGGTGCGAACCGTGGCGTTCCCCAAGATGTGAGCCACCGCAAGCCATTTCCATCCGAGCCCGATCTCGATGAACACAATGCCCGCTTGCGTCAATGTGGCATAAGCAAGCGATGTCTTGGCGTCGGCGCTGGCGCGACCAACAATCGTGCCGTGAATGGCAGTAGCGGTTCCGATCATAATGACGAGGGAAGAAGCAAGCACGGATTGAGCCAATAGCGGCTGCGCGCGAAGCAACAGGTACGCTCCGGCGTGGATCGAGATTGCTCCATAGAAGATGGCGCTTGACGGAGTCGGTCCCTCCATAGCACGGGGGAGCCATCCCGAAAAAGGCACCTGCGCAGCCTTTCCCGATGCCGCAAGAAGCAGGAGAAGACACACGACGACTGCCCGTGCCCCGGTCAAGGTGGGAAAGCCACTATCAAAAGAAGCTGTTCCAGCCCAATGGTGCATGGCGAAGATGCCCACGAGCAATCCAACGTCACACGCGCGGTATATGCCGAAGACGTAAAGTCCGTTTTCGACGGGAGCGGGCCTCCGCTCGAAGAATCCGATTAACAAGACCGACGTGATGCCGACAATCTCCCATCCCGCGGCTAAGAGGTCGAAGGAACCAGCGGCGAACGCGAGTAAGGATCCAAATGCGAATAGGTGCAGCAAAAGGAAAAATCTCAGGAACCCAGACTCGCGATGAAGGTATGTCGCGGAAAACTGCCCGATCAGTCCTGAGAGCACTGCGGCTAAAGCCACAAAAGGAATCGAAAGCCGATCCACAGTCAATACTGAGGGAAAATGATAGCTGCCCACCGCGAACCAGTTGCCGAAGGTGACAGTAATGCTGCGTGCGGATGCGATCTTCCAAACCAGTGCTGTGACGCCAGCCGTACAGGCGGCGAAGGTCAGGCCGGTGATCCAAGACAGGAGCCGTTCGCTTGGAACCCAGTCCAGCAACCATAGGAGCGCGAACACACCAAAGATAAAGGCTGGGGCCACCACGACAAACACCAGAATGTCCTGAAAAGCATTCACCGCAGGCGGTCTCCGGTTCCCGTTCGAGGCGTTTGAATCCAGGCCATGGGAAGATGCTGGAGTTTCCCGGAGTACCATTCGTGGGACGAGAGCGCCACTGGAAGGCGCTGGAGGTCCTCGTGGAACTCCTCAAACCCGCTGTCCCGGTGAACATGGACACGTGCGGAGGCAGGGTCAATCGTCGCCAGTCGAATCCAGCGGTTCTCGAGGAGTTGCTTTAATGCGGTATTAGTCTCGATCACTTTCTCCACCCGTTCAGGCGTGGTCTCGACCACGAACAGAATCCGGACGGGCTCATGGATTTCAACCATCTGCCATGGCAAGCCGGTGCGCAGGTCGCTGGCATGACCGTCCATGACTCCCATCAAGCTGGTAACGTTGTGTGGCAGTTTGGTCCCGCATCCATATCGGTCGTTGTCGATGAACGAAAAGTAGTATTCAAGACTGATCCCGGCGCAGACAGGGACGGCGGCGGCCAGCAATCCAGCCAGGGCTGCATTACCGGGATCTAGATTGGCGTCATAGGAAACCAGAAATGACCGCCGATCGAGGAATAAGCCACGCGTCAGGCTGCGACGCCCCACGATGCAAACCGAATTTGTGCAGTGGCCATATTCCGGCCGCGGCTGGGCGAGATGCTCACTGCGTTCTTCCACGTGGCGAAGTGCGCGTTCCGCATCCGCATAGGCTGGCAACGATTCAAATCGCCGGGCGCGTTCGAGTGCGTTCTGGGCTCTCGCGCGATCAAGCGCGTTACGAATAGACTCCACATCCGCCAGATGTGTCGAGGGAACCGGATCGAGGTCGAAGAGTTCTACGCCGTCGTTGCAGGTATCGTGATAGCCACCGATGAACCAGGTATCTGATGGGATATCGATCCCTCTCTCCCGCAAGCGTTCGCGCACTTCCTCCCGGTTTACCATTGCGGCAAAAAGCCGTGCATTCGGTCCTCCGCGACGTCCGCCACAGGCGCCGCAATCGTGAGCCGACTCATGTGGATTGTTGAGGCTGCTTGAACCGTGGCCCAGGATTACTACGAGCCGAGCGAAGTCGCGCACCAAACCTGCAGGACCCAGAACGCCGGCGACTCGTTCAGCCTTTTCCTGCACAGTGAATCCCATCAACAAACCGGACACTACACCTTGCGATTGCTTTGTGTTCCGCATCAGCGTGAGCTCAGTCCGCGGCTCGGGCAAAAATGCCTTGTTCAGCCAATCGCGCAAGAGCGCATAACGGCGTGGCGCCAGGAGATGACCGATCAATGGCACGGCGGAGAGCAAGCCGAGGGCTGAGGTCGAAACCCAGCCCCGGAGCAAGGTCTTGGATGAGATAAACGAATTGCGCATTAGCAACCCAAGAATCCGACGCCTCCAACGGCGGCTTTCGAGTAGCCCGCTGTCTCCGGCCTTTGGCTGTTCCATGATCGCGTGCTTGGGTTTGACCACCACTGGGCAGAACGCCGCCCCGTGTGGATCATCGATTCCCCTGTAATCCACGGCTACCCCGAAGAATCCGGCAGCGCTATAGGTCTCCAGCAAAGGATGGACTTCTTCGAGAGCGCGCCGCATGGATTCCTCGCGCTCGTCGAGGCAAAAGAATACTTGCGCGGGAGGTCTTTGCCGTTGATCGAATAAGCCGCGATATTTTCTGTGGCTAGCCAGCCCTCGCAAGATCTCGCGTTCGTGAGTCCGCTCATAGGCAAGATGGAGGATTCGCCGGCGCTCCAGTCCATTGAAGGCTTTGACTTCGCTCGAAAACGCCATCCACTCGGATTCGCAAAGGCTCGCTACTTCCTCGCCGGAAAGTCTCAGCACGCGGGCCGCGTCATAGATGCGTGCGCTGCGGCTCAGACGCCTCCTCTCCTGCGTCTTTAAAGGACTCTCCTCCAAAATTGTTTCCGCCGCACGCCTTCGCATCGCGATCCGCGACATCGTTAGTCGCACGGCGAGATAGTCCATGAGGGAGCAGGGCAGGATATTGTGCGACGCCAGAGTGGGTTCTTCCTCAAGCTGGTGCATCAACCCAGCCCAGCCGGGCAGTGCCAAGAGTTCGGCTTGCAGAATTCCGGGCCATTCCGGTTCTTCGACGTTGATGCTGTCCAGATAATTCAGGACTGCATCGGCGGCCGAAAACGCGAGATGCTCCTGCCTGCCAAACTCTTGGTCCAGTCCGACCAGATACTTGGGAAAAATTCCGCCGCGTGTGGACAGCAGCATCCGCACGCTCTCATAAAATCCCTTCTCGCGGTTCGGCATCGGCCAATAGGCGGTTCCTTGATCCAAAAAGACTGAGCAAAGCCGAATCAGCCAGGGATGGATCACCTCGTCCACGGGGCGAGGCTGGACGGGCTCCTCTTCGTGAGCCACGGCGCGATCAAAACAAGCTTGGAACAGTACGCGTAGCGCAGGATGCCGGAAGTCTTTCGCCAGATCGCCCTGCTCGGTACGCCAAACGATGGTTGCCCCATCGAACTCCCGGACCCCGGGTGTAATCATCGCCCGTCGTAGTGAACTCCGGCTTAGTCCCGCAAAAATCAGGAAATCGGATTCCCGGTCAAGGACCGCGTCGACATCCACGAGTTGGATCCGTCCGCGGGCCAACTCGGCCCGATAACTCGCCTCGCTCATGTACGGTTCAGCCCCAAAGAGTTGCCCCGCCTGCTTTACTGCTTCCTCGAACGGGAGATGTTCGAACGAATGCAGCGTATTGTGGTGAACAAAGACTCCAATAGGGCCCTGCCTGGGAAGCACGTGTGCGCCGTGTTCGACCGCGCAGCGCAATCGGTCCAGACGGGATGATGTGGAAGCGCTCCAGTCGGTCATCGACGTGTAATGAGACGGGATTTCGGTACCTCCCTCGCGACTTCCTTCAGCATGTTCACGGTAGTATTGAGCTGGGCATAAAAATAGCGGCGCAGAATATCGAGGACCTCGATCAGTGCATGGTCGCGGATGGAATAATAGACTTGATTGCCTACCTTCCGGCTCACCACGATCTGCTTCGACCGAAGCACTGCCAGATGTTGCGAGGCGTTGGCCTGCACGATCCCCAGCTTTTCAATCAGCTGTCCGGCCGACAGTTCGCCGTCGCGCAAGAGCTCGACTATGGCGATGCGGGTAGGATTTGCGAGTCCCTGGAAGATCTCACTCTTGAATTGTCGTAAGCTATCGCTCACTCTAGCAGTATATTCGAAAATATGAATATAACATTATAATTCTTGGGGGCACGTTCACGGAGAAAGATTCCGGCATGCTTCGACTGATCTGCTGCAGGGAACTCTTGACAGCCGCACGCAGGAAATCGGTGTCCGTGTCGCACTGGGCGCAACTGAGCGCAATATCTTGCTCTTGGTGATGAGAAGCGGCCTCTGGCAGTTGCCGTCGGCCTCGCCGTTGGCCGAGTAGCGGTGTTTCCACTCGCTCGTGTGATGGCCTCGATCGGTTTGCGCTCTTATTCGTTCATCTTCTGTTTCGTCGCCTTTATGATGCCTGCAGTTGGTGTTTTTGCGTGTTGGCTTCCGGCACGGCGTGCCGCCGGTCTCGATCCGTTAAAAGCCATCCGATACGAGTTACTCAGAATAGTGCGGCTCATTTGTACGCGAATACCGCGACCCGTCGGTAATGCTGTGTCTCGACCGCGTCATTGTGACGAGGACCTTGAAAGTGACGGAGCAGAGTTTGGAATTTTAGTGTGACAGTGATTCTTCTTTTGCGGAGAGGGCGGTACGGTCTACGAGCGTTCCGAATATCCGTATTGTAAGGGCACAAGGCAATTGCCCGGGGCTAATCTACAAAATTCCTTTTGATAGATTATTCTTTTTCGCAACCAATCTCGGAGGCGTGTCCATGCGAAACGTTTTCATCCCAATCCTTCTTATCGACCTTCTTCTTCTAGGTGTCAGCCCCGCCGTCCGCGCTGCCAACTCCGAATCTCACGCGCCGGACCTCACCGGCGACTGGATCGTCAACGCCGACCTTTGGGGCTCGTCTATTTTTTATCGCTTGGAGCTCAAGGACGAGGCTGGCAAACTTACCGGCAACTTTGGCGGCGACAAGCTCGAAGGCACCGTAACCGGCAACTCCATCTACTTCCTCGCCAAGGAAGAAGAAGGCGGCTCGGAAGAATGCAGGGCTACGATTCACCCGCTCGCCGATTCCTCGTCCGCCGAGTTTTCCGGCAAGTTAAGCTTCATTGACGCGAGCAATCCTTCCCATCCCGCCACGCACACGTTTACCGCAACCCTGGCGCCTAAGCGCAGCAGCGCCCCTCCGCAGCGCCACGACTTCACGCCCACCACGTTCTATCGCCAATTTTCTGCGCTCAACGCTCCCGTGCTGCACGTCCAGCCCGGTGATACTGTTCACACAACCACCGTTGACGCCGGTGGCACAGACGAAAGGGGCATCAGGCGCGTCCTCGGCGGCAATCCCGAAACCGGTCCGTTCTATATCGAAACCGCCGAGCCAGGCGACACGCTCGTCGTTCATCTCAACCGTGTCCGCCTCAATCGTGATTGGGCCATCAGCGATGACGATCTTGTTCCTCGCGCCGTGGACACGGAGTGGTCCGTTAAAATGAAAGATGCAGGCAAGTCCGTCCGGTGGCATCTCGATATCGCGCGCGGCGTGGCCACTGTCGAAAAACCCGGAGAGCGTCTGAAGGATTATTCCGTCCCGCTTCGGCCCATGCTTGGCTGCGTCGCAACCGCTCCGCCGTCCGCCGCGGCGGCTCCCGGAACCGGCGACTCCGGCCACTACGGCGGCAACATGGACTTCAACGAAAACATCGAAGGCGCAACTATCTATCTGCCGGTCAGCACGCCTGGAGCGTTTCTATATCTCGGCGATGGCCACGCCGCGCAAGGGGACGGCGAGCTGAACGGCAACGCTCTCGAAACCTCCATGGACGTTGAATTCACCGTCGACATCATCCCGGGAAAACGTGTCCCCGGCCCGCGCGTCGAATCCGCCACGCACATCATGGCTATGGGCCTCGACGGCTCCATCGACGACGCCTTCCGCGACGCTACCGTGAATATGGCCGGCTGGCTGACCGAAAAGTACGGCTTGACCCCGACAGAGGTCGCGGAAGTGCTGGGCTCTTCAGCCGAATACAAAGTCAGTGAAGTCGCTGATCGCAACGCCGGCGTGGTCCTAAAGATCAATAAGGACCGCCTACAATCTCTCCCGCTCACCCCAGCAAAGTAATTCAGACATAGCCTCGTTAACAGCCAAATGCGACTCTTACAATGTCCCGACTCGACGATGCCAGAGAATGGGCATCGGAACACGCCGGTGATATTTTTCATAGTCATCCCCAGCGTCGGACGTCGGGCGCAAGATGAATGTGCTCGAGTCGGGTCCCAACGCAAACCCAGTCCGTCCACAAGACGTTGAAGAGCAGACGGCCTGACGTAAAATCAACGCACAACCAGAACAGCATGACTGCGGCCAGGTACCAAGAGTGTCTGATCCAGCGATAAGGCCTGCAGATGAAAACTGCCGTTTCGTTTTTTGTGTTTGCGCGCTTGTTTCGAGGGCGCGTGGAGTACCAAAGTAGAGTCTGGCAAAATGGAAGAACACACAAATATGCCCAACGTCAAAAAGACAGGTGAACAGCCCAAGCGCCGTGCCGTCACGGCCGAGTCGATGGCGGCAAAACAGCGCGACATATCCGTCAGCGAATTTTTCGCGAAGAACAGGCATCTGCTTGGCTTCGACAATCCGAGAAAAGCTCTCCTGACCGCCGTTAAAGAGGCTGTCGACAATTCACTCGACGCTTGCGAGGAAGCGGGCATTGTTCCCGAGGTCTGGGTTCATATCGAAGCTACGGGTCCCAATCGGTACAAAATCGGTGTTCAAGACAACGGGCCGGGCATTGTCAAGAAGCAGATCCCGCTAATCTTCGGAAAACTGCTGTATGGTTC
>Ga0126371_10001819_pt1 | contig 18118 bp, 11 predicted proteins | sample PanSoiMetaPlot_4_FD_110145 | JGI IMG/M metagenome (GOLD analysis project Ga0126371, IMG submission 110145) | Tropical forest soil microbial communities from Panama - MetaG Plot_4 | ecosystem: Environmental > Terrestrial > Soil > Tropical forest > Bulk soil | place: Panama | collected 2016-02-17 | reverse complement strand
CCTAGAGCGCAGACCAGCATCAGCAACGTCGATTCTGGCAAATGGAAATTGGTTAGCAGCGCGTTGACCACCTGAAACTTGTAGCCTGGATAGATGAAGAGATTGGCCTCGCCCGATCCGGGGCGAATTTCGCCATTCGATTGCAGTGCGGCGTATTCCAAGGTGCGGACTGTCGTGGTGCCTATGGCCACGATCCGGCGGGATTGGCTTCGCGCTTGCTGAATCTTTGCCATGGCTTCCTGTGAGATGGAATAGGGCTCGGAGTGCAATTTGTGCTCTTCGACTTTTTCGACGCGGACGGGCTGGAAGGTTCCCAGTCCCACGTGAAGAGTGACTTGTGTCGTTTCGATGCCGCGTTCACGGATGCGGGACAGGATTTCCGGTGTAAAGTGGAGTCCGGCGGTGGGAGCGGCAACGGATCCGCGTTCGCGGGCGTAGACGGTTTGGTAACGGTCGCGGTCGGTGGGGGAGTCGCCGCGAGCGATGTAGGGTGGCAGAGGGACGTGGCCGATCCGTTCAAGAACGGCAAAGAAATCATCGGTTGGGGTGAAGCGGATGTGCCGTTCGCCAAATTGTCCGCGGGCGATGACTTCGGCCTGGAGTTCGTCGTGGTCTCCAAAATAGAGATGCTCGCCTACGCCGATCTTGCGACCCGGGCGGACCAGGCATTCCCATTCATTGGGTTCGTGATGGAGTTGCCGGGTAAGCAGGACCTCGATGCGTCCGTGAAGAAAATCGCGCGAGGCGGGATTGCGGATGCTGAGGGGCTGAGACTTAAGACCGCCGCGGCGTCCGTAGAGGCGAGCGGGAAACACGCGCGTGTTGTTGAAGACGACTAGGTCGTCGGAACGGAGGAGGTCGGGGAATTCGCGGAACTGACGATCGCAGATGGTCCCGGTTGAGGCCGACAGGTGCAAAAGACGCGAGGCGGCGCGGTCGGGGAGAGGCTGTTGGGCGATTAACTCTTCTGGAAGATCGTAGTGAAAGTCGGAAACGAGCACTGCACTCGATTATAAGGATGAAGTCCAATGGCGCATGTTTCGCGGGTTTGAAAGAGTCAGCACTGGAGAATTTTGGATTGTTTCTGGCGCAGTGGTACTGATAGTATGCGAGTTGTTAGTGCGCGCCTGCGTTTACAAACTCCCCTAAAGGTATACATGCCTACGGAACGCAAATACAGGGAAGAAATCGTCCGGTACGGGCGGATGCTGCACGAACGGGGATTCGTGGCGGCGATGGACGGGAATCTTTCGGTGCGGCTGAAGGAAGACCGGATCCTGGTGACCCCGACTGGCCTGAGCAAAGGGTCGATGCGGGCGACGGATATGGTGGTTGTCGATCTGGAGGGGCATCGTGTCTCGGGTCATCGGAATGTGACGAGCGAGATCGGGATGCATCTGCTGATTTACCGGCTGCGGAAGGATGTGCAGGCGATCGTGCATGCGCATCCGCCAACGGCGACTGGATTTGCGGCGGCTGGGATTGCTTTGACCGAGCCCCTGGTGTGCGAAGTCGTGATGGGGCTGGGATGCATTCCGCTGGCGCGGTATGGGACGCCCGGAACATCAGAGCTGGCGCAGACTCTGGAGCCGTATGTGCCGAATTATGATGCGATCCTGATGTCGAATCATGGGGTCGTGACGTATGGCGACACGCTGGAGCACGCGTACATGAAGATGGAGACCGTGGAGCATTTCGCGCAAATCGCGCTGGTCACACATCTGCTGGGAAAACAGCAGCCGCTGAAGCAGGTGGAGATTGAGAAATTGCTGACGGCCCGGACCAAGTATTTTGGGGCGAAGATTGCTGCGGCGATGCCGCTGCCGCGGATGCCGCAGAAGGTGGGGTAGAGCAGGCGGCAGGCATCGGGCATCAGGCACACGGGATCGCAAGGGGCTGAAAGGCCCCTTTTGCTTTTGGATTTAGAGTCTTATTCGGGATTTGCTCGCGCAGGGCGGGCTTGCTTTGCTTCATTCGTCGAAACTCCCACTTCTGGCAAAATCGGCCAGAAGTGGGGCACCCTGTTTCGTTTGCCACCCCTGGTTTCGGTTCAGATATGCACGCGGGCTTTGCCCGCGGGACGGACGAATGCATCCGTCCCTACACGGACCGTTTATGTTCCCAATTTCTCTGTTTCTTTGGGTTGATAGCCGTGGATGAAATCTTTCGCTGTTGTGCGCTTCTTTCCTTCCAGTTGGAGTTCCATGATTTCCAGCGATGTGTTTTGGCCGCAGGCTGCGAGTAGGTGATCTCCTACTACTTTTATTAGTGCAGGTGGTGCTTGGTCGGTGGCTGGCTGCGCTTTCAGGATCTGCAGATTTTTGCCGCGGAATTTCGTGTAGGCGCCGGGCCAGGGTTGGAAGCCCCGGAGACGATTCAAGATTTCCTGGGCCCTGCGGTGGAAGTCGATCTCGCCGTCTTCTTTCTTCAGGATCGGGGCTAACGTGGCTTGCGACTCGTCCTGCTTGCGGGGATGGACGGTGCTGGCCTCGAGTCCGCGAAGAGTTTCGACTAGAAGATCTGCGCCCATCTCTGCCAGGCGCGGGGCTAACGTCACGGACGTATCGTCCGACGCGATTGGTAGTCCCTTCTGCAACAAAATGTCGCCTGTATCCAGGCCGGCATCCAGGCGCATTGTGGTGTTGCCGGTGATGGTTTCGCCGTTGGCGATTGCCCATTGAATGGGAGCGGCGCCGCGGTATTTGGGAAGAAGGGAGGCATGCAGGTTGATGTTGCCCAGGCGCGGGAGGTCGAGCATCCATGGGGGGATGATGCGGCCGTAGCCGACCACGATGATGGCGTCGGGGTTGATGCTTGTGAGCTGGGCTCGGAATTCCTCGTTGTTCTTGATTTTGTCGGGCTGGGTGATGGGCAGGTTCAGTTTTTGCGCGGATTCTTTCACTGGCGATGCGACGAGTTCGAGGCCGCGTCCTTTGGGACGGTCCGGCTGGGTGACCACCAGATGGATGCGGTGGCCTGCGCTAGCTAGCTTTTCCAGCGCTGGGACGGCGAAGCGGGGTGTGCCGCAGAAGATGAGATTCAGAGATGGAGCCATTGAGCGATTGGGTTATTGAGTGATTGAAAATACTGAGTAATGTTCCAAAATTCCCACGTCTCGCAAAATCGGCGAGACATGGGGCACCCATTTTCTCGGGGTTACCTATTTTCAACGACTCAATCACGCAATGACTCAATCATTGCATCCCTACCATTCTCCGGCTTTCATCAGCTTTTTGATTTTGCGTTTCATCAGGTCCCGTTTTAAGGCGCTTAAGTGGCTGATGTAGAGCTTGCCGTTGAGATGATCTGTCTCGTGAAGGAAGGCTCGGGCCAGCAATTCCTCGCCCGTCTTTTCGTACCAGTTTCCTTTTACATCTTGCGCGCGGACTGTGACCTTGTTGGGACGGGTAACGTTTTCGCGGAATTCGGGAATGCTGAGGCATCCTTCGCTCTGCGTGTGCTTCCCTTCCGTGTGGACGATTTCCGGGTTGACCAGGACCAGTTTCGCGTTGGGATCTTCTTTGAAAGTAACGTCGATTACGGCGATGCGGCGTCCGATGCCGATTTGTGGCGCGGCCAGGCCGACACCATGGGCTTCGTACATGGACTCGAACATGTCTTCGATGAGTTTTTCGAGTTCCTGGTCGAATACTGTTACTTTCTCGGCGGGCTTTTCGAGCACCGGGTTGCCGTATTTGACGATGGGATAGATCATCAGAAGTTCTTGAGTTGCTGGCAGTAGCCTTGGTAATTCCGAAGCGTCTCAGTCATGGAGTCGCCGCCAAACTTTTCCAGTGCGGAGCGCGCCAGAGTCAGCGCGACCATGGCTTCCGCAGCGACACCGGCAGCCGGGACGACACAGACATCGGAGCGCTCGTAGGCCGCTTTCACCGGCTCTCGCGTCGCGAAGTCGACAGACTGAAGCGGGCGGCGGAGAGTCGAGATCGGTTTGAGATATCCACGAACCCGAATTTCTTCGCCGTTCGAGATGCCGCCTTCGATGCCTCCGGCGTTATTGTGCGTTCGCGAAAAACCGGTGAACCTATCTTTCGCTGCGTAGCCGATTTCATCGTGAACCTGGGAGCCGGGACTGAAGGCCGCGGCTACGCCCGAGCCGATTTCTACTGCCTTTACCGCTTGCAGCGACATCACTGCGGCGGCGAGTTGGGCGTCGAGGCGTTCGTCCCATTGCGCATAGGTGCCCAGGCCCGGGGGGACGGCGTGGGCAACTACCTCGAAGACTCCACCGAGAGAATCTCCTGTTTTTAGGACCTTGTCGACTTCTTCCTTCATGCGCTGTTCGAGCTCGGGATCGGCGCAGTTGAGGAGAACTTCCTGGCGGCCATGCAGGTCACGAACTTTCTCCCACGGGACTTCGGCGGTGACGGAAACGCTGCCGGTGGTCACGACGTGGCTGACGACTTCCATGCCGAGTTCGCGAAGGAAAAGTTTCGCGATGGCACCGATGGCGACGCGGGCGGCGGACTCGCGGGCGGAGGCGCGCTCGAGGATGTAGCGGGCTTCGGGGAAGTTGTATTTGAGGGCGCCGGCAAGATCGGCGTGTCCGGGACGAGGTGAGGCGACGCGCTTGTGCTTGGCGGGATCGCCTTCAGCGACGGGCAGAGACTCCTGCCAATTCTTCCAGTCCCGGTTCGCGATCTGCACGGAAATGGGGGAGCCGATGGATATGCCCTGGCGGACGCCGGAAAGGATGTGGGCAGTGTCGGTCTCGATCTTCATGCGGCCGCCGCGGCCATAACCCTGCTGACGGCGCCAGAGTTCGCGATCGAGAAAAGGCTGATCGATTTTCAGACCCGCGGGAATGCCCGAGAGAAAGGCGATCAAGGCCTCTCCGTGAGATTCTCCGGCGGTGAAGTAGCGCAACATTAAATTTTCGATTGTACCTGATGAGGGAGAGAATCCGGGCTAATGCGAGCCTCCGGACGCCCCTGTTGGCGGGAAAATCACCGAGAAAACTGGCAGAAAGTGGAAAGAAAAACTGCTAATCCCCCGAGAAAACACGGGGCAAGAGGAAGAGAAGGGGTACAATACGGGCAAAGATGTCGGGATTCGGCGCGTCTCAACGACTGCGCCACTCCAAACTTCACCGACCCGGGAGCAATCGTGTGCCCCCCCACACAGATTCCAAATCATAAAATGATCCGTTGCGTAGTCGTGCACGAGATAACCTTGCTGCGGCAAGGGCTGCGGCGATTGCTCGAAGACGAACCCGATCTCGAAATAGTCGCGGAAGCGGAGAATGCGGCGCACGCATTGCGGCATATTCTGGACCATCGGCCTGACGTGGTGATCACCGATGCGGCGGTGTTCGGAGGCGCACTTGTGGAAGCGGAACGGATGATCGTGCGCGAATCGCCGGAGACAAGGGTAGTCTTCTTGCTGGGTGACGATCTCGACGAACGGCGGCCTGGCGCGCTGAATCGGGAAAATTGCGCAGTGCGGGAGACTTCGGCGGGAGAATTCGTGGCGATGGTAAGGGGTCCAGCCCACAAAGCCACGGCAGGGGCCGTGAGTGAGTTCCCCGGGGAAGATCTAGCATCGCGCAAGCGCGTGCTGACGTCACGTGAGCAGGAAGTACTGAAGCTGCTCGCGGAAGGGCGCACGGTACGGAAAGTAGCAGCCCTCCTGGGCTTGAGCGTGAAGACGGTGGATGCGCACAAATTCAATTTGATGCGCAAGCTCAATCTGCATAACAAGGCAGAGTTGGTGATGTGGGCCATCCAGAAGAAAGTTGTGAAGCTGCCGGTGAATTTCTGAAAGGCGTCGTTGGTCGTTAGCCGTTTGTCGTTAGCAGAAACACCCTCGTTCTTTCACGCCGCTTCATACCTGATCCCGCACATGACTAGTTTCTGAACGTACGTACAATTCCCTTAACTCTTTTCTCCTCCAAGATTAGAAATCTGCCCTCTCGATGTGATCGCACGCACGCGTGTGCGTGACGAGCATCCCGTTTTGCTCCAGCGCAAAGCTTGCATTTGCGCACCTCCCGTATAGGTGTGAACGTCGCCACCTCGTGGCCGACGTGGTGACGACGAGATTGGATGCGTCACGAGTTAGTTCAGCCCTTCGTCCCCCCGCGAAGTTTGACGACGACGTTCCCCCAGGGAAATACCGATTCGAAAAAATTCTGAGAGGTAGATCACATGAATGGAATCGTGCGGTTCATGGTGAGAGGAATTATCGCTCTTTTATGCTTCTTGCTCGCGGCGGCGCTCGGTACAGGCGCGGTCGCGCAAACGACAGTACGCAAAATCCCGACAGCGCCACAGGTGGCCATGCAAAAGAAGGCCAAGAGCAAGAAAGGCGTCATGCGGGGCACCACACAATACGATCGCTGGCAAGCGGCGACCAAGCATGCCGACCGTCGTGCGGCCCATACGCGGGCTGCGCAGAAGGGGGTGAAGTAAGGCCATGAAACGTGCCATTACTCTCATCTCCTTCCTGCTGCTGCTCGGCGTGTTTGCGGCGGCACAAGCGCCATCAATCCCAACCTGCGACGGCTACAACGCCAACAACGTGCCCGTCGTCGCGGCGACTGGTTCCACACTCTGCACCGACTACTTCGGCAGCCCGAACTGGGCCAACAGTCCGCTCCCTGCCGGGACGATCACGGGGTACACCGTGCTCTCTGGCGGCAGCGGCTACGTCAACCCCGTGGTGATGATTACCGACACCACCGGATCGGGCGCGACAGCCACCGCGACACTTGATCCTGCGGGAACCGGCGCGATCATCAGCGTCAACGCAACGAACACCGCTGGCAACTACAGCATGCCCCAAGTGATGGTCATGGACACGGCCTGCGGCACGACTTGCGGCTCCGGCGCGATGGTGACGGCGATCCTCGGGCCGCCCTTTGTCGGCGGGATTAAGAAGTTCCTCGATCCGCTGCCAGACGTGAAGAACATCATCGCCGTCCCCGACACACTCACCTTCCCAGGCTCTGACTTTTACATCATCAGCTTGACGGAATATCAGGCCAAAATGCACACCAGCCTGCCGCTCACGAAGCTGCGCGGCTACGCCCAAGTGAATCTCGGGACCGATCCGAACACCAACCTGAACACCGTTGTACCGCCAAAGCAATCCTACTTAGGGCCGATCATCGTCGCACAGCGGGGCCGTCCGGTTCGCGTGTTGTTCACCAATAACCTCCCGACTGGACAGGGTGGCGACCTGTTCATTCCCGTGGACACCACCTACATGGGCGCGAACGACGCACAGAACCGTGGGACGCTTCACTTGCACGGCGGCGCGACTCCATGGATTAGTGATGGCACGCCTCACCAGTGGACGAAGCCGGCCGGCGAGGTAGGGGCAGGGCGTGGGGTTTCCACGGCCTTCGTTCCCGACATGTGGTTCGACACTACCGGTGCCTTGATACCTTCATGCGAAGGCAAGCCGACTTGCTCAACACCCGGCGCAACCAATGATCCGGGCGCTGGCAGCATGACGTTCTACTGGACCAACGATCAGGGCGGACGGCTGATGTTCTATCACGACCACGCCTACGGCATCACGCGCCTGAACGTGTACGCGGGAGAGGCGGCTGGCTATCTGCTTTATGATCCAGCCGAGGAAACTGCTCTCGCCGGCGCGAAGGCACCCGGAACCATACCTGCCGACCTCGGCCACTTGATTCCGCTTGTCATCCAAGACAAGACCTTTGTTCCTGCGGCCGAGCAGATCAACGCGACCGACCCGACATGGGGAGGTGCTGGCGTCGCATTTGGCGCGAATCCGCTGGTTTCGTTCGCCAACAGTCCCGAGGGCAACGGCGACCTGTGGATGAATCACGTCTACATGCCGAACCAGAACCCGAATGACCCCTTGACCGGTGCTGCCATGTTCGGCCACTGGGATTACGGTGCCTGGTTCTTCCCGCCGATGACAAGTCTCACGGCTGGCGCCAACGGCGCCGTGACCGTCCCATGCGCGACCTCCGCTGCCGCAATGGGCGTTCCGGCCGGCACGACTCCTCCGCTCTGGCAGTGCCCGATTGTCCCGAATCCGTCAGGCACGCCGGAATCCTTCATGGACACTCCGGTTGTCAATGGCGTGGCGTACCCGACTCTCCAAGTCGCGCCTGAGGCGTACCGCTTCAAGATTCTGGCTGCGGGCAACGACCGCTCCTGGAACCTGTCGTGGTTCGTGGCCGACTCGACTAGTACGGAAGTGACCATGCTGCCGGCGGCTCCACCTGCGGCCGGTTCTGCGTTGCCCCTCTGCACCTCGATCACTCCGGTTGCGGTTCCACCGTTGGTTCTCGGACTCACCACGGGACTGCTCGACAGCACCGGCAATCCGTTGAACGGCACCGGACTTCCGGCGAACTGCTGGCCGAACTACGGGCCGCAGCCCGGAATCCCCGCACCACAAACAATGTGGGCCGCTGACGGACGCGCTGGTGGGTCACCCGACCCGCGCACCGCTGGTCCAGCGTGGATTCAGATCGGCAGCGAGGGAGGATTACTCCCCGCCCCGGCTGTGATCCCACCGACTCCCGTTAACTACGAGCAAAACCCGCGGAGCATCACAATCGGAAGCGTCGCAATGCACGGCCTGTGGCTTGGTCCTGCCGAGCGCGCGGACGTGATCGTCGACTTCTCCAAGTTCGCGGGGAAGACTCTGATCCTCTATAACGACGCACCGGCACCTGCTCCCGCCATCGACTCGCGTCTGGATTACTTCACTGGTGATGGCGATCAGCAGCCGATCGGCGGCGCGCCAAACACGCTGCCCGGATACGGCCCGAATACCCGGACGATCATGCAGGTCGTGGTCGGCTCCACGCCGAGCGCAACGGGAAAGCCATTGAACTTACCCGCGCTGAAAACGGCGTTCGCTTCGTCGGCCACTGCGCCCGGCGTATTCGCCGCCACACAGCCAACCATCATTGTTCCTGAACCTAACTACAACAGCGCCTACAACGGTGCATTCTCCAACAAGTACATGGCGATTCACGATAACAACATGACGTTTACGCCAATCGCGCCTCTTAATTTCGAGTCGCTGCTGGCGGCTGAGCCGTCAACCTGCGGCACGGTTGTTCCGCCACTTCAGTGCGGATCGTTCAACCAGAAGGCCATCCAGGAGTTGTTCACCACGGACTATGGCCGGATGAACGCGACGCTCGGCACGGAACTGCCGCTGACCAACTTCCAGAACCAGACGACAATCCCGCTCGGCTATGTCGATCCAGCGACCGAGATCGTTCGTCAGGGCGACACGCAACTTTGGAAGATCACGCACAACGGCGTCGACACGCACTTTATTCACTTCCACCTGTTCAACGTGCAGGTCGTGAACCGCGTCGGCTGGGACGGCTCGGTTCGTCCGCCTGACGCGAATGAGCTCGGCTGGAAGGACACGGTGCGGATGAACCCATTGGAGGACATCCTGGTTGCACTCCAGCCGATTACTCCGTTGACGCCTTGGCCAGTCCCGAACAGCGTGCGGTTGAACGACGTGACAGGAATGGCCAACATGTTCTCGAACCTGAACCCCTTCAGCAATGGCGGGGCAAACACCATTGACGGTGCGACCAACTTCGGTTGGGAGTATGTCTGGCATTGCCACATCCTCGGTCACGAGGAGAACGACATGATGCGGCCAATCATGTGGCAGGTTCCGCCACGTGATCCGTCGAACCTGGTTGCCGCAACGGCGACGGCTGGTGGCATCGACATTTCGTTCACTGACAACTCAGCGAACGAAACGAGCTTCACCGTTCAGCGCGACATCGACCCGGCATTCCCGAACCCCTTCTCGATCGCCGTCGCAGCAAGTGCGACGCGCAACGCGGTGGGTGAGGGAACCGATTACGGGTCCACGATCACGGTGAACGATGGGAGCGCGCTCACGTCGGGCACCACGTATTACTACAGGGTGCAGGCCGTAGACGATGGCTTCAAGGCACCGTTCGAGCAGAGCTATAACGTGACTGGCCCAGTCCTTTCGAATTGGGTTGGCCCGGTTACGGTTTCGGCTGTTCCAATCGCGCAAATTTCGGCGACCGCGCTTGTCTTCGGGACCGTTCCCGTGGGCAGCAGCACGACGACTTTGGCGAACGGAAATACTGCCACCGTGACGATCGCCAATGTCGGGACCGGTGTGCTGAACATCAACAGCATGTTGAACTCCGGCGCAAACCCACTGGACTTCACGTATGCAGCTTGCACCAGCGTGAACCCTGGGGCGAACTGCTCGTTCACGGTAGCCTTCGCTCCTAGCGCGGGCGGACCGGAGAGCGCGTTGCTCACCATCAACACGAACGATCCGGCACACACCAACATGACCGTCTCCATGACGGGCACTGGTGTTGTCGGCACGAACGTGACCGTGGCTGCTCCTGCCATCACCTATGGTCAGGACGGCGCGGTGACCGTGACCGTGGCTGCGACGAGTGGAACTGCGACTCCGACCGGCAACGTGACATTGAGCGTCGATGGCGGCACGCCGATCTCGAAAGCGCTCACCGCTGGCTCGGCCAGCTTTACCATCACGGCCCCGAACGCTGGAAGCCACACTCTCGCTGCGAGCTATGCGGCGCAGAACGGTTTCCAGGCGAACAGCGGAAGCGGCACACTCGTCGTGAACCCCGCCCCATTGACCATCACCGCAAGCAGCGGCTCGATGACCTACGGCGGTGCGGTCCCGGCGATCACGCCGTCGTTCAGCGCGTTCGTCCTCGGTCAGACCAATCTGACTGCGCTGACAACGCAGCCGACTTGCTCGACCACGGCGACGAGCGCGAGTCCGGTAAGCGGCAGCCCCTATCCGAGCAACTGCTCTGGTGCGGTGGCCGCAAACTACGCGATCAGCTACATTGCTGGAACGGTTACAGTGGCCAAGGCCAGCAGCACGACGGCGATCGTCTCCAACTTGCCGAACCCCTCGATCATCGGGCAGATCGTGACCATCAAGTACACGGTCACCCCGCAGTTCCCGGGATCGGCGGTAACGGGGACGGTGGTGGTACAGGCCAGCACGGGCGAAAGCTGCTCCGCGGCTGCGACCGCCGGCGCTTGTACGATCACGTTCCAGGTAGGCGGGACACGCACCCTCACCGCGACGTACTCCGGCGACGGCAACGTCAATGGCAGCGCGTCGACGGCGGTGACGCAGAAGATCAGCGGCGTCAGCCTGAGCACGACTTCACTCTTGTTCGGCAACCAGATTGTCGGAACGATCAGTGCGGCGCAGCAAGTGACTCTGGCGAACGTCGGCACAACCACACTGACGATCAGCAACATCCAGTGGAGCGCGAACTTCTCCGATAGCAACAACTGCGGCGGAAGCCTGGCCCCCGGACGTAGTTGCCGCATCAACGTGAGGTTCGCCCCGACTACCACGGGCGTCCTGACCGGAACGCTGACGATCACGGACTCGGACATCACGAGTCCGCAGGTCATCACGCTGACTGGAACGGGTGTACAGGCGGCTGCATCGATCACGCCAACGTCCTACAGCTTCGGGACGCAGGCGCGGCGCACAACGAGCGCTCCGTTCACGTTCACGCTAACCAACGGCGGAAGCACGACGCTGAACATCAACTCGATTGGACTCGCTGGAGCGAATCCCGGCCAGTTCATCATCACGTCCCGCACCTGCGGCAACAGTCTGGCAGTAGGCGCAACGTGTAACATCAGCGTCGCGTTCGCGCCAAACGGCAGGCAGGCATACTCGGCCACCCTGCGGGTCGTGGACAACGCGCCCAACAGTCCGCAGACAGCAACGCTAACTGGAACTGGACAGTAGACGCGAAAAAACCGCACGAAAAGCAGGGCCACGCTTCGGCGTGGCCCTTTTTTTGCTTTTACAACAATGCGGTTCCGTATCGGGAATGCGGCCTATCGACTTCATTAGACATAGTTTTGAAGAAGGTCAGGCTGGCTGAATTCGGTACGCTGTGAGAGTGTTCACACCCCCTTGTGATCAGAAACACGGAGAGGGCAAGGCCTAAGAGATATTTTCACGTAGGTATCAGGCGAATTCGCAAGCGCCTGTAACCTCGGCTCTGCATTACCAAGGTTCCTGTGTTTCGCTCGGGAAATACGGGTTTCTGATTGCTCCCCCTGCACTACTAGTGAAGCACCCAAGAGTCCCTGCTGTGCGCCTAAAAGCAGATGCGTTCTGCAGCGCGACTCAACATAGGCGTGACCTCTGACGAGAAAAAGGCACGCGCCAGGAGGTGTTCTGAATGGGGCATACCGTCGAAGTCTTTCCTCACCCTGATTGTCGTCAAACCTATCGTCGGCTCAGAGCGCGAGATCTGAATGATCGGCTGCTGCAGTCGACGCCGGAAGTGAACCGTGCCGTATCGCGGACTGCGTTGGAGATGGAGAGCCGCGAGGCACAGAGTTGGTGGCAGTCGGCGCCGATCTTTCGAGATCTTTCAAGGGCCGAGTGCGAGCAGATTTTCGCCACTGCAGTTCGGCGTCAGTACGAGCCTCGGACAGTGATCGTACAAGAGGGAGATACTGGGGGGCATGTGCTGATAGCGTCGTCGGGCAGAGTAAAAATCAGCCAGGTCAGCCACACGGGCGAGGAAGTGATTTTACGTATTCGGGGCGCCGGGGACGTCCTTGGCGGTTTGGGGATGACAGCGGGAGAGACTCACACATCCACGATTCGCGCCTTGGAAGCATGCACTGTTCTGAGCTGGCCGGCAGATGAGTTCGAGCGGCTGTGCGCTTCGTCACCTGAACTGCAACGCAACGCGCTTGAGATTATGCATGACACATTGCAGATCCTGCAGGAGTGCTTTTGCGAGATGGCTACGTTGAGAACATCGTCGCGGCTGGCACGCACCCTGATCCGTTTAGCCGAGCAAAACGGCTGCGGAGTAGAGAGGACACGGATCACATTCACTTGCGAGGAGCTTGGACAGATGGCCGGAACAACTTTATTTACTGTGAGCCGGTTGCTGAGCAAGTGGGCGGAGATAGGTCTGGTCTACGCGGAGAACCGGGAAATCGTAATCGAAGACGTTGAAGGGCTTTTGGCATTCGCTGACGAGAGTCCGGCGGCCGAGAAGCCCCTGCCGATACGGTGAGATTCGTTGTGGCTCGCGGTTTGTTTGATCCAGCGAAATTTCTAGAGCACCGAGTCGACAATTCGCGCGGAAGAGCTTACCCTGCTGGGGCAGAGCGAATGCCACGCACCTTAAGATGACGGCTCAACCGCGAAGTTTAAGCTCATCAAAAGTGGTGAATATCGAAGACCTGCGCCGGATCGCAAAGCGGCGCATCCCACAATCGGTTTTCGATTATCTGGATGGCGGGGCCGAATCCGAACAGACACTCATTGAAAACTGCAGAGCGTACCAAGACGTGATGTTTCGTCCGCGCGGAGCCGTCGCCGTTCCGAATTGCGATCTTTCGGTGACTGTGGTGGGACACAAGTTGTCGGTTCCGTTCATGCTGGCGCCTGTCGGCTACAGCCGGCTAATGCACCCGGAAGGGGAGGTTGCAGCAGCCGGTGTGGCGGGCGAGTTTGGAACCGGGTACATTCTTTCGACCATCTCCGCACACAAGCTGGAAGATGTGAAGGCCGCCACTCCGGGGCCAGCGTGGTATCAGCTTTATCTGCTAGGCGGGCGCTCCGCCGCTGAAGGCGCGTTGGAACGGGCGCGGAAAGCGGGTTTTTCGGCGCTGGTGATCACGGTCGACACGCCGGTGGCCGGCCTGCGGGAACGTGACCCTCGCAATGGCATGAAGGAATTGCTGAGCGGTTCTGTCTTCGCAAAGGCTCCGTTTCTTCCGAACATTCTCGCCCATCCGGGATGGCTTGCGTCGTTTCTGCTCGACGGTGGGATTCCGAAATTGGAGAACGTTGTGATTCCCGGCAAAGGGCCCATGGAGTTGCTCGATGTGGGCGCTGCATTGGCAGATTCGACGGTTACCTGGGCCGACCTGAAGTGGATCCGCGAATTGTGGGGCGGGCCCATTATCGTGAAGGGAATTTTGATTGGCGACGATGCACGGCACGCGATCGACGAGGGTGCTTCGGCTGTAGTGGTATCGAACCATGGCGGGCGACAGCTCGATTCAGTTTCTTCGACGCTCCGGGCTCTTCCAGAGGTAGTGGCAGCGGCGAATGGGCAGATCGAAGTGCTGTTGGATGGCGGGATCCGGCGAGGGAGCGACATGGTGAAGGCCATCTGCCTCGGCGCGCGAGCGGTATTGATCGGACGCGGGTACGCTTACGGGCTTGCTGCCGCGGGAAGGCCGGGCGTGCGAAGAGCGCTGCAAATCTTCAAAGGGGATGTGGAACGGACACTGCGGTTATTAGGGTGTCCGTCGATCTCCGCTCTCGATCGGTCTTTTGTCGCAGTACCGAAAGCTTGGGATTGCCTCTCCGGCAAATAGCTCGAATTGCATGCCCAAGCTTTCCTTTGTTTTCTCACGCTTTGGGAGGATAGGGACCATGTCGTCCGCGCAAGAGATATCTCGATCTGTCTTCCTTCTGTTTGCAGCGGTGTTGAGCGTTCTTGCGTCTGTTAGTGACGCGCAAGGTCCTGGCATAGATCAGAAGCATGCCTGGTCGGATGCGAGCCTGTCGCCGGACGCGCGCGCGGATATGGTTCTGAAGGAAATGACTCTGGACGAGAAGATTTCTCTGTTGCACGGAAATGGGCTCGACTTCTCCTCGACGAAGCCATCCGAGTCGAATGGCGGCGCTGGGTACACAGTTTCCATTCCTCGGCTGGGCATTCCCGCAATTCAGATGGCGGATTCGGCGTATGGAGTGACCCGGGGCGCGCGGGCAGGGAGATATTCGACTGCATTGCCAAGCAATCTTGGCGCTGCGTCATCATGGGACCCGGAGACCGTATTTGAGTATGGGGCGCTGATTGGCCGCGAGTTGCGCAACCAGGGATACAGCATGTCGCTGGGCGGCGGCGTGAACCTGGCGCGGGAACCCCGGAATGGGCGGACATTTGAGTACCAGGGAGAGGATCCACTTCTGGCGGGGACTCTGGTTGGGAACTTCATCAAAGGCGAGCAATCGCAGAACGTGATCGGCGACGTGAAACATTACGCGGTGAATGATCAGGAGAGCGGCCGCAACGCTGTGAACGCGAACATCGATAAGCGTTCGATGCGCGAGAGCGATCTGCTCGCGTTTCAAATCGCATTGGAGATTTCGGATCCCGGCGCGGTGATGTGCTCCTATAACCGCGTGAATGGTGATTATGCGTGCGAGAACAGCTATCTGCTTACGGACGTCTTGAAGAAAGATTTTCAGTTTAAGGGATTTGTGGTGTCGGATTGGGGTGGCACGCATTCGGCTGCGAAGGCATCGCATGCCGGATTAGATCAGGAGCAGCCCAACCAATACTTCTTCGGCGATGGCTTGAAGAAGGCTGTCGAAAGCGGAGAAGTCTCGCAAGAGGAACTCGATGACCACGTGCATCGGGTTCTCCGCACAATCTTCGCCAAGGGATTGTTCGATCATCCGGTGGTGAAGCAGGTGCCTGATGTGGAAGCGGGGATGGCGTTTGCCCAGAGCGTCGCGGAAAAAAGTATCGTGTTGCTGAAGAACGATCAGCATGTATTGCCGCTGGATGCTGCGAAAGTGCATTCGCTGGTGTTGATTGGTGGACATGCCGATGTGGGCGTCCTGACGGGCGGTGGCTCGGCGCAGGTGGATCCTCCCGGAGGATCGGCCGTTCCTCCTCCTCCGCCCGGTCAAGGTCCGTCGAACCGGTTTCTGCGCCAGGCGTGGTTGCCGAGTTCTCCTCTGCGCGCATTCAAGGCGCAATTTCCTGCTGCAAAAGTTTCCTATGTTTCCGGAGACAAGGTCGAGGAGGCGTCAGAGGCGGCGAAGGGTGCTGATGTAGCCATCGTATTCGCGTATGTCTGGGAGTCGGAAGGATTCGACCTGAAGACGCTGGATTTGCCGGAAGAACAGACCAAATTGATCGAGACCGTAGCGGCGGCGAATCCGCGGACGATCGTGGTGCTTGAGACGGGCAGTCCTGCGACGATGGCTTGGGTGGATAAAGTCGCAGGCGTAATCGAAGCGTGGTATCCGGGCATTCGTGGGGCTGAAGCCTTGGCCAGCATTGTGGCGGGAACAATAAATCCCAGCGGCAAACTTGCGATTACTTTTCCGAAGAGCGATGCGGATCTTCCGCATCCGAAACTCGTCATGCCACCTCCGGAGTCGGAGCGTAGATTTCCTGGGCCGGGTGGAAACGTCACCGAGTTCATGAGCACGATGGCGAAAGGACTGCCGCCGTTCCAGGCGTACTACGACGAAAAACTCAAGGTCGGATACAAGTGGTATGACGCGGAGAAAAAGACTGTGCTGTTCCCGTTCGGATTCGGCCTCTCTTACACCAGCTTTGAGTATTCCGGACTTTCTGTTTCAGGCGAGAACGCACCCAGCGTTACCTTCACTGTAAAGAACATGGGATCGCGCGCCGGTACCGAGATTGCGGAGGTCTACTGTTCGCTGCCCGAAGCGGCGGGGGAGCCTCCGAAGCGGCTTGTCGGCTGGAGCCGCGTCGAACTCGGGCAGGGCGAATCGAAGCAAATCACAGTTGCCATCAGCCGCGACCGACTGAGCGTCTACGACGAGGGATCGGATGGATGGAAGCTTGTCCCGGGATCCTACAGTGTGCTGGTAGGGGGTTCGTCGCAGGATCTGCCCTTACGCAAAGACGTCACACTGCACTGACTCGCGTCGTTTCGGCACGACAGCCTTGCCCTTTCAAAAATTGCCTTGCACGTTATCCAAGAAGCTGATGGCTTGCAGTTGAATTTGTGATTGGTCTTGCGAAGTCGTGTATGAAACACTACCGCGCATGCGGGACTCTTCAGGCCGATGTTCGCGTGCCAATATCACGCTTGATGTCTATCTTCGCCTGACCCGGATGTTCGTTTGCTGCGGCCCACCTGCTGGCCGCTAGTTTTTCCCTTCTTCCGTTTTCCAATTCAGAGATTCAAGGGTAGGTGTCCGATGAACGAGAACGTTCTTTGGGAAGAGACCATTCAGCCCGGTGCATCGTGGTCGCATGTGGTGAAGCGCGGTACGGCGCTGCGCATTACTGATGTCGAGGGCGGCGCCAACGTTGGCGGTATTTTCTACAACTTCGAGTGCTCGACCGAGCGGTACAACATGCCCGACACGCTCAAGGCGCAACACATCGCGCGGCTGACGACTGGATTTGTGCTGTATTCGGACATGGGGCGCATCCTGCTTTCTGTGATTGGCGATACGGTTGGCTGGCACGATCCGATCGGCGGGACCTCGAACAGGAAGATGGTCGAAACGAAGTATGGGACGTCGAGTTATCAGCAGGACCGCAACAACTATCACAAGAACGGCCGTGACAGTTTTCTCGTGGAACTTGGTAAGTGGGGCCTGGGGCCACGCGATCTCGTGGCGAACGTTAATTTCTTCAGCCGGGTCGATGTTTCTGACGATGGGACGATGAGCTTTGCGCCGGGAAATTCCAAGGCCGGAGATTCGATCGACCTTCGCGCGGAGATGAATGTGCTGGTCATCCTGAATACATGCCAGCATCCGCTCGATCCCAGCCCGAAGTATGAACCGAAGGCAGTGCAGGTTTCGATTCGGCGGGTTGCGGTGGCAACACCAGACGATCCCTGCCGGATTTCGCGACCAGAGAACGGGCGGGGCTTCACACTGACGGAACGATATTTTCTATGAGGATGCGACGATGAGCGCAACAATGACGACGGGCAAGAACCTGGTAGAAAGCAAGCTGCGTCCGGAGGCGGCGATCTACCGATACGTGATCAACGCGGGTGATCCGTGGATTCACGAGATCAAGAGGGGGCAATATTTTCGCATCGTTGATCTGCACGGGAATCAAGCGGTCGACACACTCTTCTACAACGCGCAGGACTACTCGGACCGCTACAGCGCGCAGGACACAATCCAGCAGCAGCGGAACATTTATCTGACTACCGGAACGAAGCTGATGTCGACGGCGGGAACTGTGCTGCTGACGATTGTCGCCGATACGTGCGGCCGTCACGACACACTTGGCGGCGCGTGCGCGAACGAAAGCAACATGGTGCGCTACGCGATTGAGAAGCGTCACATGCATGCGTGCCGT
>Ga0126371_10001817_pt1 | contig 18132 bp, 17 predicted proteins | sample PanSoiMetaPlot_4_FD_110145 | JGI IMG/M metagenome (GOLD analysis project Ga0126371, IMG submission 110145) | Tropical forest soil microbial communities from Panama - MetaG Plot_4 | ecosystem: Environmental > Terrestrial > Soil > Tropical forest > Bulk soil | place: Panama | collected 2016-02-17 | reverse complement strand
TCTCATCGCTGACCCAGTCTTTTTCCGTATCCCAGAAAGGTCCCGCCTCTAAACCAACAACGCGAAATCCCGCCCGGGCAAGCCGCTGGACAAGCACGCCTCCAGCCGAACCCACCCCGACGATGCAGTAATCAACCGTTTCGTGGTCAGAGAACTTCCGCATGGGCATCGATATGGTTTGCATCGGTCCCAGGCGGTGTTTGGCTGAATCGTTGTCGTCGTCGAAAAATTTCATCTAAATATGTCTTGGCCACTCGCAGTAATTGCCTTCAAAGCTCTGAAACGGAATCGACTGGAGGAATCCATTCATAGCGTTCTTCTTCTGTCTCCCATGGTTCAGGCAAGCCATTTTCAAGGCGCATGTATCCACGCGGATATGCCGGGCCTCCGAACCCGACCTCGTCCCAGGCCCAGGGATGCGAATAGTACGCGGTAACGCAGTCTTCCATGAACAGCGCCCAAAGGCGTTTGACCGGCATCTGCTGCCAGATGGTATTGGGTGGATCAGGCGAGCCGTCGCGCAACGATTTCAAAATAAGTTCCTGGCGATGAATGCTCAGATCAATGAATGGCAATTGAAAGCGCTCCCGCGACATCCCATCGATTGCCTCAAGAGCCAGCCGATACGCTTCCTGGTCGGGAGGCATGTCTTCGTAGCGAAAGCCATTCAGCGAATTCTTATAAAGCCGTTCATCAATAACTGGGAGGATCGGAATCTTCCGGTCTGCAGCCCGATCATCCTGTGGAACTACTCGGTCAATGATGGCTTCCAGCAATTCGGCCTCTTCGGGTGAAAAAAAGCGGACAGGCGGCGTTTGGTCGACCCGCTTTTTGACGATGTTTCGAGTCGTCGCGTCCCAGTTATTTTGCTGCTTCATCGTGCTGAATCGGGGATAGTAGCCAGGTTGGGGCAGGTCGCGAATCTCACTGCCGCTCGGGCGAAGAGGATAGGAATGCTTCTTCATCCTTTTTTCTCCCGTCGAAGCAGGCTGGCCATCAGCCCTAAAAAGCCGCAGGCTGCAAAGAGCAATGGCGCAAAGATCGGCGGCCCATAGAGCATGTTATACAGCGGCTTTTTCATGCCGCCCGGTCTGCGAACAATTCCGCGCGCATGGTAATAAAAGCCAACTGCGCCATCGGCCAGAGCCAGCGTTGAAACAGCAGGAAGAAGAGTATTCGCGATGCGACGGCTTTTGATTGCTCCCGCAGCGGCGGCCATCAGCACAGGCGTAAGCAGGACCGGGGTCCATTGCGCCTTATAACGAAAGTTAGTTTTGTAGTGTGAGTAAAGAGCTTCAAATCCACTGAAAAATGCCCACAAAATCGTAATTGTGGAGAGATGCTTCTGAAATCTGCCGTGACGCAGATCTTCACGCCAGCCTGATTTTGACAGCATGACTATATCACTGGGCATCACTCTGCCGAGGTCTTCTTCGCGGCGGAGATAGGATGCCATTAAGCCGAGATATGCGCTTGTGCCGAAGAGCAATGGCGCAAAGATAGGCGGCCCCATCACGATATTCGTAACCGGCAACTTCCAGCCACCCGGCTTGCGCGCGACGCCACGCACGTGAAAGAAGAATCCGATGATTCCATCGGCCAGTGTCAGCACACTGACCGCGCGAAGCACGACGCGGGCACCCGGGCGGCTCATAACTCCCAACAGGCCCGATCCCACAAGGGCTGCGCTAAGTCCAACCGGGGTATACATAACCGGATTGCTGTAGCTTCCCTTGTAGTGTTCGTATCCCACTTCAAGACCACTCGCCACACTTGTAACGGCGACAACAAAGCAAAGGCTGCGCTGGAAACATCCGTGCCTGATGTGTTCAAGGGCACTAATGACCGCCGAGTCGAGCGGTTGCGGTAAAGAGTATTTCGCTGCCCGTTCCAGTTCTGTTGTCAGAACGAAGCTCACGCTGCTTCTCCTTCGCCCCATGCCAGATACCGTTCCGCATCCTTCCGTTTAAATGTCAGGCCCAGTCCCAGGCTAGAAAAGTCCGGCTGCAACTTGCCATTTCTCGCTTCGATGAATCCATCGAACAACATCTTTTCGATACGCACGTGATCGTGAAAATACTCAACGTGCCGAAAATTAGACACAGCGGAACCGATGTGCGCATGAAGCGTTGGCGCGCAGTGGGCCGAAACCGGACAGCCAAAGCTAGCTGCTACCGCCGCGCCTTCCAGGAATCCTGTGAAGCCCTTGCACCGGGTCGCATCGAGCTGCAATACATCGACGGCTTTGGCTTCAAGCATTTGCCTAAAATAGAGCGAATCATAGCCATACTCGCCTGCGGCAATCTCCATTTCTGGTCGAACAGCGTCGCGCACTCGGCGCATGTCAGCAAGGCGGTCGGAACTCACAGGCTCCTCGAACCAGCTCACGCCGTTTTCGCTGAAACGATCTGCCATTGCAATGGCTCGCTTTGCGTTGAAAGCGCCATTAGCGTCCACGAACAAAGCAACATCAGGACCGATGGTTTTGCGGGCCACGGATACACGCTCAGGATCGGACTCCGGATGGGAGCCGATTTTCATCTTGACGCTGCGGATTCCGCTTTTCACCCAGCCTTCTAACTGCTTCGCAAGTTTTGCATTCGAGTATGAAGTAAAACCACCGCTTCCATAAGCTGCGACAGATGACTGTGATGCTCCGAGAAGGACCGTTACTGCACACCCGAGTAGTCTCGCCTTCAGGTCCCATAGAGCAATATCCAGCGCCGAGATCGCCATGGATGCTATTCCACGGCTACCGTTATTTCGCACCTGCCGCAGCATCGCGAGATAAAGGCGCGACGTATCGAGCGCCGGTTGACCTGTCAGGCATTTCTTGCCCAGATGTTCGGCAACCACAGCGATGGCCTTGCTGCCGTATGTATATCCGCGGCCCACTTGATCGCCGGCGCGAATCTCGGCCAGAACCAGCGTGGTTGAGTCCCAACTTAAAGTACCGTCAGCTTCCGGAGCATCGGTAGGAATGGTGTAAGCCGATACCGCGATTTCATCGATACATGGCTGTGACAGCCCCATCAGCAGGAGAATTTCCTTTCAGTAAAAAGCGGCAATTAAACCAGCTCGCGCACTTTATCGTGAGCATTCGTGAGGACGATCTTCATCCGGTTTGGCTCGCCACGCGCCAGCGCTTCAGCAAGTTTCAGCGCCTGTGAAGCCTTGACCTTCGCGGGCATGGGTGGCGTGAACTGGTCTACGACTGCTTCTATCAACACGGGCTCGTTCCGCTTGATGACGCCGTCGAGCTGCGTTCCGCAAGCGGTCGGATCATCAATCTGAATAGCGTCGATGCCCGCGCCGCGCGCAATCGTGACGAAATCAGCAGGCTGGAGATCGCACGCATATTCCGGATTGCCCAGAAATACCATCTGCTCCCACTTGATTTGTCCAAGCGTATTGTTCTTGATCACGATGATCTTGATATTGAGCTTGTACGCTGCGACCGTAATCAGTTCGCCGAGCAGCATACTGAGTCCGCCATCACCGATGATGCAGTACACCGGACGATCCGGATAAGCGACGGCGGCTGCAATGGCATAAGGCAGACCGCAGGCCATTGTCGCTAGATTGCCTGAGCAGCTATGCTTCTGTCCTCGCAGCGCCGGAACATAGCGCGCCCACCAGGTGGTAATCGTCCCTGAATCGGAAGTAACGATTGCATTGGAGGGGATCCGCTTTCCCAATTCCCAGCCGAGCACCTGCGGCTTCATCGGCTTGTCGTCGCGTGTCCCTCGCTCCTCCATAAGTTTCTGCCATTCTGCTTTTGCTTCCTGGGCTTTCTTCAAGAATGCTTTATCATGTTTCTTCAACATGGGAATCAAAGCGCGTAAGCATGTTTTCGTATCGCCGACCAGCGCCACATCCGCAGGATGACGAAGACTGACGCGCTGCGGATCCAGTTCAATCTGGACGCACTTGATTGATCCCGGTTCAGGAAGAAATTCGATATAGGGGAATGAAGACCCAACGATGAAAAGGGTGTCACATCCTTTAATTGCATCCTGAGACGGCTCTGTTCCGAGCAGGCCAATGCCTCCAGTCGTGTATGGGCTGTTATCCGGCACAGCGGCTTTGCCCAGAAGTGCCTTTACCACTGGCGCGCCGAGTATCTCCGCCGCATCTTCCAGTTCCTGTGTTGCGTGAAGCGCTCCTTGCCCTGCGAGAATAGCAATCTTTTTCCCACGATTGAGAATGTCAGCAGCGTGTTCCAGTTCAACTCTGGCCGGCAGTTGCTCGAAGTAAGCAGGCACCGCTGAAGTGTGATGAGCAGGATTGCGAGAAGAGCGGCCCTTTTTCATCTCCTGGATCTGTACATCGACCGGAATCGTAATATGCGCGACGCCGCGTTTGGTCAACGCTGTACGAATGGCGAGATCGGCGACGCTTTCCATGTGAGCGCCGCTCATCACGCGCTCGTTGTATACAGCCACGTCCATGAAAAGCTTGTCGAGTGCGACATCCTGCTGGGTAAGAGTTCCAATCAGGTCGCTATGCTGCAATCCGGTAATTGCGAGCACTGGAGAGCCATCCATTTTGGCGTCATACAGCCCGTTTAGGAGATGAATCCCCCCTGGCCCCGACGTAGCAATGCAGACACCGAGCCTTCCCGTAAACTTCGCGTAGGCGCAAGCCATGAAGGCAGCCGCCTCTTCATGGCGAACATGAATGAAGCGAATGCGATCTTTCTGCTTTCGGAGGGCCTCAAAAACCCCATTGATGCCATCGCCCGGCAAACCAAAGATCGTATCGACTCCCCATTCCATCAACCTTTCAACGAGTACATCAGAAGCATCCATCACGCCCTCCACACAGGAATCGATTGCAAGCACAAGACAGTCAGTAGGACGCTCAGTAGCTTCGACGAGTTTTCCCGGCGACAAAAACGACATGGCAGCAGGGGGATATGTCAAATCATGCATTCACGCTTGCGCATAATAATGTTCAAAGGTCCTGCTCTTCGGCTAAGAGGGTAAGACTGTGACCGAGACAAGAAGCAGCCGACCTGGCACGACAAAGCCTCTTTTGTCCCTTAGTCGAATCAGCACGACTTCGCCAAAGTTCGTGTTGCCATGCAAAATCATTCGCTTGTCAAAGTCTGATTTGGCTGCTGCTTAGTAGCGGGTGTAGTGGACGATAGCCGAAAGTTTTTCTCGCAGGATGTAATACTCGTTCACTGGCCTGTCGTCCTGGAGGATAGGAGCGTTTGGGGCCTGTGCGATCATCTGATCAATAGGAAATTCAGTATCCAGGACGGCAGCGAATTGCTGCTCAGGGCTCGATTCAGGGGCCCATTCCATCATGTCCGCCATTGCTTTTGCAGGCATATGCGCAACAAGTTGCTGTGGAGTCCAGTCAGGAAGGGGCCGGTTGCTGGCGAGAAAGTGGTTGCCAAAATGCTCCAGGGAGCCGAAGACGCGTACATATAAGAAGGATCCCCTGAGCGCCTGCGCCACGGCAGAATGATCCGTTGCATCACTTGCGGGCAACCATGTTTGCAGAATCCCATCAGGAGGCAGGCGAAGCTTGATAGTGGAATAAAATTCTTTGGAATACAGCAGACTCGATCCAGCGGCTGCAACCGGGGGTGGAGGATCGATCGTGATCACATCGTATTGCTGCGTTGTCCGCTCAAGATAACGGCGGCCATCATCGATGACAATATGCGCCATAGAAGAGTGCAGAAGCGCCGGCCCATCGGGATGATAGTAACCAAACAGCTTCGGTACACTGGGAACAAGTTCAACCGCCGTGGCAGGGACGCCCCAGGAGAGCACTGAGCGGAAAGTTGTTCCCATTCCAAAGCAAATAATCAGCGCGTTATGAGGAGACCGAGGCAGAATGCCAATGGCAGGTGTGCCATCATCTTGGTAATTGGAGTCAGATATGTGATTCCTACCCCGTTTACTAGCAGTTGCCTTTGCGCGCCCTCCCCTGTGGCGATGACGGTAGCGGTGCTATCGCGCAGGATCTTATGGGTCGCGAATTTCTCGGCATAGTCTTTGCTCGTTAACATGACGACCAATCCCGCCGCCAGAGCTGCCAAGGCAACCGTTTCTTGTGGACCCAGTCGCCGTCGAGGACCTGCATCTTTCGACAGCCACTGCGGAAAGAGGCTGAGCAGGAACCATGGCATAGCGAGCGCTGCCAACCCCCAGCGCTCACCGATCCAGGGTAGAAGGAAAAAGCCGGACAACAACGGTCCAAGAATACAGCCAACAACATTGATGGCGTATGCGCGTCCCGCGCGGTCGGGGTCTCCATCCGACCATCGGTCCACCAGCATCGGAGTCACAAACCCAAGAATGCCGCTAAACGGCATCAGGCCGAAAACCACGCGTAAACTGCCATGTAAAGATAGTCCGGCTCTTGCTGTGATCACCGGCAACAGGGCTGATAATCCAAGCAAGGACCAAATCAGGACCGGCACAGTGCGACTGTCGCGGCTCCATCGACGGTAGAGCGCTGATCCCAAAAAGGTCGCCAGTAGGTAAGTACAGAGAATTGCAGCGAAAGCGTAAACCATCGTCCCCAGGTAAGGAGTGAAAAGCCGGATCCATGCCACTTCCATTCCCATGCTGGTGAGTCCAGTGGCAAAAAGCAAAATCAGAGTTTTTCGATTATGGGAGTCACTGTGCCCGGCAATCGGCGTACTTTGGGCGTCTGCGGCTCTCTGCTCCAAGGCCTTTCTGGTCAGTGATAGTGTGAACGCTGATACAGCGAGCAGAAAGTTGAGTGCCGCCGCGATCTTGAGGGTTGTATGAAATCCATACAGCTCGATGAACAACAGCGGAACGACAGATCCGGCAACCGCTCCCAGGACATTTGCCAGATACAGATAGCTGAAAGAACGCGGCGCGTCAATCCTCTGAACGCGGCAGATGCTTAACATGGCTACCGGGATTGTTGCGCCCATGCACGCACACCAAGGCGCCAGCGACAGTGCCACCCATATGCCGGAAGCGAGATAGTAGGAAAACGAAGAAGAAAGGCCCCATTGCTCAAAGAGAGTCCGCCCCACGGACAACTCATGAGGAACCAGCAGGGCAGAGACGCCAATAAAGAACTCCATTGCCGCATATAGCCACAGGGCCGAGATACTTAGCCGGCCTCCATATTTTCTGATGAGACGACCGCTTAGCCACGAACCCAGGCCAAGCCCCGCCATAAACGTTGAAAGGACAATTGATACCAAGGCTGTTGTAACGCCGAACTGCGCCATGGACAGGCGCAGCCGGATCAATTCATAGAGAATGCTGCAAAAACCTGAGACAAGAAAAAACGCGAATACCCACCGCATGAAAATGGATAGTCGTTGCATCGATCCTTAAGTCCAGAGTGAACTGTTATGCCAGCTAAGCCTGGACGCAATTATCCTCCGGAGAAAGCGAAAATTTCAAAAGAGAAGCGAGTAGACAGTCTGCCTGCGGTTTCCTGGAAGATGCTCCAGTAAGGATGCCATGGTGGCGAGAAGAGGGGTGATTCCCCTACTTCACCGTTCTGAGAGTTCGATCTGAATACGAGTGTCTTTCGGAAATGTCAACTCGCTGCCGCGTGCAATCCAGCGTTTATAAACTGACTTAGCCAGTGCATAATACGCAAAGCCCATTGCGACGCCCTTGTTTGCTGAGGCCATCGTGGCAATGCGCGCCATAAGCCCGAACCCATTGCTGACCACGCCATTTTTCACTACATTGTCACTGTCGCCTTCACCTGCGGAAGACGCTAGAAGGCCAAGCACAAGCGGAGCGACATACTTTTCCGGCCCGCCAGTGGCCTTAGCGCCGCCTTCTGAATCAATCTGTACATTCTGTTTTCTGTTTGTCTCTGATGTGATCATCCGCCCATGAATGGAATGATTGGCTGCGGACTCCGTATTCGCCTGTTGCGACTCCAGTTCAGGAGCCTGCGCAGGTGCGTTCACAATCGGTGCATGTGGCAGGTCCAGGCGGCGAAAGGTAAACCGCAGCTTGCCATTTCGCGCGAGGAGGCGCGCAGGCTTCGCCTGAAGCACCACGCCCTCCAGGTGCGTCCCTTCAGGAAGAAGGACGTGGTTCTTTGTTGCGTCCAGCAGCGGTTTGGTGAGGACTGCGTCCACCGTTTGCCCCTGTTTCGCTGTCGCGGAACTCAGGTCCTGTGTCAACCTCGCTTCGATCACGCCTACCAGGGATTTTTCGCTCAGCGGAAGAACCGGCAAAGGTGCGGGGGCTTTCTTCTGCGGAATGCTCAGCGGCGCCGTCAGGTCGGCGTCGTACTGCGTTCCTGACCAGATACGCTGTGGATGATAGGGAAGCTCTGAGTAAAGAATGCGGAGCAGACGGTCGGACTTGCCTGGCTTTGTGATCTGGTCGAGCGTGTCCTGCTCGCGTTGCCTGACCGCCTCTTCTGCCTGCTGGGTTAGCGACGGCTTTTTCGTAGAGGACTTCATTCGTACTACTGCGCCATCTCGCTGTGTCGCGCGTGTTGAGATGGCTTCGATCGTCCCGTCGGGTAGCGTAATCTGATCAAACTGCAGTTCGGGCGTGACCAAAGGAGTGAAGTCGCCGTCAAGAAGAGCGTCAGCGCGCTCTCCTCTCTTGAGCGGGTGGGCAGCAATCACAGAGCCGGAGACGGGCGTGTTTACCGGCAGAATTTCGTGGTCAACAAGATAAACCGGCGCAATAAGATGACCCTCTATCCGGGTCCCCACACTCACCGGGTACCGTTGATCGATCTGAATTCGCAGCGGAACGCCGGCAGAGATCGTGGCCTCTTGTGCGTGTGTAAAGACGGAGGCGCTAACAGCCACTAACAGGAGAAATGGGAAGGAAAATCTAGAGGGCATCTGCTTCTTGGACGGTTCTGAAGAGTAATGTAGAGCGTGGTTGCTTAAGGTAGCATGAAGGCCATGTCCACAATCGAATACTGGCAGGCCAAACCGTCCGACATTCCAGCGATGGCGCGGCTCCGCGCCCAGCGGGCGAGCAGGGAAGAGTACTGGACAGACCGCATCACCCGGTACTTCGAGGGCGAGCACAATCCGCAGATGGCGCTGCCGCCGCGCATTGGATTTGTGGCGGTTGATGGCGAAACCGTAATCGGCCTCATCACCGGGCACTTGAGCCGGCGCTACTCCTGCGATGGCGAAGTGCAGTGGATCCATACCGCGACCGAGTACCGACGCAAGGGAGTAGCGTCAGAGCTGCTGCGTCTTCTGGCGAAGTGGTTCATTGTGCAAAATGCGCTCAAAATTTGCGTGGATGTCGATCCTTCCAACACCGCGGGCTTGCGGTTTTATTCCAAACACAGCGCTCAAGTCCTGAATCCGCACTGGATGATCTGGAATGACATTCGCGTTGTGGCTGAGGAATCGACTACGATCAACATCCCGTCATGAGAGGAGACGCTGCATGGCCATCGACGTTCGCGGTACGACTACGCTCATTCAGGTCTTCGATATGCCTACATCGCTTGCATTCTATTGCGATGTGCTGGGCTTTGAGGTTCATAGCTCATCTCAACCACCGCCCAATTGCGGATGGGCATGGCTCAAGCTCAATGGCACGGACCTGATGCTGAACACCGCATACGACGATGACTGCAGACCGCCGATCCCCGAACCTGCCCGCGTTGCCGCGCACGATGACACATGCCTCTATTTCGGTTGCCCGGACACAGATGCGGCCTATGAATATCTTTTGTCAAAGGGCATCAACCTCAAGCCGCCGAAGGTTGCGTGGTATGGCATGAAGCAGCTTTATCTGAAAGATCCTGACGGATACGGGATATGCTTTCAGTGGCCGGCGAAAGAGCAGGGCTAAAGCAAGCTTTGTCCCGCTGCGTAGAAGAAGCAGGTCCTTCGACTACGCGCCTGCGGCGCTCCGCTCAGGATGACAACTTGGTTTTGGGCGGTGGTTGGCGCCGTAAGAACCGACTCAGTGCTCCGGGTAGCGCAATGCCCATCACCATTGCCAGCCCAAGATAGAGAACGCCGTAGGCAATCAACACGCTCGGTCCGATCACTAATGGTCGCCTGATGGGAAAAACCAGCTTGAGACCGTACCCGAGGACAGCGGCGATAATCGCGGCCATCCAGAGGCGTGCGATCCGCGATGTCTGGGGCGTAACCGCGCCGATGCGCTCATGCAGAGCGCGTCGTAAGAGCGTGAACTCCACCCATCCGGCAATGCCGGCTGAAAGAGTGAGCCCAGCCACGCCCCAGCGATGGTCGATGCCCAGCATTCGGGGTAAGGGAAGAGCACAGAAATAGCCAAGCCCCAGCGTCAGCGCCACGCGGATAAGCGCAAAATTCAGAGGCGTGCGCGTATTTCGCAGCGCATAGAAGGCCGATGAATAGAGCCGTCCAGAGGTAGAAGCCAGCAGTCCCACGCCCGATCCCGCCAGAACGCGCCATACAAATGTCACGTCATCTTTGCCGAAGTGTCCCGAGCGATAGATGGTCGCAACAACGAGATCGCCGAGAACGATAAACGCGACGGCCGAGGGAATCACGAAGAAGGCTATGTTCTGCAGACCTGCCGCGAGACGCTGGCGCAGGGCGGTCGCAATCTCTTCCTGCGTGCCCAGTTCGCTAGACATAGCAGGCAACTCTGCCGCGGAGATCGCCATGCCGAAAAGGCTCACCGGCAGCGAATTCAAGGTCTGCGCATAAGCCAGAGCCGAGACCGCACCGGTAGGAAGAAAGCTGGCCAGCAAGGAATCGATATAAGCACTGATCTGCACAACGCCGCGGCTGACGAATACGGGAAAGAAACTCCGAACTACCGTCCGGACTTGCTCCGTGCGAACGCTTAAATGCGGGCGCATTGGCCAGAGAAAGCGCAGCACAGCAGGCAACTGCACGGCAAACTGCAAGCCGCTGCCGATGACGGAGCCAATCGCAACTGTGACAGCGAGCTTTTCTTCAGTCTGGTGGCCACCCTTCCAAAGAAATGCTGCGATGATGGCGAGGTTCCAGATCACCGGCGCGGCATAAGAGAGAAAAAACTTGCGATGGCTGTTTAGAATTCCCAGGCACCAGGCGGAGAAGACCAGCAGCGCCGCTCCGGGGAAGAGAATCTTCACCAGCAGGATTGTCAGTTGGCGCTTCGACCCATGAAATCCAGGCGCGATGGCGTCAATCAGCCAGGGAGCGGCGAAGATGCCGGCAACCACCAGGATCGCCGTGACCAGAAAGAGCAGCGCAAAGATGGCCTCAGCCAGTTTTGAAGCTTCTTCGTGCCGCTCTTCGGCGCGCAGGCGCGCATACACCGGAATGAACGACGCCGAGAGCACGCCTTCGCCAAAAAGATTCTGCAGGAAATTGGGAATGCGGAAAGCAGCGCGAAACGCATCTGCCGCGTCGGAATTGCCGAAGTAGTGGGCAAAAACGCGGTCGCGTATAAGCCCTACGAGGCGACTGGACAGAATGCCCGTAGCTACAGCCGCGGCTGACGCGCGGGCTGAGAATTTCCTGGGTGTGGTTGTCTCGCTCAAAACATGATTATAGGGGCGTGTATTTTCCGGTGGCCTTAATGTTTCATCGTAGTATCTCGGCTGTAACCGTGCGAGTCAGCACATGGCTGGACTATTTCGGCGCGTCAGGCTTTGATGTCAGATGAAGGGCGTCGCCGACATGCCGCGCTGACTCGCCGAGCGCATGTTTTGTAATGCGATAACTCTTCTGCAGAGCATTTCCTGCTGAGTCTTCGGCGAGTGAAATAGCTGTGCTGGTGTCGTTGCCGCCGGTTGCAATTGCATTTTCAGTAGTGTTGCTGACCGCAATCACCCCTTGCGCCGGATGCCGTCCGGGGTTGAACCAGGCGATATCGGTTTCCGGCAGTTGGTTGAGGCGCGGTAGAACAGCATCCGGGAAGTTCGTTGTCGCCATTTTGTCGGCAAGTGGCCACAAATTCGACGAAATGAACAGAGAGCCATTCATTGGGTGGCCGGGTTCGCCCAGATTAATGAGCTTGCCTGCCGGAAGAGCGGCCACGTCCTGACATTTGTCGGCCCCACCCTCTTTGACAGAGTGTCTCGTTGAGATAGGAAGCATGCTTGCTGGCAGAAATCCAGACTCTTGCGCCGTGGTCTTCCGCGTGAAAAGTCGATGCGCGAACAATCTGGCTCACATCGCATACCGTGTCCTCATGCGCCGCGGCGTACCAATAAAGGGCCTTCGATTTAGCGAAGGAAGTGTTACCGCTAATTGACTGGACAAGAACGGAGACGTGTTCTGTGTCCAGCGGGTGCCCATGTGCTCCGCAGTCTTGCTCCCAGAGGTGGTAGTAATGTATTTCAACTTCAGGTTCTTGACCGATAGGCGTCTTCGCCGGAAGGACCTGACCGTAAATCGTCCCATTTTCAGCCTCTAACGTGGGCTGGTCCACGTCCGGGCGGAATTGTGCGGGAATGCCTGCACAGTCATGCTTCCCGATCATGAAAGTTGGAGCAAACTGCGTCAGCAAAGCCTGCTCAGAGTGTCGCTTAAACCATCGCCGTCCGAGTCGATGGATTTAATTTCCTGCGTCAGAGCAACTCTATTCGAGAGAAAAATCAGCACGGCGGCAATGAGGAGAAGCCTGGTTAAGCGCACGCACCTATGATGCAACGCCGAGGTGTTCGCTGTCTTGTAGGTGTTCGCCTGCAGAAAGACAATCTAGGAGTCTAAATTCACAGCGCGAGTGGCATCTGGAGAAATTACGCTGGGATTCTTCTGCTGGTTTGCAGTTTTGCTGTGTTGCGTGCTCAGAGTCAAGAGACAACTTGCTCCACTCCAATGGAGTATGAGCCTGTTCCGTTTGACAACCATGCACAGAGAGTCACATTTAAGTGCATTCAGGCGACGCCGTTTGAGTTAATTCAAGCCGTTGGCAGGCAGACTCGCCTTCCCATAGGCATTGTTCTCGGACGGGACACCGATGCGCTTACAAAGGAGCGTCATTCTTATGACCTTGAGAATGTCTCGGCGGAAACAGCCTTGCAACGGGCGGCCCACGATGCCGATTACACGCTGAAGCAGGAAGGCGCAGTATGGGTGCTTGTTGCCGATGATCTTTCTTCACGCCAGAGCAGCATGCTCTTGCAAACTTATTCGAACTTCAAACCAATGGAAATCCCGGCACTATGGTTCAGATGGGTGTATCGCTCACTATGTGGATGCGGGCTACTGCGAATCCGAAAATTCAGGGGTTCGGCGGCAGCATTCTACACTCGCTCAATGACGAACGGCTCACCTTGAAAGTGCCGCCTTCCTCCAACACGGAAGAGATCGCCAACGCGATTGTTTCTCTGGAATCCAAAGGGATGTGGATGTTGAAGGCGGCACCGGATTACCCGAATGACGCATTAAACGATCAGGTCGAAATAGAGCCTTATCAGCACTACTCCAATCGGCCCAACGTTCAGTGAATGGTGTTCGGCCGCGGACAGCATTCAAGCAAAAATGGACACCCGCCAGATATTTGCTGACTCGCCCTTCCATATTTATCAGAAAGTTACGATGTGCTATTCCGCTTTCCGGCATGGCCATAAAATTGCCTCACCACATGCGAAGTTGTGTCTTCAGGAGGACTGGATGGCGTACTTTGAGCGGATGCGTGACGTGATTCATGGGCCTTTGCGTCAGGACCTATTGCGGCAAAGGACTGATGCGGGCTGGCAGATAGTCTCAATTGAGTGGCGGCGTGAACTGCCGGGGAATGCCCCCGAAGGGGCAATCGATACCGAAGACGTGCCCTATGGCCTCCGCCTGTCGGATGATTGCCAGCGTCTTGAAATCGACCCACAGGAGAACGCGACGCTGGTGCAGATGATGGAGCTGCTGGTTCAGGACTTTCCCTTCTCGGCTGTTGTCAGCGACCTGAACGAGAAAGGTTTCCGTACCCGAGACGGCAAGCGCTGGACGCCGGTCTCGGTCTTCAATATGCTGCCGCGGCTGATTGACGTTGGCCCGCGCATCTTCTCGACGGAGGAATGGGACCGGCGTCGCGAGCATTTCGCCGCGAAAGTAGGGTAGGGCTACGTTACCAGAAGACCTTCAACCCCCGGTATCGCCTGAACTGCCGGTCAGCGCCAACCAGCGGCACGCCTTCCTCTACGGCAGTGGCGATAATCAGACGGTCGAAGGGATCGCGGTGGTGCAGGGGCAGGGCAAACATGCGATAAGCGTGGCGCGGCTCAAAGGGGATGACAGTTAATTGGAGGTCGGCCACGCCCTGCTGCATCATTTCATCAGTCAACCGCATCTTGCCAAGGCTATTCTTGATGGCAATTTCCACCAGGCTTATCGCGCTTATCCAGCGTTCTGTCTCTTCGTCTGTCAGTAGTGATGAAACCCTCTTGGGCAGGGCATTGATGCCGCCTGCAGCAGCAAGATAAAAGGCCTGAGTATCCAGGAGAACAATCACTCAGTAGCGCCCTTCAAGAAAGGCGTCTACCTCTTCATCCGTCATCGGCTCCAATGCTCGCGGGTCAATCAGATAAGCTTTGCCTTTGAGTGTGCCGAACTTTGGCTTCTGCTTCTCCGCCTTGGGCGAAGGCCCCAATTCAGCCACGGGCTTTTTGTAGCGCACAATGGTGATGCGCTCGCCACGCGAGGCGCGCTTCACCAGTTCGGGAAGGTGGGCTTTGGCGTAGGCCATGCTGATCGTATCCATGAATAGAATGGTACAATATTTGTAAATTGTTGTACAACATTTAGGACCGTGCCAGTCCGCGTTTGTTCAGTAAATCTGCAGCCAGGGAAGCTGCCAACTCGCTCTTGCGGTCCCGCATCCGCCAGTGCTGAAAGAAGCCATGGATCATGTGGACCTGGAGATCGTCAGAGTATTTTTCATCCGAGACGATTCGCGCGATGAAGAGCGTATGACTGCCAATCTTGCGAATTTGCTCGACCTGCAATTCTCTGACTCGCGGAGCAGCGGCGGGAACGGGGATGCGGAACTCCTTTGATGTTTTTAGCGCGAACGGAAGCTGGTCCCAACTGATGGAATCCTTAGTGTGATTGACCGCCATTTGGAACGCCGTCGAGCAAAGAGGCAGAGGCACATTGCTGAGGGAGATGCGCCCGGCGTCTTCGACAAGATGCGCAGCGCGGCGCGAGTCTTTGAGCGCAAAGGCAAAATAGCCGTTGCCAAGCTCGCCCATCAGGTTCATAGGAAACATATTGCCGCCAGCTTCACCAATAAGACTGCCCAGCATCAGCGGATGTGGCCGGATGAACGTTACAATGGCCGCCCGCAGTTCGCGCGCGGTCATCTTTACATCGAATGAGCCGAGGTTCCGTCGGTTTGAATATGCCTGTGACAGGAAGTGTGCCCAGAGCCGCGGTCTCGGCAGGCAATGGTTGATTGATCCCAGCACGTCGAACAAGTGCAGTTCTGTGCAATCGAGCGGAATAACTGCCCGAGACTCCAGCCATATCTCGCCAAGCAGCCGCTTCGCGCCGGCACGCTCGTAGAAGCGCAGGGACAGCTTGCAATGGCCGCTGCCTGCTGCCCACTGTCCTTCGTCAAGAGAGACGCCCAGCACGAGCGGAGCGCAGCATGCAGTTGTCAGGCGGCGTGTCACGACAATAGGCGCCCCCATTCCATGCAGAAACACCGTGATTTCCGTTTGCGGATCGATCAGGCCGATGGTGAATTCCTGAGGAATCAGCGTGTCCCCGAATACGATCTTGCGAATGGCGCTGCGGCTTTGACGATAAATCGACATGCGGCATTCTCCTCAGAGGATGCGGGTCGCCTGCGCCAGGCCCGATCCAGCGTATTCCACAGTTGTTCGTACATGACCGCTGACTCGATACAGGCATTCAATCTCGCTGGCATCGGAATGCGTGTGCGCATGCCAGCCCGAAGTGCGTGTTTCCACCAGCCGATACGGATAGCGCTTCTGTGCCGCGAGGTTCGAGATGGACTCGGCTGCGCGCCTGTTTCCGATATAGAAGAAGCAACTCTTGGTAAAGCGCGCGATAACTTTCAGGTAATCACTCATGCTCTTGTCCGACAGGTCGGACATGGCGTGAGAGCTGAAGGTAATATCGATGCTCTCGTGCTGCACCTTCTCCATTTCAAACAATGGCAAGAGAACAACGTCGGCGCGGGCGATCTCCTTCTCCCCGTAGAGCAATAAATTCAAATGAGGGAAGGCCTTCAGCAGATAGTACGAGGCCAGTGCGATGCTCTCTGGAACATCGAAGTTGAGATACTTTACTCCGGCATGGTCGCGAAGGAGATAGTAGGCCATTCCTCCGTAGCCGCCGCCAATCTCGGCGACAGTATCCGCATCGGAAGCAAGATGTTCGCGTATTCTCAGTGCGCAATAATGCTGATAAGGTGAGCCGGTTCTCACCAATGTTCCGTCAATTAATATTCCAAATGGATTTCCGATCTCAGGTCCGGTGAGGTCCCGCAATGCGAAGCGGCTGTCGGTCTGGGTTGCCCAGTGATCGATGCGATAGAGGGCGTCGCCGAGATAATAACGGCGGTGAATGTCTCGCATGTTCCCGCCAAAGAAGGCGCTCGTCATGCCGTAAGGCACGCTAATCAGGCCGGTCGAACATACGTCGCGGAAGAAGTTACGGTACATCCCGCCTAAAGTTAGGATGTCACATGTCTCAAGGGCACGCATGACGGGGCCGAGTCTTTCCTGTCGTATCTGCTGCCACCAGTCAGTAGACTGAAATGCCTTTGGCGCATCCTGTGAATCTCTGACAGCCTTATTGTATGACGCGCAGATTCTCTCCAGCACTTGGGGGTCATCATCAATGAGGTCGCTGACGCGGGGAGCAAACCCGTGCGAAACATTCTCAAGATCGAAGCGTGGATCGCCGCGAAAATGACGTCTGCTGCTGTTGCCGAATCTTCGCAGGTCGAGATGCATCGCCGCCACCCTTCCGGCAAGTATCGCCGTGCGAAGCGGATGGCGCAGATGTTTCCATTTCAGCCTCATGTCACGCTGTCTGAAGCCTAAAAGCTGGCTGGCTCCCTGCATGTCATCAGCTTGTCATTCAATTGTCACCAGTCGAGCAGACGGCCCATGACTCAAGAGGTCGAGAGCAACACCTCTGAGTACTACCTCACTTATCAGACGGCTTCGGAATTGCGGTGTCGGTAGAGATCGGTTTCCCAAAGTTCGGCGTACCGTCCGAATTCCAGGTAAAGGGCTGGATCCGAGGCGAACGATATTCTCCGCACCCTTGTTTCGATTGCGAATTAGCGTGATAGATGATCCAGTCTTCCCTGCCGTCAGGCGATTTGAAGAATCCGTTATGCCCCGGTCCATACACACCGGCCTGATGGTCTTGTTTGAAAAACGGATGGTCGTACTTCGTCCACGACGCGGGATTCAACAGGTCTGAACCGGACTTCGCGCGCACTACACCGAGTTCGTAATAGTCCGTCCAGCAGGCTGAGGCTGAGTAGACAAGGAAAATATCGTTGCCGTGTTGGAGGATTTCTGGGCCTTCATTGACATCAACGTGCGGCATCTCGGGGCGGCCGAGCAGGTCACCGACATGCTCCCACGGATATTTGGGATAGGAGAGTTCGACGCGCCTGGAATCAATTGTCCAGGGATTTTTCAAATGGGCGAGGTAGATGCGCTGTTCGCCGTCCGTATCTCCTTCCCAGCCCGACCATAGGATGTACTTCTGGCCCTTGTCCTCGAAGGCGGAAGCGTCGATGGCCCATTTATCGGTGGCATCGGCGACTTTCCCTTTGAAGGTCCACTCGCCTTCCAGCGGATCGGCGGATGGATTCTCGATGACATAAATGCGGTGCGACTCATTCCGGCCCGCATCGGCGGCAAAGTAGATGTACCACTTGCCGTCGAAAAGGTGCAGCTCCGGCGCCCAGATGTCGTGCGAATAAGGTCCGGTTGACGGAGGCGTCCACACCACTTTTTTCTCAGCGTGCGCAACGTTGGTGATGTCGCGGGTCTTCCATACGGTCAGGTTGAGACCTGTTGTATTCATGTAGTAATAGAAGCCATTATGCGTCATGACCCAAGGATCCGGGCCGCTCGGCAGCAAAGGATTGTGGAAGGTGTTCTGCTGCGCGTGGGATATAACGGACGAAAGCGAGACTACGAAGACTGCTGCTAGAAAAAGACTGAAGGACGGTCTCATCACAGCCCTATCTT
>Ga0126371_10001815_pt1 | contig 18147 bp, 17 predicted proteins | sample PanSoiMetaPlot_4_FD_110145 | JGI IMG/M metagenome (GOLD analysis project Ga0126371, IMG submission 110145) | Tropical forest soil microbial communities from Panama - MetaG Plot_4 | ecosystem: Environmental > Terrestrial > Soil > Tropical forest > Bulk soil | place: Panama | collected 2016-02-17 | reverse complement strand
TGCAGCCATGACCGAGCCCCTCCTCTCGGTGCGCGGCGTCAAGTCGTTCTACGGCGCCGTGATGGCGCTCAAGGGCGTCGATCTCGACGTCAACGAGGGCGAGATCGTCACGCTCATCGGCGCGAACGGTGCCGGCAAGTCGACCCTGATGATGACGATCTTCGGCAAGCCGCGCGCACGCGAAGGCAGCATCGTCTTCGCGGGCCGCGACATCACGGACCTGCCGACGCACCACATCGCGCGGCTGCGCATCGCGCAGGCGCCCGAGGGCCGGCGCATCTTTCCGCGCATGACCGTCATGGAGAACCTCCAGATGGGCGCGACCGCCAACCCGGGTGGCGATCTCGCGGCCGATCTCGAGCGCGTGTTCGCGCTTTTCCCGCGCCTCGCCCAGCGCACCAGCCAGCGCGGCGGCACGCTCTCGGGCGGCGAGCAGCAGATGCTGGCGATCGCCCGCGCCCTGATGGGCCGGCCGCGCCTGCTCCTGCTCGACGAACCCTCGCTCGGCCTCGCGCCGCTGATAGCGCAGCAGATCTTCGACACCGTGCGCGAGCTCAACGAGCGCGACGGCATGACGGTGTTTTTGGTCGAGCAGAACGCCTACCACGCGCTCAAGCTCGCGCACCGCGGCTACGTGATGGTCAACGGGCTGATCACGCTGACGGGAAGCGGCGCCGAGCTGCTCAAGCGCCAGGAGGTGCAGGCGGCCTATCTCGAAGGCGGGAGGCACTGAGCCGCGATGGGCGGGTTTCTCTACGAAGGCGACCGGCTGCCGAGCTTCCTGCTCGTCACCGTGCTGCTCGGCGGCGGGGCGGCCTGGCTCGCCGGCCGCGCGATCGCGCAGACCTGGCGCCCGTGGTGGAGCATCATCGCCTACATGATGATCCTCGGTCTCGCGGTACGCTTCTGCCATTACGCGCTGTTCGCCGGCACTTTTCAGTCGCCCTACTACTACGTGGTCGACACCATCATCCTGATCCTGATGGCCACGCTCGGGTTTCGCGGGACGCGCGATGCCCAGATGGCGCGCCAATACGGGTTCCTGAATACGAGGGCGTCGCAGGGCGCCGCAGGGTCGGACGGCGCGCCGTAGGAACCGGCGCGAAGGGCGTGGATTTCGTCGCGCCGTTACCGTATCGTCTGCGCAACCGTCGGCGGCCGTTGGGTTCGGTTGCCGCAACGAGGGGAGATGCGCATGACAAGATTGACTACAATTGGCCTCGCGCTGGGCTTGAGCGTGGCCTTTGCGGGCTATGCCGCGGCCGACATCAAGATCGGCGTCGTCGGCCCGATGACCGGCGGCAACGCCGCCTTCGGCGCCCAGCTCAAGCAGGGCAGCGAGCAGGCGGTCGAGGACATCAACAAGGCCGGCGGCATCCTCGGCCAGAAGCTCGTGATCGTGTACGGCGACGACCGCGCCGATCCGAAGGAAGGCGTCTCGGTCGCCAACAAGTTCGCGGCCGACGGCGTCAAGTTCGTGATCGGCCACTTCAATTCCGGCGTCACCATCCCGGCCTCCGAGGTCTACCAGGAGAACAGCATCCTCGAGATCTCGCCGTCCGCGACCAACCCGAAGGTGACCGACCGCGGCATGTGGAACATCTTCCGCGTCTGCGGCCGCGACGACCAGCAGGGCGGCGTCGCCGGCGCGATCATCGCGCAGCGATACAAGAACAAGCGCATCGCCTTCGTGCACGACAAGACCACCTACGGGCAGGGTCTCGCCGAGGAGGCGCGCAAGTCGATGAACGCGCACGGCATGAAGGAAGTGTTCTTCGAGGGCGTCAACAAGGACGACAAGGACTTCACCGCGCTCGTCTCCAAGATCAAGGCGGCCAATCCGGATCTCGTGTATTGGGGCGGCCTGCAGGACGCCGGCGGCCTGATCCGGCGCCAGATGTCCGATCAGGGCCTCAAGGTGCCGATGATGGGCGGCGACGGCATGGCCGACGACGAGTTCGCCTCGATCGCGGGTCCCGCCGCCGAGGGCACGTTGATGACCTTCTCGCCCGACCCGCGCACCAACGCGAAGAACAAGGCGATCATCGACCTGTTCCGCAAGAAGCGCGGATTCGAGCCGCAGGCCTATACGCTCTACAGCTACGCGGCCCTGCAGATCATCAAGCAGGCCGCCGAGGCGGCGAAGTCGACCAGCGCGAAGAAGATCGCCGAGGTCATGCATTCCGGCAAGGTGTTCCACACCGTGCTCGGCGACGTCTCGTTCGACAAGAAGGGCGACGTCAACGGCTACGTCGTCGACGGCAAGAACAAGGACCGCTACGTGCTCTACGTCTGGAAGAAGGGCGCGGACGGCCGCATCACCTACGTCGAGGCCCCGGCCGCCGCGACCCACTGAGGCCGGCAACACGGATCAGCAATGCAAGGACGGCGGCCGGACGCGTTCCAGCCGCCGTTTTTCTTTGGGGCAGCCTCGTCATTGCGAGGCGCGAAGCGACGAAGCAATCCCGCGCCGCAAGCTCGCGCTGCTAACCGATCTTGCTCAGCGCCGGGAACCATTCGAGCAGCCAGTTGCTGGCCTGCCCCACGAAGCCGGTGAGGAACGCGATGCCGGTGAGCACCATGAGGACGCCCATGGCATGCTCGACCACCACGAGATGGCGCTTGAACCGCGCCAGGAATGCCATGAACGGCTCGACCGCGAACGCGGCGACGAGAAACGGGATGCCGAGGCCCGCCGAATAAACTGCGAGCAAGCCGGCGCCTTTCGCCACCGTCTCCTTGGACGCCGCCACCGCGAGGATCGCGGCGAGGATCGGACCGATGCAGGGGGTCCAGCCGAACGCGAAGGCGAGCCCCATCACGTAGGCACCCCACAGCCCGACCGGTTTCGCTGCTTCCCAGCGCTTCTCGCGCATCATCACCGCGATGCGCGTCACGCCGAGGAAATGCAGTCCCATGATGATGATGACGATGCCGGCCGCGATCGCGAGCTCGGCCGAGAAGCGCCGCACCAGAACGCCGACCACGCTCGCGCTCGCGCCGAGCGCGACGAAGACGGTGGAAAATCCCGCGACGAAAAGCAGCGCGGCGAGCACCGTATCGCGCCGCACGGCCGGCGCAGGCTCGGCGTCGGCGAAGCGCTCGAGCGACGCACCCGCGAGGTAGACGAGATAGGGCGGCACCAGCGGCAGCACGCAGGGCGACAGGAAGCTCAGGAGGCCGGCGAAAAGCGCGGCCGCGATGGAGACGTTCGACGACATGGTCATTCTTGATGCGACGCCGGGGGCCGCGATGCAAGCGGCGGGCGGCGGGATGGCTCGATTGTGAACGGGCGTGAGCAACAGGCGCTTGTCAGGTTTGGCGCATGTTCCTATCGGCGAACCGGCGTCCACTTTGTCGGAACATGCGCCGGCGCCCGGATTGACCGCGACCGCGAAAACGACACACTCGGCCGCATGCGCAACCTGATCACCGATGTTCCCGGCGTCGCGGTCGGCCACGCCCAGGATGCGCGGCTCGCCTCGGGGGCGACCGCGATCGTGTTCGACCGGCCGGCCGTCGCGGCGGTCGACGTGCGCGGCGGCGCGCCCGGCACGCGCGAGACCGACCTGCTCGATCCGGGCATGCTGGTCGAGCACATCGACGCCATCGCGTTCTCCGGCGGTTCCGCCTTCGGCCTCGATGCGGCGGGCGGCGTGCAGGCGTGGCTGCGCGAGCAGGGGCGCGGGTTTGCGGTCGGCGCGACGCGCGTGCCGATCGTGCCGGGCGCGATCCTGTTCGACCTGCACAATGGCGGCGACAAGGACTGGGGCCGCTATCCGCCGTATCGCGAGCTCGGCTATGCGGCCGCGGCCGCCGCCGGCGCGGACTTCGCGCTCGGCAGCGTCGGCGCCGGGCTCGGCGCGCGCACCGTCAATTTCAAGGGCGGCATCGGCTCGGCCGCGGCGGCCTGCGACGGCTGCATGATCGGCGCGCTCGCCGCCGTCAACGCGGTCGGCAGCGTGGTGGTCGACGACGGCCCGTGGTTCTGGGCCGCCCCGTTCGAGGTCGGCAAGGAGTTCGGCGGGCGCGGCTTCCCCTCCCCGCTGCCGGCCGGCGCGCTCGACCCGCGCACCAAGGGAACGGTGCGCGGCAACACGACCCTCGTCGTGGTCGCGACCGACGCGGCGCTGAACAAGTCGCAGGCGAAGCGCCTCGCCGTGATGGCGCAGGACGGGCTCGCGCGCGCGATCTTTCCCGCGCATACGCCGCTCGACGGCGACCTGGTGTTTGCCGCCGCGACCGGGCGGCGCCCGTTGGCCGATCCCGTCCGCGACCTCATGCGGCTGGGCACCTTCGCGGTGCAGGTGGTGGCGCGCGCCCTGGCACGCGGCGTCTACGAGGCGGCCACCCCGGCGGGCCCCGAGGGATCGGTGCCGGGCTGGCGAGACGTCTTCGGCGCCTGAAGCCGGCACCTCCACCGGGAGTCGTGCCGTAGACCGAAGTTCACCATTTACGGCAAAACCACACTCGCGTCAGCGGACCATCTCAGCTAAAATAACGTTAATCCGATCTGGGGGCTGAAATCGCGCCCAAGGGCGTTAACATCCGCCCTGGGACGTGGACGGGCGGTGTGAGCCCGGCCACGGCGAACCGGTGCGCAGGTTGCGTTGAGGAGGCAGGTGGATGCGTGCGGCAATTGCAGTCGGCGGCTTGTTGGTCGCCGGGTGCCTCGGGGCCTACGGTGCCGTCGAAGCACAGAAATACCCGATCACCCATGAGGTGATTGGCGGGATCTCGTCGTTGATCCAATCCGCCACCGGCGGCTCGAGCCCGCCGACGACGGCATCGGCCCCGACCGAGGCGCCGGCCGGTCAGCCACAGACACCGCGAACCGTCGTGGCCGACGTAACCGCGCAGGCGCCGCCGCCGCAGGCCGCACCGGCGCCGCAAGCCGCCTCAATCCCGCCGGACGCCCAGGCTTCGGCAGGTCAGCCGGCACCGGCGCCGCAGGCTGCGCCCGTCCCAGCGACGCAACTTGCCGCGTCGCAGAAAAAGCCGGCCCCCCAGCCGGCAGCTCCGACGCCGCCGAGTGCGCCGGCGGCGCAGCCGGCGCCCACGCCAGGCTTGCCGGCGGCTGCGGAGCGCACCGCCTACCCGATGCCGCCGGCGATCAACTGCACCAATCCGAACGCGCTCGGCATCGCGCGCACGGTGCAGATCGACACTACGGAAGGGCCCGGCTTCGGCCTCGAGCACTTCCGCAACCACGACTTCCTCAACGACCACGAGGTCGTGCTCACCTTCGACGACGGGCCGTGGCTCAACCACACGCCGGCGGTGCTCAAGGCGCTCGCCGACCAGTGCACGCGCGCGACCTTCTTCCCGATCGGCCTGCACTCGACCTATTACCCCGAGATCCTCAAGCAGGTGGCGGCGGCCGGCCACACGATCGGCAGCCACACCTGGTCGCACAAGGATCTCTCCAAGCTGAGCCTCGACGACGCCAAGGTCGAGATGGAGAAGGGCGCGAGCGCGGTGCACTGGGCGGTGGGCGGACCGACCGCGCCGTTCTTCCGCTTCCCGGCGCTGCGCCATCCGCCCGAGATGGTCACCTACCTGGGCGAGCGCAACATCGGCATCTTCTCGGCCGACTTCGACTCGTTCGATTTCAAGATGCACCGGCCCCAGCAGGTGGTGAAATCGGTGATGGACAAGCTCGCCAAGCACGGAAAGGGCATCATCCTGATGCACGACTTCCAGAGGGCGACCTCCGAGGCGCTGCCGGAAATCCTCGCCAAGCTCAAGGCCGGCGGCTTCAAGGTCGTGCACATGGTGCCGAAGTATCAGCTGCAGACGCTGCCGCAGTACGACGAGGCGGTGCTCAAGGACCAGAAGCTGCCGACGCTCGATCAGCGGCCGACGTCGAGCATCGTGCACACGGTCGAGTAGCGCATGTTCCGGCGAAGGCCTGCCCCGCACTTGATGCGGGGTGGACGCCGGTTCGCCGACCGGAACATGCGCAAAATGAAGTAGCAGTCAGCGGGCCAACCGCTCTGCCGCAAACGGCGCCGGGTCGACCACCGGCGCCGTTTTGCTGATCAGATCCGCGATCAGCCGGCCCGTGATGGCGGCGAGCGTCAGGCCCCAGTGCGCGTGGCCGATGGCGAGCCACAGGTTCGCCTGGCCGGGGGCCGCACCGATCACCGGCCGTGAATCCGCGAAGCACGGACGGTTGCCCATCCACGGCTTCTGCTCGACCACCTCGCCGAGGGGAAACAGACCCTTCGCGGCCGGCATCAGCCGCTCGAACTGCACCGGCGTCGGCGGCGCGTCGCGATCGGCGAATTCGGCCCCCGTGGTGAGGCGGATGCCCTGCTGCATCGGCGTGATGCAGTAGCCGTTGTCCGCATCGAGAATGGGCCGCGCCAGCGCGGCGTTGCCTTGCGGGCGGAAATGCAGGTGGTAGCCGCGCTTGACCGCCATCGGCAGCCGGATGCCGAGGGGGCCGAGCAGATCGGGCGACCACGCGCCGAGCGCCACCACGGCGTCGGTCGCATCGACCGGCCCTTCCGCGGTGTCGACGCGCCAGCGCGCGGCTTCCCGGTGCAGCGTGCGGGCGTCGCCGTTGAGAATGACGCCGCCGAGCGCGGTCAAGCGCGCCGCATAGGCGCGCGTGAGGGAGAGCGGATCGGAGATGCTCGTCGCGCCTTCGTTGAACAGCGCGTGGCGAAAGACCGGATTGAGCGAGGGCTCGAGCGCGCGCGCGCCGTCGACATCCAACGGGCGGATCGACACACCGAACTCCTGGGCGAGCGCGCGCTCGCGTGCGGTCGCCGCAAAGCTCTCGTCGCTGCGGAAGAGCTTGAGCCAGCCGGTCTTGCGCATCAGATGGGCGGCGCCCGCCTCGCCCATCAGCGTCTCGTGCTCGGCCACCGCGCGGCCGAACAGCGGCCGCATGGCGCGCGCGGTCTCGACCAGCTTGTCGGGCTGCGACCATGCGCGGAAGGCGAGGAGCCATGGCGCGACCTTGGGCAGGAAAGACAGATGATAGTTCGCCTCAGGCGCCCGTTTGAGCGCGACGCGCGCGAGCGCCGCGAGGCTGCGCGGAAACGCGGCCGGAAACACCGTGTTGCCCTCGATGATGCCGGTGTTGCCGTACGAGGTCTCCTCGCCCGGACCGCGGCGATCGACCAGCGCAACCGCGAGACCGCGCTTGGCGAGATGCAGCGCGATGGTGGTGCCGACGATGCCGGCGCCGAGCACGATCGCGTCGGTGCGTGCCATGAGACTCGTCCTCTCTTTACCCTCCCTTGCAGGGGAGGGTGAAGCAGTTCAGCGCTCTCTATATGGCAGCGGCGGCGCGAAATCAGTATCAAAGGCGCGCGGCATGACGGCCATGCCGCCGAGACGATTTCCGCGGGATCCCGATGTCCTGGCTGATGCGACCGGCCGCCGTTCTCGCCTGGCTCGGCCGCCAGGGCACGCGTGCGGTCGCGCTCTCGCTCTTTGCCGGCCTCGCCTTGCCGTGGCTCGCGGCGCTGTTCAAGCCTGCCTTCGCGCCGAGCGTGTTCGCGCTGCTCACGCTGGCGTTCCTGCGGGTCGATCCCGCGGCGCTGCGCCGGCGATTTCGCAGCCCCGGCCTCGTGCTCGCCGGCGCGGCCTGGATGGTGGTCGCGACCCCGCTCATCTGCGGTTTTCCGCTGGCGGCGCTCGGGTTCGATCGCGGGCTGCTGATCGCCTTGATCCTGCAGGCGGCGGCGCCGCCGGTCGTGGCAGCCTCCGCGCTCGCGGCCCTGATGGGGCTCGACGCGGCGCTCGCGCTCGCCGTGCTCACCGCCTGCGCGATCGCGACGCCTGCCACCGCAGCGGCCTTCGCGGCGCTGTTTCTCGGCTCCGCGATGGACCTGTCGCCGCTCGCCCTCGGCCTGCACCTCTTTGCGCTGCTGGCGGTCGCGGCCGGCATCGCAGCGCTGGTGCGCCGCGCGGCCGGCCAGGCGTGGGTGGCGCGCCAGGCGGAGCGCATCGACGGGCTCAGCGTGATCGCGATGTTCATCTTCGCGGTCGCCGTGATGGACGGCGTGGTTGGGCAAGCGGTCGCACGGCCGCCGCTCGTCCTCGGATTCCTCGCGCTCGCGTTTGCGACGTCGCTCATCCTCGGCGCGACCACCACGGCGGTCTTCTGGCGCGCCGGCCGCACCGTCGCGCTCACGCTCGCGCTGTCAGCCGGCTTGCGCAATCTCGGCTTGATGATCGCGGCGACTGGCGGCCGCGTGCCCGAAACAACCTGGCTCTATATCGCGATGGCGCAGTTTCCGGTCTATCTGCTGCCGCATGCACTCAAAGCAGCGCTCGACCGGCTCAACGGACACTCTAAGCCATGACCGCAACCGATTGACCGACCGAAGAACTCGCCAGCAGCTGCGCCTGTCGCTGGATCATCTGCTCGACGAAATTGTTGAGCATCGCGGCCGAGGGCGTACCCGAGCCGCCGTTCTGGTTCGACGTGTTGGCGCCCGGGATCGTCATCGTCACCTGCGATCCATCCGCGTAGGTGACCGTGGTGGTGGTCGAGCCGTCCGCGTTGGTGACGGTCTGGGTCGCGTCGCCGGTCAGGTCGGCCCCCAATCCGGCGTTGGCGCTCGATCCGGCGCCCATGCCCATGCTGTCGCCTGCCCCTGAGGCGCCGCCGGCGCTTCCGTCCTCGGACGCGCCGCCGAGCAGGCTCGCGAGGTCGAAGCCGCCATGATGGTGATGATGGTGGCCCTGCACGCCCTGCCCGTCGCCTGGTCCTTGGCCCTGCGCTTGCGTTGGATCCTGGCCCTCGAGCGCGTTGGTCAATTCCTGCAGGCTGATCGAGCCGTCGCTGTTGGTGTCGATCTGCGCGAACAGGCCGTTCGCCTGGGTCGTATGGCCGTTCTGCCCGAAGGCGGCGTCGAACTCGGACTGGCTGACGGCGCCGTCGCCGTTGCCGTCGAGGAGCGAGAACATCTGCTGGCTCAGCGCGTCGCCGTTGACCATCATCAGCGGCTGCCCGTCCTGCCCCTGCATCGAGAACAGCGCGTTCAGCGTGGATGACGACAGCGGGCTCGCGGGGGCGCCGTTGGCCGACGCCGTCGCCGATGCCTGCGCGCCGGCGGAGGCCCCCTGGGCGCTCGCCGGGTCGAAGTTGGCGGGCGACTGCGTCGCCGAATTGTTGCCGCCGAGCGCCTGCTGCAGCGAGGAGATCAGGTCGAGGGCGCTCGTGGCGGCCGCACCGGCGAGGAAGAACATGACACTACTCCACTGGAATCTGGAACTCCGGCACTGCCTCGTTTGCAAAGCCCGTGCCGGCCGGCGGACAGCCTTAAGTCACTGAAAAACCAGCATTGCGCGCCGGGAGCGCCCGGCAAGAAGCGCCCGTTCCAACCGCGCGGCGGCAACTTCTGCCGGGGCCTTCACGTTGCCCCTGCCGGCGCCGCCGTGGTACGCGGACGGCGAAAGCTTGCGAGGAATCGGTGTCCCGGCCCCTGCTTATCGCCCCCTCGATCCTGGCATCCGACTTCGCCCGGCTGGGCGAGGAGGTGCGCGCGGTCGATGCCGCCGGCGCCGACTGGATCCATGTCGACGTCATGGACGGGCACTTCGTCCCCAACATCACCATTGGCCCGGACATCGTGAAGGCGCTGCGCCCGCACACGCGCAAGCCCCTCGACGTCCATCTGATGATCTCGCCGTGCGATCCCTATCTCGAGGCCTTCGCCAAGGCGGGCGCCGACATCATCACGGTGCATGTGGAGGCCGGCCCGCACATCCATCGCTCGCTGCAGGCGATCCGCGCGCTCGGCAAGAAGGCCGGTGTCACCCTCAATCCCGGCACGTCCGAGAGCACGATCGAGCACGTGATCGACCTGGTCGACCTCATCCTGGTTATGTCCGTGAACCCGGGCTTCGGCGGCCAGGCGTTCATCCAAGGGGCTGTCGAGAAAGTCGCGCGGCTGCGCGCGCTCGCCGGCGGCCGGCCGATCGACATCGAGGTCGACGGCGGGATCACGCCGGAGACTGCCCCGCTGGTCACGCGCGCCGGCGCCAATGCGCTGGTCGCGGGCTCGGCCGTGTTCAAGGGCGGCAAGCCGGAGAATTACCGCGCCAATATCGCCGCCATCCGCAGCGCGGCCGCGCTGGCGCGAGGCGAAGCGGCGTAGCGCGCCTCGTCTATTCGGACTTCTCGTGCTCTCGCTGGTGCCGCGAACCCGAAGTTCGCACGATTTCGCGGCGAGCACGGTTGCGAACTTCGGGTTCAAAAGCGGCACTAGAATCATAAGCTTGCTAGTGTCCTTCCGATTCCGAAGTTCGCTCGGAGATCGCTGCAAATGCCTGCGAACTTCGGAATCGGGACACTAGGTGGAGACGCGCATGGAAAGCGAACCACGGTACTGGTTCCCGGCGAAACGCTATGGCTGGGGCTGGGGCCTTCCCGTGACGTGGCAAGGATGGCTGGTGCTGGCCGTCTTCGCAGGCCTGCTCATCGCGATCTTGTTCGTGTATCCGCCGAACCGCACTCCAGGAACGTTTATCGCGTTCGTCGTCGCGTGGAACGTCCTGCTCATCGCCGTGTGCTGGCTCAAGGGAGAGCCGCCGCGCTGGCGCTGGGGCGACGACCGCCGGTGAGCCACAAGCCGAGCGCAGCCTGCGCCTCGGCCGCACTGCCAGAAATGCAATGTTTCGGAAGCGTGCTCGGACGCAGTTAAACGGGGATAACGGGCGCTTTTGCTTGCCTTCGCGGCTCAAATCGGCGAAGCACGAATTCTAGTCTGCGTTTTGTGTGCCTGTCGCCCGCCGCTGCTGCCGGCGGGTTTTTTGTTGCGGCAAGGAATGCGAACCTGTGGTTGAGTACCTCATTGTTTCCGATTGTCCTGCGCATTGTTCTTCATTGTTTTTTCCATTGTTCGCCATTGTTATTGCGCCGACGACTTTTCTCTCGCCCACGCAAGGCCTTGCATTGTAATTGGCGCAGTCGGCTCCCTGTAAATCGCCTGTATTTTTCTTCGATGGGGGTTTGGAGCGGCTCGAACGAAGCCAAAGACCTTCCTGGGCGACCCGAGGGGGGCACCCGGCCACGACATGGCGATCCAAGGCGAGCGAAAACTGCTCTAAGCCTTCGCCCCGACCAGCGCTCGCGCCGCCGCGACCAGCACGCCGTCCGGCCGCCGCAGTTCGTCCATGATGGTGAAGTGATCAGTGCCCGCGACCGGGATGAGCGGCCCGGGCGCCTGCGCCGCCGACCGGCGCGCATGCAGGTCGCGGCTGTCGTCGGCCAGCGCGGGCAATTCCTTGGTGCCGTAGGCGATCGCGAGCGGCTTGCGCACCACCGGCAGCCGCAGCGGCGAAAGCGTCGCGATCTCGTTATCGGTGAGGCGCAGCGCGTCGTTGAGGTAGGTGTCGCGGATCGGCGCAAGCTCGTAGACGCCGGAGATCGCGAGACCCGCGGCGACGCGCGGATGCGACAGCGCCATCGCGGTGAGATGCCCGCCCGCCGACCAGCCGGAGACGACGACGGGACCGGCCGCGAGCCCATGCGCCGGGCCGTGCGCTGCGAGCCAGTCGAGCGCGCGACGGATTTCATCGACGATGCTCGCGAGGGAAGCGTCGGGCGCGAGCGTGTAGCCGGGCAGCGCCATCGACCAGCCATGCGCCATGATGCCTTCGGCGAAGCAGGCGAAATCCTCGCGCGAATTGCGCTGCCAGTAGCCGCCGTGGATGAACACGAGACAGGGTGCCGACGCATCCGGCGCCGCGAAGAGATCCCACTTCTGCCGCGGCGCCGGGCCGTAGGGAACGTCGAGGCCCGCCGGGTGCGCCGTGCGGAAGGCCGCCGAAGCAGCGTTACGGCGCTCGACCAACGTGGGGCTGTTGGCGACCGCGAGGCTGTTGTTGTAGGCGGCGTCACGCTCCGCCTGGCTCAGCGACGTCCAATTGGCGATCATGGGGCCCGCCTTGGCGTCAGGCTGCTACGGCGCGTGGCAGGATCGGCGCGGTGGCATCGTGGCGACGGCCGGCGCGCAGGCAGAAGACGGGCTCGAGCAGCCGCTCGGCCGTGACCACGGTGCGCTCATTGTCCTGCAGCCTGAAGCGGCCGCGCAGGTCGTCGAGCACCGAGACGTCGGCGGTCATGCCGGGCTTGAGCGCGCCGATCTCGTCCGGCAGCCCGGCCATCTGCGCCGCGTTGCTGGTAACCATCGGCACGACCTGCTGCAGCGTGAGGCCGAGCGCCAGCATCGAGCTCATCGCCTGGCTGAGGCTGAACCGCGCTTGGCCGGCGAATGGATGGTTCTCGTCGTCCGGATGCTCGCTCGGCGTACCGGGCGGCGGCGGCAGGAAGGTGTTGTAGCCGTGCATGTCGGCGCCGAGCGTGTACGGCACGATGCCGGCGTCGAGCGCGCGGCGCGCCACCTTGTAGGAGAAGTGGCTGCCGTGGCCGACGTCGATCCTGAGGCCCATGTCGATCGCGGCGCGCACGATCGGATGCACCTTGCCATTCCGGTCGACGAAGCCGCCGGGATGGCGGGTGAACGGATGCGCCAAAATGTCGCCCGGCCGCAGCAGCGCGACGGTGCGCTCGATGATGGTGTCGGCATCGACGCCGTTGGTGCCGTCGGGCGGCAGCGCCCACAGCTGGCCGAAATGGACATAGACCGGCAGGTCCGCGTCGCGGCCGATCTGCGCGCCGAGCTCCATCACCCGCGTGCCCCAGCGCGCGAAGCCGCCGATCTCGGCATGCGCCTTCACGCCTTTGACGAGATCGCGGTTCGCCTTGGCGGCCGCGACCGTCGCCTTCGTGTCGACGCCGTCCGGCGAATAGAGCTGCGGGTAGTAGTGGCCCTCGAGGCCGCCGACCAGATAGGCGGAAATGAACGCATAGCAGCGGGTTTCCACGCGTTCGGCGACGAAATGGCGGAAGCCCGGGAACGTCATGCACGACGCCCCGCCCTGGTCGATCAGCGCCGTCACGCCGCTCTGCACGCCCACCATGTCGGCATCCAAACCGAAGCGGCCCGTCACGTAGCGATAGATATGCGCATGGGTGTCGATCAAGCCCGGCAGCACGAGCTTGCCGCGCACGTCGACGACGCTTTTTGCCGACGACGGAATGATGCTTTTCGCGACCTGCGCGATCTTGCTGTCCGCAATCGCGACATCCATCACGCCGTCGATGCCGGAGGCCGGACAGATCACGTGCCCGCCCTGGAGAACGAGGTCGTGGACCGGAGCTGCATTCATGGCTTGCATCCCTCGCGGAAGGCGAATTGTATCATGCGGCATCGCTTGGCCAAGTACTGCGACTTGCACTCAAGCCTCAGAAGGCTGCCCGGGAGACTGAAATGAAATGGCTGCTGTCGACGCTCCTCATCTGCGCCTCGCTGGCGCTCGGCGCCGCGCCCGCGGACGCGCAGGACAAGTACCCGTCGCGGCCGATCAAGATTCTCGTGCCCTACGCGCCGGGCGGCGCGACCGACATCGTGGCCCGCGTGCTCGGCGACCGGCTGCGTGAATCGCTGCATGCGTCGATCGTGGTCGAGAACAAGCCCGGCGCCTACGGCATCATCGCACTCGAGGCGATGGCGCGCTCGACGCCCGACGGCTACACGCTGATGCTCGGCAACGTGACGACCAACACGATCACGCCGATCCTCTATCGCGACAAGCTGCACATCAACTACGACCGCGACGTGGTGCCTGTGATGCGGCTGGTCGACATCCCGGAATTCCTGCTGGTCACCACCAAGAACTTCTCGCCGAAGACCGTGCCCGAGTTCATCGACTACGCGAAGAAGAACCCCGGCAAGGTCAATTACGGATCGGTCGGCGTCGGCAGCTATCCGGACTACGACATGGCGCTGTTCGCCAAGCGCGCCGGCGACCTCAAGATGCAGGGCATCCCCAACAAATCGGGCGCGTCCGGCGTAATGACCGACATGCTGAGCGGCAGCACCCATGCATCGTTCCTCAACGTCGCGAGCAGCGCCGGGCTGATCGCGTCCGGCCAGCTGCGGCCGCTCGCCCTGGTCAACCACGCCCGCCTTCCCGCCTATCCGGATGTCCCGACCATGCAGGAGGTCGGCTTCGACGGCGTCGGCACGCTCGCCTGGCAGGGCCTGTTCGCGCCTGCCGGCACGCCGAAGGACGTGCTCGAGACGCTGCGCAAGGCGATGACCGAGGCGCTGGCGTCGCCGGCCGTGACGGCGACCTTCGCCAAGCAGAACTTCAACCGTGTGCCCTCGGCCTCGCTCGACGACGCCAGGACTTGGCTCGCGGCCGAGATGGCCCGCTGGAAGAAGATCACCGAAGAGGTGAAGATCGACGTTCCGCAGTAGCCCCCGCTGCCGCCGATACGCAAGCGACCATGGATCTGATCGTTCGCAATACACGCCTGAGCACACGCCCCACCGATCCGCCGGTCGATATCGGCATCGAGCGCGGCCGCATCGCCGCGATCGCGCCGGCGCTTGCGGCCGAAGGAAAGGAATTCGACGCCGCCGGCGGTCTCGTCTGCGCCGGGCTGATCGAGACGCATATCCATATCGACAAGTCGCGCATCATCGACCGCTGCCCGCCCGAGGAAGGCCGCGACGTCAATCCGGTCAAGAGCGTCGCGCCGCTCAAGCCGACCTTCACGGTCGAGGACACCTATAAGCGCGCCGCCCGCACGCTGGAGGAATGCATCCTGCACGGCGCGACGCGCATGCGCACCCAGGTCGAGGTCGATCCCGGCATCGGGCTGCGCGGCTACGAGGCGGTCGCCGCGCTCATGGCCGACTACAAATGGGCGATCGATATCGAGATGTGTGTCTTCCCGCAGGACGGGCTCACCAATTATCCGGGCACCGACGAGATCCTGGTCGAGGCGCTCCGCCGCGGCGCCCGTGCGGTCGGCGGCGCGCCGCGCTACGACACCGACGGCGTCGCGCAGATCAACCGCATCTTCGAGCTCGGGCGCGAGTTCGATGTCGAGATCGACATCCACCTCGACGTCGGACCGAATGCCGATCACCTCTACGTCCGCCAGGTCTGCGATCTCACCGAAAAATGCCGGCGCGGCGGCCGCGTCGTGGTCGGCCACATGGCGAAGCTCTCGACCATGCGGCCGGACGCGCTCAAGGACGTCGCGCGCCGCATGGCGGACGTGGGCGTCGCCGTCACGGTGCTGCCGGCGACCGACCTCTACCTGATGGGGCGCGACCAGGACCACAATGTCCGCCGCGGGGTCGCGGACGCGAATCTCCTGGTCGCGCACGGGGTCAACTGCTCGCTCTCGACCAACAACGTGCTCAATCCGGCAACGCCCTACGGCGACTGCTCGCTCATCCGCATGGCCAACCTGCATGCCAACGTGCTGCAGGTGCGCCATCCCGGCGAGCTGCGCGAATGCTTCGCCATGCTGACCGAGCGCTCGGCACGGCTGCTCAATCTCGACGATTATGGACTCGCGGTGGGCAAGCCGGCCGACGTTGTCGTGTTCGACGCGCAGACGCCCGAGCAGGCGATCGCCGAGATCCGCAACCCGCTCGCCGCGTTCAAGCGCGGCCGGCAGACGATGGCGCGGCGGCCGCCGGAGCTGCTGCGGCCGTAGCGCATGTTCCGGCGAAGTGGACCCCGGTTCGCCGATAAGAACATGCGCCAAAAGAAAGCTTCGCTGTTACTTCAACGGCGAGAACGCGGTCTCGCGGATCTGAGTCAGGATCACGAGCGTCACCACGGCGGCCGCGATCACGTAGAACGCGGGCGACAGCGGATTGCCGGTGAGCTTGATCAGCAACGTCGCAATCGACGGGGCAAAGCCGCCGAAGATCGCGACCGCGATGTTGTAGCCGATCGACAGCGCCGTATAGCGCACCCGCGTCGGAAACAGCTCCGCATAGGCGGCCGGACAGGCACCGGCATAGAGCGAGAGGAACGCCACCATCAGGAACTGCGCCAGGAACGCCAGTTCGACGCGTCCGGACGATCCGAGCAGGAAGAACGGGTAGCCGAGCAGCGCGAAGCCGACGCATGAGGCGATGAGCTGCGGCCGGCGGCCGAAGCGGTCCGACAGCATGCCCATGAACGGAATCAGCGCGACGAAGATCGCGAGGCAGATGGTCCCGATGAGCTGCGCGGTCGGCTTGGGGATGTTGCCGACCTGGGTAAGATAGCCCGCCATGTAGATGAGCGAGATGTAGTACGCGACCGTGTTGTGCAGCGTGAGGCCGAACGCCGTAAACGTCTCGCGCGGATATTTGGTGAGCGCTTCGGTGAGCGGCGCTGCCGCAACCGCCCGCTCTTGCTCGATCTCGGTGTATTTGGGCGTGTCGGCGAGCCGCCAGCGCAGATACGCACCGAGCGCGCCGAGCACGATGCCGAGGAGGAACGGAATTCGCCAGCCGATGGAGGCGAGCGTCGCGGACGAGAGCGTGAAGGTCAGAACCGTGGCGGAGAGCGAGCCGAGCAGGAAGCCGCCGCCCACGCTGAACTGCTGCCACGAGCCGATGAAACCGCGCCGGCCCTCGGGCGCGTATTCGACGATATAGGCGGTCGAGCCGCCCCATTCGCCGCCTGCCGAAAGACCCTGCGCCAGCCGGCAGACGACGAGAAGGATCGGCGCCAGCACGCCGACTTGGCCATAGGTCGGCAGCAGGCCGATCGCGCAGGTCGAGATCGCCATCAGGAAGATGACGGCGCTGAGCGCCTTGCGCCGGCCGTGGCGGTCGCCGTAGATGCCGAACACGATGGAGCCGACCGGCCGCATCACGAAGCCGATACCGAACACCAGATAGGTCGTCAGCAGCGACGCGAGCTTGTCGTCCGACGGAAAGAACAGCCCCGAGATGGTCGACGCCAGGTAGCCGTAGACGGCGAAGTCGTACCATTCGAGGATATTGCCGATCACCCCGGCGATCACTGCCTCGCGGCTGCGCGGGCCGGGCAGCCCGGCAGTAGCCGTTGCTGCGGTCATGGCTTGGTCCCTCCCCGGCGGGATACATGTTGCACGAAAGGGCGGGCGTCCCGCAAGAACGTCCGGCCGCATTGCAGGCAAGCGAGGAAACGATGGACCCGACCAGCACCTTCGACCCGCGCCAACATCGCGTCGTCGCCGAGCAGCGCTGGTTCGACGACCTGCGCATGGGCGAGCGCTTCGTCCTGCCGAGCCGCACCATGACGGAGGCGATCTTCCTCGCCTTCCAGGCGGCGAGCGGCGACAATCATCCGATCCACTACGACGTCGAGTACTGCCGCTCACGCGGCCTGCCCCACATGCTGGCGCACGGATTCCAGGTCATGATCCAGACCGCCGTCGGCGCCGGAACGTTCGCGCACATGATCCAGGACTCGCTCAAGGCGTTCATCGAGCAGTCGAGCCGCTTTTTGCATCCGGTCTTCGTCGGTGACACGCTCTATCCGGCGCTCGAGATCAACGAGCTCAAACCCCAGCGCACCACGGGCGTGGTGGGACTGCGCTGCACGGTGCACAATCAGAACGGCCTGCTCGTGCTCGAAGGCCAGCACCGCTATCTCGTGCGGCGTCGCGCAGCCGCGTAGGGTGGGCAAAGGCGGCCAAGGCGCGTGCGTGGTCGCAGTGTGAGGCCCCGCTGTGCCCACGCCGACGGGCCTCACCGCGTGGGCACGGCGGATCGAGCGACGTGCCGTGCATGAGCGACTTCGGCCGCCTTTGCCCACCCTACGATGGAGTGGCGATGGAACGTCACCACCGGTAGCGCAGCGTCGCCGAGCCCGCATAGGTCTGCGCGCCGGCGGCGAACTCGCCGTCGAACTTCGCGATCAGGCCGAGCTGCGGCGTGATGCGCAGCATGCAAACAATCGGCCGGTGTGTCGTTACAGCACAATTCAGGGTAGATCACGCCTCAGCCGCGCAGGCTCGCCTCGAGCAGGTCGAGCGCGGCTGCCGTAAAAGCGTGCATGTTGGCCGTGCGGTCGCTCTTGCCGGTCTCGAGCGTGATTGCCCGCTCGCGAGCCCCCACCACGGCGATGCAACTGTGGCCGGCCGCATCGCCGTAGCGGTTGCCGGTTGGGCCGGTGGCGCCGGTCTCGGCGATCGCCCAGGTGGTGCCGAAGCGCGTGCGCGCGGTGCGCCCGAGCAGCAGCGCATAGGGCTCGGTCGAGGCGCGCATCCCGGACATGGCGGAATCCTGGATGTCCAGCAGCGCGCGGCGCGCCGTCTGCGTGTAGACG
>Ga0126371_10001814_pt1 | contig 18154 bp, 15 predicted proteins | sample PanSoiMetaPlot_4_FD_110145 | JGI IMG/M metagenome (GOLD analysis project Ga0126371, IMG submission 110145) | Tropical forest soil microbial communities from Panama - MetaG Plot_4 | ecosystem: Environmental > Terrestrial > Soil > Tropical forest > Bulk soil | place: Panama | collected 2016-02-17 | reverse complement strand
TGCCGTTCGGCTAACACTTCCCCTTGCCGGGTGTGGAGAGGACTTTCACCTCCAAGTGAGTGCGCCCTGCCGGGCGCACAAATACAAAAGGCCGGCACGCAGCCGGCCTTTCGTTTGATCTCGGAATATTTACTTCTTGGGGGCGATCGCGTCCTTTGCGGCCTTCGCGACGCGGAACTTCACGACGGTCTTTGCCTTGATCTGAATCGGCTCACCCGTCTGCGGGTTGCGGCCCACACGAGCCTTGCGGTGTGCTTTCACCAGGCGGCCGAGGCCCGGTACGACGAACACGCCGTTCTTCTTGGTTTCCTTGATGGCGGTGTCAGCGAGGTGCTCCAAAAACGCCGCCGCTGTCTTGTTAGGGGTTTCGAGCTTCTCCGCGAGATGACGTACCAGTTGGGTCTTGGTCAAGCCTGCAGCCATGAATCCTCCTCAATGGGACAACTTGTTTTTGCGATGAGCGCCATCTTATACCACGTGTCCTGTGGAAAAGTAGCGTTTTAACCGCATTTTACGCGGTTTTTTCGAACGCGAGGTTCAAAAAGGCAAGAATCACGCCGTTTCCCGTCGCCCGGGTCCGTGGGAACCGCCTCCCACGCGGCTCTAGCAGTGGGCCTAGCCGACGCCTCGTCGTCCCGCAAACGGCCTCGCGGATGCCATAATGAAACCAGACGAGGTCCTTCGTGAGTTGCGCCATTTGCGAAATCCGGAAAGAGAAACGGTTCTGCCCCGCTGTTCACGGGCGAATCTGCCCCCAATGCTGCGGAGAGCAGCGGGAAGTCACGCTCGATTGTCCCAGCGATTGTCCCTACCTGCAGCAGGCACGCGAACATGAGAAGCCGCGTGCCACGGCAGATCTGGATCCGGCTTCGCTGTTTCTACAGGTTGAGTTGGGAGATCAGTTCCTCTACGAACACGAGCACCTGATCATGGGCCTGACCTACGCGCTTTACAAAGCGACCCGAGCGGACCGGGCGATGAATGATCGCGACGTGATTGCTGGCCTGAGTGCGCTGGCGCGAAGCTACCAGCGCCTCGTCAATACGGGCCTGCACTACGAAGAGGCCACCCATGCCGCGGCGCCACAGGTCGTCATAGGCGAACTGCAAACCATGGTGAAGGAGTACCGCGAGGCGGAGCAGAAACACACGGGCTACTCGAGACTGCGCGATTCCGACGTCTTAAAGACGCTCGTCTTCCTGATTCGCATGGCCTACGGCCGCACGTCGGGACGGCCGAAATCCCGCGCGTTCGTCGATTTCCTTGTCACGCAGTTTCCCGAAAAGCAGTCTGCTCTCGCAAGCCCGCAAGAGGCGGGCAGCAGGATCATCGTTCCCTAGGCATTTTTCGTCTCGATCTTGCGGACCGCCTGCCCAGCGGGCAGCGCCGCCAGCAGCTCTCTTGCTGTCTTGTGCAGAACAGGATGCTGCGCGTTGGGGGCGATCTCCGCGAGCGGCGCGAGCACAAAGCGCCGCTCATGCATCGCGGGGTGGGGGATCGTCAGGTCGGTCGTATTCACTACAGAATCGTCCAACAACAGAATGTCGATGTCGATGTTGCGCGGGCCTTTGCTCTGTGCACGCCGCCGGCCCATTGACTGCTCGATATCGAGAATCGACTGCAACAGGTCCTCGGGCGTTCGTTCTGTCTCAAGCCGAACCACACAATTCAGAAACCAGTCCTGCGCTGTAAATTCCACCGGTTCGGTTTCATAGAGAGATGAAACTGCGGCAATCGATCCGACTGCGTCAAGCTGGCGAATCGCTTCCCGCAGGTTGGCATCCCGGTCGCCGAGGTTGGAGCCCAACGAAAGATAGGCGGTGTGCAACATGGATACACAGTTTCAATCGCACCCAAGGGACGAGTCAAAGGTGCGCTGATTCTAGAGAACCAACGGCCAAGGTAGTAACGAGTCAAAGGTACGATGCCGATTCTGGAATCGCGTCCCATTGCCTGTTACCTTCGTGCCTTGGGCGCTCTGGCGTGTGACGTTAGAGTCTAGGCATGAATCTGGAGTCCCTCCTCGTGAGCCGCGACGCGGAAGTCGTAAGAGTTCTCCGCCCGACCCTCGAAAAGCTCCAGATCGACGTAGAAGTCTCGAGCGCCGTCAAATCAGGCTCCGAAGCTCTGACCTCCACGAAATTTGACGCCGTGATCGTGGATTGCGACGACCTGCAGGGTGGGTCGGAAATTCTTCGTAATTTGCGCAACACCCCGAGCAACAAGAGCTCCGTCTCGTTCGCGATCCTGAACGGCAAGACGACAACCCAGCAAGCGTTCGAAATGGGCGCCAATTTCGTGCTGCAAAAGCCGGTCACCACCGCGGGTACTTTGCGCTGCCTGAATACCGCCCTCAGTTTCATGATCCGCGAGAAGCGCCGCTATTTCCGCTGCCCGGTGCAGATCCCGGTCATCCTTGTCCTGAGCCAGGGAGAACAGATGAAGGTGACAGCCACCAACCTCAGCGAGGGTGGAATGGCCGTGCACTTCGACGGCAAGCTGGCGAAGACGGCGTTCTCAAAGGTGCATTTCATGTTGCCGGGAACACGAACGGCGATGGAGCCGAAGGGCGAAGTTGCATGGTGCGATGATCTTGGCCGGGCGGGAATTAAGTTCCTCGAGGTTCCCGAAAGCTCTCGCGAGCAACTGGAACGCTGGATCATGAAAAAGCTCGCGCATCACGTCACCTCGGCTCAGTGATCCCTGCGCAAATTCTGCCAGCCCCACAATAAAGGCCTTGCCAGATTTCCTGGTTCCCAATGTACAAATTCCAGAAAGCGAAGGGCCGGCGGAACGAGCCGAATCCGCCTAGGGACTGTGCAGGTCCTGAATCAACGTGTCAGGCTTGAGGAATACCCTCACAGGAGTCTGGAGACGTGGCTACATTCACTCACGATATGAAGATCGCGCGCATGCGCCGAACGTTGAACTGGCTTGAGCAGGATGCGACTTTGTTGTCTGGGCGGGTCAAGGATTTGTCTCCCGAGCGGCAGAAGATGGCGAAGCATTTCGCGGCCAGCATGATTGATCAGACCCGTGCCGAATTGGAGCGGCTGATGGAGGCGCGCCTGGAAGAAGTCGACGACTTTGAAAATCCCTGCGAGCCTGCGGATTGAGTTTGAGTAGCGCCGGCGTCTTACCGGCTAACAACCTGTCCTCACCGGAACGGTATCCTGCCGCCCGTGTCCTAATCAGCCTTACCGCCCCTGCAGGAGCCTCAGACCAACGAATGGGGTAGAACTACACCGGCTGTCCAGCGACAGCGTGAACGGCGTTGGATTCGAAGCGCGACTCTTCGAGTTGGGTTTCTTCCCACAAACTGCGGTCGCGGAGCAGGCGTGACACGAGCGCCGTATGCATGGCGTGACCAGCGCGGTCAGCGACGATGTTGCCGAGGATCTGTTTTCCCACCAATGCCAAGTCGCCAATCAGGTCAAGTACCTTGTGTCGGACGAATTCGTCGTGGTAGCGAAGGGGCGGGTTCATGACGCGGTCGCGCGTCAGAACTATAGCGTTCTCTATTGACGCTCCGCGGATCAGGCCCTGCTGGCGCATCGCATCCGCCTCGTGAAGAAAGCCAAACGTTCGTGCTGGCGCGAGTTCGCGCAGGTAATTGCCGTTAGACAACTCGACGCGCAGTGTTTCTTTGCCAATCAAGGGATGCGGAAAGTCGATTGTGTACTCCACGGAGTAACTGTCCGCGGGATAGATAGCGATGAATTTTTTTCCTTCCCGTAGTTCGAGCTCGCGGCGGATGCGCATGTAGCCGCGTGCGCGGCGCTGCTTTCGAATGCCGGCACGCTGAATCATCTCCACGAATGGCCGAGCGCTGCCGTCCAGGATTGGCAGTTCGAGGTTATCCAGTTCGACGATCGCGTTGTCGATTCCCGTTCCGATGAAAGCCGAAAGCAAGTGCTCGGTAGTGGAGATGAGCACGCCTTTTTTCATCAAGCTGGTGGCGTAGCTGACGCGCGCAATATTGCGCCCGGTAGCCTCGATCTCGAAATCGTCGAGGTCGGTCCGGCGGAACACGATGCCTGAGCCGGAGGGCGCGGGAAGAATTTTGAGGTGTACGGGCGCGCCGCTATGGAGACCGACCCCCTTGCATTCAACGGCGCTGCGGACTGTCTGTTCCTGCTTCAAGGGGAGGGCTATTCAATGTTCGGTAATCAGATTACAGGCAGGCTCAAAAATTTGTATGTGGTAAATCTGCCACAGCTAGTGGTAGGAAAGGAACGACTGCCAACCATTCTGATCGCGTAATGACAAGAAAATAATAGTCTTACGGGATGTGCCCGACACGTGCATCCCAGAACCGAGTGGACGTTAGTTTTATTTGAGGAACCTCCCCAATTACTTTTTGGGCGGCGGCAAGGTGCTGGGGTCGTAAGTGGTTTTGGCTTCGAACATCGACTCGTTCAAAGAATTGTTGTAGGTCACGTTATTCAGGAAGCGTTGGTTCGACATCTCGCCGTTATAGAAGCGGGTGAGGCTGTACGGGGTCATGATGCCTTGCGTCGGACGGTAGGCATCGTAGATTTCTTCTTCCTTGTTCAGTAGGTTGTCGGTGGGATCGCGCCAGGTAAACATCTTCTTCAGAGGTAAGTGCGTGGTGCTGTCGATGTAGAGCGTCACGCTGTCGTTCTTGGCATTCATGATGCTGACCTGCTCGGCCGGCTTGTCAGCCGCTATCGCCGATCCCTCGTAGAACAGCGCGACGCCCGGTTCGTTGATCCACTTGCGAAGAACCAGGTCGAGCGAATGATCGCGCCGGCGCAGGTAGTCGGCAAGTATTTTCGAATCAAGTTGAGCAGTACCTTTGAAGGTGATCTCGTATCCCTTGACGCCGTTAAAGACGTCGGCCACGTCGCGCTGCTTGGTCAGTTCAATGCGCTCCTTGTCGGGATACTTTACGAACCGCCAGAACAGCACGCCCGTGCTCGTCGCCTCGCCGCGATGAAAACTGTAGGTACGTCCTTGCTGGGTCATGTCCTGAATGTGGAGATAGGCGTCGCCACCCAATGCCTGGATCGCCTGATCGAGGAGCGCTTTGGCCTTTGCGGAGTTTTCCTGAGCAACAGGAGCCTCTTGCGAGGCCTGCGTTGAGGAAGGGGTGGCTAATGGGGAACTCTGGCCGAAGGCCAGAAAAGACACAAACAAAAGAGTAAGCAATCGCATTGTTCTAGTTGGTTAGACGCGAAATCTTGAACTCTTGCTGTATCGCGCCGATCCAGGTTCAGTTTGAAAATACTAGCCCGCGAGGACCGCGCCGCCATTCACGTTAAAGATCTCACCGGTGATAAAGCCCGCCTGTTTCGTGCAAAGAAAGAGAATCGGAAAGGCGATCTCTTCGGGCGTGCCGACACGGCCCATCGGAATGGTGGCGAAGATACTATCGCGAGTCTTCGGATCGTTCAAAGCCGGCTCTGACATATCGGTTGCGACCCATCCCGGGGCAACGCAGTTCACGTAAATCCCGTCCCGTGCCAGTTCCGTTGACAATCCCTTCACCATGCTGATGAGGGCACCTTTGGTTGCGGCGTAGTCGACGTGAAACGCTTCTCCCCGCTGGCCTGCAGTGGAACTTACCAGAACAATATGCCCGCCTTCTCCAGTAGATAGCTTCCTTTGCTTTTTCATTTGCGCCACCGAATGGCGCACGAGAGAGAAGACGCTGTCGAGATTGACGGCGACCGTTCCCTGCCACTGCGCGTCGGTCATCTCATCGATCGGCGCATCGATGGGTGGCCAGATGCCGTGATTTGCGACCATGATGTCGAGCCGACCGAACCGCGTCACGGTGGCATCAACCAATTCTTCGGCGCTGGCGAGGCCGGTCAAATCGCTTGCGATAGCCGCGCAATGCTCTTCGCCGCAGTCGGCGACCAAGGCGTCGGCGCGAGCCTTCGATCTCTGATAATTGAACGCAACCTTGGCGCCCGCCTGTACGAATGCGCGCACCGTAGCCGCGCCAATCCCGCGCGATCCGCCCGTGATCAGCGCAACTTTGCCTTCAAGAGTGAGAGCAACCGCCATAATTAGTAGTTTCGAGGTTCAAACGGGCAATTGGCAAGTCGGCGGAGTTGCTGACGAACACTGGATTATGTTTCCAGGCCGAGGCTCGGTGCCTTGCCGGCCTTCAACTGCCGGATCAGTACTCGCACAAGCATTCCGTCGTAGCGCGTGCCACTCATCTTTTCCAGTTCGGCGAGCGCCTGTTCGGTGGTCTTGGCAGGAGCGAACGAGCGCTCTGTTGTCATGTTCACGTAGGCGTCGGCGACACACAGGATACGAGCCCAGAGTGGAATCTGCTCGCCGCGAAGACCGTTGGGATATCCACTGCCGTCGAAGGCCTCATGATGGTGCTCGACGGCTTTTTGCAGAATGACAGAGCCAGGAATTGTGCCGACGATTTCGGCGCCAACGCGGGCATGTTGTTTCATCTGCGCGAATTCATCGTCCGTCAGCGGCCCGGCCTTGGAGAGAACCCGCTCGGGAACGAAGAGCTTGCCGACGTCGTGAACGCGGCCTGCGTAGACGAGCTCTTCGATCTCGTCGTGCGGTAACGCCAATGATCGAGCAATCAGCTCGGCATAACGCGCCACCATGTCGCCATGGCCTGCAGCGTGAATCTCGCGCGATTCGGCGGCACGAGTCAGGGCTTCGATCGACTCCTTGAGGACCTGCACGTTACAGTCGTCTTCATCGCCGCACATTTTGCTCAGGGTGTGTACCAGCTCTTCGAGATCCTCTGGATCGCTCTGTTCGCGCTGCAGGAAACCTTCAATGTACGTAGATATCTGCTGACGCTGCGATGCGAAGCGCTCGCCCTCACCGAACTCTTCCGCCATCGAGACGCGGTTGCCACCTTCATGCTTGGCCGCGTACATGCCCGCGTCGGCGACGCGGATGATGTCCTCCGCGCTGAAGCCGTGCCCCGGGTAACTGGCAACCCCAAAGCTTCCGGTGATGTGGTGCTCGGCGAGCATCGTGTCCTGCGCAAGCCAAAGTCGAAGGCGCTCAGCCAATGCTTGTGCCTGCTCGACACCGGTTTCTGGCATCAGGATCACAAATTCATCTCCGCCGTAGCGGGCAACGACGTTCGATTGCCGGCACTTTTGTTCGAGCAGGCGTCCGACGCGCGCGAGGACGAGGTCGCCTTCGAGGTGACCGAGCGAATCGTTGACTTGCTTGAACTTGTCCAGGTCGATCAGGACGACAGAGAACGGCCGGCCGGAACGGGAGGCGCGCTTCCATTCCGACGTCAACGCTTCCCAGAAGAAGCGACGAGTCTTGATTCCGGTGAGCCCGTCGGTGATCGATTGCTGTTGCAGTTTCTGGAACACGAATGCATTGTGAAGGGCGGTGGCCAGCAAGTCGCCGAGAGTGTTGAGGATCAGAACATCTTGCGGCGAGAAGGCGTTTTCTTCGAGGCTCTCTACGTTGAGGACGCCCATGAGCGACTCACCGTAAGTAATCGGGATGCACAAGACCGAGCGCGATTGCGGGAGAACTCCCTGCATGTGGCCCTCGCCCGCCTTCTGTACCAGCGAACGCTCTCCGGTTCGGGCAACGCGTCCAACAATGCCACTGCCCAGAGGGATCCTCTTGCCTTTTGCTCGCGCGGTCGCTCCCGCCTCGGCGCGGATCTCGATGTCCTTGGTGACGTAATCGAGAATGCCGATGCCGATGTGGTCGAAGCGGAAGTTCTTCTGGATTTCGCCAACGATGTCGTCAAGCATCTGCTCTGCGTCCTCGGTGGAAATTGCGGTCCGCGAGATGTTGTTGAGGAAGCTCAAATGGCGCGAACGGCGTTGTTCTTCCGCAAACAAACGCGCGTTCTCGACCGCCACCGAGACCTGACCAGCAGCGGTCTGCATGACTTCGAGGTCGCGTTGTTCGAAGACGAACTCACGCTCCGTGCTCATCGCGACCATCGCCCCAGCAGGCTTGCCCCCCAGCAGGATGGGCGCTCCGCAGAAACATTTTGCGGGCTTGTCGCCAATCTGAAGGGCGCCGAGGCGCTCGCGAGTCGCCTCGAGATCGGAGCGGATCAACAACGCCTGTCCGGTGCGAATAATCAGCTCCGTCAGGCCATTGCTCACTTTGCGCGTACGCTTGGGCAGGATTTTGTTGTTCTCGGTCTCGAGCTCGAAGCGAATCTCGTCGCCTTCCTGGAAAGCGATGTAAAACTCGGCTGTCGCAAAGATCTGTCCCAGTTCTTTCTGGATCGTGTGCAAGACCTCGTCCTGATCGAGGCGAGAGCTGATGGCCTGGCCAATCTGCGTGAGCAGTTCGTATTCTTTCGTGCGCCGCTGCGCATCGTGCATCACGACGTAATTTTCCAGCGTGAGGCCGATCTGCAACGCGAGTCCGATCAGCAGGCGCAGGTTCGATTGGCCAAAGACTCGCAACTCCGCATGCGGAAAGAGGATGACGCCAAAGTTGTGTTCGCGCGTTTGCAGGCTGACGGCGGTCAGATGGCGGATGTTCTCGGCAGCCAGCACGCGTTTGAATTCCTCGAAACGCGCGCCCGGCAGCGCGGGCAACGGCTCGGTCATTTCCGGCAGATTGCGAAAGGTAAAGAAACCGCCCCGACGGTAGGCGAGCTCGCAGATGTATTCACCGGCGCCTTTGCTTTCGAGCTTCACCAGAAACTCGGGTGAAAACCCACGGTGCACCGAGGGAAGGATGCTACGCCATTGTTCCGCGATGCAGATCACCGCGCGGCGCGTGGGTAGTGGTTGAATCAGCCGGTCAAGCACGGCGGTCATCCGCGGCACGAGATCCGAGGCAGCAAGAAGCCGTCGCGGGTCAACGCCCAGGGTGGAAAACTCGAGTGCGTTCTCGAGTACCGCATTCCGCTCATTCTCGAAAAGCACCATCACCATCGAGATGCCCAGGAGCATTTGTGGCAACGGACCCAGAAATCGTCCGACGCTGCCCAAGACTTCCCAGTACGGGCTGAGCAATTGGCCCTGCGCCATCAGCACGGCCCACAATCCAAGCGAGAGAGCCAGCATGCGGAAGGCGAGCGAGTTTCGCTGGTGTGCGTGATAGTAGAAGGTGAAGGAACAGTAAAGCAGCAGCGCCGCGGTTCCAAGTTCGAGGCTGATGTGATGCGACGGCGGGAACGCAGTGTCCCGATCGAAGACACCGGTCAGCATGTGGTTGCGCAGATTCCACACCGCCAGACCAATTCCGGCCAAAGCTAGCGCCCCATCGAACCAGCGCAACCGAAAACGCTCGCGCATCAAGCGGGTCGAAACGAAGAGGCACAGGCACCAGAACACCACCAGCAACGATCCCGTCAGGTAGATCAACGGAGAAGGCTTGTGATAGTAGTTCCAGGCGTCAAGCGCGAAGTGCAAGCAGTAGGCGCCCCAACCCAGTTGCCACGCGCGGAAATACGTCTGACGGCTCTGTTCGTAGAGATAGGTGAAGACCAGGAACAGCAGGAGCGCAACAATGCCCGGCATGACCGCGATGTTCGTGGCAAGACTGTTCATGGCGCGCAAGACCGCTTAGACGAATTGCCTACGACTACACCTGGGGCAAACATGGGGGAGACTGATTGAAATTATCGTTTCACATTACGCGTCCGAAACTCAATACGATTTAAGTACAAGGCTGTGGAAAGGTAATCAATATTTGCCTTGATAACGTTTTCATTGCCAGCCGAGCGGTCATGGCGTGCCTTGACGCTACTTTTCGCCAGCCCGTACCATGAAATCTCTTATGTCTGATTCTCCTACTCCTCAGAAAAATAGCGACTTATCTTCAGTCAAGCCACGAGTCCGATTTGCTCCGTCGCCGACCGGATTCCTCCATGTTGGCAGCGCCCGCACTTTCATCTTCAACTGGCTTTACGCGAGGCGGACCAGCGGCACGATGGTTTTGCGCCTTGACGACACCGACGTTGAGAGGAACACGGAAGCCTCGGTCAACTCGATTTTCGAAGGGTTGAAGTGGCTGAACCTGGGATGGGACGAAGATTACAAACAATCGGAGCGGCTGGCGCTCCATCAGAAAACGGCGTGGGCGATCTTCGACAAGGGACTCGCGTATCGCGATTTCACTCCTGCGCATACCGGAGATGCCGAGAAATCGGGGGCGCAAGGAACCTGGCTGTTCAATCCGGGCATGAGAGAACTGTCGCGCGAGGAGAGCGATCGGCGCGCGAAGGCCGGTGAACCGTTCGCGCTGCGCTTCCGGGTGCCGCGTGGGACGGGCCAACAGGTGCGCTTCACGGATGCCGTGTATGGCGAACAGACGAAGGCTGCCGACGACATCGAAGATTTCGCACTTCTCCGTTCGGACGGCATGCCCACGTACCACCTGGCCTCCTGCGCGGATGACGCCGATCTTAAGATCACCCACATCATTCGTGGTCAGGATCATCTGACCAACACGTTCAAGCACGTTCTGATTTTCGAGGCGGCCGGTGCCCTGCCGCCACAGTTTGCTCATCTGCCGCTGCTGGTTGCGCCCGACGGCACGAAGCTTTCCAAGCGCCGTCACGGGCCGGTGGTGAGCGTGACCACGTATCGCGATGCCGGTTTTCTGCCGGAGGCATTCATCAATTTTCTCTGCCTGCTGGGATGGTCGCCGAAGAATGATCGCGAGATGTTGGTGCTGGGCGACATTACCGAGTTGTTCACGCTCGAAGGCATCAATCGCGCCAATGCCGTGGTGAATTTCAAGGAACCCGCGGCAACGCCGGAGGAGACGTTCGATCCGAAGGCTGTCTGGCTGAATGCTGAGCACATCCGCGGCCTGGCGATCGAGGATCTGAGCGCACGGTTGCTGCCCATCGTTCGTGAGGCTGGCTATGACGTGGATTCGACGCAGATGCTGCGGATCACGCCGCTGATTCGCGAGCGCATCAAGCTGCTGCGAGATGTGCTGACGACTGCAGATTTTTTCTTCGCCGATCAACTGCCGCGTTATGATCCTGCCGAACTGATCCCACAAAAGGGTGACGCCGCCATGGCCAAGCGCGTGCTAGAGAAAGCGAGCCAAGTGCTGGCCAACGTCGAATTCGAGCACGCTCCGCTCGATCAAACTTTGCGCTCGGCTGCCCAAGAACTCGGCCTCAAGCCCGGGCAAATGTTCCAACCGATCCGCGTCGCGGTTTGCGGCAGGAAGAACGCACCGCCTTTGTTCGAGACCCTCGAAGTGCTTGGGCAGGGGAAGACACTCGCCCGAATCGGTGAAGCCCTCTCGAAAATCCAGTAAAACCTCCTTCAAGTCCACCTTAACTTAGTGCGAGGCTGGGTCTGCCCTATTGACACAGAGTACTTTGTATTGCAAAGTATTCGTATGCAAAACGACCCGTTCGCTGAACCGCTCAAGAAACGTTGGGTTCCCCGGGAAATGTTGGTTGCGCCTACACTCGATCCGCGCACTCCCGCTGGGTCAGTCGAGCGGCGGTACGTTCTGATGATCAATCCGTTCTACGCGAAGGATGCGAACGCCAGCTTTGGCAAGCACGTCCTCACTCCGACACTAGCGCTGACCAGCTTCGCGGGAACGACGCCGTCCCGGTGGCGGCTTAAGTATTGGGATGAGAATCTGCTCGCGGGCCAGCCTCCGTCTGACCCCATGCCCGAAGTGGTCGCGATCACCGTTCATTTGACGTTCGCAGGCCGCGCCTATGAACTGGCCGACTGGTATCGCGCGCGCGCTGCGAAGGTCATCCTTGGCGGCTTGCATGTTTTGTCGTGCCCCGAGGAATGCGCACCGCATGCCGACGCGCTCGCACTTGGAGACGGCGTGCAACTCTGGCCGCGCATCCTCGGGGACATTGAAAACGGCCGTCTCCAGCCGCATTACTCAGCGACTTACGAGAACGATTATTGCGATGACCCACCGCCACGCCGCTCGATCCTGCCACGACAAAGCTTTCTGACCACGACCAGCCTGATTGCGACGCGGGGCTGCCACAACCGGTGCGGATTTTGCTATCTCGCCACCGACGGGCTGCGAATGCCCTACCGGATGCGGCGTCCGGAACAGGTGGCCCAGGAGTTCGCTGAGAACGGCGAACCGTATGCAGTCTTCATCGACAACAATCTCGGTTCGCGACGCGACTACCTGCTCGCGTTGTGTGCGGCACTTCGCCCCTTGAACAAAATCTGGAGCGCCGCCGTCACGATCGACATCACCGATGACCCGTCGCTGGTTCGTAACATGACGCTGGCTGGCTGTACGGGAGTCTTCATCGGTTTCGAGTCACTCACCAACGAGAACCTTTCGGACGCTCACAAGAAGACGCCGCGCACTTCCGACTACGCGCGCCGTGTCCGCATGCTGCACGATGTTGGCATCCAGGTGAATGGTTCGTTCGTGCTTGGATTCGATCACGACCGGAAGGATGTTTTCGCGCGCACGGCGCATTGGGTGGAAGAGAACCGTCTGGAGTGTGCGACGTTCCATATCCTGACCCCCTACCCCGCGACGCCGCTGTTCCGGCAGATGGACGCCGAGGGCCGAATTCTGCACCGCGACTGGTCGCTGTACGACACATCGCACGCGGTATTCCGCCCGAAGCACATGACGCCGGAGGAACTTGAACACGGATACGGCTGGATCTATGAACGCCTGTTCTCGCACGCGTCCATCTGGCGGCGCCGACCGGACGACGGGCGCGCGGTGCCGCTGTATTTGGCGATGTCGTATCTCTACAAGCGCTCGAACCGGTTCTGGCATCAGTTGATCAAGCACAATCTTGTGCACGCGGTTTGGAGTCCTTTGGTGGAACTCACGCGCATAAGGCATGTGCACTACCGGCAGCACCTGGCCGCGGAGTCGGCGCTCGCAGCCGTACCCGGGCAGATTGTGTCGGCCGGGGTTTGAATCCGAAAGAAGACCTCGAACATGGATCCGTTTAAGCGGATTAATTGTTCGCGGTGCGTCGCAGTTTCACCCGCATTTTCCAAACACCGCCGGGCTGCAGCGGAGAAATGAGTATAGGTTTGGTTTTGCCGTACCCGGTGGCGCATACAGTGAGTGTGAGTTCGGTTAACGACGGTACGTGAACTTCACCGCTTTAAGCCGTAGAGGCCCTCGCCCTCATCTGTGTTGCGAACCTTCAGAAATTCCAGCGAAATCTTTGGAATTCGATCGCCGGTTTGGGCGTCGAATGCTGCCACCGCGAGCGTGGCGGCTCTAGGACCCAGCGGCAATTCCAGGTTCTGGCACGCCTCTTCAGGCGTTACTGTGATTCTGGGCAACTCTTGGTCATCGAGCGTTTCCCCACTGTAAATGTATTCGCCGTTTTCTTTCGACGTGAAGATGGCAAAAGACGCCGGGTGAATGTCCTGAATCGTGAACCGGCCATTCTCGTCGCTGTGTCCTGGCGGCAAGGCTGCCCATACCTGAGAGTCCAGAGGATGTAGTTCGACCTTCACTCCGCCAACTGGTGAGTGCGCGTCGTCGAGGACGGTGCCGGTGATGCAACCAGTACCGAGCCGATCGAGAGCGAACTCGAACGCCCGGGTTTCGCCCGCCTCTAACGCCTTCACCAGGAAATGAGTTCGCTTGTATCCGGTGACGCTCATTTCGAGATCCAGATCCGTTCGTGAGGGAACCTCGAACTCTCGCTGGCCTGCATTGACGTCGTGCGATTCGGTGTCTGACGGCCCGTGGCCTGGCCGTGCCATGGTGATGACCATGGAGCCCGGCGGCTCGCAGCTGGCGGCGTCTCGGCCGCTGAGCATCAAGTGTCCCACCGGCGCCCCTGCGTCGATCGTCAGATTCACACAAGAACCGGCGGGCACCGAAACAGAGGGTAGACCGGGATGAAACACGGTCGAATCTGGGCGCACGTAACCCAGGGTCGAGTTCGACGCATAAGCTTTGTAGGTTCCTGGCTCCAGATCGTCGATCTCGAAGCGTCCCTTGTCGTCGGTTACCACCTCGGGAACCTGGCGTAGCGGGTCGGGTGGGGCGAGTCGAACAGTTGTTTCCGGGATCGGCACACCAAGGTAGTCAGTCACGGTGCCTTCGACGCAGCCCGAGGTCTGTGCTATGGCCTCTGCGGAGAAAGCCGTTAGCAAGATTGCCGAGGCGAAAATGCGGTACGGAGGAGTGTGATAGACGCAGGCGCGGCAGGCATCCGAATTGTGCCTCCAATAATCGAGCGCAATCCACATTGCGGAAAGAACGCTCGACAGTCCCCATGAATGCAAACAAAAGGATGCACAGTTTGGCTGCCTGGGATGTCTTTGCTGGGAGAGGCGAAAAAGGTGCTTAAAGGAAGTCTAGAAACGCGCCTCTATGGCGCCTCCACGGCACTCAAGCAGACGTCGTCCCGGTGCAAAATGCATCCCTCCGCGGGTTCGTGGGGATCGAGCCTCGCAGACTTCATCTTCATCAGGGCTCCAGTTGCGAACGCTTTTCCTAGCGCGGGTTCCAGTTGTGCGTCGCGACCGCCTGAGCAATGGTAGATCGCGACGAAGGTCAGCACGCGCGCTGAGAATCGCCGCGTCCCGTCCGCCGCTGGGGCCTCTCGCACGATTCTCGCCATCACGCCCTTGCCAAGACCCGTGTTTCCCATCGGAACAGTGAGGGGCAGGACGAGGCGGCCGCGGTCCTGTAACTTCTCGAGCCAAGGCCGATGCGGATGTGTCACGCCTGCGTTTATCAGCATGGCGTCGATAGGTTCAGAATCCAAGTTCATGCCATCACCGCTATGCACGCTTATGTTTGAGTAGGAGCGAAGGTTCTCTTGAGCGCGACCGGCTAAGTCTGGATCAACTTCGCTCGCTACGACGTGACCGCTCGGTCCGACCGTCTCGGCCATGATCGCAGTGAAATATCCAACGCCGCATCCGAGATGGAAGACGCGGTCACCTTGTCTCAGATTCAGAGCTTCGATCCAATGGGCGAGCGACCCAGGCTGCCCGTTGTTCAGATTGCGGGATGGATCAAGACCAATCGCGACGTTGTGATAGACGCGCCGGGGATCGGCGTCTTCGGTGGGAATATAAATCGCACCGCCCCCGGTCAGATCCGCGCCTGCGATCTTCCACGGGCCCGGGCCGAGGAAGTTTTCACGCGGCACACGCGCGAACGCCTCGATGAGTGCAGGCGTGCTTAAATTCGCCGCGTAGCGAATTTCTTCAGCATAAAAGCGGCGACACTCTTCCAAGGTCATTCCTGGTTGAGTATTCCACCGCCGGAAGAACGGGGCAACGGTAGCGTTGCACCCGTTCGGGGACGTTATTCATCGCGGCACCCGATGGAGGTCGCCACTACCGCTGCGGCTGCGGAGACTGATTCGGAGGCGTACTCATCGCGTCGGAAGCCTTTTCGCCCGGCTGTTCCGGCTTGCGATAGCGCTCCGGTCGATCGGACGGGCGGTAAGCCGATCCCTGTTCGCTCTCTCCAGCGTGCAACTGGTTGATCGCTACAACCTGATAGGGCCGCATCTTCTTGTCGCCGTCGACGACCTTCATGTACATCAGGTTTTTCTTGATCTTGAACTCGCCTTCTTTACCAATCGGCAAAAGGATTTCGTGTTTCTTGTCCTTTGGGCGAATGTGATACTCCATGTCATCAGTACGCAACAAATATTGCGGACATAGTTTTTCTTCCGAGTTCACCGCCTGGATGCCGGCCGAAGCGAAGATACTTCCGAGGCCGGTGAATCCGCGCTCTTTTGCGCCACACGGCACTGCTTCCATCTTCTCGAGCATGCCGCGATCCTGATGTTTCTTCTTTGCCGCGGAGGCGGGAATCACGACCGCCATCATCGTTGCGGCTAAAACCATCGCCCTGATCTTCATTGAACCTCCAGTCTCACTTTGAAGCTGAGCGAGCGCGAAGGGCTGTTACCGGCCCTTCGTCGCCAGCGTTATTGGCTAGTACTGCTTTTGCGTCGGATGCGCCAACGCGCTGCCTTTCGGCATGGGCTTGGCGCCCGGTTGCTGAACCGACTGCACGAAGGCCTGCGGATTTTCCTTCAGTTGTTCCTGCACGCCCGGGTGGGCCTGGAGGTATGCCTTCAGCTCGGGGTGGTTCTGCATGTACTCCGCGTTGTTTACGAGAGTAGGGTCCTTGGAGATCTGCTGCGCGATGTTCTGGTGTCCGCCCAGAAACTGTCCGAAGCTCGACATTTCGCCCCGCTGCGCGTCGTGATCGAAGCGCTGGCCAGCATGGCGGAAGCCTTCCTGATGATCGAATCGCTGCTCCTGGTGCATGAACGCGTTCGGGTTCTCCATAGCTTCCTGGCGAACCTGTGGATGCTGCTGCAGGTAGCTCTGCAGAGCTGGGTGCGCACTGACGAACTTCTTGTCGTTCAGGAGCGCGGGATTCTTACGAACCTGTTCTGCGATCTCCGGATGTCCGTCGAGGAACTGGTCCATGCTCGACAGCTCCCCACCTTTCACGTCGCGCTCGCGATTGAAATCGTGGTCGCGGCCAAAATCTCGGTCGCCCCCAAAGTCACGCCCATCTTCACGCCGATCAAAGCGCTCTTCCTGCTGCATGAAGGCGTTGGGATTTTCGCTCGCCTCCTGACGCACTTGCGGGTGCTGCTGCAGGTAACTCTGCAGCGCCGGATGCGCATCGACGAACTTCTTATCGTTCAGGAGCGCGGGATTCTTGCGTAGCTGCTCGGCGATCTCCGGGTGTCCATCGAGGAACTGGTCCATACTGGCCAGTTCGCCGCGGTTCGTGTCTCGGTCACGATTGAAATCGCGGTCGAAGTTCTGATTTTGTCCATCCTCACGCCGATCAAAACGCTCTTCCTTGTTCATGAAGGCGTCGGGATTCTGCCGCAAATCCTGAGCGGCGGCGCTGTGCTGGTGGAGGAACTCCTGCAAGGCCGGGTGGTCCTTCACGTACTGCTCGTTGTTCACCAACGATGGATCTTTACGCAGCTGTTCCGCGATTTCAGGATGGCTGTCCATGAACTGATCGAGGTTCGTCAGCTCGCGGCGCGTTTCATACGCGTCGAAACCGCGTTCCTGATGCATGAATGCATTGGGATTCTCGCGGATTTCCTCGCTCACGGCCGGATGCTGCTGCAGGTAGGTTTGCAGCGCGGGATGGCTCGTCACGAATGTTTTATCGTTTAGCAGCGAGCGGTCCTTACGGATCTGCTCGGCGATCTCGGGGTGACTGTCCATGAAGCTGTCGAAGTTCCCAAGTTCGCGAAGGGTCGTATCACGATCTTGTGGCGCTTGAGGCGGCGCGGATTGTGCGTTGGCCGGCGTGCCTATCCAAAAACATGCCGACAGACTCAGCAATGCAAACAATTGCTTCACGTACGGGCATCTCCTTTGTGTCATGGATCGAAGAAACCTCCTGTTTCAAAATTCCATGGGAGAGGTGCACCCGCTATGCCAACTCCTCGAACGTCCGACAAGCGTCCGCCTCGTCAACGGCTTGGGTAGGACTACAGGATCGTCGGGACTGGAAATTCGACACGCCGAACGACAAATTCGCTATAGGAAATCGACCTTAGGAAAACACCTGCCGCCGAGTGCAAGCGAATGCATCCAAGCTATAGAATACAAAGCGAATGTCTCCGACAGATTCGTCCACGAAAGCCAGGGCTGAAAATCCCGCTGAATCACGTCCGTCGAACTTTCTCCGCGACCGGATTCTGGAAGATCTGAAGACCAACAAGTACCAGGGCCGCGTGCAGACGCGCTTTCCTCCCGAGCCGAATGGATACCTGCACATTGGCCACGCCAAAGCTATCTGCATTGACTTCGGTCTTGCCGACGAATTCAACGGTCACACGAATCTGCGTTTCGATGACACCAATCCCGAGAAGGAAGATGTCGAGTATGTAGATTCCATCAAGGAAGACATCCTGTGGCTCGGTTATCACTGGGACGGCCTTTACTACGCGTCCGATTATTTCGGCCAGTTGTACGAGTGGGCGATCAAGCTGATCAAGGACGGCAAGGCCTACGTCGATGACCTCACTGCCGATCAGATCCGCGAGCATCGCGGCACGCTCACGCAGCCCGGAAAGGACAGCCCGTACCGCAACCGATCTGTCGAAGAGAATCTGGATTTGTTTACCCGCATGAAGGCTGGGGAATTTCCCGACGGCTCGCGGGTTCTGCGCGCGAAGATTGACATGTCTTCCCCAAATCTCAACATGCGGGATCCGGTGATGTACCGCATTTTGCAC
>Ga0126371_10001813_pt1 | contig 18156 bp, 17 predicted proteins | sample PanSoiMetaPlot_4_FD_110145 | JGI IMG/M metagenome (GOLD analysis project Ga0126371, IMG submission 110145) | Tropical forest soil microbial communities from Panama - MetaG Plot_4 | ecosystem: Environmental > Terrestrial > Soil > Tropical forest > Bulk soil | place: Panama | collected 2016-02-17 | reverse complement strand
GTCAGCGCCAAGATGGGCTTCGACGCGACCATCCCGCTTTCATCGCCGCCGCTGAAGTACAAGCGCATCAGGGTGCCGGGCGAGGAGGCGGTGGATCTCGGCAAGGTGATCGACGAAGCGGCGGATTGGCGCAAGGCGATCGGGTGATCGCCGAACTTCCGTTGAAATCATTCAGCTCAGACACGCGGATCGATTGCCGGCGGCGTCTGGCCCTGCAGCCAGAAGACCTTGAAGACCAGCTTGTAAAGCAAGTTGATCAGCTCCTGGATAACGGCCCACTGTTGATCCGGATTCGGCGCACGATCCCGTTTGAGCCGCCGCAATTTCTCCTGCAGCTCCTCGAGCTCTTCGATGAAGCTTCTGTCGAGCGCCTGTGCCTGCTGATCGCGAGGCAGTTGGCGCAGGCCATTCAGCCATGCGATTTCATCGGCGTGCTTACGGGCCTCCGCCTGCGCCAACTCCCGCGCAATCCGATCGAGGTTTTCGATCATGTCGGGAATTTCATTTTTTTCGCGGGGCATGTTCGACGCTCCTGACGGCGAGATGAACCGGATGAAATCGATCATATCGTGCGAAAAAACATCATGCAACCACAGGGCGACGGCCCCGTATACTTGCTTAGCTGGAAATTGAGATGTTGGGAGCAGATGCCCGGGCGCGGTTACCCGCCTTACAATTCCTTCTTGAACTTCGGCTTCCGCTTCTCGCTGAAGGCGGCGATGCCTTCCTTGTAGTCGGCGGTGAGCCGTAGCTTCTCGTAGGCGTGGCCCTCGACCTCGAGGCCGACGCCGATGCCGGTCTCGTAGGACGTCGCGAGCACGCGCTTGATGGTCTTCAGCGCCAGCGGCGACTGCGCCGTGAGTTTTGCGACCGCGTCGGCGATCTCCTTGTCCAGCGCCGCCGAGTCCTCGACGACGCGGGTCAACAGCCCCCACTGAAACGCCTCTGGCGCCGGAATGCGGCGGCCGAGCATCATCATGTCGGCGGCGCGCGTCAGCCCGGCGATGCGGGCGACGCGCTGGCTGCCGCCGCTGCCGGGAATCTGCCCGAGCGAGACCTCGGGCAGGGCCAGCAGCGTGTCCTTGGTGGCGAGGCGGATGTCGCACGCCATGGCGAGCTCGAGGCCGACGCCCATGGCGTATTTCTCCATGGCGCAGATCACCGGCTTCGGGCAGCGCTCCGGCGCCGCGATGTTCCAGGCAAGATGCGACATGCCGTCGGTCTCGATATCCGGAAACGCCTTCACGTCGCCGCCCGACGTGTAGGTGCCATTGGCGCCGCGGATGACGACGACGCGCACCTCCGGGTCCTGGCCGAACGCCTCGATGATCGCATTGATCTGGCTGCGCCCGCGATACGACACGATGTTGAGCGGCGGCCGGTCGAGGATGAGCCAGCCGATCTGCCTTGCCGCATCCACCTCGTAGCGCAACCCGTCGAGGTCGCGCAGGATCGCGGCGCGCATGTCGGCGTAGTCTTTTGCCATCGGATTTTCCTCTTTTTTCTGCCGTCATGCCCGCGAAAGCGGGCATCCAGTACTCCCGGGAGGACGTCGTGTGCACATCGTTGCGTCGGTGTTTACTGGGTCGCCCGCTTTCGCGGGCGATGACGCCGGAAATCGTCGGGTGTCACAGTTTCTCATACTCGCCGACCCGCAGCTTGCGGCGCAGCAGCTTGCCCGACGCCGAGCGGGGGATCGCCTTGACGAACACGTATTCGCGCGGCCGCTTGAAGCGGGCAAGACCCGTCTCGAGGCAGGCGGTGTCGATCGCCTCGCACGTCACCTCGGCGGACACGGGCTCGACGAAGGCGACGACGCGGCTGCCGAGCCGCTCGTCCGGCATGCCGACCACCGCGGCGCTGGCGACCCCCGGGCAGCGCGCGAGCGCGCTTTCCACTTCCTCGGGAAAAATGTTCTCGCCGCCCGAGATGATCATGTCGTCGACGCGGCCGACTACGTAGAGCTCGCCGTCGTCGTCGAACTCACCGAGATCGCCGGTGCGGTACCAGCCGCCCTGGATCGCCTTCGTGTCCGCATCGGGCCGCTTCCAGTAGCCCGTGAACGCCTCGGGGCTCGCCATGCTGGCGACGATCTCGCCCGGCTCGCCGGCCGGCAGATCGGCGTCGATCGCGTCGCGATCGGTCGGATCGACCACGCGGATCACCTGGTTGAGGCCGGCGCGGCCGGCGCAGCCCGGCTTCTCGCGCAGATGATCGCAGATCGTGAAGGTGTAGATCTCGCTCGAGCCGTAGTGATTGATGAACACGTCCGGCTTCAGCGCCTCGAGGCAATGCTCGACCAGCACCGGCGTCATCGCCATGCCGGCATAGCCGACGCGCGACAGCGAATCGAGATCGTGCTTCGCAAAGCCGGGGGCGCGCAAAATGTCGTGGAACATGGTCGGCACTAGAAAAAGGCTCGACACGCGCTCGGCCGCGACGGCGCGCAGTACGCCGACGGGCGAATAGTCCGGCATGCATACGAGCTTGCCGCCGACCAGTGCGGTGCTGAGCATCTTGCGCACCCCCATGGTGTGGAACATGGGCATGACGCACAGCGACGACTCGCCCATGCGATAGAGATGGTGCGCGACCTGGCTCACGCCGGCGGCAAGCTCGGCGCGATGCGAGCGCGGCACACCCTTGGGGCGGCCGGTGGTGCCGGAGGTGTAGAGCATGAGGCAGATCGCCTCGCTGTCCGGCACGACCGGACCCGAAACCGGTGTTCCGTCGAGAAGCGTCTCGAAGCGAATGCCGTCGCCCTTGCCGCCGGCCGCGACGATCTGCCGGCGCGGATCGATGCCAAGCCGCGCGGCGGCTTCGGGTGATGCGCTTCCCGCCGCCTCGTCATAGGCGACGGCGGCGGCCTCACAGTCCTCGAGGCAATAGGCGATCTCGTCGAGCGAGCCGCGCCAGCTCATCGGCGTGAAGATCAGGCCGAGCATGTGGCTCGCCCAGTAGAGGGTCGCCATCTCGTAGCGGTTGCGCATGACGACCGCGAAGTGATCGCCCGCCGCGAGGCCCATGCGGGCGAGCGCGCCGGCGGCAGCGCGGATCTCGGCGTCCCATTGCGCAAAAGTGCGGCGGCGACCGCCGTCGACCACCGCCACCGCGTCCGGCTGACGCCTGACCGAGATCGCGAATGCCGTTCCGAGATCCATCACTCTCCTCGGCGAATCTTGTCGGCCGCGTCCATGATCGCGGCGACGATGCCAGCATAGCCGGTGCAGCGGCAGATGTGCCCCGACAGCATGTCGCGCACCTCGGCCTCGCTCGGCGCCGGATTCTTGCGCAGGAACTGCGTCGCCGACGACAGGATGCCGGGCGTGCAGAACCCGCATTGCAGCGCGTGGTGCGCCGAGAATGCGCGCTGCAGCGTGTTGAGCGTGCCGGGATCGGCGAGACCCTCGACCGTCGTCACCTCGCGGCCGTCCATCTGCACCGCATAGCGCGTGCAGCTGCGCATCGCCTTGCCGTCGATCAATACCGTGCAGGCGCCGCAGACGCCATGCTCGCAGCCGACGTGTACGCCGAACGCCTGCAGCTCGTGGCGCAGGAAATCGGTCAGCAGCATGCGCGGCTCGGCAAAACCCGAACGCCTCTTCCCGTTCAACGTCACGGTGATGCGCTGTTTCTGGTCGGGTGCGATGCGGACGCTCATGCGGCACCTGGCTTGATACCTGCCTTGCGGCGCGCATCCTCGACGGCGCGCAGCACCACACGTTCGATGAGCACGCGGGCGAGTGCGCGCCGGTACTCCGCCGAGGCGACGTGATCCTCCATCGGATCGAGGCCCGCGGCGGCCCGGCGCGCAAGCGTGCCTGCCGTCCCGCCGTCCGCCATGGCGCCGACGGCTTCTTGTGTATCGACCGCGATTGGCCGGTCCGCCACGCCGCCGAGACCGAGGGCGAGCCGCCCGATCCGGCCGTCGCTGTCGAGCACGACCTCGCAGGCCGCCGCCGCGATGGCGAAGTCGCCATGCCGCTGCGCGACCTCCTCGAACGCGTGGCCATCGTCGGGACTCGCGCGCGGCCAGTCGATCGCGACCAGGAGCTCATCCGGTCGGCGTGCCGTGGTCAACGCGCCGAGGAAGAACTCGCCCGCGCGCACACGCCGCTCGCGCCGGCGCGAGCGCAGCACGATCGTCGCATCACTCGTGACAGTGCAAAGCGGGATCTCGGCGCTCGGGTCGGCATGCGCGACCGAGCCGCCGAGGGTGCCGGAGTTGCGCGTCTGGAAATGCCCGACCCACGGCAGCGCGAGGGCGAGCAGCGGCAGCTCGCGGCGGATGGCGGAAGCCTCGAGCGCGTCGGCCTGGATCACGGTCGCGCCGGTGACGACGCGGTCGCGCGTCACGTCGATGTCGTCGAGCCCGGCGAGCCGCGAGATGTCGATCACGCGCGCCGGCCGCACCATGCGCAGGTTGAGCATGGGCCCGAGCGACATGCCCCCGGCCAGCACCGCCGCCTTCTCGCGCGTTTCGGCGAGGAGATCGAGCGCCTCGGCGAGCGTGTCGGGCCGGCAATATTCGAAGGCGACCGGCTTCATGAGGATTTCCGGAAGAAGCCGAGCAGCATGGCGAGCCAGCGCGGCATGGCGGGCCCGACGCGCGGCGCGATCCGGCGCTCCAGCGAGGCGAAGAACTCGGCGATCAGCACGCGCGTCACCGTGCCGAGCAACCGCTGGCCGACCGCCGCGACCTTGCCGCCGACGTCGGCGCGGTACACATAGGTCAGCCGCGTGCCGGCGCCGTCGGGCGCGAGCGTCACCACGCCCTCGCCGCTGCCGAAGCCGAGCGCACCCGTGGCCCTGCCGACGAGGCGCACGGAGCGCGGCTCCTGCTTGTCCTTGAGCGCAATCTCGGCCGCATAGATGCCGCGGACGCCGGCGACGCCGATGGTCACCTCGGCGACATAGCGATCGGGGCCGGCCTGCCGCAGGTCGCGGCAGCGCGGGACGATGGTTGCAAGCTCGGCCGGATCGGTCAGGCGGCGCCACACTTCGGCGGGCGGCGCCGAGATTGTGACCGCGCCCTCCCCGCGCAGTCCGCCCGGCGGCAGCGCCGCCGCTTTGACTTCCGGCTTGGGCGCGGACGCTGCGACTTCGACCCCGTTCGCCAGCGCCCAGACGCGCTGCAAGGTGAGCGGCAGCGTGATGTCGTCGCGGCCCAGCGCGTCCGCGACCGCATTGGCGATCGCGGCGGGCGTAAGCATCGAGCTGCCGTCGCCCATGCCCTTGGCGCCGAGCGCATTCATCGGCGACGGCGTCTCGACATGGCCGATGGTCACCGCCGGTACCTCCATGGCGGTGGGGCACAGATAATCGGCGAACGTACCGGCGAGGAAGTTGCCGCGCGCGTCGTAGGCAAGCTCCTCCATCAGCGCGGCGCCGAGGCCGTGCGCAAAGCCGCCGTGCACCTGGCCCTCGACGATCAGCGGATTCATCTGCCGGCCGACGTCGTGCACCGACACGTACTTGTCGATGCGGATTGCCCCGGTCGTGCGCTCGATCTCGACCGCGACGACGTCGACGACGAAGCCGTAGGTGACGGCGGACGGCACGCGGTCCTCGGCATCCGGCGAGGCGAGCGTCGGCGGCGACAGCACCGTGCTTTCGTAGATGCCGGCCGACACGTCGGCGGGCAGGCCGTTCGGATTCCAGTGGGCGCGCGACGCGATGCGTCGCAGCGGCATTCCGCGGTTCGAGCCGTCGGTCACCTTCACGTAGCCGTCCTTGAGCTCGATCGTGTCGGGCGGCGCCTCGAGCACGTCGGCCGCGATCAGCTTGATCGCATGCGCGACCTTGTCGGCGCTCTGCGCCACGGCATCGACCACGATGGCGGCGAAGCGGTTGGAATAGTTGCCCGACGCGATCGACCAGTTCGAGGTGAGCGTATCGATCTCGCTCACCACGTCGATGTCGTCCGGCTTGAGGCCGAGCCTGTCGGCGACGATCTGCGCCGCGACGGTCGCGTGCCCCTGCCCGTTCGGCGTCGAGTCGAGCCGCACCGTGACGCTGCCGGACGGATCGATCGCCACCACGGCGCTCGCATTGGCGCCCGATTTCGCATCGGTCCTGCCGCGCTCTTCCGCTGTCTGCGCGAGCCCCACATACGCCATGTTGGAGCCGGACGGCTCGATGCCGGCCGCAAAGCCGATGCCGAACAGCCGGCCGGCGCGGCGCGCGTCGTCGCGCTTGCGCAGCAGCGCAGCGTAGCCGGCGAGACGCAGGAGCTCGTCGAGCGCCATGCCGTAGTCGCCGGCATCGAGGATCGAGCCGGCAGGGCATCTGTACGGAAATGCGTGCTTCGGCACGAAATTGCGCCGGCGCAGCTCGGCCGGGTCGATGCCGAGCCGGCGCGCCGCGATATCCATCGCGCGCTCCAGCGCGAAGTAGAACTGCGGACCGCCATAGCCGCGGTTGAGGCCGATCGGCGTCTGGTTGGTGAGCACGAGGGTGTTCTCGACCGCGATGTTCTTCACCGCGTAAGAGCCATTGCAGGCGGAATGCATGCGATAGACCGAGGCCGGCTCGGGCGGGCGCAGGTAGGCGCCCATGTTGGCGAGCGTCTTGAAGCGCAGGCCGATCAGCTCACCGTCCTTCTTGAAGGCCGCCGCGACCGTGCCGCTGCGGTCGCCGGCCGCAGACGCGGCGATGAGATGCTCGGCACGATCCTCGATCCATTTGACCGGGCAGCCGAGCTCGCGGGCGACCGCGGCCATCAGCACGATATAGGAGAGCACGGCCTGCTTGATGCCGAAGCTGCCGCCGCTATGGGGCGGCGTGATCAGGCGCAGGCGGTTGCCCGCGACACGGAGTGCCCCGGCCATCAGCGGCTGCAGCACGAACGGGCCCTGGAAATTCGACCACACCGTGAAGCGGTCGGGCGCCTGCTCGAACTGGGCGACGACGCCGAAGGTCTCCATCGGCGTCGAGGCGTAGCGCGGATAGGTGTAGTCGAGCTCGACCACCTCGTCGGCCTCGGCAAAGGCCCGCTCGGGATCGCCGTAGCGGAAGCTGCGCCGGTTGATGGCGTTCGATCCCGCCTTTTCGTGCAGCAGCGGGGCATCGGGCGCGAGCGCGGACGCGATGCTCGCAGCCGCCGGCAGCGGCTCGTAGTCGACCTCGATCAGTTCGCAGGCGTCCTCGGCGAGGTAGCGCGTGTCGGCCACCACCACGGCAACGGGCTCGCCCACGTAGCGGACGCGGTCGATCGCGAAGGGAAAATACGGCACCGGCGCGCGCACCACGCTCGGGATGGGGCCGACGGCGTGCGCGAGCTGGGCGCCGGTGACGACGCCGACGACGCCGGGCAGCGCCAGTGCGCGCGCCGTATCGATCGCGCGAATGCGCGCGTGCGGATGCGGCGAGCGCAGGATCGCGGCATGCCGGAGCCCCGGCACCGGCGCGAGGTCGTCAATGAAGCGCGCGTTGCCGGAGAGGAGCGCCTGGTCCTCCTTGCGCGGCAGTGCGCGGCCGACCCAGGGCTGTTCCGGTGAACCTGACGGCGACGGCATCCTGGCGCGTTTCTCAAGCTATCACTCCGAAGCTGCCACCGCACGGGCACATAAGCAACCCGTCAACCGCGCAAACTCCTTCGCCGCGAAGCGTCTCACATCTAGTATGGGCAAGAGCGCCGACTACCCGCTGGATTTCATGTCACGAGAACGCCTCACCATCAGGACGGCGAGCGAGGCGGACGCTGCCGCCCTCAGCGAGATCATCCGGCGCGCGCTGCGCGAGGTGAACGCACGCGACTACGAGCCTGCGATCATCGAGGCGATCGCGGCGAATTTCTCCCGCGATAAACTCCTGGAAGCGATCAGGAGCCGCCCGGTCTTCGTCGCTGCGCTTGACGGTGAGATCGTCGGCACCGGCAGCCTCGAGGGAACCACGGTCCGCAGCATGTTCGTGCGCCCGGACCACGAGCGTCGCGGGATCGGCGCGGCGCTGATGCGCAAGATAGAGGCGCTAGCCATCGCTCGGCGAATCGAGAGGCTTGTTCTCCAATCATCCATCACGGCCGAAGGGTTCTACAGGCGGCATGGGTTCGAAGCGGTCCGCGATCACCTTCACGGCCGCGAACGAACAATCGTCATGGAGAAGACGCTACGGAGCTCGCACGCCGACGGCGAGTGACCAACTGCGGTGCCCGCCTTCAGTCGAGCTTGACGCCGGCCTGCCGGACCACCTTGCCCCATTTTTCGATTTCGGCCGCGATGAACTTGCCGAAATCAGCCGGGGTGCCGGGGGCCGTCTGCCCTCCCAGCCCGGCGAGCCGCGCCTTGACCTTGCCGTCGGCGAGCAGCCCGTTGATCGTCCCATTCAGGCGGCCGATGTCCGCGGGCGGCGTCTTCGCTGGCGCGCAAAAGCCCTGCCAGCCGGCCGCCTCGTAGCCGGGCACGAACTGGCCGATCGTCGGGATACCGGGCAGCAGATCCTCCTGCGACGTGGCGGTGGTGACCGCCAACGCGCGGAGCTGGCCGGACTTGATGTAGGAGAGCGAGGACACGACGGCGTCGATCATGACCTGGACCCGTCCGGCGACCAGATCGGTGATCGCGGGCGCCGCGCCGCGATAATGCACCGGCACCATGTCGATCCCGGTCAGCATCTTGAAATATTCCCCGTAGAGATGCTGAGCGCTGCCGGCGCCGACGGTCGCGAAGTTGAGCTGGTGCGGGTGGGCTTTGGCGTAGGCGATGAATTCCGGAACGCTCTTGACCGGAAGATCGCGGTTGACCTCCATCACGAACGGCGTGCGCACCGCGCTCGCGACCGGCACAAGATCCCGCGTGACATCGAAATTGAGCTTGCCGGCGTTGAGCGTCGCATTGATGGCGATCGCGGTCGACGCGTAGAGCAATGTGTAGCCGTCCGGCGCCGCCCGCACCACGTACTCGGTCGCGATATTGCCGCCGGCGCCCGCGCGATTGTCGACGACGAAGCTCTGGCCGAGCCGGTCCGCCAGCCATTGGCCGAGGAGACGCGCGTTGATGTCGGATGCGGAGCCGGGCGAAAAGCCGACGACCAGATGCACCGGCCGCGAGGGATACGTGTCGGCGCGGGCAACGCGCGCCGCGGCGGGAAGCGCGGCCGCTCCGGCGGCGAGACGGAGAAAGCGACGGCGGGGAATGCTCATGATTTTTTCCATCAGCGTTGTCGACCGATCGAGTTCACAGCGTCATCGAGCCGCCGCCGTCGACATACCAGGCGGTGCCGACCACATAGCTCGATCGCTCCGAGGCCATGAAGGCGACGACCGCGGCCACCTCCTCGGGGCGGCCCATGCGACCCACAGGCAGGCGGGAAATACGCTGCCGGCGCACTTCCGCTTCGGTCTGCCCGGTCACATTGGCCCATTCGCGCATGGTGTCGTCCTGACGCTCGGTGGCGATGATGTAGGGCACGACCGCATTGATCAGGATGTCGTCCTTGGCCAGCTCGACCGCCAGCGCCTTGGTCAGGTTGAGCATGGCGGAATTGTTGAGCGCCGCCGGCACCACCTGAAAATGCGGTTGTCGCCCGGCGAGTCCGGAAATGTTGATGATGCGGCCCCATTTGCGGTTGCGCATGTGCGGGACGACGTGGCGGATGCAGCGGGCGGCCGGGTTGAACTTCTCCTCGAGGAGATCGCCCACATGGGCGTCGTCCATCTTGAAGAAGTCCTGCGGAATGACGGTCGCGGCCGAGTTCACCAGAATGTCGATGCGGCCGTAGCGTTCGACCACCCGCGCGGTCATCGCCGCAATCGCCGCGTCATCGGCGAGGTCGGTCGGAATGCCGAGAACACGGTCGGCACGGGATTTGCCGAGCTCGCGCACGGCCGCGGCGTTGACATCCGGATTCTTGCTGACGAGCACCACGGCCGCGCCCTCGGCCAGCAGTTCCGCCGCGCATGCCTTGCCGATGCCGCGGCTTCCGCCGGTGACAACCGCCACTCGCCCCTTGAGCCCGAGATCCAACTCATCCTCCCGACCGGAACGCCATCCGCGTCCGCAGCGGACCGCGCCCAACCCATCGCAGATCGCGTGTCGAGTTCTGCCCCACCTGCCGGGTCGAGCGCAACCAGAATGCCTTCGGGAATATCCGCGGCTTACGCGCATCGCACGTGCACGCCTGCTCGGGATCGGCCGGGTGCAAATCGGTTCGCCGGATCGCGCGGCAGATATGCATCGCGCAATGGCGGTTGACCGCCGACGCGAAGCCATGGATATCATCCCGGCCCCGCGCCAGCGCACGCGAATAACCGCAAGAATACCGGCCCACGCCGACAGACCAGGAAAATCCATGGAGAAGCTGATCATCACGGTAGCGTGCGACTCGCGCACCTCCTATCCGATCAACCATCTCTGCCCGCCGCAGGAGGACATTGCCGGCGTTGCCCAGCAGTACATCGACGGCATCAGTGCCGGCGCCGCGATCGCGCACATCCACGGGGTGCGCACGCTCGAGGAGTCGATGCAGGCCGACGGCAAGCAGGTCTCGAAGATCCATCACGAGGGCTGGAAGGCGCTGCAGGAGGCGATCCTGGAGAAGACCGCGCCGGTGATGCAGTTCGGCGTCGCGAGCGCGCGGCTCGACGAGAAGGTGCGCCTGATGACGCTCGGCCCCGACATGATGGCGGTCGCGTTCAACGCGCACGACGAGTATTTCAACCCCGACCCGCAGTTTCCGCCAAAGCGCATGATGGCGATTCATCCGGTCGAGGAGCTGCTCGGCTACGCCAAGGCGGCCGAGCAGCACAAGGTGACGCTCGAGGTCGAATGCTTCCATACCGGCGCGTTCTGGAATCTCGAGTTCATCCGCAAGCAGGGCTATCTCAAGAACGCCTACACGACGCTCTTCCTCGGCTGGCCGGGCGGCACCTGGACGCCGCCGACCGAGAAGGCGCTGATCTACATGGTCGACCACCTGCCGGCGAACTGCATCTGGAACGTGAGCGTGATGAATCCGGGCAAGCAATGGGACCTGCTCTCGCTCGCGGTCTCGCTCGGCGGCCACGTGCGCGTCGGCTACGAGGACAATCCCTACATGGCGCCCGGCGAGCTCGCCAAGAACAACGCCGTGCTGGTCGAGCGCATGGTGAAGATCGCACAGAATCTGGGGCGCGAGGTCGCGACGCCGAAGGAGGCGCGGAAGATCTTGGGATTGGCGCGGCAGTAGAGAGATGGATCGCGCGGGCGGCGGGCTCGGAGCGCTCCCCTCACCTGCCATGAGCGATACTTACGACACCATCATCATCGGCGGCGGCTCCGCGGGGTGCGTGCTGGCGAGCCGGCTGTCGGAGCAATCGGCGCGCGCGGTGCTGCTGCTCGAGGCCGGGCGCGACACGCCGCCGGGGGCCGAGCCCGCCGACGTGCTCGATACCTTCGCGTCGTCCTACTACAACAAGTCCTACAAGTGGCCCGTGCTCACCTGCCATTGGCGCACCCGCGAGAACTCGCCGGCGACCCCGTACGACCAGGCGCGCATCATGGGCGGCGGCTCGTCGGTCATGGGCATGATCGCGCTGCGTGGCACACCCGACGACTATGCGGAATGGGTCGAGTTCGGCGCCGACGGCTGGGGCTGGCGTGACGTGCTGCCCTACTTCAGGAAGCTCGAGCACGATCTCGATTTCGCCGGCGACCTGCATGGCGCAGCCGGGCCGACGCCGATCCGCCGCACGCCGTCGGAGCAGTGGGCGCCCCTGTCGCGCGCCGTGCACCAATATGCGCTGGAGCGGCAGCTGCCGCACGTCGCCGACATGAACGGCGATTTCCGCGACGGCTACGGCTCGCTGCCCATGAGCAACACGGCCGAACGGCGCGCCTCGGCGGCGATGTGCTACCTCGATGCCGGCGTGCGGGCGCGCGGGAATCTCACCATCGCGTCATCCGTGACCGTGACGGGCTTCATCTTCGAGGGCAAGCGCGCAGTCGGCGTGACCGCGATCGTCGACGGCAAGCCGCAGGCGTTCCGCGGCGCCGACATTATATTATGCGCCGGCGCGCTTCATTCGCCCGCGATGCTCATGCGCGCCGGCATCGGCCCCGCAGCCGACCTGAGATCGCTCGGCATCGCGGTCGTCGCCGACCTGCCCGGCGTCGGCCGCAACCTGCAGAACCACGCGCTTTTGTTCATCGCCGCGCACCTGCGTCGCGGCGCGCGCCAGTCGCCGGCGGTGCGGCCACATCCAATGACTTGCTTTCGCTACTCGTCCGGCTTTGCGGGCGCGCCCGCCAGCGACATGTATATCGCGGCACACAGCAAGTCGTCGTGGAACGCGCTCGGCGCATCGATCGCCAATTTCAATGCCACACTGTTCAAGCCACGCGCCCGCGGCCGCGTCACACTGCGCGAGGACGACCCCGCGGCGCCGCCCCGCGTCGAATTCAACTTCGCGGGCGACGAGCTCGACCTTACGCGGCTGATGGACGGCTTCCGCCGCATCGTCGAGCTCGCCGCCTACCCACCGATCCGCGGTCTCTGCACCACGGTCTTCCCGGTCCGCTTCACCGACCGCATCCGCCGCCTCAACCAGCTCAATCGCGCCAATGCGGTCAAGAGCGCGCTGATCGCCGGCATGCTCGACGCGGTGCCCGGCCTCGCCGACATCGTCTTCGGCCAGCTCACCGGCCGGCGCGTCGATCTCGCGGCGCTGGTCGAGGATCGCGCGGCGCTCGCCGAGCATGTCCGGCAGAACGTCGCCGGCACCTTCCATGTCTGCGGCACCTGCCGCATGGGGCGCCTCGACGACCCCGATGCCGTGGTCGACACCCAAGGCCGCGTGCGCGGCCTCGCCGGCCTGCGCGTGGCGGACGCCTCGATCATGCCGTCGGTCCCGCGCGGCAACACCAACATCCCGACAATCATGCTGGCGGAAAAAATCGCCGCCGACATCTGCGCCGCCCGCGCGGCCGCATGAGGACGAGCATGTCGCGTCAGCGCACGATCGATTGCCACACGCATATTCTCGGCGAGGAGGCGATGCGGCGGCTCGCCAAGGAGTCCACGAAGGTCGCGCCCGTGATGGACCGGCGCGGCGGTCCCGCCTGCAAGCTCATCATCGACGGCGCGGTCGTGCAGGATCCGTTCCCGCGCGAATTATGGGACACCGAGCAGCGCCTGCGCGACATGGATGCGCACGGCGTCGACATGCAGGTGCTGGCGCCGACCGTGTTCACATTCTTCTACCAGCACGAGCCGGCGCTCGCGCTCGCCTGCGCGGCGCTGCAGAACGAGGAGATCGCGGCGGAGATCAAACGCCACCCGGGACGCTTCCGCGGGCTCGCCGGCGTGCCGCTGCAGGCGCCCGAGCTCGCCGCGCAGGAGCTCGAGCGCGCGACGACGACGCTGGGGCTCGCCGGCGCCATGATCGGCACGCATGTGCGCGGCCGCAATCTCGACGATCCGGCGCTCGGGCCGTTCTGGGCCGCGGCCGAAAGGCTCGGCGCCTTCATCTTCATCCATCCGCAGGGCGGCGCCGGCGCCGAGCGGCTCGGCTCCTATTATCTCAAGAACCTGGTCGGCCTGCCGTTCGAGACCACGATCGCGGGCGCGAGCCTGGTGTTCGGCGGCGTCCTCGAGCGCCATCCCGGCCTGAAGATCTGCCTCGCCCATGGCGGCGGCTTCCTGCCCTACCAGGCCGGCCGCTTCCGCCACGGATTCGACGTTCGCCCGGAAGCGAGGGTCAATCTGAAGGAAACGCCGCAGGCGTCGATCGCCCGCCTCTACTACGACACGATCACGCATGCGACCCCGACGCTCGAATTCCTGGTCGCGTCGGCCGGCGCCGACCACGTGCTGCTCGGCAGCGACTATCCGTTCGACATGGGCAATCTCGATTGCGTCGCGCGCGTCGAGGCGCTTGCGATCCCGCCCGCCGATCGCGATCTTATCCTCGGCGGCTACGCGGCGCGGCTGCTCGGCTGAAGCGTACAACCGTCATGTCCTGGCTTGTCCCGGCCATCCACGTCTTGCTTACTGATTGGCGGCAAGAAGACGTGGATGCCCGCCTTCGCGGGCATGACGAGGGTGGGTAACTCGATGCTGCAACGCCCCTTCGGCACCACGAACCTGAAAGTCTCCGCGGTCGGCCTCGGCTGCAACAATTTCGGCGTCCGCCTCGACAAGGCGGCGGCGCAAAAGGTCGTCCACGCGGCGCTTGATGCCGGCGTGACGCTGTTCGACACCGCCGACATCTACGGCAACCGCGGCGACAGCGAGCGCATGCTCGGCGAGGCGCTGGGGTCGCGCCGCAAGGACATCGTGCTGGTGACGAAGTTCGGCCTGCCGATGGACGGCAGCGGACGCCGCCAGGGCGCATCGCGCCGCTACGTGCCGAGGGCACTGGACGCGAGCCTCAAGCGGCTGAACACGGATTGGATCGACGTCTACTACGTCCACCGTCCCGATCCGAAGACGCCGATCGAGGAGACGCTGGGAGCGCTCGACGCGTTGGTGCGCCAGGGCAAGGTGCGCCATATCGGCTGCTCCAATTTTTCCGCGGCGGAGATCCGCGACGCGCAGGCGGCGGCGTGCGCCAAGGATCTGACGCCGTTCGCCGCCACGGAGGACCAGTACAATCTCTTGTCGCGCGAGATCGAGCACGAGCTGCTCCCGGCGATCGTGGCCGAAAAGCTCGCCCTCCTGCCCTATTTTCCGCTGGCGAGCGGCATGCTGACCGGCAAATACCGCCTCGGCCGGCCGATGCCCGAGGGTACGCGCCTCGCCCATGCCCGCTACTCCGACCGCTTCCTCAATGACGAGAACTTCCGCGCCGTCGAGCGCCTGCAGCAATTCTGTACCGCACGCGGCCGCAGCTTGCTGCAGCTCGCCTTCGCGTGGCTCCTGGCGAAACCATGCGTTGCCGGCGTGATCGCGGGTGCGAGCACGCCGGAGCAGTTGCGGCAGAATGCGGATGCGGTCGGCTGGGACCTCGGCCCGGAGGAGATCGCCGAGGTCGACAGGTTGACGGTGCACGGATCTGAAAATCAGCCCGAGTAGGCGACCCGTTGCGGCTCGGCCTCGCCCGACGTCTTCGATCGCACCGGCAATTGCAGCACCGTCGCGTGCTGACCGATGCACAGGTGGGTCAGGAGCACGATCTTGCCGTCGGGGAATTCGAGCGCGTCATGATGGGCGGCGAGCCGATCGACATTGACCTGGCGGAAGATCGCCGTGCGGTGGCCCATCTTGCGGCGCCACGGCAGAATGCCCAACGCGATACGTTTGACCTCGGACTCGAAGGACAGCTCGGTCCCGGGCATCACGCAGACGGCGAGGCCTGAATCTTCCGCGGCGCAAAATCCGTGGGTGCCGGTGCCGAAGTCATTGGTCGTCAGCCTGTCGCCGACCTTCGCGGGCCGGGAGCTGACGTTCTGCAGGCTGTAGTCGCACATGAGGCTCGCTCCTGATTCCGCCCAGCCCTATGGCGGAACGAGCCGGAAAGCGTTTGGTTGCGCCGCGGCGGCGAATTTGTCGGGCGTGCGACAACGAGAAAGGCGTCGGCGGACGAATGCTGGCCGGCCCGCGCCCGCGCGCCCACGGCGCAGCGCACCCCAGTAGCGATCCGGGAGATTCACCGATACGAATCTCCTTCCATGGCAAACGTCGAGCAACCCGCCGGTGCCGCTGGCATACCCGCGACCCGCGATCCCGCCGCCGACGGCTGGGAGCCGGACCAGGATGACGGCTTTCTCGCGCTGGTCGGTCCGATCTTGCGGCGAAAATCCGGCGAGACCGATCGCTACGCGTTCGTGGCCGAGCCCAAACATCACAACCGCGGCGGCGTCGTGCACGGCGGCATGCTGATGACGTTCGCTGACCGGGCCATCGGGCGGACCTGCCGGTATGCGAACGAGCATCGGCCGCAGGCGACCGTCCAGCTCGACATGCATTTCGTCGACGCCGTCCAGGTCGGCGAGCTCGTCGAGGCCAAGTGCCGCGTGGTGCGGCGGACCCGCGCGCTCATGTTCGCGAGCGCCGAGCTCACCGTCGGCGCGCGCCTCGTCGCGACCGCCCGCGGCGTCTGGAAGGCGCTGGGCACGCGCTGATTCCGCCAGCGTTGCAATACGCGCCTGTTGCCGTGCCGCGCTTGTTTGTCAGGCGGATCATCAACGTATGATCGTACCGCTCGTTCGCTCGGCATTACATACCTTCCGCTTGCGCTATTTCTGGACGCATCGTGCCGAATGGGCGAAGATTGCTCGCATCGCCCGTGCTGGAGAGGCCGATGCACTCGCCGATCTCCGACCGCTCCGAGCCGTACATTTCGACGGGCCACCTGCCTGATCCCGAGCTCGTGCAGAAGCTCGTGTCCGAGTCGCACGCCCGTTTCATATCAAATACCGAAGGACAGAATTCACAGGTCTATCCCGCGCTCGCCCGCGTGCCGAGCCATTTGTTCGGCGTCTGCGTCGTCGGCACCAGGGGACGCACCTATGCGGTCGGCGACGTCGACCACGAGTTCACGATCATGAGCGTGTCGAAGCCATTCGTGTTCGCGCTGGTCTGCGAGTTGATCGGCCCCGACGCGGCACGCGACAAGCTCGGAGCCAGCGCCACCGGGCTCGCGTTCAATTCGCTCGCCGCCGTCGAGCGTGCCGTCGGTGGGCGGACCAACCCCATGGTCAATGCCGGCGCCATCGCGACAACGAGCTGGTGCCGGGCGCGAACCCGGAAGAGAAATGGGCGTTCATTCATGCCGGGCTGTCACGTTTTGCCGGACGCCGTCTGCCCCTGAACGACGAGGTCTACGCCTCGGCCACCGAGACCAACTTCCGCAACCGCGGCATCGCGTATCCGCTGCAGAGCTTCAGTCGCATCTACAGCGATCCGATGGAGGCGACCGACCTCTATACCCGCCAATGCTCGCTCAACGTGACGGCCAAGGATCTGGCGGTGATGGGCGCGACGCTGGCCGACGGCGGCGTCAATCCGCTCACCAGGGAACGGGTCGTCAGCTCGTCCGTCTGTCATTACACACTGGCCGTCATGACGACGGCGGGGATGTACGAGACGTCGGGCGATTGGCTCTACGACATCGGCATGCCGGGAAAGAGCGGAATCGGCGGCGGCATCCTCGCGGTGTCTCCCGGCAAGGGCGGCTTCGCGGCTTTCGCGCCTCTGCTGGATTCCTACGGGAACAGCGTAAAGGGGCAATTGGCGGCGAGATACCTGTCGCAATGCCTGGGAATGGACCTGTTCGTTTCGAATGTTGAAGCGTGAGCAGCCTCCCGCGATTTGCGGGGAGGCGCGGTCCTTAAAACGTCGTCGGAGCGGGGGGAAATACATGTCGGTAGCCGTCTCGGCGGGATTCACGCCCTCTTAAGCACGACGACGTAAGCATTCGGCATGGATACGAGCCTCGTCAGTGCGCTGCTCGGCGCCCAGGCCGGTAACGCCCGGGTCGACATGGCGGCCAAATTCATGCGCATGAATGCCGATAGCGGCCAAGCTATCGCGCAACTCGTCGATGCGGCCGCTCAGAACGCCAAGTCGCTGGCCAATGTCGCGACCGGCACCGGCGCCAATCTGGATATCACCGCGTAAGGCGTGCGCCCCGGACGCCGGGCGTTACATATTGCCGTGCCCGCGCTTGATCGTCTGGCGGATCACCGGCGCCGTGACCTTGTCGGAGATCTGGATGTTCCAGACCTCGCTGTCGCCCTGCGCCGCGAAGTCGGCGAACAGCTTCGGGATCACCGACACGTCACGGATCTCGTGGCCGCGCAGGCCGAAGCCGCGGGCGATGTTTTCGAGCGGAGGCCGGCCGAACAGCGCCAGGCTGTCGTCGATGCCGTCGGCGCGCAGCTTGTGAAACTCCGAGCCGTATCCGCCGTCGTTCATAATGCACATCAGGATGCGATATCCGTGACGCTTGAGCGTCTCGAGCTCCTGGATGTGGAACAAGAAGCCGCCGTCGCCCTCGAACAGCACGATCTTGCCGTCGCGGCCCTGCCGGCGCGCCGCCGCAACGCCGAGCGCATACGACAGGCCGTTGCCGACCGCGCCGAATTCACGGATCGTCGTGTAGCGCTCGGCCGGACGCCCACGCATCTGCGTGTTGAAATAGGACTGATGGCCGCCACCGACGACGATGTCCCAATCCTTGGGAATGACCGTGTCGAGGGTTTTGATCACCTCGCGTGGGTCGAGCACCCCGGGCTC
>Ga0126371_10001812_pt1 | contig 18167 bp, 17 predicted proteins | sample PanSoiMetaPlot_4_FD_110145 | JGI IMG/M metagenome (GOLD analysis project Ga0126371, IMG submission 110145) | Tropical forest soil microbial communities from Panama - MetaG Plot_4 | ecosystem: Environmental > Terrestrial > Soil > Tropical forest > Bulk soil | place: Panama | collected 2016-02-17 | reverse complement strand
GCGGCACGCGGGTTCCAGTCAGCCTGGATGAACTCGTTCAACCACTACGCTCTCGGCTCGGTCGGCGAATGGCTGTACCGGTTCGTCCTTGGCATCGACCAGGAGCCTGGGACGGCGGGTTTCGGTCAGCTGCTGCTGCGCCCGCACCCGGGCGGACCGCTGAGCTGGGCCCGCGGCTCGTACCGGTGCGTGCGCGGGACGATAACCGCCGGCTGGGAGCGATCCGGCGACCGGCTGGAGTATCGCGTGTCGGTGCCGCCGAACGTCACGGCGACGGTGCGCGTTCCAGGTGTCGAGGAGACCGTGTTCCACGTGGGACCCGGGACGCACTCGTTCACTGGGGTGCTGGCAGGAGATGAGCAGCATGCGTGACCTGACGGCCGTGAAGGCGGCGCTCTGGAACCACCGGATCGAGCTGCCGTCGTGGGCGTTCGGGAACAGCGGGACCAGGTTCAAGGTGTTCGGCCAGCCGGGGGTGCCCCGCTCGCCGTTCGAGAAGATCTGCGACGCGGCACAGGTGCATCAGTACACCGGGGTGGCACCGGCCATGGCCGTGCACATCCCGTGGGACCGGGTCGCCGACTACGGGGCGCTGGCCGCGTTCGCCGCGGACAACGGGATCGCGATCGGCGCGGTCAACGCGAACGTGTTCCAGGACGACGACTACAAGCTCGGCTCGGTGTGCCACCCCACCGCCGCGGTGCGGGCCAAGGCGGTAGCGCACCTGCTCGAGTGCGTGGACATCATGGACGCCACCGGGTCCGCGGACCTGAAGCTGTGGTTCGCCGACGGCACCAACTACCCTGGCCAGGACGACATCGCAGCCCGGCAGGACCGGCTCACCTCGGCACTGCACTCGGTCTACAACCGGCTGGGTCCCGGGCACCGGATGCTGCTCGAGTACAAGCTGTTCGAGCCGTCGTTCTACACCACCGACGTGCCGGACTGGGGCACCGCGTTGCTGCACTGCCAGGCGCTCGGCCCGCGCGCCCAGGTCGTCGTCGATACCGGCCACCACGCGCCGGGAGTGAACATCGAGTTCATCGTCGCCCTGCTGCTGCGCGCCGGGCGGCTCGGCGGGTTCGACTTCAACAGCCGGTTCTACGCCGACGACGACCTCATGGTGGGCTCGGCGGACCCGTTCCAGCTGTTCCGGATCATGCACGAGGTCGTCACGGCAGGCGCGCTCGACCCGGCGGCAGGGGTAGCGTTCATGCTCGACCAGAGCCACAACATCGAGCCGAAGATCCCCGCCCAGATCCGCTCGGTGATGAACGTCCAGGAAGCGACCGCCAAGGCGCTGTTGGTTGACACGGACGCGCTGCGCGCGGCGCAACTCGCCGGGGACGTACTCGGCGCGAACGCGGTGCTGATGGACGCCTACCACACCGACGTCCGCCCGCTGCTCGCGGAACTGCGGGAGGAGATGGGCCTGGACCCCGACCCGGTCGCCGCGTACCTGGCATCCGGCTACGGCGAGAAGATCATCGCCGAGCGCGCGGGAGGCTCCCCCGCCAGCTGGGGTGCGTGATCGCGGGGCAGATGCTGATCGCGGGACGGCGCATCGAGGGCATCGGCCTCGGGACGGCGCAGTTCGCCTTCCGCGACCGGACTGCCGAGGACTGTCTGGCGACCCTGCACGCCGCGCTGGACGCCGGCGTGCGGCTCATCGACACGGCGCTCGCCTACACGCGCGCAGGAGTCGAGTCGTACGCCGAGCAGGTCGTGGCGCGCGCCCTGCGAGGCGTCAGCGGTGAACGTCCGCTGATCGCGACCAAGGGCGGGCACTGGCGAGACGGCGACCGGTTTCCGGTCAACGGACGGCCGGACACCCTGCGGGCGCACTGCGAGATCAGCCTGCGCACACTGGAGACGGACCGGATCGACCTTTACCAGCTCCACCACGTCGACGCCAGGGTGCCGCTGCTGGACAGCGTCGGCGCCCTGGATCAACTGCGCCGGGAAGGCAAGATCGCGGCCATCGGGTTGTCGAACGTGACTATCGCGCAGCTGGACGAGGCGCTCGCGGTCGCGCCGATAGCTACCGTGCAGAACCAGCTCTCCTACGGCGGTCCCGGTGACCTGCCCACCGCGCTCGGCTGCGCGGAGCGGGGCGTCGGCTATCTGGCATACACGCCGCTCGGCGGGCCGGCGGGCACGGCGCCCGAGGCGGCGCTGACGGTCGCCAGGCGGCGCGACGTGTCCGTGCAGCGCGTACTGCTGGCCTGGCTGCTGACACAGTCACCGAACATCGTGCCGCTCGTCGGTGCCAGCAGGCCCGCGTCGATTCGCGACTCCGCCGACCTGCTCCACCTCACCGGCCAGGACCTCGAGGAACTGGCGGTCTAAGCCAGCGGCATCAGTCAGCCGGGGCGGGATGGAAGATGCCCAGCGGCTGCGCGATGAGGCGGTTGACCGCGCGCGCCTCGTCAAGCTCGAACTCAACGGTCACACCAGGCAGGCTTGGCGCGTCGAAGCGCAGGCCTTGTGCTGGCTTCAGCAGCGCGGGCGGGGTACCAGGCGCCTTGACCGTGAGCACGCTGTCGCCCGTGAGGGCGACGACGACGCTGAATGGCCCCATCGTGTAGGTCCCGCACAGCCGGCGCAGCACCTCCGGATCGCGTGCCTGGGCGTCAGGCAGCCGGTCGAAGCGAATCGGCCCGACTGTTGGCTCGAAGGGGACGGTCAGCGCCGTGACGAAGCCATCGGGGTCGGAGAGGAAGGTCAGCGGCATGATCGGGACCTCGCCGCCAAGCTCATGCCATTCGAGGTCGAATACCTCGTAGTGCCGGTGCGCCAGGCTCAGGTCGAGTGCGCCGAAGCGCGGCCTTAGCGTGTCCGCGTCGACGGTGATGGAGAAAATGCCATAGCCCGGGTGCTCGTACTCGCCAGCGTAGGCCGCCAGCGGCCTGGGCGACCGGGCGTCCGGGACGACGCGGCGGGCACCGCGGGCATCCCCGCGCCCGGACCGGCCGGCGTCGTAGCGGGCCTTAAAGTCGGCAGACCAGTCCCGGGGCTCGAGGCCAAGCAGTTCATCGAGCACCCGGTAGGTTACGGCGGGCGCGAACCCGCCGCCTGACGAGGTGTTAGTCAGGACGACGACGCCAATGCAATCATCCGGCAAAACTGCGCAATCCGTGACGAATCCGTCGATACCCCCTCCGTGCTCGGCGATCCGGTGGCCGCGGTACTGGCCGAGCGCCCACCCCAATCCATAGGCGTACCGCGTCGACTCCGGGAAGGTCCGGTCCTCCGTGACGAGCATGTGCGGCGTGTGCTGGCGGATCACCGTCACCGGCGACATCACCGGCGTGCCGTCGAGCTGCCCGCCGCCAGCCTGCGCGAGCAGCCAGCGCGCCATGTCGGAGGCAGATGAGTTGATGTCGCCGGCCGGCCCCACCGCCACCGCGGGACGCTGGGGAACCGGCACGACGGCGCCCTGACGGCGCTCGTAACCGGTCGCGTGATCGGCGTCGGCTTGCATGTCATCGACCGACGTGTTCGAGCGGTTCATGCCAAGCGGCCCAAGCAGACGGGCTCGCAGGAACTCCTCCCACGAGGAACCGGACAGCACGTCCACGAGGTGTCCCGCCACCGAATAGCCGAGGTTGCAATACCACCACTGCTGGCGCAGGTCACCGCTAAGCGGCAGGAACCGCAGGCGGCGCAGCAGTTCGGCGCGGGACCATTCCGGATGGGCGAGCCAGGCCAGGTCGTGGCGCGCCATGCCAGAACGGTGGGACAGAAAGTCGGTGACGGTCACGCGTTCGGTGACCGTCGGATCATGGAGCCGCAGGCTAGGCAGGTAGTCGCGGACCGGGCTGTCCCACCCGAGCAGGCCGTCGTCCACGAGAGCGCCAACCGTCGCCGCCGTGAACGCCTTCGTGACGGACCCGATGGCGAACAACGTGTCCTTGGTTACTGGCAGGTCCGCTGCCACGTCGCGGTTGCCCCACCCCGCGGCGAGGACGACGTCCCCGTCCTTGACGGCGGCGACGGCGCACCCGGGCACCTCCCAGACGGCTAGCTGCTCGACGATAAACCGCTCAATGCTCTCCACGCTTGCTGTTCTCCCATGCCGCGCGCCGCCGACCGATCAGCGGTTCCCACTCTCGCGGGCGGCGCTGCCTTATGCAAGGCGATTACCCGGCGTGCCGGTGACCGGCCGGTCCGGGGCAGCGGCGGCGGGGAGCACGGGCTAGTCTTGCCGGGGTGGTGGATACGGCTGTGACTCCTTCGCCCGCCGAGGTGGCCGCCGCGCTCGCGCGGGCCGGCATCGCCGAGGTCGACACGGGTTCGCGGCGCCGGGCCGAATACTCCTCGGACGCGTCCAACTACCGGGTCGTGCCCTCGGTCGTCGTGTCCCCCAGGCACGCCGACGAGATCGAGGCGACGTTGAGCGTCTGCCGGGAACTCGGCGTGCCGCTGACGCCGCGCGGCGGCGGCACGTCCATCGCGGGCAACGCGCTCAGCACTGGGGTGGTCATAGACACGTCCCGGCACCTCAACCGGGTCATCGGCGTCGACGCGGAGTCCCGGACGGCGGTCGTGGAGCCGGGGGCAGTCCTCGACGACATCACAGCGGCGGGCGCGCAGTTCGGACTGCGATTCGGGCCGGACCCCAGCACCCACGCGCGCGCGACGATCGGCGGGTCCATCGGAAACAACGCCTGCGGTGCCCGGGCACTCGGGTACGGGCGGACCGCCGAGAACGTCGTCGAGCTTGACGTGGTCACCGGTTCAGGAGTTCGCTTCACGGCGCGCCGGTACGGGCGGGACGGCATGTCCGGCGGCGGCCCTGAGGCCGGGCTGGTATCCACCCTCGGCGCTGTGGTCGGCGAGCGGCTTGCCATGGTGCGGACCGAGTTCGGGCGCTTCACGCGGCAGGTGTCGGGCTATTCACTTGAGCACCTGTTGCCCGAGAACGGCACCGACGTGGCGCGGTTCCTGGTCGGCACCGAGGGCACGCTGGCGCTGACCCTGCGGGCCACGGTCCGGCTGGTACAGGCGCCGCGGGCGACCGCGCTGGCGGTGCTCGGTTACCCGGACATGCCGGAGGCCGCTTCGGCGGTGCCGTTCGTGCTGCCGTACTCGCCGGTGGCGCTGGAAGGGCTGGATTCCCGGCTGGTCGACGTAGTCCGGTCGCGGCGCGGGCCGGCCGCGGTGCCGGACCTGCCGCGCGGCGGCGGCTGGCTGTTCATCGAGACGGCAGGCGACACGCTGGCCGAGGCGGAGGACGCGGCAGTCAAGTTGGCCGGCGCCGCCGGGTGCACGGACAGCGCGGTGGTGACCGGTGCGCACGCGGCCGCGCTCTGGCGCATCAGGGAAGACGGTGCCGGGCTCGGCGGGCGCACCCCGTCCGGCGCTCCCGCCTGGCCCGGCTGGGAGGACTCCGCGGTCCCGCCCGACCGGCTTCCGGGCTACCTGCGCGAACTGCAGGCGCTCATGGCCGGGCAGGGCCTCGACGGCCTGATGTACGGGCACTTCGGCGACGGCTGCGTGCACGTGCGCATCGACTTTCCGTTCCAATCGCGGCCGCGGGTGCTGCGGGAGTTCACCGAGGCGGCGGCGAAGCTGGCGGCCGCGCACGGCGGGTCGGCCTCCGGAGAGCACGGCGACGGGCGGGCTCGCGGCGAGCTGCTGCGCTACATGTACTCCGCGGCGGCGCTCGACGCTTTCGGATTGGTGAAGCGTGCTTTCGATCCCGGCGACGTGCTCAATCCGGGGGTGATCGTCTCCCCCGTCGCCCTCGACGCGGACCTGCGCGTCCCTGCCGCCGCGCCGATGCGGCGCGGGCTCGGCCTGGCGTACGCGCACGACGGCGGCGACTTCAGCGCCGCGGTGCACCGCTGCACGGGGGTCGGCAAGTGCCGCGCGGACACCACCGCGGCGGGGGGCGTGATGTGCCCGTCGTTCCTGGCCACCCGCGACGAGAAGGACTCGACGCGAGGACGCGCGCGGGTGCTGCAGGAACTCGCGAACGGGTCGCTGGTCAGCGGCTGGCAGGCGGCCGAGATCGGCGAGGCTCTCGACCTGTGCCTGTCCTGCAAGGGATGCTCCGCGGACTGCCCGGCAGGCGTGGACATGGCCGCCTACAAGGCAGAGGCGCTGTACCAGCGCTACCGGCGACGGCCGCGGCCCGCTTCGCATTACTCGCTGGGCTGGCTACCGCGCTGGGCGCGGCTGGCGTCACGGTTTCCGTCCGTGGCGAACTTCGCGCTGCGCGCGGGTCCCGTGGCCGTTCTCGCCAAGCGGCTGGGCGGCATCGACGAGCGGCGGCCGCTGCCCGCGTTCGCGTCGCGGAGTTTCCGGCGCTGGTTTCTCAGTCACCAGCCGGCCGACGGGCGGCCGGTGCTGCTGTGGGTGGACACGTTCACCGACGCGTTCTCGCCAGGAGTCGGCCAGGCGGCGGTCCGGGTGCTCGAGGCCGCCGGGTATTCCGTCCAGATCACCAGGCGGCCCGTGTGCTGCGGCCTCACCTGGATATCGACCGGCCAGCTTGACGGTGCCCGGCGGCAGTTGCGGCGCGCGCTGCGCGAGCTCGGCCCGGCGTTGCGTTCGGGCACGCCGATCGTGGGGCTGGAGCCGTCTTGCACCGCGGTGCTGCGCGGCGACATCACCGAACTGCTGCCCGCCGATCGGCGCGCCCGGAAGCTGCCGGGAGCGGTCAAGACGCTCGCCGAGCTGCTGCGCGCCACCGACGGCTGGGCACCGCCAGACCTCAGCGGCGTGGCGGGCGTCGCCCAGCCGCACTGCCACCAGCGGGCCGTGCTCGGCTGGGACGCGGACGGTGCCCTGCTCGCCCAGGCCGGGGCGCAGGTCAAGGCCGTCGGCGGGTGCTGCGGTCTGGCGGGCAACTTCGGCGTCGAGAGCGGGCACTACGACATCTCCGTCGCCGTGGCCGAGACCGCGCTGCTCCCGGCGGTGCGCGCGGCCGGGCCGACCGGCACGGTGCTGGCCGACGGGTTTTCCTGCCGGACGCAGCTTGACCAGCTCGCCGGAGTACCCGGCCGGCACCTGGCCGAGATACTCGCGGCGGCGCTGGCGGACGGCTAACCGTCAGGTCATGGTGAGGACCAGCTTTCCAGCCACATGCCTGCTGTCACCGAGCGCGTGTGCCTTGGCCGCCTCGGCCATCGGGAACGTGCCGGCGATGACGGGGCGCAGCTTTCCATCGGTCACAAGATCGGCGATCGCGGTCATGCCGGCGTGATCGGCCTCGACGAGCATGATCTCGGCCCTGATGCCCAGCCGCGCCGCTTCTGTTCGCACCTCGGGCGGGAACGGCAGCAGGCTGACGAGCACGCCGCCGGGGCGGAGCGTGCGCAGCGACCGGGCCGGATAGTCGCCGCTGACCGAGTCGAGCACGACGTCGACGTGGCTGACCGCTTCGGTGAAGTCTGCGGCGTGGTAGTCGATCACCTCATCGGCGCCCAGGCTACGGACGAGGTCGTGGTTGGCGGCACTGGCGGTGCCGATCACGTACGCACCCCGCGCCTTGGCGATCTGCACTGCCAGGTGGCCGACACCGCCCGCCGCGGCGTGAATGAGCACCCGCTGTCCTGCCGACAGGCCGGCGGTGTCGACCAGCGCCTGCCACGCGGTGAGTCCGGCCAGCGGCAGCGCGCCGGCCTGCACGTGGTCAATGCTGGCCGGCTTGCGCGCGAACGCGCGAGTGGGGCCGGCGGCGTATTCGGCGTGCGAGCCCGCACCGTGCGGGTAGGGCAGCATGCCGAACACCTCGTCGCCAGGCTTGAACAAGGTGACGCCGAAGCCCGTCGCCGCTACCACGCCGGACACGTCCCAGCCGAGCACGAACGGCGGCGGGCCCAGGAAGATCGGGTAGGCCCGGTGGCCCCAGTCCGTCGGGTTCAGCCCGGCAGCGCGCACTTTTACGAGGATCTGGCTGAAGCCTGGCTCCGGCCGGTCAATCTCGACTTCCCTGAGCACCTCAGGCCCGCCGAGGACGTCCTGACTTATCGCGCGCATCGTTGTCGTCATGTCCCCAGCCTGCCGCCGCCGGGCGTGCGGGGAAATGGCAAGAGTGCCAACATTCGGTACGGTCACACCCGGCCTCAGCACAACGGGTGACCTATGGTCGCGCCCGCCCCGGCGCCTGTCACATTCGGCGGGGCCGATGCGTCACGTGGGGGTGTAACCGGAAAACGGCAAGGAGGCCATTGTGGAGCCCCGTCTGGACTACCAGAGCAACACCGTCATGATGAAGTTCGGGAAGTACATCAACTCGGCCGGCGCGGCCGTCACCCAGTCGAGCCTGCCCGCCACGACACAGGAGCTCGTGAAGATCCGGGCCAGCCAGATCAACGGCTGCTCCGCGTGCACGGAGATGCACACCAAGGACGCCGAGCACGCCGGGGAAAGCTTCGTGCGGCTCATGCTTGTCGCGGCGTGGCGCGAGGCGACGGTCTTCACCGAAGCCGAGCGGGCGGCGCTAGAACTCACCGAGCAAGGCACCCGCATCGCCGACGCGGGCGGCGGCATCACGGATGACGCCTGGGAGAACGCGGCCAAGCACTTCGACGAGGAGCAACTGGGCGCGCTGGTGTCGCTCATCGCCCTCATCAACACCTACAACCGCCTGAACGTCATCACCAGGAACCCCGCCGGAAACTACACCCCCGGGCAGTGGGGGTAGCGGCGCGGCGCTTGGTCTGGCCAGGCTAGTTTCTACCACTGTTTAAAATAGGCGGATGGATGCAGGGCTTCTCCAGCGCGAGGACAGCCCGCCGCTCGGCCGCAGCCGGGCCAGCGTGCTTGACATGCTGCAGGCCGCGGACCGGCCGCTCGGTGTCCGGGAAGTCGCCGACCGGCTCGGACTGCACGTCAACACGGCGCGATTCCACCTCGAGGCACTGGTGGAGGCGGGCCTGGCGGTGCGTGAGGCCGAGGACAGGCAGACCCCGGGCCGGCCGCGGATCGGTTACCAGCCGACCGCGGACGGCCCGGCGGGACCTCGGCGGTACCGGCTGCTTGCGGAGATGCTTGCCAGCCTCGTCACCGGCACGGTGCCCGAGCCCCGTTCGGCCGCCGAGGAGGCCGGGCGCGTGTGGGGCGCGTACCTGACACAACAGCCGCCCCCGTACAAGCGGCCGACCGCCGCCGAGGCCATCGCGACGCTGACGGCGACAATGGAGGGAATGGGTTTCGCCCCGCAGCTGGTGACCGATGGTGACGCCGGGCGATACCAGTTGCGGCTGCGCCAGTGCCCGTTCCGTGAGGTCGCCGAGCAGCACACGGACGTCATCTGCGGGCTGCACCTCGGGCTGATTCGCGGCTCGTTCGAGCTGATGCGGGCCCCGGTCACGGCCGACCGCCTCGACCCCTTCGTGGAGCCGAACCTGTGCATCGCTAGCCTGGTCACCCGCGCCGACACGAATGCCGGCAGCCAGGCAGACTTCGGGGACTGATAGCCCGTTACGCCTGTTCCCGCAGTACGCCGGCGAGCACGGCGGCCTGGCTGATGCTCAGCTCCCTGGTCGCGGTCAGCAGCGTCATGGTGCCGTTCGCTGCCATCGCGCGGAGCCCGACGACGGCCTCACTGGCCGGGCCAGGCTGCTCCAACTCGGCTAGGTACCGACGGCGGAACTCCTCGAACTTGTCCGGGTCGTGGCCGTACCAGGTGCGCAGTTCGGTGGACGGCGCGGCGTCTTTCGCCCATTCATCAAGGCGCGCGGCCTCCTTGCGCAGTCCCCGCGGCCATATCCGGTCCACGAGCACGCGGGCGCCGTCTTCTTGGGACGGGGCATCGTAGACCCTGCGGACCCTGATCTCGGCATCCGTCATGGGGCCTCCCCCCGTTAGGGTCGCTGCCGTCCGCGTTGTGGCGCGGGCGGCACGGTCTTGCCCGCCAGCGCGCGCTCCCGTGGAATCGTAACGAGGTCACCCGAGGCCTTGCGGACCGTGAAGGACATAGCGTCGGCCGCCTCCAGGATGCCGAGGACGTCGGCGATCTCCTCGCCGCCGGCGGCCGGGCGACGCCATCGGACAACGACACGGCTCCCCACGTCGGCACCGGTCAGCCGCACCTCGAAGCGGTAAGCCATCGCTCCTCACACGCGCTTGCACCAAAGGCACAGTCTAGATGTCACCAGATGAACTGGGCTGATGTGAGGGCACCGTAAGCCAGGATGAGCAAGACTCGACGTCATGGCAACAGACCCGCTACTAAGGAAGATCGACGGCGTCACCATCCGGGTGCCGGACCTCGACGCTGGCCTGGGCTTCTACCGCGACCGGCTTGGCCACGAGCTGCGGTGGCGAAATGACGAGATGGGCCAGGCCGGCCTCGGACTGCCCGGCGGCGACAGCGAGATCGTCCTGACCACCCGGCAGAGGTACGAGCCGAACTGGCTGGTCTCCTCGGCCGACGAGGCAGCAAAAGTGATCGAGGCGGCCGGCGGACGGATACTGGCCGGGCCTGAGGAAGTCCCCGTCGGCAAGCTTGTGGTGGTGGAAGACCCGTTCGGCAACGTCCTCGTCCTCCTCGACCTATCCAAGGGGCGTTACGTCACCGACGACACTGGCCAGGTCACTGGCGTGGCGCCTGAGGAGGCACCGGACGCCGGCCCCAGCGAGCAGTAGGTGCTCTGCGGAGCGCCATTCCGCCGAACGATGGAGGCATAGTATTTAACAGGTACTTTGTCTAAAAGGAGCCCTTCCGCCGAGGAGGAATCACGATGGGCAGTGCGGAACCGGTGCCGGAGCCCGCGTGGGAACCTGCGGACGAAGCAGGCGGCGACCCGGTCTGCTGGGCTCACCTGGTCTGCCCCGAGTGCGGGGCGATCATCAGCGAGGGGCACCGGGCGGGCTGTGAGTGGACCGAACAGGCACCGACTCTTCCCTAGCGGGCGGCCGGGACGTCAGGTGTACCTGGCGCGGACGGTCGCGATGAGCTGGGCGGCCTGTGACTCGAGAGCGGGAACGGTCGCGATGATGCCGGTCAGGCGGTCACGGGCTCGCTGGTCGGCGATGCCGGACAGGTTGGCTTCCACGTTAGTGCGAGATGTGGCGATAGCCGCTTTGAGGGACTCGACCGCGGCGGCGACGTCGGGCGCTATCGAGTTGTTCATCATCGGCTCCAGCGTCTCGGCGAGTTCGAGCAGCCGGGCGGCGGCAGCGATGACCTCGGCCGGCGGAACCGCGGCGGTGATCAGCGCGGCGCTGATCGCGGCTGACCTGGCGGACCTCTGTTCTTCGGTGTCTTTGGGCAGCTTGTAGGCGGCCATGACGCCGCCGTAGGACTTGCCGTCGGCTGCGATGAGCGCAAGGCACACGTCGCGCAGCCGGTCCGCCTCCGCGACGATCCGGGCGACTGTCCGGGCGTGCGCGGCGTGCTTGGGTCGTCGCAGAAGCGGGCGGTCATCGCGAGCAGTGCCGCTGCCTGCGCGGCGTTCAGCGCGGCGGTCGCTCCCCCGGCGGGGGCGGCCGTCCGCTCGGCGAGCCTGCCGAGGAAGGCGGCAATCGTCTCGTCGGGCAACCGGTCTCCTTTACGCGGGCCTTCCTCACACGGATGATTTATACAAAGTCAATTGTGCAAATCATACTGTGCCTAACGAAAGTGCCGGTCCAGCTCGCTGGCATAGGTACGGCCGAGCTGCGCGCCGTGTTCGGCGATCCAGTCCGTCAGAACCGTCTGGCCGGTGGCCGGCTCGGCGGAGTCGGCCAGGCCCGCTGCCATGGCCTGGTATTCCTCGCTAGTGAGCAGCACATCGCGCAGCGCGGTGCCCAGGGCCGCGGCCAGCGGCGGGATCACCCAGCCCGGCGCGGGCACGATGAGCGCGCGGCTGCCGGTCGCGGTCCGGATCGCGGTGACCATCTCCCGGAAGGCGAGTGACTGCGGGCCCACCGCGTCGATCGTCACGCTATCCGGGCGCCCGCCCAGGTCCACGCAAAGCCCGGCCAGGTCACGTACGTGGATTGGCCGGATCCGGTAGTTACCGCCACCGCCGATCGCGAACACCGGCAGGCGGCGGAGCAGCCACGCGATGTTGTTGAGCAGCACTCCGTTCCCGCCGAAAAGGATGGCGGGGCGGACGATCCCGTATGTCACGCCGCTGGCACGCAAGTGGCCTTCGACCTCGCCCTTGCCGCGGAAATAGGGGTACGTGGATGCCGGGTCCGCATGCGTGATCGAAACGTGCACGATGCGCTTGACACCAGCACGGGCCGCCGCGCCGAACAGGATCCGGCTATTCTCTACCGCCGTCTCGTGCGTGACGGCGCCGCGGGCGAACCGCACCCAGTAGGTGCAGTAGAGCGTGTGCGCGCCGGCGAGGTCACGCTCGAGGGCGCCGGGGTCACTGAACTCCAGCGGCCTGACGTCGATCGGGGTGCCGGCCGGGGCACGGCCGGGGTGGCCGGTCAGCGTGCGCACCTGGTGCCCACGCTCGATAAGCTCACGCGTGATCGCTGCTCCGGAGTAACTGAACGCGCCGGTCACGACGTCGGTCTGCATGGACATGACCTCGCTTAGAGAAGGATTGCGGTCTAGTCGGCCTGCTCCGCCAGCCAGGCGCGGGCAGCGCAGGTAAGCGCGGCGATGCCGGTGCGCAGGGTTGGCTCGATGGCCGGCGCGAACAGCGGGGAGTGGTTGGACGGCAGGCCGCGGATGATGGCCTCCGCCTCGGCTAGGTCATTCGCCTGCGCGAACAGCGCGGGGTCGGCTCCGCCCAGCAGCCAGTACGCGCACGGCGCGTCGGAGGCGCTGGCGAGCAGGCCGACGTCCTCACTGCCGGTCACCGGGCCAGGGTCGAATACCACACCCTGGCCGAGGCCACTGGCGAAAGCGTCGCCGAGCCGCGCGCACGCGTCGGCATCGTTGACGACAGCGGGGAAGGACCCCATGGTAATGATCTCCGGATCGGCTGGGGCGCCGGAGGCGGCGGCTTCGGCCCGGACAATCCGCTCGATCGCGCCGAGGGTCTTGGCGCGCACGGCCCGGTCGAAGGTGCGGACCGACAGCAGCAGCTCGGCCTCGTCGGGGATGATGTTGTCCCTGGTGCCCGCGTGCATGGCGCCGACCGTCACGACGGCGGTGTCGGTGCTAAGTAGTTCCCTGGACACGATGCCCTGCAGCCGCATGACCGTGGCGGCGGCCATGACAACCGGGTCCACCGAGGACTCCGGGCGCGAGCCGTGCGCGCCGCGGCCGCGCAATACAATCCGGATCGAGTCGGCGGCCGCGAACGCCGGGCCGGCCCTGACCCCGAGCACCCCGGCGGGCAACGGCGAAACGTGCTGGCCGAGCACGACGTCAGGCTTGCCGAAGCGGTCGAACAGGCCGTCGTCGATCATCGCCCGAGCACCCGCGCCGGTCTCCTCGGCTGGCTGGAAGACCAGCAGCAGCGTGCCGTGCCAAGTCTCGTCCGATGCGAGCAAGGCGGCCGCGCCGAGCAGGCATGTCACGTGTATATCGTGGCCGCAGGCGTGCATGAGCGGCACGTCCTTGCCGTCGCTGTCTGTGCCGCGGGCGGTGCTCGCGTAGGGCAGGCCGGTCTGCTCCCGCACCGGCAGCGCATCCATGTCGGCGCGCAGCAGCGCGACCGGCCCGGCGCCGTGCCTGCGCACCCCGACCACGCCGGTGCGGCCGATGCCGGTTGCCGTCTCGTAGCCAAGTTCCCGGAGCCGGCCGGCGACGATGCCGGCGGTCCGCTCCTCCTGGAACGCCAGCTCGGGATGCGCGTGGATGTCGCGGTAGATCCGCGCCAGGTCGGCCATGTCAGGAACACCAGTCACGGCGATCCTCCCCACGCACGTCACAACGCGGACGCCCTGTCCTGATGCAACATCGTATTGCCGGGCGTGCAGCAGGCGACATTGACCTGTACCGCTAGCCGCCGGACACTGCGGCACGGCAGCGGGACCGCTGGTCACGCCGCTCCCTGAGCTCGGCGGCGGTAGGCGGATCGGCGCCGGTACGTTCGCACGTCATCCCCGCGACGAGACCGGCCACGTCGAGTGCGTCGGCAAGGGCCGCCGTGGTGAGGTCCCGCGCTGCCTCCCCGTCCCTGCGACAGGCGTGCAGAACGGTCAGCAGCGCGGCGGTGTACGCGTCGTCGGCGCCGGCGGTGTCGATCACGACCGCTGGATACGCCACTGGCCGGTGCAGCACGAAGCCCGGCCCACGCAATGCCATCGCGCCGGCACCCGAGGTGATGATCACCAGCCCGGGCCCCATGCGAAGCCACAGCTCGGCTATCGCATGCGGCGGGCGCCCCGGGTAGAGCCAGCCGATGTCCTCCATGCTGGTGCGGATCACGTCCGCCGCCCCGAGTGAGCGCTCAAGCATGATGCGGCCCTGACCCGGTGTCCGCATCACTTCTGGATGCACCGCCACATCCATCGATACCAGGGCACCGCGCTGGCGCGCCCGGCTCGCCGCCCGCAGCACGGTCGCCGCGCTTGAGGCGGCGCACCAAGCCAGCGATCCGATGTGCAGCACGGAGGTATCGGCGGGTATCCAGGCGAGGTCGCCCGGCCGCCATTGCCAGTTCGGCGCGCCAGAAGAGTACAGGCTCGGTCGCACGTCCCGGTCAATGCCCGCGGCTGGCGCGATGGCTATCGCGGTGGGCTCATCCGCGTCAGGCGCTGCGCTGAGGTCGACGCCGTTCCGCACCGCGTGTCGGCGCAGCAGCTGTCCGAAGGGATCACGAGACAGCCGGGCGATGAGCGCCGCCGGGCAGCCGAGGCGCGCGGCGCCGACGGCGATGTTGAGTGCGCTGCCGCCGGGCAGCACGCGCAGCGTCGTGGTATCGGAGGTCGGGGTCAGTTCGATCAGCGCCTCGCCAATCACCGTGATCATTGCCGCTCCAACCCCGAATTTTGTCTTATTACCACTTAAATTTCTTGACGCGCGAGTAGCATTAAGTACATCGGTCGGCGGTGTTGAGCCGAAAGCGGCCCTAAGGGGTAGGCGGGCCACCTGCTTGGCTTTCCTGCTGCGCACTGATTAAACACCGGCGTCAGCAGGTTACAAATCTTTTCAATCCATGGTCAATAGACATTAGTGCAGGACAATTTTTGTCTAAAGTCGAGAAAAATGATGTGGACGACCTTGGCGCGCGGAGTACGGCCGCGCCGGGATCGCGCGGACCTCGCTCATCGCTGACGCTAGCCGAGCGGGCCGTCCTCGCCGCCTTCACTGGCTCCGACGCACGCACCCGCGGCTGGCTGGCCGAGGCCACCGGCCTGTCACGGGCGGTCGTCGCCGGAGTCGTGGAGACGCTCGCCGAACGGGGCGAGCTCACGCAGGCCCGCCGGCTGCCCCGCCCAGGGGCGCGCGGCCGGCCGTCCGCGCTCTACCGGCGGTCCGCCTTCCTGCCGCCGGTACTGCTCATCCGGCTGCGTCATGACACGTCAACGGTCGTCTCGGTCGTGGAGAAGGACGGCTCCGCGCAGCCGCAGCTGCCGGCCGGGTCCTGGGATTCGCCATGGGAGCGCTGGGCGGCCGCGCTCCGCGCGGCCGCTGGCCAGCTGACGGCCACGGCGCCGCCGCGGCTGGTGGTCATGGCGGTGCCGTTCCCGGTTCGCGACGGCGAGGGCATGCCCAGCATTCACGCCGTGCCGGCCGGGCCGCGACAGATGCCTAAGCCGGTGCCGCCGCAGAGCGGCTGGCTGACGAGCGACCCGCGCCCGGCGGTCGCCGGCTTGCTCGGCTGCCCGGTCATCATGGTCAACGACGCGAACCTCGCGGCCCTCGGCGAGGCACGCTTCGGCGCCGGCCGGGGCTACCGGGGCGTCGCCCACCTGTCGGTGCGCGACGGCATCGGCGCCGGCCTGGTCTACGACGGCACCCTGTTCACCGGTTCCAACGGCTTCGCCGGCGAGATCGCCCACACCCAGATATCAGAAGACGGAGACTTCTGCGTGTGCGGCAACCGCGGCTGCCTGGCGACTGCGGCGCACGGGCCCGGCGTGCTCAAGGCGCTGGCTAACATTCACGGCCTGCACCTGACCTTTGCCGAACTGCAGGCACTTATCGTCCGCGCGAACCCGGTCATGCTGCGGTACTTCAGGGACCTCGGCGCCACGATCGCCCGGCCGGTGGCGACCCTGACGACCTTGCTCGACCCGGACTGCATCATCGTGGACGCGACCCTGGAAGGCGCCGCGGTTCCGTTCATCGCCGGCCTCACCCAGGAGCTGTCGCATCGCTGCCCGCCGGTGCTCATGTCCCGGCTGGCGGTACTCCAGGGCACGCTCGCGAACGCGACCGCGCTCGGCGCGATCGCGGCCGCCGACACGGTCACTCAGTCCGCTGTCACCGGAGCCCGGGTGCCGTTCACGCCGACCGCCCCGCCGCGCTAAGTGCACCCGCCGCCAGCGGCGATGCTACGCACCGCGGCGACCTCGAGCTTGCCCGACGGCGTGCGCGGCAGCCGCTCAAGCAGTACCACGCCGCGCGGCACCTTGTAGCCGGCCAGGCGGCGCCTGACCATGTCCTGGAGCTCCGCGGCGGTCAGCGAACCATTCGCGGTGGCCACCACGGCTACCACCCGTTCCCCCCACGTCTCGTCGGGAACCCCGACGACGGCGACATCCGTCACGTCGGGATGGGCGATCAGGACGTCCTCCACCTCCTGGGGGTGCACCTTCTCGCCGCCGGTGTTGATGACTCCCGATCCGCGGCCGAGGAAGACGATGGCGCCGTCCGCCTCGACCGTCGCCAGGTCACCGGGCATGGTGTAGCGAACGCCGTCGACGGTGCGGAAGGTGGCCGTGCTCTTGGCGGTGTCCTTGTAGTAGCCGAGCGGTATCGTGCCGCTGAAGGCGAGGACGCCCGCTTCGCCGCTGCCCGGGGTCACCTCCCGCCCGTCCGCGGTGAGCACCCGCGCCGCCGCCACCGGGTAGAACCGGGCCGGCAGGTCATCGACCGACGAGGTGACGGCCAGCGCGAACGGGCCGCCTTCGCTTGAGGCAATCGCGTCGGTGATGGCGACGCTGGCGCGTTCGTGCAGCGCGCGCTTTATCCGGTCGCTCATCGCGGTGCCTGAGCTGACCACCGAAACCAGCGAGCTGAGATCGTGCGGCTGCCCGGCCCGCTCGGCCGCGAGCAGCTCATCGACCAGCGGCTGGCACACCGCGTTGCCCGCTACGACCAGCGTGCGCACGCGCTTGGCGGCGACCGTCTCCCAGATGTGCCGCGCGTCCAGCCCGCCGCCGCGGGCCAGTACCACCTGGCCGGCCGCGAGCATCGCGCCCATCACGTTGAACAGCCCCGTCGCGTGCATGAGCGGTACGGCCGGCAGCACGACCGGCGTGCCGCCCGCCGCGTGCAGCGCGGCGGCAAGCGCGGCCGCCTCTTCAGGGGAGCCAGGCGTCCATGGCCCGCCCACCGGCCGGAAGACCGGTGTCGTCATGTTGCGCATCAAGTCGCCGAGCCGCCAGATCACCCCCTTGGGCCGGCCCGTAGTGCCGCCGGTGTACATAAACAGCTCGTCGGAACCCGGCCGCGGCTCGGCAGGTCGCGGCGGTGCCGCGGCGAGCACGTCCTCGTAATCGCGCACGTCAAGCACGCGATCGCCGTCGGCATCGGGCGGCGGCCCCTTCCTGACCAGCAGCCGCAGCAGCGGCAGGTGCCGCACGGCATGCGTGACGTTCGCGGCGAGCTCGCCGCCGAACACCAGGGCGGCGGCGTCGGCGTCGGCCAGCAGCGCCGACAGCTCGTCTCCGGTGTACCGGTAGTTAGCGTTCACCGGGACGGCGCCGATCTTGAAGGCGGCGAACACCGTCTCCAGGTAGGCGGCCCCGTTGTACAGGTAGCACGCCACCTTGTCGCCAGGCCCGACTCCCGCGTCCGCCAAGGCGGTGGCCAGCCGCGCCGAGCGTTCCTCGAACTCGGCATAGGTGTAGTCGCGCCCTGGTTCGGAGATCGCGAGGGCGTCCGGGAGGTCGCGAGCGACCGCCTCCCAGATCGTGCCAAAGGAGACGTCCACCCGACCAAAGCTATGACGATCCGGCCTTCGCGTCACCGGGTGCCCGGGTGGCGAGCCATCCCGCGACGGAGTTCCTGATCAGCTCGTCACTAACCGCACCGCGCTCGAAGAAGACGCGGGACAGCAGCGGCCCGGTCAGCAGCGCGTACTCGTCTGGGGCGATCTGGGTACCAGACGGCTTGAGCAGGTCATTGAGCGCGGCGACGCGGTCCT
>Ga0126371_10001811_pt1 | contig 18168 bp, 17 predicted proteins | sample PanSoiMetaPlot_4_FD_110145 | JGI IMG/M metagenome (GOLD analysis project Ga0126371, IMG submission 110145) | Tropical forest soil microbial communities from Panama - MetaG Plot_4 | ecosystem: Environmental > Terrestrial > Soil > Tropical forest > Bulk soil | place: Panama | collected 2016-02-17 | reverse complement strand
TTCACCGACGTGTCAAACGACATGACCATCGCCCGCGAGGAAGTCTTCGGGCCGGTGCTGTCCGTGATCCCGTTCACCGACGAGGACGAGGCCATCAAGATCGCCAATGAGACCGAGTACGGCCTGGCCGCCACGGTGTGGACTGCTGATATCAAGCGTGCGATTCGCATGAGCAAGGCGCTGCGCGCGGGCACGGTCGGCGTCAACGGATATCAGCTCGAGCCGCACGCAGCGTTCGGCGGATACCGGCAGTCAGGCATCGGCCGGGAGGGCGGCCGCACCGCCATCGAGGCCTACACCGAGCTGAAGACCGTCCTGATCCCGTATACGGACGAGATGATGTAGCCGTTGACTAAGACCGTAGCCAGAGCGTGATACGACACGACCTGGCCTGATTTAGTCCCAGTTCATTAGGCTTTGCTCTATGGCTGATGAAACGGGGGCGGCCTGCGGATTCGTGGTACGGGTCCTGGGGCCGGTGGATGTCTGCGTCGCAGGTGTCCCGACTGGCATTACGCAGCAAGGACTGCGAATCCTGCTGGCAACGCTGGCGTTGTCAGCGGGTCAGGTCGTGCCCGTCTGCACGCTGATTGAGGCACTCTGGCAGGAGGATGCATCGCGGCAGCGCGAGAAGAACCTGCACGTCCAGGTGCACTTGCTGAGGCGCAGACTGGCCGACCTTGAGCCGTCGCGCGGCACCTCAAGAATTGTCACCGCGCCGCCCGGCTACATGCTGGTGCTCGGCGACGGCGAACTGGATGCTCGGTCGTTTGCCTCGCTGGCCAGGCAGGGTCGGGTGCTCGCCGCGGCCGGCAACGCGGTCGCCGCTACCGAATTGTTCGCCGAAGCTTTGCGTTTGTGGCGAGGCCCGGCCCTCGGAGATGTGGCCGACGCGTGCCCGCGGCTGGTCGCAGAAGCGTCCGGCCTGGAGGAACAGCGGCTGGCCGTGATCGAGGACCAGGCTGATGCGGACCTCGGCGCCGGGCGGCACGGCGACCTGGCCGGCCGGCTGCCAGGGCTGATCGCACAGTTTCCGCTGCGCGAGCGGCTCCGAGGGCAGCTGATGCTCGCGCTGTACCGGTGCGGGCGCAAGGGAGATGCGCTCGCCGCCTACCGGCAGGCTCGTGAGGTACTGAGCGAGGAGCTGGGCCTCGATCCCGGACCTCAGCTCCAGGCACTTCAGCAGCAGATCCTTGCTGCCGATCCCCATCTCGACTTCACGCCTGCGAGCGCCGGTGCGGCGGTCCCAGCACACCATCATCTCGCGGTGGGGAACGAAGCGCCTTCTGACGGCGACGGACGAGCGCCCGGTCCGATTCCGTCACCCGGCGAGCCTCCTGCCGCTGCGCCAGCTGACGTGCCTCGCGAGGCAGACTCGGCGGCAGTGACGCCGCGTCAGCTACCTGCCTGCGTAAGGCATTTCGCTGGCCGGGACACCGAGCTGATCCAACTAGACGCGCTGCTCCACGACGAGGCGGGGACTGACACTGCGACGGTCGTCGTGATCACGGGTATGGCTGGCGTCGGCAAGACAGAACTTGCCGTGCACTGGGCTCATCGTGCTGCGAGCCAGTTCCCGGACGGCCAGCTGCACCTGAACCTCCGCGGATACGACCCGTCCGCGCCACCGGTCACCCCCGGTGCGGCAATCCGGCGCCTTCTGAACGGCCTTGGCGTGTCGCGCGAGCAGATCCCCGATACACAGGAAGATCAGGCTGCCTTCTACCGCAGCCTCACCGCGGCCCGCCGCATGCTCATCGTTCTCGATAACGCGCACGACTCGGACCAGGTGCGGCCGCTGCTGCCGGGCGGAGCGGGCTGCCTGGTGCTTGTCACCAGCCGATCGGCACTCGCCGGACTGGTAGCCGACGTCGGTGCGCGCTCGTTGCCGCTTGGCTTGCTGGCCGAGCCGGACGCTGAAGCCCTACTGGCCGCCCGACTCGGAGCCGCACCAACGGCCGCGGAACCTTCTGCCGTGCGCCAGATCATCAGGCTCTGCGCCCGGCTGCCGCTCGCGCTAGCCATTACCGCCGCTCGAGCTGCCGCGCAGCCCGCCCTGCCGCTAGCCGGCCTCGCTGCAGAGCTCGCCGACGAGCAGGACCGGCTCGACGCTCTCGATACAGGCGCGCCGGCCACCAGCGTTCGTGCGGTCTTCTCCTGGTCCTACCGTCAGCTGCCGGATCCGACCGCGCGGATGTTCCGGTTGCTCGGGATGCATCCTGGGCCGGACATCTCCGGCGCGGCCGCAGCCAGCCTGGCGGGCACCTCGCGGCAGCAGGCGCGCCGCGTGCTCGCCGAGCTGGCTAGCGCCAGCCTCATCAATGAGCACTCGCCGGGTCGGTTCGTCCTGCATGACTTGCTGCGCGCATACGCGGTGGAACTCGGCTCCGGCGCTGGAAGCGATGACGAGCACAGGCCTGCCCACGCCAGGATTGCCGACCACTATCTGCACACCGGGCACGCTGGGACGCTGCTACTGACTCCGCTCAGTCACCCGATCGCGCTCGGCGATCCGCAGCCCGGAGTCACGCCGGAGCGGCTTTCTAGCCACGACGACGCCGAAAGCTGGTTCCAGGCCGAACTGCAAGTCCTGCTCGCGGTCGTCAAGCTGGCAGCGGCGGCAGGCTTGGACGGACAGGCCTGGCAGCTCCCCTGGACCCTTCGCAACTACCTTGACGGTCACGGGCTCTGGCAGGAATGGGCCGCGGTCAACGACATCGCGTTGGCCGCTGCCGAGCGATTGCAAGATCACACGGGACTAGGCTGGACACACCATCGCATCGCGCAGGTCTGCAGTGTCTCCGGCGCGACAGCGGACAGCGTCTCGCACAATATGAAGGCGCTGCACCATTTCGCGGTAGCGGGCAATCTCGGTGGGCAGGGCTCAGCTCACCTGGGCATGTGCGTCTCGCTCGACAGTCGGGGCGACCATGATGGCGCGCTGCGGCACGGCGAGCAGGCGCTGGCGCTGTTCCGATCTGCCGGAGATTCGGTCGGCGAGGCGTACGTACTTCACCTCGTTGGCATTGAGCTAGCCCAGCTCGGCAGCGCCGAGGAGGCACGCGAGCACTGCACGCAAGCTGTTGAGCTGTACGGCGAACTTGGTGACGTCGGCGGCATGGCAGACGCGTGGCACAGTCTCGGCACTGTGCACCGGCAGCTCAGCGAGCATCTGGAAGCCGTTGCCTGCTTCCAGCAGGCGCTCATGCTCTCCGCCGAGCTCGGCGACTTGTGGGGTCAGGCATACCGCTTGATCCACGTCGGCGACACCCACGACGACGCCGGGGAGCTGACGGCCGCGCGAGAGTGCTGGCAGCAGGCTCTGGAGATGCTCGGCGACATGCAGCATCCAGATGCCGACAGAGTGCGCGCCAGGTTGCACGACATTGCCCGCATTGCGGTCGGAGACGCCGGGCTAAGTGACCCGGCCATGGCCGACTGACGTCGACGAAATCAGCAGTAAAGCGCCAGTAAACCAGCGGGTGACACGCTGAGATCGCCGACTCAGCGAGCGACAAACTCAACGGCCGGCGCCGGTGCGGACGCCATCGCATGGCGTAGGCCTCGGACTCTGGGCGCACACAGGGGCGGCGTCCATTGCTCTGGGTCGACCGCCCGGATATAGCAGCCGGCCCGAACCAACGCCGCAGGGCCCAGGGCCGGCTGCTTACCGGTTGTCCCCCTCGCCCATACCCCGCGCAGGTGGTCGCCCGCCGCATTCCAGGAGACCGCGCCGTTGAAGTTCGCGGGTCGCTTCTTCGTGCGTGCGTTTATCGCGCTCAGAAGAGCGGTAGCTGGTGGCTCGCCAGATTCGCCAGACGTGATCTGCTCTCAGCGTCCCCAGGACGTAGCGGCGCGCCCCTCTACCGTCTGGCCGGCGATCTGCAACTGCTTCGATATTGCGCCCGCATATAGCTGCTTATGCCCGTACTTTCAGCGTTTCTTCTTCACTGTGAGTCACCTCTCATCACGAGAGGGTGACTCTTCCCCGACCCGCACCAGTCATTCACGTGCTCTCGTGCAGCCCGTCGCTCAAGGCCTCCTCAACGCTTGGATAGACGTGCAGCAGCCGGTCGAAGCCCATCAGTGCCAGCGCACGGACGACTGCCTCGCCCGGAGACATCACAAACCGGAGCTCACTGCCGCACGCCGAGGCACGGTCATTCGCGACCAGCAGCATGCGGAACCCCGAACTGTCACAGAACTTCGTCTGCGACATATCCGCGATCACCAGCGCCCCGTCGCCGTTCATCGCGTCGCACAACCGCACGCACGCAGGCAGCGCATTGGAGATGTCAATTTCGTCGAACAGGACGACGATCTTGGGCGCCGGCTTTGTTGACGAATCTTGGCGTGCCGCGGCCTGCTCGTCCACAGGCCGCGGCACAGAGTTGGACAGCCTGCTCCCGGTCTCGCGCTGCGTGGAGGCAGACTCATTCGCGGCGCGACCATGGGGGACAGTCACCGCTTCGCCTCCAGCCAAGGAGCAAAGCCGAGACCAGAAGCCAGGGGAGTTCAGGGACACCAGCCTAAGGTCACGGCTGGCGTGTCAACCTGACCTAATTATTGCACCTTGAATGCAATAAATGTCACCAGAAGTTTCCCCGCCCGTGGCCTCTTGACCTGCGACGTTAGTGGCCTATGTCGGATCAGCGCTCTAAGGTGACGAGGCCGCGCGCTGGCATATATAGCGCGAAATTGGGGAGTTACCGAGCGAGCTGAAAGGAGGCGGCACCGTGATCAGCGACGTCGTTCGCAGCGTCAAGAGCAAGCGCCAGTCCGTCGGCAACAGCCACCCGGAGCTGGCGCCGGCCATGGAACGCCTTGTTGTCCAGGAGCCGAAGCCAGCCGGCGAGGTCAGCGAAGTACCGGGGCCGTCGGAGACAGCATCAGGCTAGCGAGCGCGTGCAGCGTGATCACGGTCGCTGACCAAACGGGGACCCTGACTAAACGGGCGACGGCGGATCAGCGATCCTGGGCCGATGGGAAGCCCTAGCGCGAACGGCTCGCTCCTTTCTATCGGATCCACCGGCTCTATCCTTTCGATCGGCTCAGCAGGCTCGATCCTGTCCATCGGGTCAGTAGGCTCGATCCTGTCCATCGGGTCAGCAGGCTCGGTCCTGTCCATCGGCTCGGCGGGCTCGATTGGATCACTCTTGTCGGCTGGCTCGCTGTCGAGTCAGTGCTCGGCACTGTCGGGCCTCTCGTCGTTCTCGGTCCGGTCTTGGGGTTCCGCCAAGCCCGCTACCTCCCCGCATGGCCAGCTTCAGAGATTGAGGGCAGTACAAATCGCCATGGCCGCTGTGCCGGTGGCGTTTATCGCTGTCGGGCTGATGATGGCAAAACCAGCGGCAGCCCGAGCGCACTGAAGGGCGCGGGACCAAACGTTGTGATCTCGGCCACCGAGCCGCCCGAAATGCGCAGCACGTCAAGCTTGAACGCGCGGAACTGAGAGTCGTCCGGTCGGCGCAGATAGCTAGCGGACGCCGGCAGCCGGTTCACGCCGGTCTGGAGAAGACGCCAGTCGCCCTCCCGGCCAGCCCTGGCCATCAGCTCGCGGAAGCTATCGGTCCCCTGATAGCAGAACGGGTACGGCGGCATCGTCACGCGGATGTCTGCAGAGGCGATCTTCACGACTGCTTCGGCGTCGACCCGCTCGTGCGCCGCCATGAATTGATCAAGCAGCTCGCGTTCCGCGGCAGTGGGCTGCCGCGCTTGCCAGTCAGATCGCTCGGCGGGCAGGTGATCACGCATGATCGTTCGCGCTCGCTGCACCGCGCTATTGGCGGCCGCAACGCTGGTCTCCAGCAATGCGGCAGCCTCGGCCGCAGGCCAGCCCATGACGTCGCGGATAAGCAGTGCCGCCCGTTGCCGAGGCGGCAGTACCTGCAGCGCCGCCAGGAATGCCAGCTCGATCGTCTCCCGGCCGACCGCCGCCTGCTCCGGGTGATCTGCTCCTGGCCCCACCTCGTCGAGGAGCACGTCGGGGTATGGCTGCAGCCACGGCACATCCGCGTAAGACTGCATCACCCTGGACTGTCGCGACCTGGCCCGGATCGCGTCCACACATACGTTGGTCGCTATCTGGTACAGCCACGCGCGGTGCTGACCACCCGCCAGCCCGGACTTTCGGCGCCAGGCTCGCAAGAAAGTCTCCTGCACTGCGTCATCGGCGTCATCAAACGACGCCAGCATCCGATAGCAGTGCACATGCAGCTCCCGCCGGTGGAGTGTCGTGAGTTCGGCGAACGCGGACTCGTCCCCACCGGCAGCAGCTTCGGCCAGCCGGATGGCCTCATCTTGCATCACGCAGACGAACTGTCAGGCCTGACTTCCTGCACCAGGAAGTTGTTGCCGTCCGGATCGTTGAACGCCAGGTATGTCCCGTACTTCTCCCGCGTCGGATGGTGTCCGGGCGTCTGACCAGAAGGACCGAAGTGGAAGGGTTCGCTCACCTCCACACCACGACTCTTCAGGTCATCATGAGCCGCGTCGATATCGGAGACGACCAGATGCAGGCCCTGCACCCGGCCGGCTGACTCTGGGTTCCGCATCAGAGTGAGGGAGCACGCCGATCCCGGCGGCGTCAGCTGGACAATCCGGAAGTCCTCCCCGGCGCTGTGATCGACATCGACATGAAAGCCAGCTTTGCTCTCATAGAAGTCCTTCGCCCGATCAATATCGGTCACCGGAATGATCACCAATTCAAGCTTGTAGTCCATGGTCACAGCCTCCCAGCCGTTCACAGGTGATGTTGTCTTGCTCGTGAAACGTTCCCCGCCGCGAGAACTCATCGGTGCACCGATGTGTCCCAGCCTCGCCCCGTCCTAACCTCCGCGGGTTGACGGGGTGATCATGTGAAAAACGCTGGCTTGTGCGACCAGATGAAGCCGTCGATCAGGGTGTCTGGAGGTTCATCGATCTCCAGCTGGTAGAACCGGTCGTCCAGGCTGGCCAGCTGGGCAGGATCGTCGGTCTCGAGGCGCTCCAGGACATCGCCGAAGGCGCCTGAGCTGGCAGGGTACGGCATTCCCATCACGGCGCAGGCTTCGTCAATCAGTGCTGCCCACGCAGGGCTGGCGAACGAGGCCAGGCGCGCGTCAGGCCCAATAGCTCCCCGGTACCGGAAGAAGGAGTCGAAGCCGCCGTGGTTGACCTCCTGGCGGAGCAGGTTGAACGCGAAGACCTGCCGCTGCTCGGGGGTCATTCTGCCGATGGCCGCATCGTCGGAGCTCTCCAGCCCGCACAGGTGCTCGAAGACCCGCCATCCGGCGCCGTCGCGCCCAGGAAGCGGCGCTTGCCGCGCGGATGGGCCCACGCGGCCATCATGCCGTAATACAACTGCTAAAGCAGTGCTAGGTGCTGGCAGTGAATCCGATTGTCTCGGTGGCTAGCGAGTTCGCGTCTTCGCAGGCGAAGCCTGCGTCGGCGGGTCCGGTCTTGAAGCCGGCGAGGGCCTCGGCGATTGAGTCGGGTGTCCACATTCCATCAGGTGAGCCGTGCTCGCTGGCCCGGTAGACCTCGCGGATCGAGGGCGGTGCCATCAGGGCGGCGACGCCGCCGTGCACCACGAAGACCTCGCCGTTGATGTTCTGGGCCGCCGGGCTGCACAGGTATGCAACGAGCGGGGCAACGTAGGCGGGGTCGAGTGGGTCTGGGCCGGCGTCGGGTGCTGTGCCCATCAGGTCGGCGGTCATGGCAGTGCGAGCTCGCGGGCAGATCGCGTTGGCGCGCACGCCGTACCGGGCGCAACTGCGAGCTGTGGTGACTGTTAGCGCCGTAATCCCGGCTTTCGCCGCGGAGTAGTTCGGCTGGCCGCTCGAGCCGAGCAGGAACGCCTCCGAGGAGGTGTTGATGATCCGGGCGTAGACCGGCCCGCCCGTCTTCTTGCTCTGATCGCGCCAGTGCGCGGTCGCCAGCCGGGAGGTGATGAAGTGCCCGCGCAGATGGACCTTGAGAACGAGGTCCCACTCCTGCTCGGACATCGAGAAGATCATCCGGTCACGGAGGACTCCGGCGTTGTTGACGAGGATGTCCAGCTGGCCGAACTCCCTAAGCGCGGCGGCGACGAGCCGTTCGCCGGTCGACCACTCGCCGATGTCACCAGCGCTCACCGCGGCGGAGCCGCCACTGGCCTTGATGTCGGCGGCGACGGACTCAACTGCATCGCCGGGCAAGTCATTTAGGACGACGCAGGCTCCAGCCGCGGCTAGCGAAAGTGCTTCGGCTCGGCCCAGCCCGTTCCCGGCACCGGTCACTATCGCAACGCGGCCGTCGAGCGTTTGCAACCCCGTTGTCTGCGACACTGTCACCACACACGCCTTCGTAATCAGTAACCGGGCCCGGACAGCATGCCACCGTCAACGACGAATTCGCTGCCTGTGCAGTAGGACGATTCGTCGGAGGCGAGGAAAACGACGAGCGGTGAGACCTCGGCCGACTTCGCGAACCGCGAGATCGGCAGCGACCGCATGAACCCCTCGCCGTCGGTGACGTCGGTGAAGGACTCAAAGGCCGTCGCCGTCATCGTGGTCATGATGCCGCCGGGATGCACGGAGTTGACCCGGATGCCGAACCTGCCGAGCTCCTGCGCGGCGGACCGAGTGATGCCGCGCACGCCGAATTTGCTCGCGCTGTACGCGGACATCCCCGAGGCCCCGGTGAAGCCCTCGACCGAAGAGATATTGATGATCGAGCCGCCGCCTGCGGCTTTCATCGGGTCGATCACGTTCTTGATCCCCAGCCACTCCCCGATCAGGTTGACGTCGATGACTTGACGGAACTCGGCCAGGCTCATGTCCGCGATCTTCTTGTGCTTCAAGATCCCGGCGTTGTTCACCAGGACGTTGAGCGTGCCGAAGGCGTCGATGGTGGCCTGCACGGCGGCCGCCCAGTCCGACTCGCTGGTGACGTCCTGATGGAGATACCGGCAGCTGTCCTCGCCAAGCTCGGCCGCCAGTTCCTTGCCCTTGTCATCCAGGAGGTCACCGAGCACAACCTTCGCACCCGCGGCGACGAAGTGGCGGGCGTGCGACTTGCCCATGCCCCGGGCGCCGCCGGTGATCAGCGCGACCTTCCCGTCCAGACGACCCATGCACACCTCTCGGCTAAGCGTCGCGCCCGGCAGGCTGCCTGCCGGGCAGTCCGGGCGACTTCAAGAACCAAACGCTTGCTTGGTCAGGGTAACAGCTGCCGTTCAGCCGCAGACAGATGTTGGAGCGCCGCGAACTGTCAGCGGCTCATGGCAGCATTCGGGCCATGAGCGAAGTTAGCTGGGAGCAGTTCGCGACCGCCCGACCAGAGCTGGCTGGACCGGGACGGGACTTGTTCTATCAGTTCGGCGTGGGGCTGGCGTTCCTGTCGACAGTGCGGCCAGACGGCGGGCCGAGACTTCATCCGATCTCCCCGCTGATCCATGATGGCCGCCTGCTGGCGCACATAATTCCCTCCAAGAAGCGCGACGACCTGGACGGTGACGGACGGTTTGCACTGCACTCGTTCCCAGCGGCTACGAACGAAGATGCCTTCTACCTGACCGGCCGTGCGACGCGCGTCGCTGATCAGGCGCTGGCAGATGCGGCGGCAGCTCAGTTCCTGGCCGAGCGAGAGATGGATGACGTGCCGCAGGACTTCTACGAAGGCAAGTTCTACGAATTCATGATCAGCAGGTGCCTCCTGACCCAGACCACCGGACATGGTGACTGGCAGCCGAGGCATAGCGTCTGGGCCGCCGACGGCTGAGATTCCCAGGCGGTCGGTCTTACGAGCGTTCAGTGCTGCCTGGAGCGGGCTCGGCTTACCCGGCTGCGCGCGGCCGGGCTGGTGATGCCGTCAAACAGCAATCCGAGAAAAGAGTCGACAATCTCGTCAGTCCCGAAGCCACTTGCCTGCAGGGCATTCATGGGCAGCCAGAGCATGTCACGCAGGAGCCGGTAGGTGATCCGGACGTCCATGTCCTCGCGGAACAGGCCCGCTTCCTTGCCGAGCTGGAGCTGCGTGATCCAGATCCGCTCGATCTCGCGCAGGTCCTTGCGCAGGTAGCCGAAGCGCGGCTGGGTGGAAAAGTAATTCCAGTCGTTCTGCAGCATCGTCAGCGCAGCGCGGTGCCGGGCCAGGGTATGACTGCTCATCCGGACAATTCGCTCTACTGCGTCGCGGGGGTTCTCGGCCCCAGCTACGGCAGTTCGGTAAGCGTCGAGCATGTCGTTCAGGAAGCTCGACAGGATCTCGTCGCCGATCGACTCCTTAGAGTCGAAATGGTGATAGAGGCTTCCGGACAGGATTCCGGCTGCGTCGGCGATCTCCCGCACGGTGGTGGCGCGGAAGCCTTTCTCCGCGAACAACTCGCCAGCTAGCCGGACCACGTCCGCCCGGCGCTGGGAACGGATCCCGTTGGCGGCGCCTGCGGGGTCAGTCTGATCCGACGGCTCGTTTTTCGGCCCGCGCTGGCCTGTACTTGACTGGGTCTTGCGCGTCGGGCTCACCGCGCCATTATGGCTGGTGCGATGCTGCCCTCCCAAGCGCTTGCTCAAGAGCCGCGGCCGAGTGCCGCGACAGAGTCGCTAGCAGCGGTGCATCGACATGCGTCAGACCCTTCGCCAGCGAGCCTCGCACAGCCCGTATATGCCGAAGATCACCAGGCCGAGCGCGACGAGCGCCAGCAGGACCGGACCGGCCGGGCCGTTGCGCAGTGTGAGCAAGGCCTTGTCGATGCCACCCGATTTCGCAGCGTTGTGGGAGACGGCCGCGTCGATCACCAGGATGCCAACAAGGGCAATGACGACGCCACGGGCGATGGTCCCGATCGTGCCTAGCAGCCTGACGATGCGGCGCGTTCTCGGGCTCATCTGCGATGTCCGCAGGTACTTCATGAACTTGCGACGGAGGCCCTCGATGGCCAAAACGAGCCCGATGACGACGATGATCAGGCCGGCGATGCCGACCAGCCAGCGGCCGCCGGGGTGATGCATAACCTTGGCTGTGACGTCCTGCTGCTGTCCAGACTGGCTGTGCGCGGTGCCGGAGATCACCTGGAATGTTAGGTAAGCAAGGCCAGCGTAGATCACCGCCCGGCCCAGCGATCTGACTCGAGGACCTGCGCGTTTCCCCTCAGCGGCCACGCCGAAAGCGGCTTCGCTCAGACGCCACAACGCATAGGCCGCGAAGCCGATACCCAGCAGCCACAGCGAGACCAAGCCATAAGGCTTGCCCGCAAGCAGATGCAGAGCACCTTCCTGATCGGCTTCGTGCGCACCGTGGCCCAGCGCGACCAGCACCGCGACCCAGCCGATCAGAATGTAGATGATTCCGCGGGCCACCAGCCCGGCCCTTGCCAGTGCGTGCGCCGCCGGGGTGTCCGACGCGCGCCTGGCCCTTTGCCTCATGCGCGGGATAGCTGTCGTTCGCATAAGCGGGGTAAGTACCCGCCAATTTCTCAGCAATTCACGATTAGTTACGGGGACCGCTTGCACTGGCCTCGCAGCGGGAGTCGGTTAAGAACCGGCCATCGCGGAACGCTAAGCGATATGAAGAGCGTGACAGAACAGCTGATGGTGCGCCGCGGGCCGTACAACCTGCATGCCGAGCTGACCCCGGGAGTCGGAGCGCCGATCGTGCTGATGCACGGCTTCCCCGACAACGTCCACCTGTATGACAGATTGTTGCCGTATTTGACCAACGGCCAGCCCGTGGTTCGCTTTGACTTCCTCGGGTGGGGGCGGTCCGACAAGCCAGCGGGCTATCCGTACACCGCCACCAATCAGACTGGCGACCTAGATTTCGTGGTGGATGCGGTTACCGAACGCACCGGCAACGACAAGCTAGTGCTGGTCGCCCATGACGCCTCCGGTCCGCCCGCGATCGACTGGGCACTTGCACATCCTGGGAACGTCGAAACGCTGATACTGCTCAACACGTATTACCAGTTCACCTTCGGCCTGCGTCGGCCGCCCGCGATCACCCTGTATTCGACCCCGGTCATACGCGCGGCGGCCCGAGCAGTCGTCAAGAAGAGGCCTGACCTAGACCAGCGGCTCTACGAATGGCAGGTCGGCAAGTTCATCATCGACCCGGAGCTGCGAGCCGAACTCGTGCCGCGCCTGTATAAGGAGTTCCTGCCCGCCCGGCCGGCCTTCTGGCGGCTCAACGACGATTTGATCGGCACAGTGCTGGCCAGGCGGCGTCGTATCCCGGATATGCGCCGCTTCCGTTCACGCGTGAAAGTGATCTTCGGTGCCGAGGACCGCTACCTCAATCCCAAAGTTGCGAGGAACTTCGCGAACCTGTTCCCCAACAGCGAGCTGCGCCTGCTCGACGGAGCTGGACACTACGTCCAAGTCGACAAGCCCAAGGAAGTCGCCGAGCTTATCGTTGGCTGATTTGCGGCACACTGGGCTCGGTCAGCGAACGACTGGGATGAGCAGCCGGGCGGGACGAGCCGGGCCCCAGTGCACCGTGCATCGGCCGCGCTGACCGTGTCGATAGGCCGCGGGGAACTGGCCAGTGAGGGGATTGGTCGGCCAGAGCCAGCGACCGGCTATGACCAGTCGGAGCGTTTCACCCGCGCGGAACATGGTGGCGGATGGGCCGAGCGCGATGTCCGCCTGCACGATCTCGCCAGGATTAAGCGGCTGGAAGCTCGCGCAGCTGGGCACGGGATCGAACGGCCGGGATTCGTTGTCGTCAAGTCTGCGCAGGGATGCCTTCATCCACCCGGTGGTAACGCGGTCGCGGCCGAATCCGTAGGAACCCTCGAACGGCACGTACTCTCCTCCGCGCCACTTCTCTACGCCGGCGAACAAATCGACATCGTCCGTCCCTAGGATTTCCAGCCACAGCCGGAGCGCCATCGGACCAGTAATTTCGGTGTCGGCAGCAGCGGTCCAGTCCCAGGCGGCGCCGCCCGAGCCGATACTGAACGTGATGTGGCCAGCGGTGGTCGCCGACGCACGGTCGAGCCCTGCGCCGGAGAGGTAGAGCGGCGTCCACTCGGTGCTGTCAAGCGGCCAGCTGCTTTCCGTGCGAACGCTGGCAATCACGGTCCGGCTCTCGCGCACCTCCAGGCGGACCCGTGGCGGCATTTCGTCGCTGCCGTCACGCAGGTATCGGTTGAAGAACGCGAGTTGCGCCTCCCGCGCGGCAGCCGAGTAGAACGTCGCCCACTTGCCGCCGCGATGGGTGTACAGGAACTTGTCCGCGCTACCCACCCGCTCGAAGGCGCGGAACGTACCGCGGCCATGCAGGTTGTTGTCAGAGAAGCTGCCGCACACCAGCATCGGAACGGAGATGTCCGCCAGTCTCGGCACTAGCGACTGCCACCACTCGTCCCGTAGCGGCCGGGCTCGCTGCTGCTTCCTCAGCCGATAGCTCTGCCGAACTCCGCGGAGCGCGACGCTAAACATCCGAGTAAAGCCGGTCTCTCGGATGCCGCCGGGGAACGTCAGATCCCGATAAGCATCCGTGAAACCTTCCCACGGGCAGATCGCCTTTAGCCCTGAGGGCTGCAGCGCTGCTGCCTTCCACTGCGAGATCGCCAGGTACGAAACACCGAGCATGCCGACCGCGCCGCTGCTCCAGGACTGCACCGCCGCCCACTCAATGAGGTCACGGACGTCCTCGCCTTCCTGGTCCGACCACATACTCGCGGTGCCCTCCGACGTACCCGCGCCGCGCAGGTCGCAATTGACCACCGCGTAACCCTGGGCCGCCCACCAGCACGGGTCCGGCGCCTCCCATCCCGTCAGCGACGAGAAGCGAACCCGCTGTGTCTGCCGAAGAGCCCGGTATTGAACGGACACCTTCCAGCCGCGACCGCGTCGCCTCGGCAGGTCGTCCTTCCCGTAAGGGTGCGCCGACATCAGCACCGGGAACCGCCCGCCTCCCGGCGGCAGGACGACGTTCACGCGCAGCACCGTGCCGTCACGGACGACAACGGGCTGATCGCGCAGATGTGATACTGATCCGGCAGCGGGCTCGTAGACGGTCACCGGCGGATGCAGCAGACCCGGAATCCGTCGCAGCGCATACCGGACGGCTCCTGGCCGACGCCACGGACGGTCCAGGCTGGTCGTTCCCATGTGACTGCGGCCTCTCTGCTCGCGGACGTTGGCTAGCTGATGGCCATCATCTTGTCGATCATCTCGTCGACGAGAACATCGAGCGGTGCCCAGGGAAAGGTTGGCCGCGAAATCCGGGCTAGCACGATTCCGTGCTCTGCTGTCCAGATCAGTGACGCAAGCCGAAACGGGTCGTCGTGCGCGGGCGCGGCGCCGGAATCCAGGCAGCGCCGCACGGCCGCTACCAGGTTCGCGAACGACTGCCGGCCGGGGGTGGCTGCCGGATCGTCGAGGGCGAGGACGGCTGGCAGGTTGTCCTGGAACATGACCTGATAGAGCCGGGGATGGTCGAGGGCGAAGTAACAGTAGGTGCGGCAGCGCCGACGCAATTCGTCGAGAGGATCGGAGGCCTTGCTAGCGGCGAGCGTCGTCGCTGCCGTCAGGTCTTCGAAGCATTGCTGCATGACGGCAGCAAGCAAGTGGTCCACGTCCGGGAAGTGCAGGTACACAGAGGTGGTCGCGATCCCGACGTGGCGAGCGATGCTGCGCAGCGACAACTGCTCACCATCCTGGTTCTCGATCATGGTGATGGCTGCGGCGATTAGCTCCTCTCGCAGCCGGCTGCCCTCGCCGCGACGGTTCGGTCGGCGGCGAACCGGGTCGTCCGGCGAGGGCACCCGTGAGGCGGTCAACGCGTCGCTGCCACGTACTCAGCTGCCGGGTCGGCTTGCGCCGCGAAGGCATGAGCGCGCTGGATCGACACCACTATGGCCACGACGGCCCACAATACGGCGGCGTAGATGCCGTACCACAGCGCCTCCTGAGCGGGTGTGACATGTGGCGCCCCGAGAATTACCAGGAAGCCAGTGGACGACGCGTGTAGCAGCTGGGCCATCCGCAGGCTGCCGGTGCGCACGTATGCCCACGCGATCAGTACCCGCATGGCCACGAGGACGGCGACGAAGGCAGCGAAGAACCCAGGCCAGTACACGCCATGCGGGCTCGCTGCGCCCAGAGAGTCCACAACTGGCAGGTGCCATATCCCCCACAGCGCGCCGAGCAGCAGGGCCGAGGGCAACCAGCCCAGCCTGGCGCGCATTCGCGGGTAGGCGAACCCGGTCCAACCGATCTCCTCGCAGAACCCGGCGACCGCCCCGGCCGCGATGCCGAAGACGAAGAATTGCGGCGTGAACTGGGCTGAGACCGTACGCGCCAGCAGGTACAACACGGCCACAATCCCGGCCGGGGGAAGCAGTAGCAGGGCGAGCCAGCGCGGGGCGACGCGTCGGCGGAACTGGCTGCGTAGCCGCCGCAAGCCATCTCGGCCATCGGTGACCGCGGTGAGGGCGATGCCGATCAGGCCGATGCTGACCACCATCACCGGGAACATCACCAGCGACATCATCGGCCTGCCGCTGGCGCCGTGCAGTTTCGGCAGCCCTACGACCGCAAGGGCTATGCCAGAGACCAGGTACGCAAGCGCGAAGTAGCACGCCAGCGGTCTCCTGCGAGCGAGCTCGGCCAGCTTCATGTTAGACGCTCCTTATGAGATTCAGATCACACTACATATATAGCACTACACTCGTAGGGCTACAAGTGTCAACTGAATATCTCGTCCTGGTCCTACGGGCACTGGTCCAGGCGGAAGATCTTGGTTCAGCTCTCATTGACAGGGCGAGCCGTTGATCGTCTAGTGAAATCAGGGAGGTTGTCCCGGTCCGGGCAGGAACCTCATCATGCTGCGCGTGCTGACGATAAGATTCGTGCCGCTACTGAATGCGAGGCCGACGAGACGACCGAGTTCAAATCGGATACGTCGGCCGGGGGGTGATATCGGCGTGAGGATCTGCTCTGCCCGCTGCGATCAGAACCAGGCATGCTGATGGCCGCCGGCCCGGAAGGTGAGGCGCCTTCGGCGTACTCGGCCGGCAACCAGCCTGGGTACAGCGCAAGCCAGGTCGCTTATGTCAACGGCGACGTTCAGCAATGGCTGCAACTTCCCGGCCAGTCCGCCAGGGAGCGCTACGAACTCGGCCTGCGATACCTCGACGCGGGCGCGGCGCATAGAGCCGCGCGCCTGATCACATCCGTCGCCGAGGATCTGGCCGGGGACAGCGACTACTCCGTCAATCACGTCGCCTACCACCAGATCCTGGCCATCCTCAGTGGTCGGTTTTATGACGAGCTCCCGCGAGCGGACCTCAACGCCATCGACGAAGCCAGGGCACGCAGCAGTCGCGACGTACCCGATCAGGGACGCTGGTTACTGGCGGTCGAGTCGATTGGCAAGCTTCTCGACTGCCTGAAAGCGGAGCGGACCGCCGATATCGGCACAGCGCTGGATCCGATCCTGCGCCAAATCGAGGCACTGCCGCACGATCGCGCCGAGGAGGTTCGCCGTCATCTCGATCCACTGCTAACCAGTGCTGGCGAGGACCAGCGGAGAGCGGCACCGCCAGCGCAGCTGACCGAGCGGCGGATGCGGGGAGACCGCAAAGACTGGGCGTGGACGTTCTTCGAGCCAGATCCGCATGAGCCCACACGGCGGGTGGTCCATAAGCCGCAGCTCACCACACCCGAGCGGATTTGCGCCGCCATCTTCGGGGTGCTCGCGGTGGTCAGCGCGATTGCGACCATCGCCTTGCTGCAGACCGGAGGGGCTGTCCGCGCTGCGCTCATCGCGGTGATTTTGCTGTTGAGCGGCTGCGTGGCGATCGCCTCCGGCGTCTCCTACCAGGCGGCCCGCGAGCGGCTGGGCGAGAAGGAGTACGAGCATGGGCTGAAGCAGCACTTCAGCCGCTACACCGCACCGGCGCCAGAGGTTGGCGAGGTGGATGTCCTCGAGGAGCTGCACTTCGACCAGGCCGATCCGGAGTCGGCCAGAATGATGCGCAAACGGCGCAGGCAGTTCATCGATGCGGCAACAAAGCTGATCGACGACCAGCTCGCCAGGTACGCGCCACAGCCACTATCCAGACGACAGATCTGGCAGGCGGAAACAGCAGGCATACGGCGATCGCTACGAGAGGAGATCATCCGGCAGTACGGCGATCTCGATCTCCGGCCGGGTGCGATGAACTGGCTCATCTCGTGGCGGCTCAAGGAAGTTGCCCGCTCGTGGAACGCCAGAAAGCTGCATCACTTCCGCGAGACTATGCAGCCGCATCCGGTGGCAGTGCTGGGCCGGGGAGTCGGCCTCGCGACGTTCGCCGTCACCGCCGTGTATGCGCTGATCGTGATGCTGAGGCTACGGCCAGAGGATGCGGTGATTGCCGCCGGGCTCGGCGCGATCGCCATCATCCCGGTGCTAACCGGCCGACTCGACGTGCATGTGGTCCAGCGCTACAAGTTCATAGCAGATCTCCGAGATTCCGGGCGCAAGTTCGAGGCCGAGCAAGATGAGTTCACCCGCTGGCGACGCCAGCTGATCGACCGACCCGACGATCACGAAGTCGCCTGCTGGCTGGACTACGACAAGATCTGCCTCAAGAAGCTGGCCATGGACCAGCTCGGCCTGACTCACCGGGATGCAGTGCGATACGTAGTCCTGACGGAACCGGCTGCAGGAAGCATCCGGATGCGGTCGCCGCTCGTATCGCGTTACTCGGCATACCGGCTGACGGTCATTCTCCTGGCCGAGAACGGCGTTCGCCTCTTGTCCGCCACGCTCGACTTCTGTACCGGCGACATCTTCGACCAGGAGCGCCGGAGCTTCCGGCACGACATGATCGCGTCGGCCACCATGGTCGAGAAGGGCATCGCGTTCGACTCCGGGCGCGAGCATCCCATGCGGCCCGGTAGCAATCGGGCTCGCAGGCTGGATCCACCTGGCGCAGGCGGCCAGGCAGCGGTCGCGTGGGCAAAAGCAGGAGCGCCCATCCTGAGACAAGACTTCCTGCTCCGGCTCACGAACGGTGAGGACATCAATTTCCTGACGGAGAGCTCAGACGCGGACGTCGCGGTGCTCGGCATTAAGGATCCCGGAATGCTCCTGGACCTGGCTCTCGACACCTCCGGAATCTCGGACGCCCTCGAGCTACTCGAAATGATCACCGGCCACGGGGCTGCGTGGGTGTACAAGCGCCGCGGACAATAAGCGCTGCACGAGGCAGGC
>Ga0126371_10001810_pt1 | contig 18169 bp, 16 predicted proteins | sample PanSoiMetaPlot_4_FD_110145 | JGI IMG/M metagenome (GOLD analysis project Ga0126371, IMG submission 110145) | Tropical forest soil microbial communities from Panama - MetaG Plot_4 | ecosystem: Environmental > Terrestrial > Soil > Tropical forest > Bulk soil | place: Panama | collected 2016-02-17 | reverse complement strand
TATAAAGAGATCAATTTGCGGGCGCTCCGGCTGCTGGATCCAGGCGGAATTCTGGTCACTTGTTCCTGCTCGCACCATATGAGCGAAGCGGCGTTGCTCGAAATCGTGGCGCAAGCCGCGCTGGATGCGGGAAAAACGCTGCGCGTGCTGGAGCGGCGGACGCAGGCGTCCGACCATCCGATTTTGTTGACCGTGCCGGAAACGCTGTATCTGAAGTGTCTGATTTTGGAAGTAGTCGCGGTTTAGCGTGGAGACGCGGACGCCGGGCAAAGCCCGGCGGCAGCTAAAAGCCAGTCCCCACAAACCCAACCAGTGCTAGCATGGGAGGTTGTCAGGCTCCGGGCTTCGTGCAACGGGCGGCCGCGAACCCCGCCAGGTCCGGAAGGAAGCAACGGTAGTGGTTCAACCTGTGTGCCGCGGATCACCCGGGGTCTGGCATAATTTCCCGCTAGCCATCCATACCAATTTCCATTCATGTACCAGGTGATCGCTCGCAAATACCGGCCGCAAAGCTTTGCGGAGCTGATCGGCCAGGAGCACGTGAAGGTCACTCTGGAAAACGCGATTACGCAGGGGCGCATTGCGCACGGCTACATCTTTTCGGGCCAGCGCGGGACGGGAAAGACTACTGTGGCGCGCATTCTGGCGCGGTGCCTGAACTGCGAGAAAGGACCGACCGCGACCCCGTGTGGCGTGTGCGCGAGTTGCAAAGAGATTGCGGCAGGATCCGGACTGGACGTGATCGAGATCGACGCGGCGTCGAACCGCGGCATCAACGAAATGCGCGAGCTGCGAGAAAACGTACGGTTCCGGCCAGCACGCGACCGGTACAAGATTTTCATCATCGACGAAGCGCATCAGATCACGTCCGAGGCGTTCAACGCGCTGCTGAAGACGTTGGAGGAGCCGCCCGAGTGGGTGGTGTTTCTACTGTGCACCACGGAAGCCCACAAGATTCCTGTGACGATCGCTTCGCGATGCCAGCAGTTCAACTTCCGCTCGGTGGATTTCAACGAGCTGGTGGGGCGGATGGAGGAGATCGCGCGGCTGGAAGGAATCGAGGCCGATAAAGAAACGCTGAGCGTTCTGGCGCAGGCAGGCGAAGGAAGCGTCCGGGACTCGCTTTCCGGGCTGGACCAGGCGATCGCATGCTGCGGGACGAAACTGAACGCCGCCGAAGTGCGGGCGCTGTTAGGGATGTTCGCGGCGGAATCGCTGGAGCGGGTGGCTCAGGCGCTGGCCGCGGGCGATACGCGCAAGATGCTGGAGATTGTCGCCGAATTGGAGGCCAACGGGCGCAGTCTGCAACACTTCGCCAGGGAGCTGGCGCGGTACTTTCGTAACCTTCTAGTGCTGAAAATCGAAGGAGCGGCGACGCGGCTGGTGGCGGCGTCGCAGGCGGAGCAGGAGCGAATGCTCGCAACGGCGGCTCAGTTTTCCGAAGAGGATCTGACGCGATATTTGAAGCTCAGCCTGGATCTGTTCAAGGATCTGCAAAGCTCGCTGCAACCGAGACTGCACCTGGAGATGGGTTTGCTGCGGCTCGTGCACGCGGGGCGCTTGCAAGCGGTGGAGGAAGCATTGGCGTCGCTGGACTCCGGCGGCGGGGGAGAGCGCCAGACGCCGGTCGCGCGGGCGGCTGGCGGCGTAAAACCGGCGCCTCAGGCGGGCGCGCCGACTGGGGCAGCGGGCGATTTGCGCGCGCGCTTGCGCAATACGCTGATCGAAGGGAAGCGGACGAATCTGGCAGATGCGATCGAGCATTCTCTGGTAACCGAGTCCGCCAACGAGGTAGTGTTCACGATTCCCAAGATGTATCAGATTTATCTCAAGGGACCGGAGTTTGAAGCGGCGGTGAAGCAAGCCGCGGGTAGGGCGGTGAAGATTACAGTGAAGGTTGGGGAGGTGGCGCCGCAGCCGGCTCCCGCCGCGCCGCCCGCGCAGGACGAGATTACGGCGCGAGCGCTCGCGCACCCGGAAGTGCAAAAATTTCAAGAGTTGTTCCCGGGAAGCCAAGTAAGAAAAGTCCGGGACCTGAGGGAGAACGAAGCATGAAAATGCCCGGAAACATGCAGGCGATGATGCAGCAGGCCCAGAAGATGCAGCAGAAGATGCAGGAGGAGATCGAGCAGATTCGCGTAGAAGCCTCGGCGGGCGGCGGGATGGTGTCGGTAAAGATGGACGGCCACAAGAACGTTACCGCCGTGAAGATCGACCCGGAGGTCGCCGGCGACGTGGAGATGCTGCAAGATCTGGTGATGGCGGCTTGCAATGAAGCGGCGAAAAAAGTCGACGAGGAATCGCAACGCGCCACAGCGAGCCTACTGGGTGGAATGGGGTTGCCGCCAGGCTTGCTGTGAGCCTGATGCGAGGCAGACCACATTAACCGATGGTCTGCCCCACTTTGCCTGGTTAAGCGCCCGCCGCGTCCCCGGCGAGTTTCCGGGCAGCCGACAGCGCGGCTTCATAGTTGGGATGGTCGCCCACTTCCTTGACGTATTCGGTGTAGTGGATCTTGTTGCTCGGATCGACGACGAAGATCGCGCGGCTCATGATCCGCAAATCTTTGATGAGCGTTCCGTAGGCCTGTCCAAAAGAACCGTCGCGGTGGTCGGAAACCATCTTGACGTGGTCGACGCCGAAAGCCCCGCACCAGCGTTTCTGCGCGAACGGCAGATCCATGCTGATGGTGTAGATGTTGACGTTCGGCAATTTGCCGGCTTCTTCATTGAACCGCTTGGTCTGCATATCGCAGACCGGGGTGTCGAGGGACGGCACTACGCTAAAGATACGCACCCCCTGGCCCGTGGCCGCAAGGTCCACCGGCTTCAATGAATCGTCTACGGCATGAAAATCGGGCGCGGGATCGCCGGCCTTTAGCTCCGGTCCCAGAACAGTCATAGGATTGCCTCGCAGTGTTGTTGCACCTTGTCTTTCCATAGCGACCATTGTAACGGGGCGTTTAATTGGGAATGGTGAAGGTGCTGTTACGATCAAATTCTATGCGCGCTTCTCACTCTGAAAAGACAGTGCAGGTGCGGCGAGTGGATGAATGCGAGACGCTGGATGAGCTGATCCGGCATTCGTTTCCCGCCTTCGGAGGCGCGTTTTTGCGCCGCATTTACACGATCCTCGATGAAGCCATTGGCCTCGGCTGCCCGTTGACGCTGTCGATTTCCGGACCGGTGACGGTGTCGGGGCAGCACCAGGCGTGGCTGATTCCGCTGTTGGAGACAGGCTGGGTGGCGTATCTCAGCACCACCGACGCCGTCTGCTACCACGACGGCCATCGAAGCTTGAATGCGCATCGCGATCCGGTTTTCGAAGTCCCTATCTGGGGCGACGATGGCGTCCTGCGCGACGAACGGACGATTCGCGTCACGGACATGGCCTTCGACGAAGATGTGCTGCTGGATCAGGACAAATTTCTGAGCGCGGCGCTGATGCGTCCGGAATTCCAGCGCGCCATGACCGGCACGGAGATGCGCTACCGGTTGGGCGGCTTGTACGGCGAACAGGAACGCGCGAACGGGGCCGGCGCAGGGCTGCTTTCCACCTGCCATCGCCTGGCGGTTCCGGTACTTGTGGGCGCTCCCGCGGACGGAAGTATCTTTCTAAATTCGATGAAGCTGTGGGCGATGCGGCAAGCGGGTTTGATGGAATCGTACCGGTTCGAGCTGGACATGCATGCGGAAGTTTACGAAGCCTGCGCGTATCACCGGTGGGGACTGTTCGACAATCCTCCGAACGCGCTGGCGACGCTGATTTTGGGCGGCGGCGTTCCCAAGAATTACAATCTTCAGCCGGAGCCGGCGCTGGGGCAGGTGCTGGGGTTGGCGAACGTGCGCGGCTATCATTTCGACGTGCAAATCGTGACTTCTCCGGTGACGGATGGCTCGCTTTCTTCCTGTTTACCGGCCGAGGCGGTGACATGGGGCAAGGTGGATAAGGACAGCTACCGGCAGACTACCGAAAGCATGCAGTGCGATTATTCGATCGTAGTCCCTTTCTTGGTGAAGGCGCTGCTCGACAACCGGAAGCGGTATGAACGGGAAGCCGCTCGCGACGGCGAAGAAGCATTGTTCGCGCGCGAGCCGAAGGCGCGGGGATATTTGCGGCCGCGCGCGGGTTACCGGCTCTTCGAGCAGCGCGAAGAGTTATGCCAGCGGCTCACTGCGAATGTGAAGGCGAATCGCGAGTGGCTGGAGGAATCGCTGGAGTATCCGCTCGCGGCGAAATGATCTCTCGCGAAGCCCGCGAAGATCGCAAAGAGGATCTTCTTTGCGAACTTTTGCGTTCTCTGCGAGAGCAGGTTAGACTTTCGGTGCGGGCGGGGGCAAATCGCGGGCGGGGCAGACGGAGTCGAATCCCTGGCGGCCATGGGAGCCGTCGCAGAAAGGCTTGTTTTCGGAGTGGCCGCAGCGGCACAGGGCGATGGCCGTGCGTCCCGCCAACCCGAAGGCGTTTCCTTCCATATCCGTGATGGTGAATTCTCCTTCAATGCGAATCGGGCCGTTGTTGCGAATGGTGACTTTAGCTGGCATTGATTCGATGCTAACAGACCAGCGCCCAATCTTCCTATAATGATGGCGATGTGGCGGCTTGCGGCTTTGTCGCTGGCGTGCGTGGCGGGGGCTCAGGACACCGGGCTGAGCGAGGGTGAGTTGCTGCTTGCGAAGATCAAACTGCACATGATGGAGACCCTCACGCGCCAGCCGAACTACACTTGCCTGGAGACAGTGGAGCGCTCACGCCGCGACGCGTCCACGCACAAGTACCGGCTGGAGGACGTCCTGCGGCTGGAAGTGGCGCTGGTGGACGGCAAGGAGATGTTCGCCTGGCCGGGATCGAAGCAATTTGAAGATAAGGACTTTCGCGCGATGGTTCCTACCGGCACATTCGGCACCGGAGATTTCGCGCTGCATGAGCGGGCGATCTTCGGGAGTCGCGCGGCGGCGTTTGAAGCTCGGGGAGAACAGGCTCTCAATGGCCGGCCGGCGGTGCGCTTCGATTTTCGCGTGCCGCGGCCCGTGAGCGGATACCAGATCCGCATCGACGATTTTCAAACTATTGTGGGCTACCATGGCTCGTTCTACGTGGACCCAAGCTCACTGGACTTGATGCGGCTGGAAATCGCAGGCGACGATCTCCCGCCGGAGCTCAAGCTGAAATCCATCAGCGACCGCATGGATTACGCGCTCGCGCAAATTGGCGACGGCGACTTCCTGCTGCCCGAGTCTAGCGAGATCGTCTTAGTGGATCTGAACGGCCAGGAGAGCCGTAACCGGCTGAAATTCGCGGGGTGTCATCAGTTCACGGGCGAATCGGTGCTGAAGTTCGAGGAACCGGATCCGGCGGGCTCGGCCGAACCGGCACAAAAGGCGGAGCTGGAGCTGCCCGCCAATCTCGGACTTGCGCTCAGCCTGCTGGATCCGATCGACACACAGACCGCCGCGATCGGCGATCCGGTCCGGGCGCAGTTGAGCAGCGATCTCAAATTCAAGGGACATCTTCTGCTGACCAAAGGCGCGGCAGCCTCAGGACGCGTTTCGCGGCTGGAGCGGCACGACAATTTCACTCTGTTGGGGTTGATCTTCACGGATGTGGAATCCAGCTCGGTTCATGCCAAGCTGGAGCTCGAGTTGGAGCGCCTGGTAGGAATCGATACGGTAGCGCCGAACCGCTCTTGGACTATGAGTTCGCCGCTGTTTCGGCATGAGGGATTAGTGACTCTCAAGAGCGGGCGCGTCCGGGTGATGCGCGGCACGCTGATGTTTTGGAGAACCGAGGCGCCACAGGCAAGCCATGATTCATCTGTTAAGTGACAACGGGACGGGCGATCGCGACGAGCCGTTCCAAAAAGCCTTTCAGTTCGCGCAGAAACAGGTGCGGCGGCTGGTGGAGGCGCATCCGGCGCTGTACCCGCTTTACACACAGAATGGACGCTGGAAACACGACAGTCCGGTGTGGATGAACTGGGGCGACGGCTTCCTGCCCGGGCTGATGTGGATTTTTTGCAAGCGCGCGGGCAAGGACTCGCCGGAACGAAAGTTCTGGCTGGAACAGGCCATTCGCTACACGAAACCGCTCGAGCCGCGCAAGACCGACAGCGATCTTCACGATCTCGGGTTCCTCTTCTTCTCCACCTACTATCGCTGGCTCCGACTGGCGCACGATCCGGCGCTGCGCGAAGTGCTGGTGGAAGCGGGGCAGACGCTGGCGCGGCGGTTCCGCGAAAAGGGCCAGTACTTGCGGTCCTTCATCGGAGAGAACTCGCTTTCCATCGACATCATGATGAACGTCGGGATCATCTTTTACGCGGCCCGCGAAAGTACGGACCGGCGCCTGTTCGACGTCGCGCTGCGGCATTCGCTCACCACGCGGCGGGTGCTGGTGCGAGGAGACGGATCCACGGCGCACGAAGGCGTGTTCGATACGGACACGGGCGAGTTCCTGCGGCAAGGCACCTATCAAGGCTATCGCGCCGATTCATGCTGGTCGCGAGGGCTGACTTGGGCCTTGTACGGCTTCACCACAGCCTACGAATACAGCCACGATCACCGCTTCCTCGATACCGCCCAGAGTTGCGCCGACTTTTATATTGCGCACTGCCCCTCCGACGGCATCCCTCCGTGGGATTTCAACGCTCCGCTCGAAAACCGCTCGCTGGTGGACACCTCCGCTGCTGCGATTTGCGCGGCCGGATTGCTCCGGTTGTGCCGGCTGGCGCCGGATTCGATCAAAGGGCAGTTCTATTGGTCGGTTGCGGTGAAGATTTTAAAGTCGCTATGTGAAAAGCATCTCGCCAAAAACGATCCGAAGTGGGAAGGCATCTTGAAGGGCGGCGTGTACCACGTGCACAAGAGCCTGGGCGTGGATGAAAGCGTCATGTGGGGCGAGTATTTCTTCTGTGAGGCGCTGGAGCGGGTGCTCACATAAGTGACGCCCGCAAGATTTCGGCGCTTGCCTGCGATTTTCTTCCTCTCCGCCGCACTATTTTCGTGAGGGTTTCGAACGGAATGGAGTCGTTTCAAGGGACCGACTGGGGTCCCGGAGTCGATCCCGGCCTGCAGTCAACAGGCCGGGGAAATTCCATCCGGACGGAAAGGAGGAGATCGATGACGATCTTCGTAATCACCATCTCAACCCTGATCAAGACCATCAGGGTTTCGCTTACTCTTCGTCTCAGACGGAAGTAGGCGTATCTTGGGCCGATTTTACTCGGCCCCAACCTCACTTGCAGTATACATTACTGCTGTTCTGACCGGAATACCCCAACTCGCGGAAAAGTAATAGCCCTACCGCATCGAGTCGGCGAGCGAGAAAATCGGCAAATAGAGGGAAACCAGGACGAAGCCGACGAAGCAGCCCATGGCGATGAGGATGGCGGGCTCGATCAGGCTAAGAGCGGCGGTCACGCGGGTGGAGACGTCATCTTCGTAAAACTCCGCCACGCTCGAAAGCATCGCGGGGAGCGCGCCCGTGGATTCGCCCACTTCGATCATGTCGATGGAAAGAGCGGGGAATAGTTTGGTGGTTCGCAGAGCTTGCGACAGGGCCTGCCCTTCGCGCACCAGCTTGGCCGCCTGTTCCAGCACTTTCTTGAGAACTTGCGTGCCGAGAGAATCTGCCGCTGTATCGAGTGCCGCCATCAGCGGGATTCCGCCCAAGAGAAGAGTGCCCATCACCCGGGAAAACTGCGCCACTTGAAACTTGAGCCACACCTCGCCCGCTACGGGAGTCTTCAGCACGGTGCGGTCGACAGTCTCCTTGCCGGAAGGCGTCCGCGCCCAGAGGCGGAACCCGAGCAGCGCGAGGATTAGTCCAAAGAATCCCAACACCACGTAGCTGCGCGCTGTGGTTCCGACGGCGATGAGGATCTGGGTGGGCGTGGGCAATTGCGAACCCATGCTGCTGTAAAGTTGAGCGAAATTCGGCACCACATAAGTGACCAGGAACACTACTAAGCCGAACGCGAGGAGAATCAGGACGGCCGGATAGAGCATCGAAACGATCAGTTTCTTGCGGACCGAGAGCGCGAGCTTCTGATAGGCGATAAAGCGCTCCAGAACCTCGGCGAGCGAGCCGCTTCGCTCGCCGGCCAACACGCTGGTGACGTAGATAGGCGGAAAAATGGCTTGGCGCGCGAAGGCGTCCGACAAAAGGGCTCCGTTGCGGACCTCCTCGCGGACGCGCTGGATGTGCTTCCCAAGCTTAGGATCGGTGAGCCGCTCGGCCAGCAGATCCAGCGATTTCAAAATAGGAAGTCCGGCGCGGATCAGCGTGACGAACTGCTGATTGAAAATGAGGAACTTTTCGAGATCGAGTTTGCCGCCGCGAGCGCCCAACTTCGCGATTTCCGCACGCGGCTTGATGGAATAAATGAGGAAGCCCTGCTGGGTGAGACGGTCGCGCAACTCGCGCTCCGAGCCGGCCTCGGCCACCTGCTGATGCATTTCGCCTCGCGCGTCGGCGTATTTAAGCGACCATTCAGCCATGGTTCAAAACAATTATGACGCGTTAGTGCCTCGGGACGTGCAAAGCGCTGTCCCGTTGGCGCGTCGAGCCGTCTCTTTCCTTGTCAGATCTTTGCGCACTCACTCCCAGCCTCGGCTGCGCGGGCCACGCGTTAACTGCCTATAATGGAATGCCCAACCCAATTCCGGGCCCGCCCCGCCCGGCCCTTCGCAACTGCGTTTTTTGCGAAGCGAACTCGCGGCCACTCAGTCCCAATACCGGACACGGCGTCGCGCCGGAAAGCCGGCGGCCCCCGCAAGGTGATGAAACCGCTTACGCGAACTCGGACGATTTGTGGTCCCTCGCCTGCTAACATCCGGTCGGCGATGGACCTGAGAATCGGCCTGCGATCCCTACGCAAGAATCCCGGCTTCACCGTTCTGGCCGTGACCGTACTGGCGCTCGGCATCGGCGCCAACACCGCCATTTTCAGCGTTGTGAACGCCGTGCTGCTTCGGCCGCTCGGATATCGCGATCCGGATCGCATCGTCACGCTTACAACCGCCTGGGAGCCCGGCGGCGAAAGGAAAGGGCCCTGGCGCTTCGTTTCGTTGCCCGATTTCGAAGACTGGCGCGCCCAGAGCAGCGCCTTCGACGCCATGGCCTTTTACAACGCCACGGAAGCTCCGGTGAGCCTCGGTGAGACCGCAGAATACGTGCACAAAGCGGAAGTGAGTCCGGAATTTTTCCAGGTGTTCCAAATCGCGCCCATGCTCGGAGCGCCGGCCGGACGCGGCTCGGCGCTCATCGGCTATGCCTTTTGGCAAACCCATTTCGGCGGAAGCCGAAACGCTCTCGGCCAAACCATTCACGTATTCGACCGCACGGTGACGATCGCGGGCGTGATGCCGCCAGGCTTCGCCTTCCCTGACGGGACCGAAATCTGGGCCTTGACCGATGCCGGCTCTGAATACGCGCGTTTCTCGAAGGCCGATTCCGTCGACAAAAACATCTTTCGCTCCGGCCTGAACTACCAGGCAGTCGCGCATCTTAAGCCGGGCATGAGCCTTCCGCAGGCCAAGTCTGAAATGACCTCGATCGCCGCGCGCCTGGAGCAGCAATACCCGGATACGAACAAATACCGGTCGGTCGCCGTGGCGCGGCTGCTCGACGATATGGTGAGCGGAGTTCGGGCTTCGCTGTATCTGTTGCTGGCGGCAACCGGAATGATTCTTCTGATTGCCTGTGCGAATACGGCTACGCTCCTGCTGGCCCGAGCGAGCGGGCGAACTCGCGAAATCGCCGTTCGCGCCGCAGTTGGCGCCAGCCCGTTGCGCATCGTCCGCCAGTTAGTCGCCGAGAGCCTGCTGCTGGCGTTGCTGGGCGGCGGCCTTGGATTGCTCCTGGCCGGATGGGCGTCGGCGGCATTGGTTGCCCTCGCGCCTTCCGACGTTCCTCGGCTTGTGGAAACAGGAATTGACCGCTGGGTTCTCGGATTCACGTTTGTGGTATCGGTGATTGCGACCGTACTGAGCGGCCTCGCGCCGGCGCTCCAGGCCTCGCGTGTCGATTTGAACGAAGCGCTGAAGAGCGCGGGCCGCTCCACTCTGGGCGGCAAGCCCGGCCGCCTGCGCGGCGCTTTGGTGATCGCTGAAGTCGCCCTATCCGTGATGCTCGTTTGCGCGGCGGGCCTGCTGATCAAAAGCTTTGTCGCGTTGCAAAACGTCGCGCTCGGCTTCCGGCCTGAGAACGTGCTGGTGATGCAGACCACCGCGCCCATGCCTTCCGATCAGATGCACGCTTTTTTTGCCGGCTTGCTGAAAGACATCTCCGCTTTGCCCGGCGTGGAGGCAGCCGGCGCGACCACCAGCCCACCCGGTTGGGTCGAATCCCGCGGCGTCTACTGGATCGACCACGTGCCTGAGAAACTCGATGTGAACACGGGCGTGCCGGACGCGACTTCGGTTGTCTCGCCTGGTGTGTTTCAAACCCTCGGCATTGCGATCGTCAACGGCCGCGATTTCAACAATGGCGATAGCACCGATGCTCCCCCGGTCGCAATCGTGAACCAAGCCGTCGCGCGAAGGTCGTTTCCTTCCGGCGACGCCGTGGGACAAATGATTTGGTGCCCGTTCGATTCGTTGGATCGCCGCATGCTCAAAATCGTAGGGATCGTGGGCGACATTCACCAGTACGGACCCGAAAAGCCCGTGATGCCCGAATGCATCCTGCCCTACCAACAGCACCTGTACAACAACGACACCTTACGGGTGGTCGTGCGAACCGCTGCCCGTCCCGAAAACATGGAAGCCACGTTGCAGCGCGTGGTGCGCCGGCGCTCGCCGGATGTTTCGGTCAGCTTCACGACTATGCAGGCCATGCTCGCGGAGAACGTCGCCGCTCCCCGCTTCCGCACCTGGTTGCTGACCCTGTTCGCCGGGCTCGCCCTGACGCTGGCGATGGCAGGAATCTACGGCGTGATGTCCTTTGCCGCCGGGCAGAGATCCAGCGAAATCGGGCTGCGAATGACGCTGGGAGCAACGCCGGCTCAGATTGTACGCCTGCTCCTTCGCCAAGGATTGGGCATGGCCGCCGCCGGGCTTCTAATCGGCATGCTCGGCGCGTCGGCGGCCGCGCGTTTGCTGGCGAGCATGCTGTTCGCCGTGAAGCCCCATGATCCGCTGACCTACGCCGCCGTCGCGCTGGCCGCGCTTGCAGCCGTCGCGCTCGCCAGCTACCTGCCTGCACGGAGAGCGGCGAAGACAGACCCGCTCGTCTCGCTCCGCCAGGAATAGCAAAGCGAAGTCTCTCGCAAAGGCGCAAAGCTCGCGAAGATCCTTTGCGCGCTCCGCGAGCTTTGCGAGAGATTCCGTTACTTCCCTGCGTGAAATCTCTTCTCGATTTCCGCCCAATTCACCACGTTCCACCACGCCCCTATGTATTCCGGGCGGCGGTTTTGGTACTTCAAATAGTACGCGTGCTCCCAAACGTCCAAGCCCATCACCGGATACTTGCCTTCCATCAGCGGGCTATCCTGATTCGCGGTCGAAATGATTTCCAGTCCGCCCGGCGTCTTCAGAAGCCACGCCCAGCCCGATCCGAACCGCCCTGTGGCGGCCGCAGTGAATTTCTCTTTGAAATTGTCAAAGCTGTCGAACGCCGAATTGATCGCCGCCGCGACATTTCCCACCGGCGCTTTGCCGGCGCCCGGCGACATGATCTGCCAAAACATGGTGTGATTCACGTGTCCGCCGCCGTTGTTGCGCACGGCCGTGCGAATGCTCTCCGGAACCAGCGCACAGTTATTGGCCAGCAACTCCTCGACGCTCTTGTTCGCCAAATTGGGCACGGATTCCAGCGCCTTGTTCAAATTCGTCACGTAGGTTCCATGATGTTTGCCATGGTGGATTTCCATGGTCATTTTGTCGATGTGGGGCTCCAACGCTTCCGGAGCATAGGGCAAAGCAGGCAAGCTGAACGGCATTGGGATCTCTCCTTTAGAAATGATTGCTGTTACTGCTGCTACTTAAGATGACGCTATTACAAACTTGTTGCACGCTGGTAGGCGTCCGCTAGCCGGAACATGTCCATTTCATTGAAATGCCGGGTCAAGATTTGCAATCCCACCGGCAGACCTTCCGGCGTTTTTCCGCACGGAACGCTCATGCACGGGATGCCCGCAAGGTCTCCTGTAATTGTATAAATGTCGGAAAGGTACATGGCGACAGGATCGTTTACCTTCTCGCCCAAACGAAACGCCGGAAACGGCGATACCGGCCCCACAATCGCATCCACCTGTTCGAAAGCTTCCGCATAGTCCCGCGCCACCAATGCTCGCACTTTCTGCGCCTTCAAATAGTAGGCGTCGTAATAGCCGGCGCTGAGCACGTACGTCCCCAGCATGATGCGGCGCTTGCATTCCGGCCCGAATCCTTCATCCCGCGTCACGCGATACATTTCGGCGAGCGTGGAAGCTGACGACGCGCGCGCCGTGTAGCGCACGCCGTCATAGCGAGCCAGATTGGAGCTCGCCTCCGCCGTCGCGATCACGTAATAGCACGCGATGGCGTAGGGCGTGTGAGGCAGCTTGATTTCGCGCACTTCGCACCCGAGCTTCTGCAGTTCGCCCACCGCGGCCATGATCAGATCTCCCGTCTCGCTGGCGAGGCCCTCGAAGAATTCCTTCGGCAGCCCGATCTTCATTCCTCGAACATCGCCATTGAGCGCCGCGGCGTAGTCCGGAACCGGAGCGAAGGCGGAAGTGGAATCCTTTTCATCGCGGCCTGCAATGGTTCTGAGCAGCACCGCCGAATCGCGCACGCTTCGCGAAAACGGTCCGATGTGATCCAGCGAACTCGCGAACGCCGTCAACCCGTAGCGTGACACGCGTCCGTAGGTGGGCGTAACTCCGGTCACTCCGCAGAACGATGCGGGCTGGCGGACGGAGCCGCCTGTGTCCGAGCCGAGCGCCAGAACCGCCGTTCCCTGCGCCACCGCCGCGGCGGACCCTCCGCTCGATCCGCCTGGAACGCGATCTAGCGCCGCCGGATTCCGCACCGGGCCGAACGCCGAATTTTCGGTCGATGATCCCATGGCGAATTCATCGCAGTTCGTCTTGCCAATGATCACTCCGCCCGCCTGCTCGACGCGGATCACTGCCGTCGCATCATAGGGAGCTATGTAGTTCGCAAGCAACCGCGACGCGCAAGTGGTGCGCAGACCGCGCGTCAGAATCACGTCTTTTACCGCGATGGGAACGCCCGCCAGCGGCCCCGGATCTTCGCTCCGCGCAAGCGTCTCATCCACGCGGCGCGCCTGTGCGATAGCCCGCTCGGGCGCGAACGTCAGGTAGGCGTTCGTCTTCGGATTCTCGGCTTCGGCAAAAGCCAGCGTCTCGCGCGCAAGCTCCTCCGCACTGAACTGTTTTTCGTGCAGCCCTTTCCGAATCGAATCGATGGTGTGGGACATGCTTCGGCTTGTCCTATCGCTCAATCACCTTCGGCACTTTGAAATAACCCGATCCCGCCAACGGCGCATTGGCCAGCGCGTCGCGGTTACCCAGCCCTGGCCGCTCCGCATCTTCCCGCAGCGTGGCAGTGGGTTCCGCGTCATACAGGACCTGAGCCATCGGCTCCACGTTCGATGTGTCCAACTCGTTAAGTTTGTCCACATGAGCCAGAATGCCGCTCAAATCTTGCGCCATGCGCTCGATCTCTTCTTCGGTCAAGGCCAGGTTCGCCAGATCGGCGACGCGCCGCACTTCTTCGTGGCTGATCATCCCGCGCTCCTTCGCGACTTCTCGTATAGCATCCCGAGCACCGGATCCCCAATCCTGGCACTGCCCCCGGCAGTCCCATCGTTCCGCGCGAAAGTCGCCCTTTGCGCCGCCCGCTTCTGCGGCATGGGGCGAAAGTCGATCTCCGTCACCAGCATTTCATCCAGTTCCTTGGCCAGATTCCGCAGCAAGAAATGCCTCAGCGCGGAAAGCTGTCTCTGCCAGACACGGTCCTCCACATCGACGATCAAGGTTCCGCGCACAAGCCCGCGCGCCTGGGTGTGAGAAGCGATGATCTTGCCCGCCGCCGCGGGCCACGCCGCACGGACGCGAGTTTCCGCATCGGCAAGCTGCGGAGGGAGATTCATTTTTCGAATGAGGCGTCCGGCTCGGTCCATAGGTGGTGCCGGGGGAAACGTCGATTGTAGCATGGGCCTTATGGATCTGATCCTCGCCTCTCAATCGCCGCGACGCGCCGAGCTGCTGCGCAACGCCGGCTTCCGTTTCCAGGCGCGCGTTCGGCGCGTGGAGGAGGTCCGGAGGACAGCGGAAGCGCCGCAAGATTACGCCATGCGTCTCGCTCGCGACAAGGCGAATGCATCGTGGGAGGGCGGCGATGAGATTGTGCTCGGCGCTGATACCATCGTGGTGCTGGGCGATTCGGTGATGGAAAAGCCCGCTGATGCGGAAGACGCACGAGCCATGCTGACGGCTCTCTCCGGCCGTCAGCACTCCGTCATTACCGGCATTTGCCTCCTTCATCCGCACGGCGAAATCGTGGACTGTGACTCTACGCGAGTCTGGTTTTCCGATCTCGAGCCGGGAGAGATTGGCGGTTATATCGCGAGCGGCGAGCCGATGGACAAAGCCGGCGCCTACGCCATCCAAGGACTCGCTTCCAAGTTCATCGAGCGCATCGAAGGCTGCTACTTCAATGTGATGGGCCTGCCGGTCCCGCGCGTTTACCGGCACTGGAAACGGCTGCACTCGGCGAGCCGCTGATATCCGCCTGGACGACAACGGCTGTCTGGTCGTCGATAACGGGGAAGCTGCTCTCAGTTATTTGCAACCGTTCTCCCGATTCGCGATGATAGACCCCTACACGCAGACTGTAAGCGCCGGAGTCCGCATCTGGCAGTGGGAAGAAAAGGCTCTCCAGAGCGGTATCGCCCACCTTCCAGAGAGACGTGGGCGTACTTCCGTTCAGGAATCGATGATCCAAATATCCGACCACCTTCCCCGTCCGATCCACTATGTGGCTGAAGCACATGTAGTCGCGATCCATAGGCCTAAGGCAGCGCCAACGGTACTTCACCTCGAGCCCCTTCCTCGTCCGCGAAACACCGATTCCGGTCAGTTGAACTCTGTCCGCGAACGTTACCTTGCAGGCTGGTACGTCATTAAGGTCAGCGCTCAGCAAGACGCCTGTCCTGCCGTGGTTCAGCAGAAGATGGGCAGTGCCTCCGTCGGGAAGCCCTCGGGGGAGCGGAAGTTCCCTGAACCGGCCGCTATCGCGCGCCTCCCGGATCGCGGTTTCTCCCAGGGTGTTGAAATTCACGAGGTCGTTTTCCCCGCCTTCCTTGTATACGAAGTAAGATGCTCGATTGACCGCTTGCGTGGCTTGGCTCGCATCCGTAAAGTAAGCCGTAGTTCCGATCTCGAAAGGGAGCTTCGCTTCAACTGCCGCGAGCGCAAAGTTATCGGCGTTGAACCGTACGGAATTGGTCCCTAGAAGGACTTGGCTCTTCTCTCCTCCGCCGAACTTGGAGGCCCGGTAGATGTCTGCCAGAATTCCCTGCTGCGGCCAGAGCTCGCGGCTATACGCGCGAGCATAGCTCAGCATGGGCGCGTTCAACAGGAGGCCACCTAACTCCAGGCGCTTTCCAAGAACTCCGAAGGAGTTTTGAAGCATGCTCAGCCATCCCAACGACAATGCCCCGCAGGTAAGCACAATCGCCGCCGCTCGTCGTCTGCGAATGGCCGCGTCCGCAATCCACGCGAACATTAATCCCACGGCTGGAAACAAGGGCGCAGCCCAGCGGATATCGCGGTAATGCCCGACCGCTAAAAAAAGGAGAGGCGAGAGCCACAGCAGCCCGAGCAGCAGCCCTTTCTTATTTTCGCGGCGCAATGAGGACGCTCCCAAGAGCGCGAGTAACGGAATAGAGGCCAGGTACAGCCACGGCGTCGCATTGGCCAGGTGGAAGAGGTAGTGGCCGATAGCGGAAGCCGAAAACGCTTCACCCAGCTGATAGATTCTGGCAGTGTCGGCGGAGCCGGCATGCAGAACGCTCCTTATCACTCTGCGAAGGTTCACAAGGTACCAGGGAGCGGCGAGGAAAGCCGACGTCGCGAAGAACGCTGCCAGAGTCCTTTTTTGCAGGGCGGTCTTCCTCCACCGGAAGGCAAAACACACAAGCGGAACCAGCACATATAAAGGAAAACTCGCCTTCATGAGAAGGCCCAAACCGCATGTAGTTCCCAAAAGACCTGCTCGTCCCGGGCCGCTCGATTCACTCCAGCCCGTCATCAGGTAGATGGCCGCGCACACCAGCGCCGTAAGGCCGCACTCAACCAAATACCAGTGCGATAACCCATAAACCACCGGGATCGCAGCCAAAGCAGTCACCGCGATGAGTCCCGCCCTTGGTCCTGCATAAGCGCCGGCGATACCGTAAGCCGCTCCAAAGGCTATCGCCAGAAAAAGGACATTGATCGCGTATGCCGCGCGATAGTGGCGGCCCGCCACGAGATAGATCGGGGTTGGCAGCGCCGCGATCAACGGCGGCTTAGAATCCAACACCCTAAGAAACGCTTTTGCGTACGCAGCAACACCTTTGTCGGTCAATGTGTCATACAGTTCCAAACTCTTGGTCAAATAGTAGCCGTCGTCCCAGCTCGGGGGCGTTCGATCTAAAAAGAGCCACGTCGAGGTCAGGCAAAGCGAAAGCGACGCGACGATCGCCGCAGCCAATCCAGCGCGCATTTCGGCGATCTTTAAGCTCGCCGGCCTCGGCGCTACGCGGGCCTGCCTGGGTTCCATGGTCGCTATTTAATATAAACTTACGGGTGTTATGGCGCTCCGCCGACCCAGCCGTAGAAGCTTCGAGGAATCATTGTAGTCTAAGCCAGTTTCAGCGCGCGGAGCGCTCCCAATCAACCCAAGCTGCCTCGCTGGCCGAAATATGAGTCCACGAACCGCTTCACGATGGTGATGAATACCGAAAGCCGCGTGGAAAAAGACCCGGCGGGCGCGGCGATTCTCTTTGCTCAAGATGGCGCCCCGGTCACCATCGGCAGTCAATTGAAAGGACGAGGCGGCCGGGGAGCGGCGAAGCAAAAGCCCCCCTCGGGCCCCACGCCGCGCTGGCCCGATGGCCATCCACTACTGAGCGCGCCTCCCGGCCAAACCGGATATTGGGATTCCGGCTTCGGCGGGCTCACCGGCAAGAACGGCGCCAATCTCCCGACGAATCTCGAAATCTCGGAAGTCCCGTTTCAGCCGTGGGCCAAGGCGCTCTACGAAGAACGGCGCCGGACGCAAGACAAAACTGATCCGCACGTTCGCTGCGTCGCTCCCGGCGGCCCTCGCCAGTTCCACACTCCTTTCGGCCTTCTGATTTATGAGCTGCCCGAAGCCAAGCGCATTCTGGTGCTCTCCGGCGGCGGCCCGCGCACATGGCGGGTGATCTACATGGATGGACGTCCGCATCCGCCCGCCGACGACCTCGATCCCAGCTATCTCGGCCATTCTGTCGGCCGCTGGGAAGGCGACACGCTGGTTATTGATTCAGTCGGGTTCAATGAAAAATTCTGGATGGCCCGCGGCGGCTTGCCTCATACCGACGCGCTGCACTTGATCGAACATATCTCGCGTCCCGATTTCAATACGCTGAAATACGAAGCCACGATCGACGATCCCAAGGCCTACACTCGCCAGTGGACCGGCGGCTGGACCATACCCTGGGCGCCGAATCAGGATTTCCCCGAATACTTCTGCCAGGACAACAATCGCGATTTCGGCCATTTGGTGGGGCAGTGAAATGAGATTCGCGGCATTTCTTCTTACCCTGGTTCCGCTGATGGCGCAGGAGGGTCATCCCTTGGTTGGATCCTGGCGCGGAGACTGGGGACCGAACGCGAAGGACCGCACGGACGTCACTTTCATTCTCAATTACGACGGCAAGAACATTGTCGGCATGATCAACCCTGGCCCCGATGTCGCCAAGCTCCAGAACGCCTCGCTTGACGCAAGTAATTGGGGAGTCCATTTGGAAGCGGACATGAAAGACCGCTCGGGCAAGCTGATCCACTTCGTCGCCGATGGCAAAGTCGAGGACGTCACTTCCGCGCGCCGCAGAATCGTGGGCACGTGGAGCCAGGGCGGAATGAAGGGCGACTTTAAGATCACCCGCGACGATTAACCCGCAATTTCCG
>Ga0126371_10001809_pt1 | contig 18183 bp, 14 predicted proteins | sample PanSoiMetaPlot_4_FD_110145 | JGI IMG/M metagenome (GOLD analysis project Ga0126371, IMG submission 110145) | Tropical forest soil microbial communities from Panama - MetaG Plot_4 | ecosystem: Environmental > Terrestrial > Soil > Tropical forest > Bulk soil | place: Panama | collected 2016-02-17 | reverse complement strand
GCACTTCTACGGCGAGTTTCCGGGAATCTTCCAAGCGATCCATCAGGCCCTGCGGAGCCAGTACGTGCTGACCTACACTCCCACCAACCAGACGCGCGACGGCAAGTTCCGCAAGATCAAGGTTGAGCTGGTGAATCCGGAGAACAATCAGCCCTTGAGAGTGGTGGACGAGAAGCAAAAGCCCATCAAGTACGAAGTTCACGCGAAGCCAGGCTACACGGCCCCGCGCGCGGTGGAGTAGTAGCCGCAGAGGGCGCGTCGGCCCTCGACAAAGCGCGTGTAAAGTCAAGCTCTCAATCTTTCCGCTTTTGAGTTTGTTACAAACCGTTTGACAGCGATGTTTCACTCTTGTTAACCTCCCGTTGATTTACATCGGAGCGAAGTAGAGCGCAATCGGGGAAGGAAGGCGGCGCCGCGCTGGACAGCATTAAGGCGACGGGCGCGCGGTTTTTGCAGAGCCGATTCGCGCGGCGCCCGCAATTTGAGAGAAACATGCCTGTTCGTAAACTTTCTGAACCTTCCGCACACGGAAGAATTCTGCTGGTCGACGACAACTGGAACGGCCTGAAGGCTCGCAAGAGCGTGCTCGAAGAGCACGGCCATCGAATCACGATGGCGCGGGGCGGTGAAGAAGCCCTGGATGTCTTCAGCCGGCAGAAATTCGAATTGGTGATTACCGATTACCAGATGCCGGGCATGGACGGACTGGAATTAATCTCGCGGCTTCGCAAGCAGAGTCCGGAGGCGCCCATTATCCTGCTGTCCGGCTTTGTCGACTCGTTGGGTTTCAGCCAGGAGAACACCGGCGCGGACTGCGTAATTCAGAAGAGTGCGAACGAAGTGCAACACCTGGTGCGCGCCGTGAGCCGGTTGTTGCAGCCGAAGAACGCTAAGAAACCGGCTTCGGGGGAACGAGCCCTTAAAGCGCAGCGAAAGGCCGTGTAGCCGGGCGCTTTGCGGCTTGTTCGAACGCGTGCGCAAGTTGCAATACGCTCCATTCGTCCCGATGCCGCCCCACGATCTGCAGGCCGACCGGCAGGCCTTCGGGAGTAAAGCCGCAGGGCACGGACATGGCCGGGTTCTCGAGCGCCGAGATCAAAATGCATGACTTCTGCCACTCGATGTAGCTCGACATCTTGACGCCCTCGATTTCCGTTGGATAGGGTTGGTTCAAATCGAACGGCAGTACCTGCGTAGTGGGAGAAATAAAGTACTCGTACTTCTCCTGAAATGCGCGGATGCGGTTCCAGACCTGGCTGCGCAACCCGAGCGCGCGCGCGACATCGGCGCCGGAGAGCTTAGAGCCGCGCTCGACTTCCCAGTGGATCGTGTCTTTCACAAGATCGGGATGCTCGCGGACGTTAGCGGCTTGCGTGGAAGCGTAGCCCCAGGCGCGGAGCGTATCGTAACTTTCGAAGGCGTCCGTCCAGTCCGGCTCGCCTTCTTCCACGACGCAGCCGAGAGATTCGAAAACCTTGCGCTGCGCATTCACGATGCTTAGAATCCGGGGATCGAACGGGATGCCACCCATGTTTTTGAACCACGCGACTCGAGCGCCTTTGAAACTGCGCTCGAGATTCCCGCTGAACCTGGCCCCGGGCTCCGTGATGGAAATGGGGCAGCGCGGGTCCGGACCTGATATGGAGCTGAGCAGCAGAGCAACGTCGGCGACGGTTCGCGCCATGGGGCCTTGGACGGAGACAGTGGACCAGGCGTTGCCCTGAGCGGCGATAGGAACGCGGCCAGGCGCGGGGCGTAGTCCGGTGACGTTGCAAAACGCGGCGGGATTGCGAAGCGAGCCGCCGGAATCGCTGCCATCGGCGATGGCCGCCATGCCGCAGGCGAGCGCAACCGCGCCGCCGCCCGTGCTGCCGCCGCATGTTTTCGTCAAGTCATGGGGGTTGCGAGTAGCGCCGAAGACTTCGTTGAAGGTTTGCGAGCCGGCGCCGAATTCGGGCGTGTTGCTTTTGCCGAGCGCGATCGCTCCCGCCTGGACGATCCGCTCCACGATGATAGCGTCCTGCTTGGGCACGTTGTCCTTGAAGATGCGCGAGCCATAGGTGGTGCGCACTCCCGCGGTATCGTGCAGATCCTTGTGGACCACGGGCAGGCCATGCAGCGGGCCGAGCCTGGCGCCGCGGACTTGCGTTTCATCGGCCTTGCGCGCGTTCTCCAGGGCGCGCTCGGCTGTGAGCGTGACGATGGCGTTCACTTTGGGATTGACTCGCTCGATCTGATTCAAGTGAGCTTCGATGACTTCGCGCGCGCTCAGCTTCTTGCGCTGGATGAGCCGGGCCATTTCCACCGCGGGGAGAAAGCAGATGTCGGAGGATGGCGCGGCGATGGCTTGAGACGCGGCGGCGGCTCCCAGCAGTTGCATCGTTTCGCGGCGGTTAAGAGGAGGCATGACTCTGAGGCTGATGATATACCATCGACAAAAGGGCAGGGCCCGAGGGAGGGACGATGATAGGGATTTCGAGGGTTGGTTTGGCGGCCTGCATTTTGGGTATGCCGGTGATCGCGCAGACCGCAGCGCCGCCTGAGACTTGCGCGGCCTTAACAAAACTGCAAGTCGCGGGCGTGGCGCTGACGGTCACAAAGGCGGAGTGGATTCCGGCGGGTTCGACGGCTGCTGCCGGTCCAGCAGGACCGGCTTCCAGCGCCAAGCTGCCCGCTTACTGCCGCCTCGACGGAATGATCGACCGGCGGACGGGCACAGGCGGAACGGGGTATGGAATCGGATTCGCCGTGGCACTTCCTGAGAAATGGAATGGAAGTTTCCTGATGCAGGGCGGTGGCGGCCTGAACGGATCAGTGCAGACGCCGATCGGCGCGCCCGCAGCCGGGAGCGAGCCTGGGCTTGCGCGTGGATTTGCGGTGGCAAGCACGGATACCGGCCATCAGGGCCGGAACGCATTTGACGCGGGCTTCACACAGGACCAGCAAGCGACCATCGATTTCGCGTACGCTGCAATCGGGCGTGTGGCGGAGATCGCGAAGCGCATCGTCACGCAGCATTATGGCACGGCGCCGGAGCACTCCTACTTTGCAGGCTGCTCAACAGGCGGGCGCGAAGCGATGCTCATGGCGGAGCGCTATCCGACGTACTTCGACGGCATTCTGGCCGGCGCGCCGGCGATGCGGACCAACTTCTCCGGCATCGGAGATCGTTGGGTCGCGGTCACCCTGAATGAGATCGCGCCGAAGGATGACAAGGGGCTGCCCGTGACGCGCAATGCGCTATCGGATGGCGACAAGAAGACCGTGATCGAGGGCCTGCTTCAGGCTTGCGATGCGGCGGACGGCGTGAAGGATCGCATGGTGTTCAACATCCAGGGATGCCGGTTCGATCCAAAGACGCTGGTCTGTAAAGGGGCGAAGACCGAGGGCTGTCTTTCGATAGAGCAAGCGGCGGCGCTCGGGAAGGCTTTCGCCGGACCGAAGGACTCGAAGGGGAGGCAGGCATATCCGGGCTTTCTCTTCGATACGGGGATCGCATCGACGCAGGGCATCCCGGGTTTGCTTCACGGCGGATTGAATCCGGTGGGACCGGCTTTCACGGACGTAGGAATGAACGTGGATGACGCCGTGGAGCGAGCGCTAGCAGACCCAGCCGAGAGCCTGACGGCGACTTCGCGCTGGACGAACCTGAACACGTTTTCCAGTCACGGCGGGAAGTTGATCTTCTACCATGGAGCGAGCGATCCGTGGTTTTCGGCCCTCGATACTGTCGATTACTACGAGCGGATGGCGAAGGCCAATGGCGGCCCAGAACAGGTGCGCAATTGGAGCCGCTTGTATCTTGTGCCGGGAATGGGACACTGCAGCGGGGGTCCGGAGGCGCTAGATAGCTTCGATGCTCTGAGCGCGCTAGTGCAATGGGTGGAGAAAAGCGTTGCTCCGGAGAGCATCAAGGCGACAGGTCGCGCGTTCCCTGGCCGGAGCCGGCCGCTGTGCGCGTATCCGCTGCATGCGCACTACAAAGGCCAGGGCGATACGGAGGATGCGGCGAATTTCGAGTGCCGGCAGTAGGGCCTAGTCGGTTGGTTTCCGCTCGATGTGATCGATCACGACCACCTGCATCGAGCGCGGCTGCTTTTCCAGCTTCAGCCCGAGCTGCTTTTCCACGACCTCGAAAATAGTATAGTCGCCGCTCGGATCCGACGCCAGCGGAACTCCGCCGGGCGGTCCGCCATCGCCACCGCGGGCAGGGCCGTTCATCTGGGGGAATGGGTTGAACGTGAAAGCAAAATCCCAACCTTCCTCGAGCCCCGTGGCGTCCAGGACCGGCAAGTTCAAACTGCCGGGAGCCATATTGCGCAGCCGCTCCGCAAACTGCGCCATGGTCGTGTTCTGGCAGGTCAACACCATCGAACGAGGCGGCGCGGATGACGGCGCAGGCGCGCTTTTGCACAAGATCCGGCTGTCCGGGGCGGCCTTCTTCATCTTCGGTTTCACGGCGACCAGCGAATACGCCGTGAGCGTCCGTTCTTCCGTGTGATACGTCATCTTGAAGCGGTCCGCCAGCAGAGCTCGCATCATTGGCGCTAAAAGTTCCTGATCAATAATCGGTTCTAACTGTTGGGCGCCGACAGCCGCCAGAGCCGTGATGTCGAAACGCTCGGCGTCGGCCCAACCCGGCACTCCGATTAGCTGATCATTGCTGTACTCAGGGAAGGCGCGGCCCACGAGGAACCGCAGCGGCATACCCTGAACAATGAACCGTCCCCCAGGCTGCATCTGAAATCTTCCGCCCGGCCTTGCATCCGGAGCCGTTGGTTTCACGTCCGCAACTTCGAACTCCTTCGGAGCCGGAGGCGTGGGCAGCGCTTCCGCCACTTCCGGCGAATTCGCGCTCGGCATCCGGTTCGCCTTATCGACCATCAGCACCGGCGTTGGGATTTGCCTCTGCTCCAGCTTCAGCCCTAGTTGTTTTTCGAGCGCATCGAAAACCGTGACGCGATCCGCGGCGTCGCCCGCGAACGGCAAGAGTGGCAACGACCACTTCACATCGAAGCTCCAGCTTCCTTTTAAGCCGGTCTCATCTGATACCGCGTTTGCACCCAGCTGCGCGCCCAACATTCCCCTCAGACCCGCGGCAAATGCCGCCATGGTCATATTGCGGCAGACGAAGTGAACCATCGCCCCAGGCCCAATGGCGATGGCCGTCTGGCTTCCGTCGGCGTTCATCATCGTGAGCCGCTGCTCGCCTTCTCGCGGCGGTCCCGAGGCGCTCTGCATCTTGCAGCCGCTCTCTCCCGAGCCGTCCGCCTCTTTCAGCTTCGGCGCCTTTCCGGCCGTCAGCACGTAGGCGGGCAGCGGCTTGGTTTCTTTGTGGGTTTTCAGCTCCAAGCGATCTTCCAGCAGCGCCTGAAGCATCTGCTTCTGCATCTCGGCCGTCGAATCGGGCGGAACCTTCGCGATCACGTCGAACCGGTCCAGCTCCAGCCAGTTTGGCCCACCCAGGATTTTGTCGTTATCGACGCCATAGGCGATGCGAATCAGATCCACCATCGTGGCCTGCCTGATTTCATAGCGCCCGTTACGAACGGGCCCGTTCCGGACGAACGCGTTGGTGGCCTTCGGGCTGACGTGAACATCCGCAATTTCAAATTTGGGCGAGGCCGATTGGCCGAAAGCCGCGTTCGAGAGGAGCGCGGCGAAGCTCACGTGCGCGATCGATCGCATCATCCCGTCCTCCTGGCCCTTTCCTCTGGGAAAAGGCGCTACGTCAAACGACGGATCACATCAGGCTTGGTTACGTCTGGCCAGATCGGGCTCCGATTGCCAGCCGCCGAGCACGGTCTGGAGTTTTTCGACCTTTTCGTCCGCATTGTACTTGAAAATGTGACGCGCGCGGGTTCGTTGCCGTGGAGCGCCTTGGGCTTGTAACGTTCGGTGTACACTACGAGCTGTACCCAACCCATGCGAGCGTTCCGTCTCCTCATTCCCTCCCTGCCGATTTGCAGCGCATTGCACGCGCAGCAAAGGACGTCTTTCACGCCGGTAACCAGCAAAATGCTCCAAGAGCCGGCCCCGGCGGATTGGCTAATGTGGCGCCGGACCTTGAATAGTTGGGGCTTCAGCCCGCTGAACCAGATCAATCGGGCGAACGTCGGCCGGCTAACGCTCGTGTGGACGCGCGGCATGGGACCCGGGATTCAAGAAGGCGTGCCGCTCGTTCACCAAGGCATCCTGTATTTGCCGAATCCGAGCGACTACATCCAGGCCATCGACGCCGCTACGGGCGAGCTAAAGTGGGAATACAAGCGGCAATGGCCCGAGGATCTCAGCAAGTTCATTCCGTTTCCCAGCATCAACCGGAACATCGCGATTACCGGCGACAAGATCGTGGACACCAGCGCGGACGATTTCCTGTTCGCTCTGGATGCCGTCACCGGGAAGCTGGCTTGGGAGACCCGGATCGTGGATTATCGCGAAGCTCCGGCGCAGGAGACCGCGGGGCCGATCGTGGCGAATGGAAAGATCTTCTCCACGCGAGGGTGCGAGGCGAAGTTTAGCCCGGACGGCTGCGTGATCACGGCGCACGACGCGGTAACGGGAAAGGAACTGTGGAGGACTCGCAACATTCCCAAGCCCGGCCAGCCTGGAGACGAAAGCTGGGGCGGGCTTCCTGACGCGAAGCGCCGTCATGTCGGCGCGTGGATGGTCCCCAGCTACGATGCCGAGCTGAACATGTTGTTTGTGGGAACCTCGGTGACGTCTCCGGCGCCGAAGTTCTTCCTCGCCGGAAACGACCAGAAGTATCTGTATCACAATTCGACGTTGGCGCTGAATGCAGATACCGGGAAGATGATTTGGTACTACCAGCACCTGGTGGATCATTGGGATCTGGATCATCCTTTCGAGCGGCTGCTGGTGGATACGGCGGCTGCGCCCGATCCGAGGGAGGTCCCGTGGATCAACCCGAAGCTGAAGCCCGGCGAAAGGCGGAAGGTGGTGACGGGAATTCCGGGGAAGACGGGGATTATCTATACGCTCGACCGCGCGACGGGCGAGTTTCTTTGGGCGCGTCCCACGGTCATGCAGAACGTGTTGCTCAAGATCGATCCGGCGACGGGAGAGATCACGGACAATCCCGAGACGACATTCTCAAAGGTCGGCGACACTCGCCTGGTGTGTCCCTCGGTGAACGGCGGCAAGGGATTTCAGGCGGGCGCGTACAGTCCCATGACAAATGCGATGTACTACGGCCTTCAGAACACCTGCATGGATGCCACTGCGGCCGACAACGGCAGCGCGTATCAGTTTACTTCAATCGGCCGCATCGCGCCGGGGACCGATAAGATCGGGACGCTGTGGGCGATCTCGGCGGAGACGGGAAAGACGCTGTGGAAATACGGACAGAGAGCGGGCATGATGTCTTTGGTCGCGACCGGGGGAGGACTGCTGTTCGGCGGGGATACCGAGGGAAAATTCCGCGCCTTCGATCAACAGACGGGGAACATCTTGTGGGAGGTGAATCTCGGGTCTCCGGTGACCGGCTATCCCATCACTTACTCGGTGAACGGAAAGCAGTACGTCGCCGTCAGCACGGGAAACTCATTGGTGAGCTCCGGGCTGAACGCGCTCGCGCGGGAGTTGCATCCGGCTAACGCGAGCAATGTATTTGTGTTTGCGCTGCCTTGAGGCGGAAAACGTCGTGAAAGTTGCTCTTCGGCGCGAGAACTAGGACGACATCGCCGGAGCGGGCCGTTTCATTACGCCGACCAGCGGGGCTGGGAGCCCCGCGCAGGCCAGGGGCATGCCCCACCCAAATCAGGTACTCAATTTAAGGCTAAGCTGATTGACTTGTCCGCCAGCCCGGAGGCGCGTAGGATTTGCGGGCTACCTCGGCATAAGGAACGGGGCACACAATCGCTGGAATTTCCACCTGGACATGACGCTCGACGTTCGGCTTGGCCGATCCACAGTTTGGTTCGCCCCACAAAAGAGCAACCTCCGTCCCGGGCTTGCTGTGTTCCTCATCAACCATCGCCAGGGTGAGCATCTTGCCTTCGTTGGAACTGTAGCCGATCCACGTCGAGAGTCCAACCGTCTTTCCATCGGCGAGGACACAGTCAAATGGGTGCATGGAATAGACGGCGCTGGGGAACTCGATGAACTTAGCACGATTGGTTTTGTCGAAGGCCGTCGCCAGGACCTTCAAGACGTAGTCGTTGTCGAGAGCCAAGGTCACCTTATGCCGATGGGGGCCATTCGCCTTCTTCTCCAGCGCGGCGCGGCCGACGAAGTCGTGGTCGAATTTTACAATGGGGCCATAGCCGAGATCCCAGGGCGTTAAATAGTAGTCCTCGATGTTGTCCGAGTAGAAGCTTCCGCCGATGGACGCCTTTGCTTCGTAGCTGTCCGCCGGGAGCCATTCACGATATGCCTTCAGCTCGCTGCCCGTGTAGATCGCCGGGAGTGGCGATGGAACCCAGCCGGATTCCAAAGTGTTGGAGGAATACGCGCGACCGCCCACCTGCCGAAGACCGAACTCCTGCCCCGCCTCGACCAGGGCCAGACGCACGGCTTCGCCATCGTCCCACGGGCCGAACAGCTCCAAGCCCGGTTGACCCGCCATGCCGTGGCGCAACGCGCGGACCTTCTTGCCCGCGATTTCGATCCAGGTCATGTGAAAGAACTTTACATCGGGCGCAGGCTTTCCGGTGGCGCGCTCGATGACCTTCATCGCGTTGGGACCCTGGATCTGGAAACGGTAATTTCGCCGGCGGCTGGGATCCTTGCGGGCCGCGGTCCGCTCGTCTAATTCGGACCTCACGTTGTAGCCGCCCACTTCGGCGTGATAACGGACCCAGTTGATTACCGGGATGCGGCCGACCATATTGAACAGGTTCTCCGCGAGGTGGAACAGGATGACGTCGCCGATCACGAATCCATCCGGCGAACAAGGCACGAATTGCTTGGCCCGGTCCACGGGGAAATTCGCGAAGCTATTGACGCCGAGATAGCTCAACAGCTTCAAGGCATCCGGCCCCTCGAGTTGCAATTCGGCCATGTGATAGGACTGGTTGAAGAGAACGGCCGTCTGCTGCCAGGCCTTCTGTTCGTCGCGCCAGTTCGTGAATTCGGGCGGGACGCCGGGGTAAACGTTCGGGCCGGTCTGTTGGTTGTACAAGAAGTGCGAGATCCCCTTCGTCTCCGCGATCAAAGCCTCTAAACTGTTTTTCATTTCATATGCTCCAACAAAGTTGACCATTTTAGCCTATCGCTATACAGAAGAATGTAGATTGTACCTATCAATTCCGTTGATGATGAACTGGGCCACGTCCTAAGTCTTTTGACGCAGATTGATAGACTATGGCGCATGTTCCGAAACGTTTCTGTGCTCCTTGCCACGCTTCCCGCCATGATGCTAGCGCAGCAGCAGGCGGATGTTCCCGCGACGCCCGTCATCGGGCTGGGAAACCTGGCTCATGCCGTGGACAGTCTAGACAAGACCGTGCCGTTTTACCGCGATTTGCTGGGGCTGCCGGTGAACGGCGCGCGCGATCCTCTCACCCAGAAGCCGCAGCCATTGGACGCCGATATGTCGCGGTTCACAGCGACGCAGGGAGCAAGCTTCCGGGCGGCCACCTTCCGCATTCCTGGCGCAAACTTCGGATGGGAGCTGACGGAATTCACGGGCGCGGCGCGCAAAGCCGACCGGTTTGCGATTCAGGATCCGGGATCGGCCACGCTCGCTCTTCGGGTCCGCGATATCGAAAAGGTCATGGCGAAGTTAAAGGCGGCGGGGGCGCAGGTGGTGACGACGGGTGGGGCTCCCGTAAACCCGACGGGGAATCCGAATTCGAAGATGCGCGAGGTCGTGGTGCGCGACCCGGACGGCTTCTTTGTGGAGCTTCAGCAGCCGGACCCGATTCCGACGGGCGCCGAAAGCGACGTTCTTGGAGGCAGCATTCAGCTCTCGATCGAGGACACCGACAAATCGGTGAAATTCTATCGCGAGGCGTTTGGGTTCAACGCGCGGCCGAGCGGTGCGTGGGCTACGAACGAGACCGTATCAAAGCTGATCGGGCTGGAGGGCGCGCAGTGGCGGATTACACACGGCGCCATTCCAGGATTTACGGCGGACTTCGCGTTGATCGAATACAAGGGCGTGCCGCGGGCTAAGCGGACGATGGGCGCGGCCGATCCCGGATCGCCTGCATTCACAATGGTTGTGCGCGATTTAGATTCGGCTGTGGCGCAATGGAAGTCGGCGGGCGGCACGGTCGTAACAGCGGGCGGGACTCCGGTGAAACGCGCAGGCGGGGCAGCAAACGTCTTCGTGCGCGACGTGAATGGATTGATGTGGGAGTTATACACTCGGCCGGGGACGCCGCAGACAGCAGCCAGTGAGACTCCCGAAGCGCATATGGCCGCCGCCAAGGCAGCCGCAGGCGAAGATTTTCAGAATCTGTTCAATTTTCAGTGCAACGGACCTGGCCCCGGAGGCCAGCGCGCAGCGGCGGGCGGGAGGGGTGGGCAAGGCCGAGGCCAGGGCGGCGCGCGGGGGCCGCAGGGGCCTCCCGACCGGTCAACCTGGTACGCCGAACCCGTGAAGGTCTTCGACAACCTTTACTTTTTCGGACAGTCCGAGTATTCCGTGTGGGCGATCACTACCTCTCAGGGGATCATCGTGCTCGACACGATCTTCGACTATTCGGTCGAAGAAGAGGTCGCGGGCGGGATGAAGAAGATGGATCTGGATCCGAGGAACATCAAATATGCCATCGTAAGTCATGCGCATCCGGATCACGACGGCGGCGCGAGGTTTCTGCAAGATCATTACGGCACGCGAGTCATCATGTCGCCGGCGGACTGGGATATGCTCGACAGAAGAAGCAATGGCACAAGGCCGAAGCGGGATATCGAGGCCTCCGACGGCCAGAAACTAACGCTCGGCGATGTGACGCTGACGCTCTACATCACACCCGGCCACACCCCGGGAACGATCTCCACCGTGTTCCCCGTGAAGGACAATGGAACGCCGCACATTGCGGCTCTCTGGGGCGGAGTGGGGCTGAATGCGGACCGTGAATCGGTTCAGACCTACATTCGGTCCGACCAGCGCTTCAGCGCCATCGTAAAGCAGGCGGGCGCCGATATTATCCTGGCTAACCATACCGATTGGGACAGGAGCAAGATCAATCTGCCGATGCTGGCTCAGCGCCAGCCTGGTAGCCCGAATCCCTACATCGTAGGCAATGCGAAGGCGTTGAACTTTCTGAAGGTCGCGGAAGAATGCGCGACGGCGCGCGTGATGGGGGCGAATTGAAGGCGCTGGCGCTCGTTGCGGCGCTTGGCGCCGCTCTGCATGGACAGGTAATCCGCACGGTTCCTACAACCTGGTGCGGCTAGACCCCGGGCTCGACTCGATTATCACGGCGGATTCTCCTCTGGAGGTTTTGGGCGAGCACTTCGGGCTGACCGAGGGCCCCGTATGGGTCAAGGATGCACAGGGCGGCTCCCTGCTGTTCAGCGATTGCGCGGCGAACGTGATCTACAAATGGCGGCCCGATGCTCCACTCTGGGTGTTTCTGGAACGCAGGGGGTTTACTGGCAGCAATAATTTGAACGCCGGACAGCAGACCATTGCGGGAAGGCTGGCGATTCTACTGATCGGCTCCAACGGCTTGGCTCTCGATCCGCAGGGGCGGCTGATCATCACGGCGATGGCGGACCGCACGCTGGTGCGCTTGGAAAAGGACGGCTCGCGGACGACGTTGGCGGACCGCTACGATGGCAAGCGCTTCAGCGGCCCGAACGGCGTGGTGGTGAAATCGAGTGGGTCGATTTATTTCGGACAGCGTGAACGGACTGCGCGGCGGCGGCGATAGCCCTCAGCGGGAACTTCCTTACAACGGCTTCTATTTGGTCAAGGATGGCAAGGTAACTCTGTTGGGCGGCGACCGCGACCGGCCGGGCGATTTTCCCAATGGCATCGCGCTTTCGCCGGACGAGAAAACGCTGTATGTCACGGCCAGATTTCGCAAGACAATGGTCTACGATGTGCTCCCGGACGACACGGTCGCCAACCCGCGCGTATTCATAGAAGCCGGCAATGATGGCATGAAGACCGACAGTCAAGGCAACTTGTATCTGGTGAATCCGGTGGGTCAGGGCGAAGTGGTGATCGTGGCTCCCAGCGGCAATCGGCTTGGATCGATTCAGTTGCCGCAGATCGGGGGCGAGCCGCGCCCGCGCATCTGCGCGTCGAATCTTGCCTTTGGAGATAGTGACGGCAAGACGCTGTACATCACGGCTTGCACTCATCTGTTCCGCGTGCGCCTGAAGGCATCTGGCGTGCGCGCGGAACGCTGAGCCGACCATTCATCCCTCAGCAATTCTCGCGATCTTGGCTGCAATTGCTCGCTGAACTTCCGAAACCTTGATTGCCTTAAACCTGTCCAAAGCAACCCGGCCATGCTCATCGTCGGTTGGAGCGTACATTGCAGCCAAAGCGAGACGACGATCCTCCTGCCCGGGCGGAAGGTTCTGCACTGCAGCCACAAGCACGCGCCGCACTGAAGCTTCAATTTTTGGGTAATTGCTCAACAGGCACGTGCGGTCTGACTCAATTGTAGCCGTGCAGAACGATCTCTTGACCTGACCGGAAGCATCTCGGCGCACTAAGGCGCTGCCCATGGAAGCTTGCCCCGAAAGATCCCGTTATTTCTGATTGTTGGGCGCGGCTCCACGCCCTCGCCCGCCCGTGGGGACCTGACGGCCGGGAGGGACATGCGTTAGGGTGTGCACAAAACGTAGCTTGCCCTTCTCTACCCGGAACAGGTGCGTGTCTGGCAGTCCGCCCACGCCGAACGTGCAGAACGCAACCACGGCTCCCGTCGTCTCATCGGCGATGAAGCGGCGGGCGACGATGTTGACGCCGCTCGGCACGCCAACCGAGCAACTGTCTTCCGGAACCCCCTTGCCCGTGCGGATGCCGCCCTCGGTCCGGTTGCAGGGATAACCCCACGGTACGGCGTCGGTCTTCTGCTCCAGGAAAGCGTCCAGGTACGCATTCGCGGCGGCTATCAAAGTCGCGCGGCTGTCGCGCTGCGCCGGCGGAATCGCGTCCCAATCCTCTCCCGGCGACCACTTCATGTAATTGTCTGCATTGAACAGCCAGTCGCCTTCCTGGGTCACCATAGATTCGATTTCGACGATCTTGTCGTGATTCACCCGAAGCCGCGTGCCGAGGACGTACGGATGGCTTTTATCGGTAACGATGATTTCGGTGAACGTTTGGCACGTCGTCGGGTCAATCAGGGTTCGATGAAAATCGATCTTCAGTGGCTTCTGAATGACACCAGACTTGATGTCGGCGACTTGCTGGTTCTCCATGTAGGCAAGCCCCTGCGCCAGCGGCATGCCGGAGGGATCGCCCTTGCCTTGCGCCGCAAGGTAGAGATCCGCCGCGGCTTGCAGGCCGTCGCGCGTGCAGACGACCTGCGCGAAGCCGACCGGCGCAAGGAGCGCGCCGGCCAGCGCCACACATCCGATAGCGGTTCGAATCATGATCACGCTAGAGCTTTTCCGTACAGCGCGAGCAGCCGGCTCCATGCCTTCTCGGCGTCGGGCTCCAAGTAGACCTGCGAGTCTGGAGGACACCAGCCGTGAGCGCCCTTATACACTTCGATCTCGGCGGGCAGGTTCGCCTTAGCGAAGGTGTCTTTCAGAACGGTCTTCTCGTTAGGCCTTTGCATGTCGTCGTTAGATGCGATCGCAATGAGGAATTGCGCTTTGGTCTTGGAGGCCTGAAGATGCGGGCTGTTGGGCATATCCGTCACGAGCCCGCCGCCATGGAACGAAGCGACGGCTCCGACGCGATCCGGCACGGCCGCGGCGGTGCGAAACGCGATCGGGCCACCCATGCAATAACCCTGCGTGCCCACCTTACGGTTCTTCGCGACCGATGGCTGCATGTCCAGCCAACCGATGAACGCTTTCGCGTCGGTCATCTGGGTCGTCTCGTTCAGCGCTTGCATCAGCGGCAGGAGTTGATTGATCGGGGTTGTCGCTCCCTGCTCCGCGGTCGGCGCCTTCTTGGCGCGATAGAACGGATTCACCACCAGCACGGAATAACCGGATTCGGCCAGCCGTTTACCCATTTGGCGAAACGCGGGCCGCAGGCCGAAGATATCCGGCCAGATGAGAACGGCTGGCGCAGTTCCCGTTGCCGGATGCACGAAGTAGCAGTCGGCCGTGCCGTCGGGCGTCTTCACGCTCACTTCCGATTCGGTCACCGTAACTGCGTTCGCGACCTTGGGCAGGAGCATGGCCACGCCCGCTCCCAGCATCATGCCGAATTGCTTTCTCGTCACCAAACCGAGCTTTTCGTATTCTTCCCGGTCCTTGTCAAAATGATCTTGATCGCACATATTGGCTCCTTATCGATGTCCACTATTCGCGGTAGACCGCACGTGTACGGATTATTTTATATCACTCAGTCTGCGGCGCGTGCGCGCCATGCCGTCGCAGCACATTTGCGATCTCAGAGTGGCCGCGGCGCTCGGCCAGGCTCAGCGGCTTCGTCCAATCGGGTCCATCCGTATTAGGATTGGCGCCCTTGGCGAGCAGGTATTCGACGATTGCTTGATTGCCCTCGCGCCCGGCGCCAGCCAACGGCGTGATCCCCTCCTCGTTGCGATAGTTCACGTTGGCTCCGCACTCCTCCACCAGAAATGCGACGGTACGAACGTGCTCTTCCGTATTCTTGTAATGCCGCCGAATGTCCCCCGCCATCATCAGCAGCAACGGATCCGGATTTGCGCCGTGCAGTTGCAGTAACTTGTAAACCTTCGGATACTTCAGCACGGTCCACTGGAGATTCCATAACGAGGCGTTCTCGAACCGAGCGCCGTAACGGATCGCCAGGCGCATGATATTCAGCGCGAGCTCTTCGCTGCCATTATCATCCCAGCCGTACGGCAGGACGTCCTTTGCCCTTGACGGATCGAGCTTCAGAATCTCGGCGATGACGTCTATGCGGTGGTTGGCTGCATACACCTGAAGCTCCATGGTTCCGCCGTAGGAATAGAGAAGATGGAGAATCTCGGGGTGGCGCTGCGCTGCGAAAACAGAGTCGCCGGAAGAGTCAACCCAATGTTCCGGGATGGCGCCCTTCTCGAGCAGCAGTTGGACAATCTCGATGAAGCCCCTGCCTGCCGCTTCATGCAAAGAAAGCCCTCCCTGGCAGATTGCTTCCTTGGCGTTTGGATCTGCCCCGTGATCCAAGAGCAATCGGACTATACTCGTGTGTCCTTTCGAAGCGGCTCCGGAAAGCGGCCTGCGCCAGCACGGGTCGGCCGCGTTTGCTCGGGATGGATCGGCTCGCAGAAGTTCGCGTATGCGCGCTTCATCCCCGAGCGTTGCAGCGATTAGCGTCGTGTGCTCGGCGCCGCTCTTGAGGAGGAAATCGAGAATCTCTCGTTTCTCTTCGTTGCGCCACCAACGATGGAGTCCGAATAGCGCAATCACAGCGGGCGTCCTACCGTTGCCATTGCGTGCATCCACCGGACTGCCGCTCTCGACGAGCAGTTGGACCATCTCCAGATTGTTCGCCGCGACTGCGAGATGCAGCGGCGCATTGGCGACCGCGTCGATCTGCCGGACGCGTTCCGGCTTCCCTTTGACCAGCGAATGGACACGCTCGACATCTCCGTCGCGCACGGCCTGCCGTATGTTCCCCTCGTCTATCGGAGGACCGTATTGCCGATAAATGGCTGCTTCGATAGCCTCGACTACCGCGCGGTATCCGCGCTCCCGCAGTTCATTCGTCCAATCTCCGTAAATGTGCTGATGGTATTGCGCCGCAACCTCGAAGGGCACAGGGTTGGCTCCCGCTTCGAGCAAAAAGCGCACGAGTTCTTCGTGCCCGCGCCACGCCGCGAGGCCGAGAGGCGACCACAAACAGGATTCAGGATAGTAAAAGCGCGTATCGTAATCCGGACTGTTCAACACATCCGGATGGGCTTGCAGAAGCTCCCGCGCGCGCTTGACATCGCCCCGCTTGCAGACTTCGTGGAGTTCCTTGATCTCGACAAAGCGCGGATCAGGGTTTGCCATCGCGGATCACGGCGTGCAGTGGGCCGCGCTGCCCCCACGTTTATCGCGATAGACCCGGTGGCAATGCATGCAGGAGTCGGAGAGCTGGTTAGTGGCTTCGCTCACGACCTCCTGGCTCCTCGTCTGCGACGCCTTGTACGCGGCGCGGCCCGCTTCGGCCAGCTCCTGTGTGAATTTGATCCAATCGGCCCGATCGACGGGCACGGGCTGGCCGTTTTCGCAGCGGCGTCCGGGAGTCAACATGAGCGGAGCCGATTCGGTGATGGCAACCGCCGCGTAGTCGATGAGCTGCCAGCCTGCATAGATTTCGCCGCCCCAGGCAGTCCACGAGAAGGTGTCAGCGTTCGGTTGAGCGGGCTTCGCCGACTCGGCTGGGTCGTGGAGTTGGACGTTGAAAATAATGTTGGAGCTGGGGAACAGGATGCCCCGCATCACTTGAGCCAGATTACCCATCGCCGGAAATGCCGGCGCCTGCTGTGCGGCTGGCGCCGAAGTTTGCGGCTTCGCCGCGGCGAGCGCGATGGATTTCAGGGTGGCCTCGTCCGAGGCGAGTTCGTTTCGTCCCGAAGGGAATTTGCCCGTTTGCAGAACATAAGCGACGAGGTCGACCGCTTCGGAAGGTTTGAGCTTCCCTGCATTGTTCGCCGGCATGGTGTTCTTGATCTTGCCCGCCAACTCGGAGAGCGGCTGCGTTCCCCAGGCAGCGAGGAACGCGCTCCCGGTGAGCGCGGGTGCAGCTTTTCCTTCCAGCGAATCGCCATGGCACTCTGCGCACTTATCCTTATAGAGAGCGCGGCCGCGGGCGGCCTGGGCATCGGTGTATATGCCATCGTTCGCCGTCCGAGTCTGCTGGGCGTGAAGGGCCGGCATGGAGAGTAAAAGCAGGGCGAGCGGTCTCATTGATCTTGAATTATACAAAGTATCTCTCGCAAAGGCGCGAAGCCCGCAAAGATGGTTCCTTTAGGATCTTTGCGGCTTGGCGAGAGATACGAACTTAGCGGGAAAGCCTATTCCTGCTTCCCCTTGCTTTCCGCCTGCGCCATCTGCCGGGCCAGCGCCGCTTCAAAGCTCTTCTCGTACTCGTCCACGTGAGCTTTGTAGCCTTCGGGATCGATGAACGGATTGGGATCTCCCGGACCCCGCTTCTGAAGCTTTTCGTACTTCGCCGCCATGTTGTAGAACGATGCGTGCGAGCTGAGGAAGATCTCTACGGGGAACGTCCGCGCTTTCTTGTACGTCGCGCGCATGTCTTCGATGATGTTCGGATAGTCCTTGTTTCCGACGTACTGGAGGAACTGGCCATTCAAGCTGCACTCGATAAACGCGTGGTGCGTTTTGGCGGCTTCTTTAAGGTCGGTGGTCCAGGCAAGGCAACCCTTCGTATGGCCGGGCATCATGTGGGCCGTCAGCGTTGTGCCGCCGAGGGTTACGGTGTCACCGTCGTCCACGAGCCGATCGATCGGATGCTCCTTGCCGCCGGGCCGAAACTCCTTCGTGGCAGGTGCGTCCACGCGACCGACTACGACCTGAGCGCCGGTTAACTCCTTAACCAGCGCGTCTCCCTCCACGTGGTCGGGGTGTGCGTGGCCCGCGATGAGGATCTTGATGTCGCTGAACTTGAACCCGAGCTTTTCCACGCTCGCGCGGATCACCGGGACCGACGACTCGTAGTCACTATTCATCAGGAGGTTTCCCTGGGGCGTGACGATCAGGAACGAAGCCAATTCCTTGGTGCCCACGTAATAGACGTTGTCCATGATGCGATGCGGCGGAAAGGGATCGTTCCATCCCGAGGGCACGCGCTGTGAAAACGCGGCGACCGGAAAGAGCGCGAGGACAACGAACGGCAGCGGGAGTTTGCGCATGATTGGCTCGGAAGACGAAAGCTTGGCCTACTTGCCTTCTTTGCCGCCGGTGTAGCTGCTTCCCGTGTCCAGCTTGCGGCCGTCGGGGAATTCGATGCTGCGAGAGTTGGCGCGAAAGGCGCCGTCTTTCGACTGGAATCCGTTGACGACGATCTTGGTTCCCGCAGGAAGCGAATCCCTGGTCCAGCCGTTTCTCAGCAGCACGCCCGGAGCGCCGCCCTCTACCGACCAATGCTCGACT
>Ga0126371_10001808_pt1 | contig 18197 bp, 18 predicted proteins | sample PanSoiMetaPlot_4_FD_110145 | JGI IMG/M metagenome (GOLD analysis project Ga0126371, IMG submission 110145) | Tropical forest soil microbial communities from Panama - MetaG Plot_4 | ecosystem: Environmental > Terrestrial > Soil > Tropical forest > Bulk soil | place: Panama | collected 2016-02-17 | reverse complement strand
CTGCATGATCACCTTTCCGAGGCGCTTGAATCGCGCCATCATCGCGAGCGCGGCGGTCGCGGCAACCGCGTTATCCCTGGGATTCGCGGCACCGGCCGCAGCCGCGTCCGCTCACGGCAAGTCCAGCACGGCAGGCGGGAAATCGGCTGCGTCCGCTCACAGCAAGCCCAGCACGTCAGCAGGCAGTACCAGGAATGGCGACAACGGCGACGTCAAGATCCACAACGCGACCACGGCCGTGGCCGATCGCCGTAACGAACCGCACGTCTGCACCTTCTACCTAGACGCCTTCGACTTCGACTCGGGCCAGTCTGTGTCCTGGCAGATCCGGTCGTGGCCGCCGACCGGCAACCGCAGCGTGGTCGCGTCAGGGACGCTGGTGCTGGACAGCCACGGCGATGGACACACCGGAAATAAGTCGTTGCAGAACGGACACTACAAGCTGTTCTGGAACTTCACCGGCGAGAAAGGCTTCGCCAAGCAGAAGGTGTTCTGGGTGAGATGTCCCGCCAGCGCCCCGAGCCCCAAGCCGACCCACAAGCCTAAGGGGAAGAAATCCCCTCACGTGCCGGGCGCTCCGGCACCTAAGCCTGTCAAGTCCACCCTTCCCGTGACGGGCTAAGGCATGAGGGGTTGATGGTAGGCGGCCGGTGCGCAGCGAGTTGACGCGCACCGGCCGCTGCTGCCCTGGCTGCGTTCGTGCCAGCGCGGGCGCCCTGGGGCGATTGTGCGGCAGCTGTGTCTGATAGACAGGCCTGCATGGCAAGAAATGTGGTTTCAACTGAGGCCACGGTGGATGCGCCCGTGGACACGGTCTACCACTATCTGGCCGACATGCGCGAGCATCATCCGCGGTTCCTGCCTCCGGCGTTCTCGGACTTCGAGGTCGAGTCCGGTGGTGTCGGGGCTGGCACGGTTGCGCGGTACAAGCTCAGCGCCGGCCGGCGAACTCGGGAGTACCGGGTGACTGTCGCGGAGCCCGAACCGGGCCGGGTCCTCACCGAATCCGACACCAACTCAAGCGCGGTCACCACGTTCACGGTCGCTCCGCGGGGCGATGCGTCGCTCGTCCGGATCTCCTCCGCCTGGGATGGCGCAGGCGGCGTCGGCGGTCTGTTGGAGCGGATGTTCGCGCCGAGAGTGCTGCGGGCCATCTACGCCGATGAACTCAGGCGACTCGACGCCTACGCGCGCGATCACGGCTCCCCATGAACCAGGCGCGCCTTCAGGCGGGGCTTTCCCGCACGCGGTGACCGTCGGCCGCGACTGGAAGAGCCAGAGTTTCGTGCCGTCGGGATGACGCATGCCGGGAAGCCATCTGGGTAGCTGCAACCTCGCATGAGGTCGTCGTCCGCCGGTCTGAGGAGGAGCGAGCTTGAATGAGGAACTTGACCAGCGGCACGTCATCGAGAAGATCTGGCACGCCTACCGGCACGACCTGGATGTAACGGCGATCGTCAGCGTCGGCGAGGTCGGCGACGCCATCGCGGCTATGAGGTGGGCAAGCAAGCTCGCTGGGCTGCGCTACGGTGCTGATATCGCAGGCTTCGAACGCCGGGACGTGGTGATCTGCGAGCCGCCCTACCCCGACCACCTGTCGCATTTCGGTGACGACCCCTCCATGCGCGTGCTGCTGTTCCACCCCAGGCCGCTCACGCTGTAATACCGCGGCGGCGTCGTTGCCACCCGAGTTGCTTCCCTCGGGCGTGGTCGTGACCTGCAGCCTCGTCGCACATTGCGGTAGCACTAGGGCGTGACTGTGGTAAACGGAGAGCTAGCGATGTGAGCGGCGCCGCCCCAGGAACGGAACACTGCACATGACCCCGGACACGGTCTTCACCTCTCGGCTGACTGGCCGGAGGCTGCTCGACAGCGAGGGGCTGGTCATCGGCCGCGTCAAGGACGTGGTGCTCATGTCGGCGAGCGGAACGGACCCCCCGCGCGCGACCGGTCTCGTCGTGACGCTGCACCGTCGTCAGATCTTCGTCAGCCTCGCCCGAGTTGCTGAGATGTCGGTCGATGGCATCTCGCTCGAAGGCAGCAGCGTGGATCTCGGCCGGTTCAACCGGTGGGCAGGCGAGATACTCGCGTCGGAGCTGTACGACCGGCGGGTCGACGACGGGCTGGTGCTCGACATTGGCATCGTGCGCTCGGCCGACCGTGTCGGGTGGGAGGTATCAGCGCTCGCGATGGGGCAGCGACGGGGTCTGCTGCGCCAGCCGACTGACGTCGTGCCGTGGAGCAAGCATCGTGAGCTGTTCGACTCGGGCGTGAGCAGTCAGATCGCCGGGCTGCGAGACCTGCACCCAACCGACCTGGCGGGTGTGGTCGACTCGCTGCCGGCAGCCGGGCGGCGCCAGCTCGCCGACTCGCTGCAGGACGAGGAACTCGCCGACGTGCTGCAGGAAATGCCGGAGACGGACCAGGTCGGGTTCCTGGCCGGCCTCGGTGCCGAGCGCGTGACCGACGTCATCGAGGTGATGGAACCCGATGACGCTGCTGACCTGCTCGCGGCGATGCCGGTCGCGGAGCGCGAACGGTTGCTCGCCGAGATGCCATCAGCACGTGCTGCCGACCTCCGCCGCCTGCTCAGCTACGACGCCACCACCGCCGGCGGCCTGATGACCTCACGGCCGGTGGTGGTGACGCCTGAGGTGCCCGTGGCCGAGGTGCTGGCCCGCATCCGGCAGCCCGGCACCGGAGTGTCGCTCGCGGCGCAGATTTACGTGTGTGAGTCGCCGTCCGTGACGCCGACGGGCCGGTACCTCGGCACCGTCGGCTTCCAGCGGCTGCTGCGCGAGCTGCCGTCAGCTCCGGTAGGTGAGTGCATCGAGAGCAGCGGGTTTATCCGGACCGATCTGCCGGAGCGCGAGGTCGCGGCACAGCTTGCCGCCTACAACCTCGTGGGTGTCGCGGTCTGCGACGATTCGGGCCGGCTGGTCGGTGCCGTGACAGTAGACGACGTACTCGACCGGCTGCTGCCGGCGAACTGGCGAAAGCGAGGCGACTGACATGCAAGGTACCCGGCTTCTTACCGAGCGGACGGAGCTGGCAGTTCCGCGCGGGTTGGCGCCCCGCATGGGCTCGCGATACGACGCTGATGAGTTCGGCCGTATGTCGGAGGCGATCGCGAGATTCCTGGGCACCGGCCGGTTCCTGGCTGGCCAGACGATCTTCGTCATCGCCTGGATCGCGCTCAACAGCATCGGCCTGCTCTATCGCTGGGATCCGTACCCGTTTATTCTGCTGAACCTGGCGTTTTCTACCCAGGCCGCCTATGCCGCGCCGCTCATCCTGCTGGCGCAGAACCGCCAGGACGACCGGGATCGAGCCAGCGTCAAGCGAGATCGCGAAGTCGCGGCCCGTACTCAGTCCGACACCGAGTTCCTCGCGAGGGAACTCGCAGCCGTGCGGCTGGCGCTGGAGGACGTCGTGACGACGGCAGACCTGAGCGGCAGGCTCAGGGAGCTCGAAAAGCTCATCCGCGACCAGGCTGGCGGCGGCCGGGCGCAAGACGACGGGACCTAGGGTCACGCTGGTCGGCGGTGATGCTGGTTAACCGCAGGACCATGCGCTCAGGTACTGCCGAGAACACCTGACTCGGCAAGGTGCTGTCGAGCCTCGCGAACGCCGGCGGCGCGGAACGCCTGGAAACCGGCCGCTGCGGCACCGGCGACGTTCAATTCGTTGTCATCGAGGAACAGCACCCGCTCGGCTGGCGCCTGAAGCATTCCCGCAATCCGCGCGAAGGCGTCGACATCGGGTTTGAGCAGGCCCAGCTCGAAGGATAGGAACCTATGGTCAAACAGGCCTGCCAGCGGCCATGCCGCCATGCAATCGTGCCAGTGCAATGCATTGGTGTTGCTGAAGCAGCCAGTCGCGACGCTCTTCGCGGTCTGGGCAACCAGCTCTGTAGCTCCGTCCAGCGGCCCTACTGGCCAGCGGCGAAATGCCTCGAGGAAAGCTGCCGGACTGAGCTCGAGGTGCCAGTCATCAACCAGCCCCGCAGCGAACTCGGTCTCTGAGCAAGCGCCACTCTCGAAACGGCGGACCCAGCGGCACGTCAGCCAGCGCTGCCACAGCTCCTTTTCGGTCTCGATGCCCGTGAGCTCCAGCATGGCGCGCACGCCGGTCAGCTCGACGAGTACACCGCCGAGATCGAACAGCACAAGATCAACGGACCGGGCCACCCAGTAAACCTACCGGGCAGCCCGCCCGCATGAGCGCTCCGTGGATCTCAGGGCGGCTCCACGCCGCAGCACGGCCGCTACCGGGTGGTCCCAAAATGCAGCGTCAGACCAGTGTGTTCCAGAGATTGCGCTCGGTGCAGAACTGCTCGACCTCGTCGAGCTCGACGTCGGCATCCTCCGCGCTGACAGCGGTGCCCCCGGCGACCCACCAGTCGGCGCCGGGCAGGCCCGCGGATAGGTAGGCCCGAGTGCCCGGGGGCCGTGACGGGTGCGCGGGCCGCGGCCGGGCCAGGACTTCGCCGTGCGCGGGCTCCCACAGCCTGATCAGGCCTTCCTCCGCGCCGAGCACGACCGCGTCGTACCACCGCCATACCACCGCCTGCGTGCCGTCCGGCGCGGTCGCGATGGCCACGAGGTGACCGGGGGCCACCCGTTCAGTTCGGGGCGACGGAAATGGCGTCGCGAACTGAACGCAGCGGGCCTCTCGGTTCATGACAACGTCGCAGGTATCCTCCCGGACGCGTACGACGATGCCGCATCGCAGCCGCACGGGAACTATCACTTGGTTCGTCGAGTCAGTCATCTGCGGGGTGTCCCATGTTGACCGGACGGCCAAGGAAAGCGACCAGCCGCTCGATGGCGGGGGCCTGTGCGGCCACGAGCTGAGCGGGGCCGAAACGACCAGCGCGGGCTTGCTCGGCCAGCTGGCTTCGGGCAAACACGAGCGACTCTTCGACGAGATCGTCCGGCAGGTCGAGCGGCTGATCCGTAGCCTGTGCGAGGTCCCAGCCGTGAGCGAGGAGGTCGTAGAGCCGGATCTGCAGTCGATCGGCGCCGGTGGCAGTCCCGAGCGGGCCGTGGTAGGCGCGCTCGAGGATTCCGGGCCGGCGGAAGGCTACCTCCAGCGCGGACGCGGAGTCGCGGTAGGCGCCGATCGGGTCGCCTTCCACATGATCGGCGCGCGGCCTGGGCGGAGGAGGCTCGTCGGCGAGTAGCGCGGCGAAAACCCGGTTCATGCCGATCAGATGGTTGACCAGCTGGCTTACGGTCCAGTCCGTGCACGGGGTAGGCGCTGACCACTGGTCAGCTCGGACGTTGTCGATCAGGTCAGCGACCGTGTCGAGCGCGCGTCCAAGCCGTTCGGGCATGGGCATGCGCTCGGCGTCACGGCGCTCGTCAACGGTGATACGTTCGGCCACGGGGCCACCTTTCGAAGGCGGCGCCACCTGCGGCTGCGCTCGGTCAGTCAGCTCCAGGAGGCGCGGAAACCAACATCAACACGGGTGTCGCACCTCCTCTCGACTGAGGCCACACAGTGTGGCAGACACGCGACTGCCTTGTCACGAACATATCCGGCTGGACGATCCACAGACGCCACCCCAGGCAGCGAGTCGGCGACTTCTGTCAGGTTGGAAATGCCTGCCGGAGTCGCACACCGATCAGCTTCTCCACGAGTGACGCCGGAAGGGGCTCGTGGACGCCGAAGCGAAGGGCCCCTGACGAGGTCGAGTAGCCCTTCAGCTCGTCACCGAGGTCGCCGAAGACCGAGCCGCTATGCGGCAGGTAGCTCAGGTGATCCTTGAACGCCGCGAACCCGGCGATTGTCTTGCCCCCGATCTTGAATGCCGGCACTGCGTACGAGATCCCCTGGTCGGCTTCGGGGAGGATCTCGAGGATGGTCTGGCGCAGGCGGGCCAGCGTCGTCCGCTTCGGCTCCTCCAGGGCAGCCAGGTACTCGTCGATCTCCTCGGCGGACATGCTTCCATTCTGCTGACCTGTCAGAGCGCGGTTGTCATAGCCTCGCGGTGTGCCGAACCTCGTAGACATACCTGGCGTTCCGTTCGCGCTTTCGCCGTCGCCCGGCGGAGCCTGGGAGTTCGACGACCACGCCAGCAGCGTGATTGCGACGGCAGGCCCCCATACCGACATCTTCATCGACCCTGGCGGTTCTGCCACGCTCGATGCGGAGTCGATGCTCAACGCCGCGACTTTGCTGGGGGTCCCCCCGGCGGGCGACTTCCGGCTCAGCGCCCGGGTGACGGTCGGCTTCAGGGCGACTTATGACGCGGGCGTGCTGCTGCTCTGGATCGACGAGCAGCACTGGGGAAAGCTCTGCTACGAATACTCTCCGGCGCGGGAACCCATGGTTGTTTCCGTGGTCACGCGTGGTGTCTCCGACGATGCCAATGCCTTCGTGGTTCAGGGACCGTCGGTGTGGCTTCGGCTATCGCGCATTGATCACGCGTACGCGTACCATGCCTCGATCGACGGCGAACAGTGGCGGATGATCCGCTACTTCCGTCTCAGCGATTCGCCAGCCAGCGTGAAGGTCGGTTTCGAGGTCCAGTCGCCGACAGGTGACGGGTGCACGGTGACATTCGACGACATCCGCTTCGTAGCTGAGCGCCTCGGCGACTTGCGCGACGGTTCGTGACGGGAGTGCGCCAGCGTGGGCTGGCGATATCGCCCGCTTCGTGTGACGACAAGTCGCCCGCCGCCGCGCGATCGTAGCGGGGGTACGGAGAGAGTTCGCGCTGCTCGGCGCACGATGACGGGCTGGAGTGGTACGAAATGCCAACTGTCCGATCGATCTATAACGAAATTTTTGACAACGATGGGGCATTTCAGTTGTTCTGCTCGATTGCTGCCGCTGACGAGGCGCAGGGCGGGTGGGAGAACGGCAGGATTGCCGCGCTTGTGCCCGGATCGTGCCAGGATCTAGCGCCAAAGATTGCCCGGCACGGGGCAGACGAGGACAAGCATGGCCGCATCTTCGATGCCCTGCTGCGCAAGCGCGGCCTCGGACCGGTTGAGGTGCCCCAGGACACGGATTACACGATGCGGCTGGAGGCGGCTGGGATCGGGCTGGCTCACAGTCTGCTCCATGGCGAGAAGAGACTGACCGAACGCGATATCGTCTCCTACCTCGCCCACAGCCGGGTCACCGAGCAGCGTGCCTCCGAGCAGATGCGGGCTCTGCGCAAGTATGCGGGGGATCGGCCGGACATCGGGCGAGCTGTCAGGATGATCTCCGACGACGAGGACAACCATCTGGCCTACTGCCACGAGGAACTGCTGCGACTGGCCAACGCCGGCCACCAGCAGTTCATCGAGCGCGCGCTGCGCGAGACTGCACTGGCCGAAATCGCTATCTACCGTGACGTCAGCTCGGCGGTCATGGCCCATCTGGGCCGCATTCTCGGCTGGTCCAAGGCGAAGTCGGCCGCTCTTGCTGCAGGCATCCAGGCCGTCTACCTTTACGAGCGGCTCGGAGGCTGGCGCCGGATGGTATCGCTGCGGATGCCGTCCCGGCGGAACGCGCTCGGCGGGCTGCAGCCAGCGCATCCCGCGTCCTGAGGCGCGTTACCGCCTGAGTGGGCTGCCGAGAGTCAGAGAGCCGCCACCGCGGGGATGATCTGGCTGCCGATGATCTCGATCGGCTTGCGCTCCCAGATTCGCGCTACGTTGCAGATAGCTGTGCCTACCCCTGCCTCGGCGAGCCTGCCTAGCTCATCGACCACCTGAGCCGCCCGTTCCCCCCGGTCTCCTACGTCGAGGTGGAAGAGCACGCTCTTCTCGATCTCGTCATAGGAGCGGCCCTCGGCCTCGCAATGCGCGCGCAGCACCTCGAGCTTGCGCGGCAGCTCGGGGCCGGGAAAGAACAGATTGCATGCCTGCGCGTAGCGGGCTACCAGGCGAAGCGTCTTGCGTTCGCCTGCCCCGCCGATCATGATCGGCGGATGCGGCTTCGTGATCGCCTGCGGGTGGTTCAGCGGACGATCGAGCTGGAAGTGCTCGCCGCGGAACGGATTCTCGTCGCCTGACCACATCTGCAGGCAAATCCGGAGCGCCTCTTCCAGTTGCTCGAACCGCTCGGACAGCGGCGGGAACGGGATGCCCAGGGCACGCGCTTCCTGCTGGTACCAGGCCGCGCCGATACCCAGCCAGGCGCGGCCGCCGGACAGCACATCGAGCGTGGTGATGATCTTTGCCAGCACGCCAGGGTGGCGATACGGAATGCCGGTGACCACGGTGAGCAGGCGAGCCCGGGCAGTGCTCGCGGCCAGGTAGCCGAGAGTCGTATAAGCCTCCAGCATGTCCGCCTCAGGCGGCCCGATGCCGGCTATCTGAAAAAAGTGATCCATTACCCCGATGAGGTCGAAGCCGGCCTCATCGAGCTCACGGCCGACGGCTGCAAGATCCGCGCCAAGCCGCGGTCCGCTCGTGCCGCTGAAGTCCGCTATCGACACGCCGATCCGCACCCGCATCACCTCGGGGTCAGCATGCCACAGCCCGGCCGCCTCTTCCGGTGCTCCCGTTGGGTGACTCAGCCGCCCGCGGCTGACCTGCGGCCTCCAGCAGGTTGCCGCCGAGCGGGGTGAGCGTATGCAGCACTGCCTTCCCGGCGCGGGTGGTGACGATCAGACCAGCCTCCCGAAGCGTCTTGGTGTGCCCGGAAACTGTCGCGGCGCTGACCCCGAGCTCGGTGGCCAGCTCCGTTGTCGTGCGCTCGCTGCTGGTGAGGCGTAGCACAGCGGCGCGGGTCCGGCCGAGCAACTCCCCAACCGGGTCGCCGGCCGCCTCGTCGACTAGCGGGAGCGGCGTCATCGCCGGATAGACGATGACCGTCGACCCATCAGGATGCGACGCGATCTGGGGCCGGCCGGTCCACAGCGTCGAGGGCAGCAAGGTGATGCCCGCGCCGCCAGGATAGAAATCGAGCTCAGTGTCGGTAGCGATCTGCAGCACTGTTCCTCGCCACGTCACGCTCGGGTGCAGCGTGGACAGTGCTGCCTGCACGCCATGCTCGGCTATCAGCCGTCCCCGCCAGGAGAGCTCGGTCCGGAACGCCGCCGAGACCCTTGGCCAGCTGTCCTGCAGCAGGTGCCGGTAAGCGGCTCGAAGCGCCCGGTCGAGGTCGCGCCAGGTGTCCGAGTCCCGGTCCGCGAGCAGTTGCAGCCACGACGGGGGGCGCCGGCTTCCGGACACGCGGTCCAGTTCCGCGCTGACGAGGCTCGCTGGCGCTCGCTGAACAAGCTCAAGGCCCTCCTCTAGGTGGGTGCTGGGCGGATCGATGAACACCGGTCCGGTCGCGGAGGCCGGGATCAACTCCAGCAGTGGCCGCGCCGTCGACGGGAACCCCGTTGCTGAGGCGCGCCGCCAGCGCGCGAGCTCCGGCTCTCGCCGGTGCAGCTCTGCCAGCGCATGTCCCAGTTCGATGAGCGGCGCCGGGTGCGTGGCGAACTTGACTCGCAGCAGGTCCTGGGCAGTGAGGTGAACTCGGATCACGTCTGGTCATCCCCACCGGAGGACTTTTCGGCTGTCGGTTAAAGGATCGCATCCTCGTGCGAGCGGCGAGAACGCTGTGCTGGCAACCGTTATGCAAGGAGGTGCGTAAATGAGACTCAGCCGCATGGCCACCGGGGCCGCGCTGGTTCTTGCCATCGGTGTTGGCGTGCCGGCTACCGCCGCCAGCGCCGCGACTGCCAGCACAGCTGGGTGGCAGCCCTACCGCACGGCACCGTGGGCCGACGCTCCGGGCGCCGTCTGCAGCTTCGGGGTGACGGCTACCCCGGTCGACGACCAGGAGCAGTTCCGGACGCTGGCGAGCTATCCCAACGGCGATCCGCGGCTGCAGGAATTCCGGGGCCCGCTGTTCGTCCAGTACACCAACACCAGTACTGGTGTCTCCGTGGTACGCGACCTGTCGGGCTACGGCTGGTTCCACTACGGGCAGGACGGCAGCATCGACGCATTCATTGCCAGCCACATCGGCCTGACCGTTGACGTGGGCAACGCCGGATTCCCGGCCGGCGAGTGGGCGATATCCGGCCGGTCCGAGGTGACGATCAGTAGTTCGGGCACGATCGGCGTCCGGCTGATCAACGCCACCGCCGAGAATCTCTGCCAGACGCTGTCCTGAAGCTCGCCAGGCCCATGGTGCTGCGTGCCCGCCGGATCACCGGCGCGGCGGGCAGCACCACGCGGTAGGGCGTGCTCCAGATCCGCCGGCACCTCAGGTTCCGGCCAGCGGCTGCTCGGATCGATGGCCACCGTCACCGCGATGGCAACCTCGCATTGGCACTGCCGGGCAGCCTGAGAATGATCTGCGAGCCGATGCGAGACAGCTGCGCGTCAAAGCGGATTGCGGGCATATTCGCTGCTCCTTGATCGTGCGGTGCGGGCGGCGCGGCTGGCCTGGGGCCGGGTCTGCTGGCCGCGGCGCCTGGTGAGGACGGCGGTGGCTGCCAGGCCGGTTGCGATGGTGGCTCCCGCGGAGGCAAGGAGCGTGTGCTGGGCGCCAAGCCATGCGGTGAGCGGTCCGCCGAGCGCCGCGCCAAGCGGGGTGGCGAGCACGGTCAGCGCGCCGCGGGCGGCCAGGACCTGGGAGAGCAGATGCGGTGGGCTTTCCCGCTGGAACACCGTGGCGGACACGGCGGGGTAAGGCGCATAGAGCAGGCCGCCGAAGGCAAAGCAGGCCAGAGCGGGAACGGGCAGCCGGATGAGGCCGAGCGGTGTGAGCGCGGCGCCCCAGCCGATGACCGCGGCCATCAGGACTGGCCACACAGGAAAGCGCCGGGTCACGGCGGCGGCGATACTGCCGGCGGTCGCTCCGATGCCGAATACGGTCCAGAACAGGCTCAGCAGTCCGGCGTTGCCGTGGAGCGATCCGGTGACATACAACGGCAGCGCTACCTCCACCGGCCCGTAAAGGAAGTAGTACGCGACGGTCAGGCCGAGCAGCCCGGCCAGGGGCTTGCTGCGGGCGATCGTCCCGAATCCGCGGGCTCGGGGCGGCTGGCCGGCTTCTTCTGGCCCGGTCGCCTTCGGCTGGGACCTGGTCGTGGCTGCCGCGACGGCCAGGATGGCGAAGGAGGCCGCGTCGGCCGCGACTGGCATGGCCGGCCCGGCGGCCGCGACGGCCAGGCCCGCGAGCAGCGGGCCGATGATGAAGGCGGCCATCCCGACGCCCGACAGCACCGCATTGCCGGCCGTGCGGTGCTCGGCCGGCAGGTGCTCGGCGACCAGCGTGTACTGGCCTGATAGGCCCCAGGCGTGCAGCACTGAGGAAGCAGCCAGCAGCGCGACCAGCGACCCGGCCCGCAGCGCCCCGCACGCGTACAAGAGCGGGATCACGCTGAGAGTCACGGTCCGCACGATCGCATCGGCGGCGACCAGGTGCCTGGCAGCCAGCGCCCGTAGTGGCCTTGACAGTACGACGGCCCCAGCAGCGCCTGGCAGCGTGTAGGCGGCGACCGCCAGCCCTACCGTCAGGCCGCGGTCGGCTGGCGCCGCGATCGCGATCGCCAGCCATGCCACGCCCACCGCGCTCATCCCGTCGCCGACTGCCGACAGCGCGAACGCGGGCAGCAGGCGGCGCAGCACCGGACTCGCGACAACCGGCGAGACGGACGCACGAAAATCAGGCGCAGGCATGACATTTACCTCTCGTGGCGGGACGGTGATGGGTTGCCTCGGCGGCGATCGCTCCCGCCTCAGCGTGGTGCGGCCTCCCACGCGAACCCGTCCGGGTCGGTGAAAGTCCCGGCGTCGCTGCGAATGACGACCCGGTGCGATCCGGTGCCGTCAGGGGAGACGCCGGCATCCTTGGCAGCGGCACGGCGCCCGTAGAGCGCGAGCTTCACGGCACTCGATGGGGTGGCGAACTCGACGTACTTGCGTCCAAAGCTCTTCGCCACGGCCAGACCGCGGGCCGTATAGAAGTGCTTGCTCGCGGACACATCCTCGACTCCGAGCAGGAGCACGAACTGGTCGATCTGCCGAGTGACCGGTCCGGTGTCCTTCTTCGCCGAGGTCGAGATCTTCCAGATCGTCCCGTCCGGGGCTTGAACGACGCCGCCGTAGCCCCAGAATGACTTCGCGGCCGGTTTCAGCGTCGCGGCCCCGGCCTCGAGGGCGGCACCGAGGAGGCCGTCGACAGTGCCAGGCTGGGGCACGACGAGGGACAGCGTGAACCCGCGAAAGCCGGTGGTCGGTGCTTCCGAGGCGCGCAGCCCCAGCTCGGTTCCCAGGCCGAAGGCAGCGGTGTAGAAGGTGCTGGCGAGCGCGGGCTCGGCCACTTCGAGGGTGATGGATTCGATGGATGTCATGGCAGGTCCTTCAGGTAAGAGTCTGGGTTGATCCGGCGGTAACAGCGTCTCGCTGGCCTGCGTGGACCCGCATCCGTGCTGAGCACGGAACCTGCCACGGACCCCGTCACGTAGCGGCGGCGCGACCCGGCCGGGAAGATAGAGCGCATGCCGACGCGAACGGTGACACCCGACATCTCAGCCAGGGAGGCCGAGATCCTGACCCTGGTCGGGGAGCGCCGGACGAACGCCGAGATCGGGTCGCGGCTGGTCATCTCGGTGCGCACCGTCGAGACGCACGTGTCCTCGTTGCTTCGCAAACTCGCGGTCCCGGATCGTCGCGCGCTCGCGGACCTCGCCATCGAACTGGCCAGGGCCGAGCGGACCAGCCACGCGCTGGCGGGTCTCCCGTCGCCGCTGAACCCGTTCATCGGCCGCGCCCAGGAACTTGGCGACCTGCGCGAAGCCGTCAGCGCGCACCGGCAGGTCACTGCCGTCGGGCCCGGCGGGGTGGGCAAGACCCGGCTCGCCCTCGAAGTCGCCGCAGACCTGGCCAGCGCCTACGAGGACGGCGTGTGGTTCGTCGACCTCGTGCCGGTCACGGATCCGGCGATGGCCGGATCGGCAGTAGCGGCCGCGCTCGGCGTGGGTGAGCAGCAAGGCCGCAGCATCGACGACTCGGTCCTCACCGCCCTGGCCGATCGCCGCGCTCTGGTGGTGCTGGACAACTGTGAGCACCTCGCGGACGGGGTGGCGCCATTCGTCGAGCGACTGCTCGCGCGCTGCCCGAACGTGAGCGTGCTGGCCACCAGCCGGGCTCGCCTGCTGGTGCCCTTCGAGTGGGTTTACTCGGTTCCGCCCCTGTCACTCGGAGGGCATGGCCCCGGCGGGGAAATCGCCTCATCGGATGCGGTGTTGCTGTTTCTCGACCGGGCCGGCGCGGTCGGCTGGACGGTCAAGCCCGAGCACCTGGATCAGGTTGCTGAGGCCTGTCGGAGGCTCGACGGCGTGGCGCTGGCGATCGAAATCGCCGCGGCCCGCCTGCCTGCGCTCGGTCTTGACGAGCTCGTCTCTGGCCTGTCCGACCACCTGCGGCTCCTGGTCGGCGGTCATCGTGCCGACGAGCGGCACAGCTCGGTGCGGGCCATGCTCGACTGGAGCCAGGCGCTGCTCAGCGCTCCCGACCAGACCTTGCTTCAGCGGGTCTCGGTATTCGTATCTCCGTTCCCGGCCTCGGCCGCCGCGCAGGTAGCCGGGTTCCCGCCCCTGCAACAAGGCGAGGTCGCCGATGGGCTGGCCCGGCTCGCGGATCAGAGCCTGCTGATCGTCACGCCGACGGCGGGGGGCACCCGGTACCAGGCACTCGAGACCATCCGCCAGTACGGGATCGAGCAGCTCGCCGAGACCAGTGAGCTCCCCGCCACCCGGGCTCACCATTTGCGCTGGTGCCTGGCCGCAGCTACCGGGCTCGCGCGGGATCCGTCGCCCGGCACCGGTAGCTGGCGGTCGTCATTCGACGCGGTAGCCGATGATTTCCGGGCTGCGCTCGGGTGGGCAGCCGAGCAACCCGAACACCATGCGGAGGCGCACGACCTGGCCCTGTCCCTAGCCGGACTTGCCTTCTCGCGGAACCTGGCCGGTGAGGCAGAGCGGCGCTACGAGCAGGCCGCCGCCCTCGCCGAGGACCCGGCCGCCGAGGCCACGGCTCTGCGGTGCGCCGCGAGCGTCGCGGCGTGCCGGATGCGCGGCGACGACACCTACCAGCTCTGGCAGTCTGCCGCCGACGCCGCCCTGCGCGCTGGAGACCCTGGCGGCGCCGCCCGCGACCTGGCCACCGCGACTACGACCTATTTCCGGATGTCTGGCGTCTTCGCTCAGCTGCCCCCGCTGGCAGACGCGGCGGCGCTGCTTGGCCGGGCGCGGGAGCTGGCCGGCAGCGACCCGGCAGGGCAGGCCGCCGTGGCCCTCGCCGAATGCGGCGCCGAGGGTGATGCGTTCTTCGCCGACGAGTCCGAGCCCAAGACGGCTGCGGCACAGACAACCGCCCTCGCCGAGCGAGCTGTGGAGCTGGCCCGCAGACTGAGCGATCCGCTGGCGGAGTGTGCTGCCCTTGACGCGCTGACCGGGGCCCAGCACCGGTCGGGTGATCCCTTTGCTGCTGCTGCCACCGCAGAGCGCCGCGTGGGCCTGCTCCGCACCGTACCCGTCACCCCAGTTACCGCGTTCGAGCACATCGACGCTCTGCTCATGGCCACCGAAACCAGCATCGGCGTCGGCGACCTGGCGGCTGCACGGCAGTGGGGCCGGCAGATGCGCGACCTGCCGCTGCTGGCAGAGGTCGGGCACTTCGCCACGTCACGGCTCCTGGTAGCCGACGCACTCGCCGGGCACGCCACCGACGTGATCCCTGACGGCCGGCGATTCCTCGACACATGGACTCAGGCGGGCCGCCCCCGAGCTCCCAGCCTGGGCCCAGCAGCCGCCGCCGTCGCAATGATTCACGGGCTACGCGGCGATAACGCCGCCCGGGACGACTGGCTCGCCGTCATCGGCCAGCTGGGCGTCGCCCCCGAGCGCCGATCTGGCTACAGCCCCACCTTCGACGCCGTTTACCTCCTGCACCATGGCCAGGCCTCGCTCGCCCTGGAACGGCTCGGCACCCAGGCCAGCCAGCCGAACAAGTGGCTCACCTGGATATGGCTCCACTGGCACACCGCCCTGCGCGCCGAAGCGGCCGTGCTAGCCGGTCACCCAGACGCCAGACACCATGTCACTGCCGCACGGCCGATCGTCGCCGGGAATGCCATCGCCACCGCCGTCGTCGACCGGGCAGCTGCGCTGCTCGATGGCGACCACGAGCGCCTGCTCGCAACCGCACCGGCGTTCGAGACTGCGGGCTGTCCCTACCAGAGGGCCAGGACGCTCATTCTGGCCGCCGGCGACGCCGCAACGACAGGTAATGCCGCACTCGTCGACCTGGGTATCAGCCCGCGGCTGCCGGCCGGCTAGGCCAGTTGGTCGGCGAAATGCCGCGCTTTATCCAGGCGCGGACACCGGTACCTGCTCCGATTCTGTCGACGCCTCGTCGGTGAGTTCGCGCAGTGTTCGGACGCGGCTGGTCCACAGCGCGATCGCGGGCAGCGCAGCTACGGCGCAGGTGGCCCACAGAGCGGCGCGCGGCCCGAACGTCGTGGCGACGGCGCCGGCAGCAAGCGCGCCCAGTGGGACGACACCCCAGGAGATGAACCTCACCGTCGCCATGACCCGCGGCAATAGCTCGGTCGGGACGACGCGGTGCCGGTGGGTCCGGGTCAGGATGCTGAGAACGACCACGGTGGCGGCGAAACCGGCGTCGCCGAACGCGAACAGAAGAAGGCCAGGACCGTGGAAGGACACCGGCAGCAGGCAGAGCGCGAGCGGCATCGCCACCGAGGCGAACAATACGGCGCGAGCCGAGCCGGTTCGGGCGCTGATCCGCGGAGTCAGTGCAGCACCCGCCAGACTGCCCGCGCCTTCTGTCGCGATCAGCAGGCCAACAAGACTGGCGGGCGTGTGCAATGTGCGCACGAGGAAGACCGGCGTCAGTGCCAGGAGCGCGCCGCACACGAAATTGGTGGCGGTCGCGTCCGCCACGCAGGGCCGGATAACCGGGTGGCGGATGACGTAGTGCCAGCCCTCCCGGATCTGCGCGCCGACTGAACTCGTTGCGGCGGCCGGGAGCCGGGTCGGCCGGGGCAGGCTGCGCAGCACGAGTGCAGAGGCGAGGTAGCTTGCGACATCGAACAGGACCGTGGTGGCCGCGCCGAACGCCTGGACCAGCACTCCGGCCAGCGAGGGTCCCACCATGCTGGTGGCCGAAAACGACGCCGAGGTCACGCTGTTCCGCTTAGTCAGCTCTTCCTGTGCCACGACCTGCGGCATGAACGTCGAGTTGCCGACGTCGAAGACGACGTTAGCAACGCTGACGGTAAAGGCGACGGCCACCAGCTGCGCGATGCTCAGCACGCCCGCCCAGGCGCTGAGCGGGATAGAGGCGAGCGTCGCCGCGCGGATCAGGTCCATCGCGATCTGGGTACCGCGCAGCGGCAGCCGCCCGACCAGCACGCCCGCGGGCAGGCCAAAAAGGGTCCACGCCGCATAGCTCGCCGCGGCGACGAGCCCGACCTGGAGCGCCGAGGCGTGCAGCACCAGCACCGCGGTCAGCGGCAACGCGACCGCGGAGATCGCATCTCCGAGTCCGCTGACGGTCGTGCCCGTCCAGTACCGCCAGAACACCCGCGACTGCGCGCTCGTCATCCGATGACTCCACGATGGTAAGTTCCTATTAGGAACTTATAGCTTCCGTATGGGAACTTAGCAGACGGGAGGAGGTGAGCGCCATGGCCCGCACGGTTCCCGGCCGGGACGCGGAGTGCGCGATCGCCCAAACCGCCGCGGTGATCGGCGACTGGTGGAACATCCTGATCGTGCGCGAGATCGGCCGCGGCCGGGTGCGCTTCGATGAGCTGCAGGCCGAGCTGAGGATCTCACGCAAGGTGCTCGCCGAGCGCCTCGGCCACCTCGTCGATTCGGCTGTGCTCCAGCGGGTTCCTTACCAGCACGGCCCAACCCGGTATGAGTACCAGCTGACTGACTCAGGCCGCGCGCTGCTGACCATCCTGGTCATGATGCAGGACTGGGGCGACCGCTGGCTGCTCGGTGATGGTGTGCTGACCGGCTCCGCCGCGCCCGAATCCGCCGAAACCGCACGCATCGCAGCCCTGCACGGCACCCCGATCCCTGCACTGACACTGCCGGCGCACAGCGGCGGCGACCTCGACGTCATCGACCAGACGGCTGGCGCGACCGTGCTGTTCTGCTACCACGCCACCGGAACCCCCGTGCCGCTGCCGGAGAACTGGAACACGATCCCCGGCGCGGTCGGCTGCACCCTGGAAAACCGGCTCTTCCGCGACTCGTTTCCGCAGTTCCAGGCGGCTGATATCGCCGTGCGCGGGATCAGCACCCAACGGCCCGGCGAGCAAGCGGCCTTCGCGAAAGCCGAGGACATCCCCTTCCCGCTTCTGTCCGACATGGACCTGCAACTCGCCGCAGCCCTTCGACTGCCTACGTTCCACGCCGGACAAGGACTACGACTCAAACGCGCGATCCTTGTAGCCGACCGGAACCGCATCATCCGCCGGGCCATCTTTCCCGTCATCGACATACCCGCCGCCGTCAGCGCAGCATTCGACGAGGGTCGCACCCTCACAGACTCCGCGGGCGCTGCTCGATGAGGTGCCGCGAAGATCTCCCGGTTCGGTGGGCTTGGCGCGGCTGAGGGACCGGACGCTCAGCACAGCGACCACGCCTGTCTGGGAAGCCAGTGGGGCAGGTCGTCCATCGCTTCGCGGGGGACGAATACCGGCTTCGTGAGCAGGTGATCGCCTGCTCGCTGCACGTCGATCACGACACCCAGTGATTCCGACCCGGGCACGCCTGCAGCCATGTAGAACAGCTCCGTATAAGGCTCGCGAGCCTCGGAGCGCTCCATCATCCACTGCTCGAGAACCGAGGGAACCCGGCCAACCAGCGCCACGTCTTCCGCGAGGACCTGCGGGCCGCGCAGCGCGTCGACGATTATCGCGGCAAGCCGTTCCTCCTTGTAGTAGAGCTTCAGGCCGAACTTCCGGTACTCCCCCTCGGTGACAGTGGTGGTCAGACGCGTGGAAAGCCGGTGCCGCTGGGATTCCGCAGTGATGCCGTTCAGCGCCTCCGATACCTCGCCGGGGCTCATGCCGAAGCCCAGCGGCCCGACAGTCACAAATGGATTCAGCGCCCATTGCTGCCGCTCGTCGTCTGGCAGCACATCCCACCACTTGAACATGACTCCGGAGCCTACGGCTGCGCCGCGATCGGAGACAGTCGCCGAGGTCGG
>Ga0126371_10001807_pt1 | contig 18198 bp, 19 predicted proteins | sample PanSoiMetaPlot_4_FD_110145 | JGI IMG/M metagenome (GOLD analysis project Ga0126371, IMG submission 110145) | Tropical forest soil microbial communities from Panama - MetaG Plot_4 | ecosystem: Environmental > Terrestrial > Soil > Tropical forest > Bulk soil | place: Panama | collected 2016-02-17 | reverse complement strand
CGTGAAAAAACATCGGCGGGTCCGCCGGGTCCATAGGGTGCGATGATGTGGACGACCCGCGTCGGATATTCCTGCGCCGGCGCTTGCGCCGAAAGCGCAACAAGCGAAGCCGTGAGCCAGGCCAATATTGCCAAACGTATAGTGACGATCATAGGCCTCTCGTTCCTCAAACCTGTCGCAGGCGCTGCGGCGCGTCGATCCGGCCGGCGTGGCAGCCCGCGGACTGCAAAGCTTACTTTAGCACGTGTCGAGAGGAAAATCAGGCGCCCCAAGAGACTGCTGAAAATCGGCGGCTGTTGATTCGCCAAATGAATGACGGATAAACGGTGCCGTCAGCGGGCGTTGGGATGGGGCTGACTAGAATCATTCCTGTTGCGGACTCAACCTCCGCGTCCATTCCCAAATATCCCCCTCCTTCAGAGAGAGATCATCATGAAAAATTGCTCGCGTCATTTTATGCGAACGGCCGGCGCCATCGCGCTGGTGTTAGGCTTCGGGATCGGCACCGCGGCGGCACAGGCCGTCATAGTCGAGCGCGGCGTCATGCCGCCACCGCGGGTCGAAGTCGTTCCGGTGGCCCCCGGTCCTGGGTACAACTGGGTTCCGGGACATTGGGCGTGGCGCGGCGGCGGCTGGGTCTGGATCACTGGCCATCACGTTCGTGGCGTTGTTGCGCCCATGCCTGCGGAGGTCGTCGAAGTAGTGCCGACGCGACCGGCACCGGGCTACGTTTGGGTCAAGGGCCATCACGTGTACGAAGGCAGCCGCTGGGTCTGGCACCCGGGCGTCTGGGTGCGCTGATCCGGCGCGGAAACTGTAAGGTGGGCGCGTTTCGCTTTGCCCACCCTAATACGGAGACACGATGAAATCGGCAGCGAGGCGACCGCTCGGCCGCCTCGTTTCCCACCTCGATCAGGAGAAGCCGTAAAGCCTGGCCGGATTGTCGACGAGGATGCGGTTGCGCACTGCTTCGTCAGGCGCCCACTGCGCCAGGAGATCGAACAGCACCGCGTCGTCGGGTAAAGCCGGCTTTCTCTGCTCACTGGGATGCGGCCAGTCGCTACCCCAGACGCACCGCTCGGGCGCCGCTTTCACATAGGCCTGCGCCACCGGGATCGTGTCCGCATAGGTTGGCGGCCCCACCTTGGTCTCTTGATAGGCGCCCGAAAGTTTTACCCAGGCCTTCCCCTTCTGCAGGAGGTCGGCCACCACGGCGAACGCCGGATCACCGGCGCCAACGGGCTGCGGCAAGTGGGCCAGATGATCGAACACGATCTGGCACGGCAGCCGGTTCAGAACGTCCTTGGCGGCAAGCGTCATGTCAGCCGACATGTTGAACTGCACATGCCACCCCATCGGGGCAATGCGCTTCGCTATCGGCTCAAGCATCTCCATCGTGGTGGCGCCGCCCGGGGTTGCCAGGTTGAAGCGGACGCCGCGAACACGCGCCGCGTCAAGCCGCTTCAATTCGTCATCCGTAACGCTCGTGTTAACGACGGCAACGCCGCGCGCCGTGGGGCCGCATTCGCCCAGCGCTTCGATCAGTCCGTCGTTGTAGACGCCATAGGTCGAAGGCTGCACGATGACGTTGCGCGACGTGCCGATCCGCTTCTGCAGCAGCCGATAGTCGGCAACCGAGGCATCGCCTGGACGCAGCGTCGAGTTGGGATCGACCTTGAAGCGCGAGCTGTAGATATGGTGATGGCAGTCCGTCGCGTTCTGCGGTGCTTTGACCTTTGCGGCTTCCGTTCCGGTCGACCACGGCACTTGCTGCGCCCGCGCGCTGGAAATCGCAGCACCAGCTGCCGATGCAGCTATCATCGCCAAAATGGTTCTTCGGTTCCAATCCTGTCCCGCCATTGTTGCCTCCCTCGTGGGTTCGGTCCTGTGTACGGACAACTGCTGCAATGCTGCGCGCACCGGCCCGAATACGCAAGATACGGTCAGGCTCCGGGTCAATTCGGCTCGCTGCTTTCCCCAAGCACCCTGAACGATTCCTCAAGTTGAGGGCTCATCGGAATGTTGAATCGTTCGCCGTTCGGCAACCGGGATTCAAACCATTTTGCGTAGATCGGACCGATGTCGCGTTCGACGACGAGATTGCGGATCGCGCGTTCGACGCTCGCATGCAGATCGGGCTCGTTGCGGCGAAATGCAATTCCGTACGGATCGTACGAGAGGAATTCTCCTACCACCTTGAATTGGCGCTGAGCGCGATGCTGCGCGATCAGGCCATACAGTAGAACATCGTCGGTGGCGAAGGCGTCGGCCTGGCGGTTCACGAGTATTCGGTAGGACTCCTCATGATCGGGGCTATCGAGGAACGTGATGCCGATCTTGAACTTCTGGTCGAGCGCCTTGAGCGCCTGCTCGTTGGTGGTGCCTCGCGTCACCACCACTGTGCGGCCCTTGAGATCGCGAAAGCCGCGCCAGACGGTCGCAACCGGAACCATTAACTTGGTGCCGCTGACGAAGATCATGGGCGAGAAATCGACAACCTTGCGGCGCTCCAGATTGTTGGTGGTGGAGCCACATTCCAGGTCGATCGTGCCATCAACGACCACCTGCAGCCGGCTTTCCGATGTCACCTTGACGAAGTCAACCTTAAGGTCTGCGCGGTCAAGCGTGCGCCCGATCTCCTCCACGATGGCGTTGCAGATGTCGATCGAGTAGCCGATTGGCAGCCCGGATCGGTCGAGGTACGAGAACGGAATCGAAGCTTCGCGGTAGCCGAGCAGGACCATGCCGGTTGTCTTGATCCGGGCGAGCGTGCCGGACACGATGCCCGGATCGCTCGTCTCGACCTGGGCATGACCGGCCGGAGAGCCGACGAATGCCATGGCGATAACGAGCCCGATGCGCAATGCTTTTCTTGTGACTGCTGCGCTCGCCGGGAAAGGCGGGAAGGAGGCGCTCGGCGCGAATCCGAGCCAAGAAGACCCCGCCCGGCGCTCCGTGCCGATCATGGCCGCCTCCCTATTCTGCCGGTGCCGGCACCACGGCTGGGATCGGATGCTCAAGCGTCGCGCCCTCATCGATGCCTGGCTGCTCGGGACGCAGGTTGCGCTCCCATTTGGAGACCACCGCGGCCGCGACCGAGTTGCCCACCACATTGGTGGCGCTTCGCCCCATATCGAGGAACTGGTCGATACCCATGATGAGCAACAGTCCAGCCTCCGGAATGTTGAAGGTCGAGAGCGTTGCCGCGATCACCACCAGTGAAGCGCGTGGGACGCCGGCCATGCCTTTGGAGGTCAACATGAGCAGCAGCAGCATAGTGATCTGCTCGCCGGCGCTCAAAGTAATGCCATAGGCCTGAGCGATGAACAGCGTCGCAAAGGTACAATACATCATCGAACCGTCGAGATTGAAAGAATATCCCAGCGGCAGCACAAAACTTGCGACGCGATTGGGTACGCCGAATTGCTCCAGGCGCTCCAGTGTCTTTGGATAGGCGGCCTCGGAACTCGCGGTCGAGAAGGCCAGCAGGATCGGCTCGCGCACCAGTTGGGCGAGGCGAAGCGCGCGTGGGCCGATGACAAGAAAACCGGCGCCGAAAATAACGAGCCAAAGGATGACGAGCGACAGGTAGAAGCCGCCCATGAACTTGCCGAAGGTCATGAGAATGCCGAGGCCGTTGGTAGTCACGGTCGCCGCGATGGCGGCGCACACGGCGAGTGGCGCACCCTTCATGACATAGCCCGTAATCTCAAGCATCATGTGGGACACCTGCTCGATCAATTTCTCGAGCGATTTTGCCCGTTCGCCAAGCGATGCGATCGCAACGCCGGAAAAGACGGCAAATACCACGATCTGCAGAATCTCGTTGTTGGCCATCGCCTCGACGATCGACTTCGGTACCAGATGGATGACAAATTCCTTCAGTGTCAGGCCAGAGGTCTTGAGGTTGGGTGAGGAGCTTGCATCGGGAATCGGGAGGCCGAGGTCTACACCGGGCTGAAGAAGGTTGACCATCATGAGGCCGAGCAGGAGCGAGACCAAGGAGGCAGAGAGGAACCATCCCATGGTCTTGAGCCCGATGCGACCAAGCGAGGAGCCCGAGCCCATATGGGCGATGCCGACAATCAGTGTCGAAAGAACCAGCGGCGCGATGATCATCTTGATCAGGCGTAGGAACAGGTCGGTGACGAGCGAGATGTAGCCCGCGATGGCGGCCGCCGTCTTGGCGTCGGGGAACGCCTCGTGACACGCATAGCCAACTGCGATCCCCAACACCATCCCGACAAGAATCAAGGTTGTGAAATGCCGCGGCATTGCTCCCTCCCGACGACTGGTCCAAACTCATGGACGGCAGGTTAGAATAACGTTTCCTGCTAATTCCTAATTGAGCGGGTCAGCAGATTTATCATGCCGGGACAAGGCCTCTTGCTTGGACTGGCTGGAACTGTTCCCACCGGTGGGGAGCCTCGCCGTTCATCCTCACACCGCCTCCTCTGTCTCAGCGGCCCGCGCGATCACCTTCGGCATTGGCAGGATCGCCGGCAGCGCAAGGTTGCGCCCTGCCGCCTGCAATGCTTCGACCACGTCTTTGTATGGTGCGAGCCGCAGATACTGATCGGCGATGATCGCCACCGTGCGGCGATTGCCGTGATCCGTCGCATAAAGCTCGATGCCGTCGAGCGTGCCCGCCACCTGTAGCGCCGTCAGGGCCGGGACAAGGCACACGCCGAAGCCGGCGCGGACCAGCTCGAGCGCCACGTCATAGGTGCGGCAGTGGGCGACGATGCGGTGCGACGGCAGCACGCGCTGATACCATTGTTGGACGCGGAGCGTGTGCTGAGTGCCGAAATTGAACTCGATGGCGCTGTTGAGCACCTGCGCGGCGCTTTCCGGCGCCACATTGATGTCCTTTATGGAGGCGAGCCGCGCCGCTCTTGGGACCGCGAACACATACGGGTCCTCGACGATCGGCACTTGGCGAAAGCCGATGCTCGACTGCGCTACTGAGTCCGCCGCGATCAGGCCGATGTCGGCCTGCCGCGAGTACAGCATTTCCAGTATCTCGGCGGGCGACGCCTCGTGGATGTCGACCTCCAACGCGGCGCGTATGCCGCCGCAGCGCTTGAGTGCGTCCGGCAACAGCGCCTTGACCACCGAGTTGAGACCCGCGATGCGGATGATGGAACGCTTGCCGGCGGCGAATTCGCGCAAGCCAGCTTCCGCCTCGTTGATCTCCTTGAGAATGCTTTGTGCATGACGCAGCAGCACGCGCCCGGCGTCAGTCAGCTCCATGCGGTTGCGCGCGCGATCGAAAAGCCGCGTGCCGACACTCTCCTCCAGCCGCGCCAATTGTTGGGACAGCGAGGGTTGTGCGAGACCGAGTTGCTTGCTAGCGCGCGTGAGGGTCGCGGTCTGCGCGACGGCAAGGAAGATGCGAATCTGATGTAGCGTCATTGCGTAACCGACTTTCGCGGTGCACCTGTTCGGAGTGGCTGCACAGGAGCAGGATTGTCGCAGTTCAGCGGGGCTAGAGCAATTACGGTCGTCCTGGCGCTATCAATTATTACAATGGGCGGTATAGGGCTTTGCCACGCCGAGCCAGATCGCAATTACATCCCTATCGGTTATTGCAATGATACGTATAGGGCCGCGTCTTATTTACAAATATTCTTGGATCGGGCTAGATCATCAGGTTTTAAACTGTCGTCCGTAGTGGATGCGCAAGGAGGAAAACATGGCTTGGACCACACCGATTCTCGTCGAAATCTGCATCGGCCTCGAGATCAACGGCTATCTGCCGGCCGAGTTCTGATCATTTTGACTTTCGGACCGTTTCGGTCCGAAGAAGGAATCTTGGGATTCCGGAAAGGATAGACGCCTCATGGGGCGTCTTTCCGCTTTTATCCTTGGCTCGGCGGCCGGCGGCGGCTTTCCTCAATGGAATTGCGGCTGCGAGGTGTGTCGGCTGGCGTGGGCCGGTGATCCGCGCGTAAAGTCGCGCACCCAGGCGGGCATCGCAGTGACAGCGGGGATCGCCCGCGCGTGGCCGGCGGCCTCGAGCGCTCCGTTCGTCCTCATCAACGCGTCTCCCGACCTGCGCCAGCAAATCATGGCGACTCCGGCGTTGCGGCCACGCGGCTTGCGCACGAGCCCGATCGCGGCAGTCGTGCTTACCGGCGGTGAGATCGATCAGACAGCCGGTCTGTTGACGTTACGCGAGCGCGGATCATTCGGCCTTTACGGCACCCCAGGTACACTGTCGACGCTTGCCGCCAATTCGATCTTCAGCGTGCTCGCCGCCGACGTGGTACCGCGCCACGCCATCAAACCCGGTGTTCCCTTCGGGTTGCCTGGCGGAATCGAGGCCGAGCTGTTTATGGTTCCTGGCAAGGCGCCGCTTTATCTCGAAGGCGACGATCCGGAGCTTGAAGCCGAGACCGACGCCAATGTGGGGATTGAGGTGCGCGTCAAACACGCCAGACTGGTTTTCATTCCGGGCGCCGCCAAACTCACGCCGGCGATTGCGGCACGCATAGCTGAGGCCGATGCGGTGCTGTTTGACGGCACGTTGTTCTCGGACGACGAGATGATCGCGGCCGGGGCCGGAGTGAAAACAGGTCGTCGCATGGGGCATATGCCGATCGACGGGCCCGGCGGCACGTTGACGGCGCTTGCGGGCCTCGCACGGCGTCGTATCCTGATCCACATCAACAACACCAACCCGATCCTGATAGAGGGTTCGCCGCAGCGCCGCGCTGTCGAAGTGGCGGGGTTCGAGGTCGCCGAGGACGGGATGAGGATCGAGCTGTGACGACATTGTTGATGCCGGAGGAGTTGGAGGCCAAGCTGCGCGACATCGGGGGGCGGCGCTATCACCGCCTGCATCCGTTCCATCACCTGCTCCATGGCGGAAAGTGCACCAAGGGCCAAGTCCAGGCATGGGCACTTAACCGCTACTACTATCAGGTCATGATCCCGGTGAAGGACGCGAGCCTGATCGCACGCTGCCACGACACGGACATCAGGCGAGAGTGGCGCAGCCGCCTCGTCGATCACGATGGGACCGCGGCCGGCGCAGGTGGTATCGCGCGGTGGCTTAAGCTTACCGATGGCCTGGGGCTCGACCGCGATTATGTCACCTCGCTCCAGGGATTGCTGCCGGCAACGCGCTTTGCGGTCGAAGCCTATGTGCATTTTGTCGCCGAAAAGACGCTGCTTGAGGCCATCGCCTCTTCGCTCACCGAGCTGTTTTCACCCACCATCATCGGCGAGCGCATCGAGGGTATGCTCAAGCACTATGACTTCGTCACCGCCGAAACGCTTGCTTACTTCTCCGCCCGGCCACCTCAGGCGCGGCGCGATGCCGATTTCGCGCTTGCCTATGTCAAGCGGAATGCCAAAACGCCTGAGCAGCAGGCGCTCGTCCTCAAGGCGCTTGAATTCAAATGCGACGTGCTGTGGGTGATGCTTGATGCACTCTATTACGCCTATGTTTCACCCATGCAGATATCTCCCGGCGCCTTTGTGCCGGCGGAGTGAGTTTTCCAGGGCTGCGCTTGCCTTGATCCATGAAACTCACGTTTCAAGAGAGGTTTTTCGTCTCCCCGTCTTCGGGAAGGGGCCTAGTCTAACGAAGCGAGGTCGGGTGGGACGCCTTCTACGGTTAGGTGCCGTGGGAAAAGCCCCACGCCGGTCCTCCCCGAAGACGCGGAGGGAAAAGAAAAAGGGAGACACCACGTGAATACCCCCGCTGCGGCGCCGTCGATCCCGCCGGAGGCCCACCCGCGCCTGCCGCGTGGTGTGCGGCTCGTCCATAACGAGGCCCAGGGCGGTTGGGTGTTGCTCGCGCCCGAGCGCGTGTTCAAGGCGGATCCGATCGCCGCCGAGATAGTCAAACGTTGCACCGGAGAGGCAAGTTTCGAAGCTATTGTGGACGATCTTGCCAAGACTTTCGGAGCACCGCGCGAGCGCGTATTGACCGATGTCACGGCGCTGCTTCAGGGGCTCGCCGATAAGAAGCTGCTGGAATTGTGATGCCATGACCACCGATGGTCGCTCCAATGGCAATGCCGGCGCCGCTGGTCGGAAGCCGCTCCACAATCCACTTGGCCTGCTCGCCGAACTCACCCATCGCTGCCCGCTCGGCTGTCCCTATTGCTCGAATCCACTTGAAATGGACAAGCGGGAGAACGAACTCGACGCCGCCACCTGGGCGCGGGTGTTCCGTGAGGCCGCGGGCCTCGGCGTGTTGCAGGTGCATCTCTCCGGCGGTGAGCCGGCGTCGCGGCGCGACCTCGCCGACATCATTGCGGCAGCGTGCAGTGCTGGCCTTTACACCAATCTCATCACCTCCGGCGTGGGCATCACCGACCAGCGGCTCAACGAGCTTGCCGATACCGGCCTCGACCACGTGCAGATCTCAATCCAGGATAGCGAGCCGAATTCCGCCGACCGCATCGCCGGCTACGAGGGCGCTTATGCCCGCAAGCGCGCGCTTGCGAGCGCCGTCGTTGCCCTCAAGCTGCCGCTCACTGTCAACATCGTGATCCACCGCGCCAACATCGCGCGCATCGATGAACTCGTCGCCATGGCGCTCGACATGGGCGCGTCGCGCGTCGAGATCGCCCACGTGCAGTATTATGGCTGGGCGCTGAAAAACCGCGCCTCACTGATGCCGACGCGTGAACAGGTCGTGCAGGCCATCGGCCGCATCGAGCCGCTACGCAAACAGCATCACGGCCGCATCGTCATCGACGCCGTGGTGCCTGACTATTACGCCCGCTTCCCCAAGCCCTGCGTCGGCGGCTGGGGACGCCGGTCGCTCAACGTGACGCCGGCTGGCCGCGTGCTGCCGTGCCATGCGGCCGAGTCGATTCCAGGGCTTGAATTCTGGTCGGTCAAAGACCATTCGCTGCGCGAGATCTGGGAGCAGAACCCCGCCTTCAATGCCTTCCGCGGCACCGATTTCCTGCCCGAGCCGTGCCAGAGCTGCGAGCGCCGTGAGGTCGATTTTGGTGGCTGCCGCTGCCAGGCCTTCGCCCTCACCGGCGACGCCCGCGCTACCGATCCGGTCTGTAATCTCTCACCGCACCACCATGTGGTCGAGGAGCAGACGGCGATCCGGGGGGATACCGGGTATGTTTACCGGCGGCTGTAACAGCGGTGTTTCAAAGGATGGGTTTTCCTTTACGTGTCCGCAGGCTCACCAGACAAGACTCCGCTCCGCGGCCTTCACTGGCGGGTGCCGGTCACACCATCCCGCCGCCTCGCAATAGGCCTGTGCGACCCGATAGACCATTGGCTCCGCGAAGGCGCGACCTGCGATCTGCATCGCGGTCGGCAGACCCGCTGCCGTGAATCCGGTCGGCACCGCGATGGCAGGCGTGCCGGTGACGTTGAACGGCATACGGCACTGGCGCTCATACGTCCTGGCTATCGCCTCGGCATCGTCGATGCGGCAGGGCATGTCGAGGCTCGACAGCGTGATCACGGCGTCGAGGTCGCGCATTGCGGTAGCGAATTCGCTGCACAGCGCGGTGCGCAATTGCTGCGCTTTGATATAGTCGATCGCCGGAATGAAGGCGCCGGGCAGTAGCTTCCTGCGGGTGATCCCGGCATAGTCCTGCGGACGCTCCTGCAGGTCGCGCTCATGCACCGCAAAGGCTTCGGCCAGATGGATGGTACGGCCGCATTCCGTGTAGCGCTGCAACGACGACAGGCGGATCGGTTTCACCTCTGCGCCGAGCTGGCGCAGCACCTCGGCCGCAGCGGCGATCGCCGCGCCCTGCTCCCATACGGCGATCATGTCCTCGGAATAGAAATGCGCGATGACGCCAATCCGCAAGCCTTTCACGCCGGCGTTGATCTCGCCGGTGAAATCGGCCGGCGGACGTTGTGCACTCGCCGGATCGGTCGGGTCATGACCGGCGAGTGCCTGCAGCATGAGGGCGTTGTCCTCGACCGTGCGCGTGAGGGGCCCCACATGGTCAAGCGAAAAGGCAAGCGGGAATACGCCGGCGCGGCTCACGGTGCCATAGGTCGGCTTCATGCCGATGACGCCACAACAGGTGGCGGGGTTGCGCACCGAGCCGCCGGTGTCAGTGCCAAGCGCACCGGGCGCGGTACCGATCGCGACTGCGACGGCGGAGCCGCTCGACGAGCCGCCGGGGTGAAGTTCGAGATTCCAGGGGTTACGGGCCGCCGGCCACGGCAATTCGAGCGTCGGCCCGCCGGTCGCGAATTCGTGCAGCGCCAATTTGCCGAGCAGCACGGCGCCTGCTTCGCGCAGCTTGACGATGGCGCTCGCGTCGGCGGTGGCACGATGGTCAATGCGCAGCTTGGAATGACAGGTGGTGGCCATGCCGGCAATGTCGAAAATGTCCTTGGCGGCATAGGGTATGCCATGCATCGGCCCGCGCCACTGGCCGCGCATGATCTCAGCCTCGGCTGCCCGCGCTTGCGCGATTGCGAGGTCTTCGGTCACCGCGATATAGGCGTGGCAGGTTGGATTTGTTGCAGCGATGCGCGCGAGCAGCGCGTGCGTGAATTCGACCGGCGAAAGCCTGCGGACCCGGATCAGCCGCGCCGCCTCCGCAATGGTGAGATAGGCAAGATCGCTCATGTGCTGCCTTCGGACTTGGCCGGATCGAATGTAACGGCAGGCTCCGTCACCGCGGAAAATTCCACTGGCAGCGGACTGAGAGAGCGGGTGCCGCGCGCCACGGCCGCGGTGATCGTTTCGGGATACAGCGCATAAGCGAGCTCAAGGCCGCGCGCCTGAGCGAGGGCGCGGACCCATTGCGTGGTGAGGTAAGCATCAGGTTTTTCAGTCATCGTCATTTTTCTCGGCGACGGTACGCGGTCACCCGGTCAGCTTAGCAAGATAACCGGCAACCGCCAGCGCCTTTCGCCGCTTGATCCGACCGGCGCCCAGCTATACTTTTCCACCTGCAATCATTGGGGCCTTCATCCGATGATCTCCTTCAGCGTCAGACCGCTCACGGGTCACACTGGCTCCGAGGTTATCGGGCTCGACTTCTCACAGCCGATCGATGAAGAGACGCGCGCCGCTCTCAACCGCGCCTTTACCGAGCGTCACGTGCTGGTCATGCGCGACCAGCACTTTGCGCCCGAGCAGTTTAAGCATGCCGCACAGCTGTTCGGCGAACTTCAGCCGCACGACAAGAAGGAGCGACATGTCGCCGGCCACCCGGGCATGGACTACATTTCCAACGAAGAGTTTGCGGACGGCAAGCGCGTCATCCCGGGCGAGACCTTTCATACCGACCATTCCAACCACCCGCGCCCGCCCAAGGCCACGACGCTGTTCGCGGTGGAATTGCCTTCAAGCGGCGGCGACACCCAATACGTCAACATGCATGATGCTTATGATGACTTGCCTGAAGAGACCAAACAAAGAATCGAGGGTCTCAAGGCAGTCCACGTTTATCAGAGCAAATATAGTCCCCGTTCGCTACCCATCACCGAGGAAAGTCGTCGCAAGCTGCCACCGCCCGGCATTCATCCGCTGGTCCGTACGCATCCCGAAAATGGCCGAAGAGCGCTGTTCCTCAACCCGGTGCGCATGGAATCCATTATCGGGATGGAGGACGCCGAGGCGCTGAAGCTAATCGACGGCCTGATGCAACATGCCACGCAGCAAAAATACGAGTATCGTCATAAATGGCGCCCGGGCGACTGGGTGTTGTGGGACAATCGCAGCGTTATGCACCAAGCCAATCCCGACTACAACATGAAGGAGCGCCGGTGCCTCTACCGCCTCTTGCTAAGGGGCGATATTCCGGTCTAAGCGGCAATTTCGTCGATCAACATCGGATCGTCGTAGCCGTCCGGCTCGTTCACGCGCCTCGAAACCGGCCACATTCGAAGCCGATCTGCGTCGGCAGGCTTGAGCAACTCGGGGCCGGCCTCGCCAGTGAGCCACGGCGCGAAGTCGGGACGATCGAGTAACACGGGCATGCGGTGGTGAACGGCACCGGTGTTTGTGGTTGTGATGATCATGGTGCACGAAGGCAACGCACCGTCGGCATCGTTGCGTGCATCCCACATGCCGGCGATGCTCAATACCCCGCCATCGGCGGCGCCGATGAAATAGGGTTGCTTGCCATCCGGTGTCTCTTTCCATTTGAAGTAGCCGGACGTGGGGATGATGCACCGATTGCGCTTGAACTCCGATCGAAAAAGCGGGTTTTTAGCAACGTTTTCCGCAGATAAGTTGAAGAAATTCGTTGGGACTTGCTTCGCGCTGCTTTTCCACCACGATGGAATGAACCCCCACCGCATTGGGATGAGAGTATTGCCGGTCACCGATGTCGCCACCGCGTCAACCGTATGGGTCGGCGAAATATTGTATCGGGCTTCGATCTTGCGAGCAGCACGTCCAAGGTCGTACAGTTCGTCGATTTCACCCCACGTATAATGTTGGGATATGCGTCCGCACATGGAAGAAGCGGTACCATAGAAAAATGAAAGAGATAGCTCAGGTTCCCACCCTAGGGGTTTGCCCTGTGCGCCGACCTGCCGCAAATGCCAGGGCCAACTCAGGCGACACGGCCGTCCCCTGTTCGCCGAAAAGGCCGTTCCGCCAGGAATGGCGCCGGCACGACGGGCATGTCGCCGACGGCGCCACCCAGTGCAGGCAAAAAATCAGGCCTTCCGCGCCTCGGCGGTGTCGGCGACTTGCTCGACGAACTCAACGATGGATCTGCGAATAGCGCGATCCTCTATCCGCCGGAATGCTTGCACCAGTCGCAGCGCATATGCGGTATCGAGAAAATCCAGTACGTCGCTGCTGTCATCACGATCGCTGGTCGTACTGAGAGCGCCGCCAAAAAAGAACAGGATTGGCACCATCAGGATCTCGGCGATCTGTTGCAATCGGGAGGCTTCGATACGGTCGGTTCCCGATTCGTATTTTTGCACCTGCTCGAACGTTACGCCGAGTGCGCGACCCAACGACTCCTGTGACAGGCCGAGTTGGAGCCGCCGCAACTTAACGCGCCTGCCGATTTCGCCGTTCCGAAGAGAAGATTCATTGGTCGACATATGCGGAGCCATTCTCCGAGCCCGGAAATTCAGTGACCAACTACCCCAGCGATTCTTTTTATGGTCGACCGAAGGCGGCGTCAATCTCTCCCGGCAGACCCCCTCGCAAATGCTTGTCGAACGCGCTCGGGTGAACGAACTCGTCGCCGAACCAGGGGTATTTCTGCGGATCGAATTCCTCGACCACCCAGTCAATCATCCGCCGAACCCGCGGCACCTGGCCGAGATCGGGATGAAAGCTCAGCCAGATGTCGAAGGAATAAACCCAGTCGATGTCGAGCGGGATCACCGGCGTTCCGATCGCGAAATAGTATGTCGGCAGCCAGCCCACCGCCAACCCGTTGACGATCGCCGCATAGAGAGCAGTACTGACATTTGTGCGCATCGCGACAAAGCCTGTCTGCGGTCGGTCCGGAAACTGCTGATCGTAGTATTCACGCGCCTTTCCCTGATCCGCATACATCAAAACGATACGATGACGTTCGCCGATCTCTTGTTTGGCCTTCGGCAAGCCGTAGGTGGCGACGTAAGATTTCGACGCGCATGGTATGATGTGCATGCGGCCGATCTTGCGGATTATGAGGTCGCGCGGTGCGGGCTGCTCGATTTGGATGGCGAGGTCGGCCTGCGCCCGCGTCACCAAGTCATCGGGCCGCAGCATCGAACAGTGCAGATCGACCAGGATTTGAGGATGCGCGCGTGCGAATTCGAGTAGCCGGGGCGTGACCCAGAACGTCCCAAGTCCCTCCGTGCATGCAATTCTGATTTCGCCCCGCAGAGGCTGAGTCAGCATGCCGCGTCGGCGGACAAATCCCAGCGACGCCTCTTCCATTTGTTCGGCGCACGACAGGAGATGATGACCGGCGGCGGTCAAGCGGACGCCGTCACGGTGGCGCGTGAACAGCATCGCGCCGATCTGACGCTCCAGTTGTTCAATCCGCCGTGCAATGCCGTGGCCGGTCATGCGTAACCGGGCTGCCGCGGTTCGGAAACTACCCCCCCGCGCCACCTCAAGGAATATCCGGATGCTCTCCCAGTCGGGCGCCGCGCCGGGGCACGTCACGCGCTCATGCTCAAATTCGTGAGCACTGATAGTCGAATTCGATCGCACCGCTACACCCCAAGTCAGGCTACGTAGATATCAGATTAAATCGCAGGCGTAAAAGGAGATTTGCGATGACCGCCCATGACGTTCGGGTTTCCGGGAACGGCAAGCTTGCTTACGACGACGCGCAGCGATCACCCCGCAGGCTTGATGATCCTGCGATTCTTGCGCTTGCACGCCGCCTTGTGGTGTTCAACGCCGTGGGCGAGCAAATCGCAAGTCTTATGGAGCTGGCACGAAAGGCCATTCCGACACTGACAACAGCGGATGTTGTGCAACGTGTCGCGTCGTATAACCCGGATTGCTTCTGGGCTATTGCACATCGCGACAGGTTCAATATCAAGGCGCCCGTCGGCGAGGGATATGTTGCATTTCTGCCGCTGACCAAGCAAGGGCTAAGCCAGCTGCTCGATGGAACATTGGACCGTCGAAATCCCCCCCTGTCTGTTATCGCAGCCCAACACGAGAAGCCTGCGGGCATTTACGTTTGGCACGTCTACGCTCCCGGTAAGCTGGCAGCGGGTGCGCCGCTGGTCATGCAGAAGATGTGGGGCCCGCAATGCCATGATGTCGATGTCTATAGTTGGTCGATAAACAATGAGGCCGCTCGTTTCGTCGAGGGCATGGGCTTTCGGCTCGCCCCTAAGCTCGCCGGCAGCACGGCGCCTCAATTTCACCTTTTTCGCCGCTCCAGGCCGTACCATCAAGAAACCACCTTTTGCGCGATGCCGACCCGACTTTCACCCGAGCCGCACATCTCGGTCCGGGTCGCGCGGACAATCGACGATTTTATGCGCGCGGCAGTAATCCGAGGGGCCGTCTTCATCGGCGAGCAGAAATGTCCTTATGACGAGGAATTCGACGGGAATGATTTCAGCGCAACCCACCTGATCGGTTATGTGGGAAACGAACCTGCTGGTTGCCTGCGCATTCGTTATTTTTCCGATTTCACCAAATTGGAACGGCTGGTCGTCCGAAAGGAGTTCAGAAGCTCCGGTCTGGCGCGGCAGCTCGTCGACACCGGCGTCGAGTTTTGCCGGACGAAGGGTTACACCCGCATGACCACCTACGCGCAAAAACGGCTGATAAAATTCTGGAGCAAGTGCGGCTTTTCGATTTCCGGCATGCCCCGGGAGCTCGTCTTCTCGGATTTCGATTATGTCGAGATGGTGTGCGAAACGGAACGTGCCGACACGACGATATCGTTGGCATCCGATCCCTACGTGATCATTCGCCCCGAGGGTAGTTGGCAGGAAATCGGGATTCTGGAGCGCTCGAAAATACGCGGCGTCAGCCGGCCTTCCACAGAAGGAGCCGCCGCATGAACCAGGTCATTTATCTGCGCGCCTTGTCCGATTCCTCGGTTGCTCCGTGCCTCGTTCTGGTCGACATGCAGCAGGAATATGTCACCTGTTCCCGCCTCATGGCTTTACCTGACGCCGACGCGGCGCTCGCCAATTGCCGCGCCGCGCTCGATTACGCCAGATCGAAGGGCTTTCCGGTGGCATTTGTCCGCCAGTTCAGCCGATCGGCCTATTTCAATCGCGCCACGGCGTTCAGCGGATGGATAGAGGGATTTGAGCCAACCGGCGCAGACATGGTTTTCGAGCGCGAAAGTCCGTCTTGTTATTCCAGCAAGCTGTTTGCGCAATTCATGGATGGCTGCGGAGGTCATTTCGCTCTCGCCGGATTTGCAGGAGAAACGGCATGCCTCTCTACCGCAATTGACGCGTTCCACCGCAAACACCGTTTTTCGTATTTGGCGGATGCTTCTGCCAGCCACAGGCTCGGCGAGCTTTCAGCTGCAGAGGTGCAAAATGCAGTAACCGGCATTGTCAGCGTTTACGGTGAGATCGTCAGCACAAGTGCATGGATCAGCGAGAGCCCTGCCGGTGCCGAGTTGCTAAGGGGAAGACAATGACCATCGAGCGCAATCAGCAAATTCTTGCCCTGATCGAGAAACTCTCGAATAGCGCAAGGCTTGCGCAGGACCTTTCTCTCAGCGATACGGAGCAGCTACTTGCGATGGCTTTGCTTGATCTTCAGACGAAGTTGTATTCGATTTCGCCCGGTGAGCTTCGCAACTTTACCCGTACGGTCGCAAACGTGGCGGAATTCAAATTGCGGGCGCCGGCCAACGACACCGAGCGCGTACAGGCCGGCGAGAGCGGTCAGAACGGACAAGTGCCGATCGTCGGTTAGGGGTAATAAAATTGACCTGTGCGGTGTTCATTGCTGCCGTTGCAAGCGCCTTCCTGCATGCATGCTGGAACGTTCTGGCAAAGCTCCAATCGGCGCCGCGAGATTTACTCCGCGGCATCGTATTCGCGACTGCCAGTCTGTGCTGCGTCCTATTGCCCTTCGTGGGAGTGCCTCCTCCCAATGCCTGGCTTTGGGTTGCGGCTGCAAGCGCCTGCAACGTCGTTTTTACGCAAGCCATGCTGCGGGCCTATGAGCGTACTGATTTCGGAATTGCCTATGCGGTGGTAAGAGCGGTCATTCCGCCGATTCTATTTTTGATCGGTTGGATATTCATGAACGAGTCCGGCGGACTTTACGCAATTCAAGGTTTGGTGCTCGTGGTGCTGAGCTTGCTGCTATTTGCGTTTGCCGGGAACACGATTTGCCGTCGGGGGTCAGGCGGGATGCTGATGGCGATTTCGGCCGGTGGAGCGCTGGCGTTCGCGCTTCTGTTCGATGTGAACGGCATCCGCGCATGCGGCGGTGGTTTCAGATGCTTGATCCCTTACGCGGTGACGAGTTCACTAATCACCGCAGCTGGATTGGGATTGGTGTCCGGCGTCGAACGCGCCAATCCATTTACCGTCCTGAGAAGCAACGCCAAGCTCTGCTATGCGGGCGCAACCTTGCTGCTTTCGTCGTATTTGTGCGGCATGTGGGCTTATGTTCACGGGCCTATCGGCTTGGTAGCGCCGTTACGTGAGAGCGGAATCGTCTTTGGCGGCACGCTCGCCGTGCTTATCTTGCGCGAGTCCGTCAGCAGGCTGCAGTGGATGGCAATGGGATTGGCGACTATTGGGGTCGTACTCGTGCAGGTTGGGTGATCGTCGCAAGATGGCCTCGAAAAAGTTGCGGCACCATGCCGGGCGCTGGCGCGCGGTCGTCGCCGCATCGATCGGCAATGCGTTCGAATGGTTCGATTTCGTCATCTACGGCTTTTTCGCCGCGACGATTGCAAAGCTTTTCTTCCCGGTCGGAAACGAAACGGCGTCGTTGCTGCTGACGCTCGCTTCCTTTGGTGTCACTTTTGTCATGCGTCCGTTCGGCGCCATCGTGCTTGGTAACCTCGCTGATCGCCGCGGGCGAAAGACGGTCCTGACACTGACCATATCGATGATGATGGCCGCAACCGCAATCATAGCCTTTGCGCCGACTTATGCTTCAATTGGGATATCTGCGCCGATCATGATCACCGGTGCGCGCATGATCCAGGGCTTTTCGGCGGGCGGCGAATTCGGCAGCGCAACCGTGTTCCTGGCCGAGCAGAATCCATATCGGCGAGGCTTTTACGCGAGTTGGCAATTTGCCGGCCAGGGCCTGTCGGCGGTTCTCGCAACCGGCTTCGGCGCTGTCCTCAATAGCGCGCTGACAGCCGAGCAGATGGAGACGTGGGGATGGCGGGTTCCCTTCCTGTTCGGGCTGTTGATTGGGCCCGTCGGCTACTACATCCGACGCCACCTCGATGAGACACTGGAATTCCAATCCGCGCCAACAATTTCCACACCGCTTCGAGAAGCGCTCAGCGGTGGCAAGAAGAGGCTATTGGTAGCCCTCGGAACGATCGTCCTCCTGACCGTCGCAGCATATACGTCCGTATACATGCCCACATATGCGATACGTGAACTCGGTTTGGCGCCAGCCGCAGGCTTCTTGGCCGGCTCGATAGCCGGCGCAATCCAGATCGTGGTCGTCCCCGTGACCGGCGCGCTCTCCGACCGGGTGGGACGGCTCCCGATCGCCACTGCCGCGGTCGTCGCCATATTCGCCTCCGTCCATCCGCTGTTCGCATGGATGGTGGCGAGGCCGGCAATTGAATCGTTGCTGTT
>Ga0126371_10001806_pt1 | contig 18199 bp, 16 predicted proteins | sample PanSoiMetaPlot_4_FD_110145 | JGI IMG/M metagenome (GOLD analysis project Ga0126371, IMG submission 110145) | Tropical forest soil microbial communities from Panama - MetaG Plot_4 | ecosystem: Environmental > Terrestrial > Soil > Tropical forest > Bulk soil | place: Panama | collected 2016-02-17 | reverse complement strand
GATCTTCACCAACGTCGCAGGCAAACCGCTGGACGCGCCCGAATTCCTGCCGCTGTTTGAGGAGTCTGCCCGCCGCGACTTACCGATCTGGATTCATCCGGCGCGCGGCGCCGATTTTCCGGACTACAGGACCGAATCGAAATCGCTGTATGAAATCTGGTGGACCTTCGGATGGCCGTACGAGACCAGCGTCGCCGCGTCGCGCATCGTGTTTTCCGGCCTGTTCGACCGGTTCCCCGATCTGAAGATCATCACGCATCACATGGGCGGCATGATTCCATACTTTGAAGGACGCGTGGGCTACGGTTGGGATCAACTCGGCTCGCGCACTTCCGATGCCGACTATGTCGCTCTTCGAGAATCCATGAAGTGCCGGCCCGTCGACTACTTCCGAAAATTCTACGGTGACACCGCGCTGTTCGGAGCCTTGCCCGCAACGCGGTGCGGTCTCGAATTTTTCGGTGTCGATCACATCGTGTTCGCTTCCGATGTGCCTTTCGAACCGGCGCCCGGGTTGTACATCCGCGAGACCATCCGGTGCATCGAGAGCCTGGATCTCACGCCTGAAGCAAAGAACCGAATCTATTGCCGCAATGCCCAGGAACTGCTGGGCCTCGAGGAGAAGAAGGGCGCTTAGCACGCAGAGGTATTCTGCCATATCACATTTAGCTGGCCCATGCTATGATGTTCACCAGGCCATGGCTCAAGTCAGCTCCAGGAGCGATCTGTGTAAACAGCCGAGTAATAGGAAGTTAGCGACTGTTTCCGCCGCGATTCTAGCGCTAACTTCCGTGGTCCGCGCGCAAAACGCGATCCCTACCGGTGTCGTGTCATCTCCACAAGCTGAGCGCACGCTGCTCGACCGCTACTGCGTGGTCTGTCATAGCGAAAAAGCCAAGGCTGCCGGAAACGAAGCCGCTCGCAAGATGACGCTCGACACGCTGGATGTTACGCATGTCGAGAAAGACGCCGCAAGATGGGAAACCGTGGTGCGGAAACTGCGCGCCGGGATGATGCCGCCTTCGGGCCTGCCCAGACCGAACGCGGCCGCATACGAGTCGATGATCGCCTGGTTGGAGAATCAACTCGATCGCGCCGCGGCGCCGAATTACCCCGCGCCAGGTCTGCATCGGCTGAATCGCGCCGAATATGCCAACGCCATTAGCGATGTTCTTGCGCTCGAAATCGATCCGTCGAAATACCTTCCTTCCGACGATTCAACCCGGGGATTCGACAATATCGCGGGCGCTTTGTCCTTGTCGCCGGCGCTGCTCGAAGGATACACGGCCGCGGCGGGCAAGATCAGCCGAATCGCCATCGGCGACGTGAAAGAGCCGAGCCTGTCGACTTACCGCGTGCCATCAGATACCTCGCAGGACTACCACATCGAGGGACTTCCGTTCGGTACGCGAGGCGGAATAGTGGTGTCGCACGAATTCTCCGCTGACGGCGATTATGTGTTCAAGATCTTCCCGATCAACAAGGGACTCATGGACAACAACCTCGCCTTCGGCGAGATCGCTGGCGAAAAGGTCGAGTTGCTGGTGGACGGCGAGCGCGTCCATCTGTACGACTGGGACAAAGACCTGGCCCGGGGCAAAGCAGTGCATGGCGGCACGAGCGACGTGCATTTTCAGGTGAAGGCGGGACTGCACACCGTCGGAGTCACATTCCCCGCAACGCAGTTGGCGCCGGGTAACGACTTGAACGAGCACTTTCTGCGGAGCAGCATCGAGACCGGAGGTTTGCCCGGATTCAAGTTTTACCCGCATATCGGAAAACTCGAAATTCTTGGGCCCTTCAAGTCGTCCGGCGCGAGCGAATCGCCCAGTCGCCGCAAAATCTTTGTCTGCCAGCCGGCTTCGCCCACTGAAGAGACCGCCTGTGCGCGGAAAATAGTCGACACGCTCGCCCGCCACGGGTTCCGGCGTCCCGTGACCAATCAGGATTCCGAGATGCTAATGGGCTTCTACCAGCAGGGACGCAATGATGGGAATTTCGAAATCGGCATCGAGCGCGCTCTGCAACGAATCCTGGCCGACCCCGAATTCGTATTTCGCAAGGAAGCTGAGCCTTCGGACCCCGCTCCCGGCAAACCGTACCGCATCAGCGATCTCGAACTGGCCTCACGCCTGTCGTTCTTCCTCTGGAGCAGTATCCCCGACGATGAGCTGATCAATCTCGCGAGCCAGAACAAGCTGCACGATCCCAAGGTGCTCGAGCAGCAGGTGCGGCGCATGCTCGCCGACCAGCGCTCGGACCAGCTCGTGATCAATTTCACTGGGCAGTGGCTCAACCTGCGCGCTCTACAAGGTTGGAGCCCGAATGCGGCGCTCTATCCGGACTTCGACGACAATCTGCGTCTAGCGATGCGCAAGGAAACCGAACTCTTCGTAGGGAGCATTGTTCACGAGGACCGTAGCATCATCGATCTGATCAATGCGAACTACACGTTTGTCAACGAACGGCTCGCAACGCATTACGGTCTGGTAAATATCTATGGCAGCAACTTCCGGCGTGTCGCGCTTCCTCCGGAATTCGATATGCGCCGTGGGCTGCTCGGCCAGGCCAGCTTACAGACTCTCTCCTCTCAGCCGCAGAGGACTTCCCCGGTCGGTCGCGGCAAGGCCATCATGCAGATCTTCCTCGGTGTGAGCCCGCCGGATCCGCCGCCGATTGTGCCGCAGTTGAAAGACCAGACTGATGCCGTCCATGGAGGCGCCAAGCAGACTATGCGCCAGCAGATGGAAATGCATCGCACAGTGGAACCCTGCGCCAGTTGTCACAAGATCATGGACCCGATCGGCTTTTCGATGGAAAATTTCGATGCCATCGGGAAGTGGCGAACGGACGACGATGGGAGTGCGATCGACGCTTCCGGCGTTTTGGTCGACGGCTCGAAACTGGACGGCGTTCATGGCTTGCGCAAAGCTCTGCTCCGTTACTCGCCGCAGTTTGTCCGCGTAGTCACTGAGAAGCTGATGATTTATGGTCTCGGCCGGGGAACCGAATATTACGATATGCCGCTGGTGCGCACCATCGTACGCGCGGCCGAACCAAACAACTACCGTTTCTCCTCCCTCATCCTGGGTATCGTCGAGAGCGCGCCGTTTCAAATGAATGTCAAGCCGCAACAAATGGCTGCCCGGTTCATGCCGCGGGAGGCCGCCAGGGATGCAGGCGTAGCGACAACGATCGCTGGGATTAGGAGCGCCAAAAATGATGTTCATCGCTAAGAAACACGTTCCGAGGCGGACATTTCTCCGCAGCGCTGCTGGCGTCACGCTCGCGCTACCGCTGCTGGATTCGATGATCCCCGCGCAGACCAGGCTCGCCAGCACCGCCGCCAACCCGAAGATGCGTTTCACTGGCATCTTTGTTCCGCACGGCGCCGCGCCGGGCTGGTGGGTGCCGGAAGCGGGCGGGCCAGGTGAACCAAAGTCGGAGCCTGGCGCGAAGAATTTCAAGTATCCGATGATTTTCGAGCCGCTCGAAGCGTTCCGCGAAAAAACCGTGATCCTCAGCGGGCTATGGTCCAAGTCGGCCGAGCCGCCGCCCGGTCAGACTGGCGCCGATCATTGGGTCGCGGCTGCATTTTTGTGCGCCGACAAGCCCAAGAAAACCACCGGCGCCGACATTTGCGACGGCACGACGATCGATCAAATCATCGCCAACAAAATCGGTCAGGGCACGCTGTTGCCGTCTTTGCAGCTTGCGCTCGAAGATCCGGGCGCGAATTCCAGCAACTGTGGCGAAGGATATAGCTGCACCTACTCCAACACGATTTCGTGGGCCACGCCAACGCAGCCGTTGCCCATGGAGCTCGATCCCCAAGTTGCTTTCGAGCGGCTATTCGGCGCCGGCGGCACGAAGGCCGAAAGAGCCGCCCGCCGTGAGCAGGATCGCAGTATTCTCGATTCGGTAACGCAGAGCCTGGCGCGCTTCAAGAAGGATCTGGGGCCAAGCGATCGATCGCGACTTGACGAATACGAAACCGATATCCGCGAGCTTGAGCGGCGGCTCGATCTCGCAAGAAAGGCCGTCGGATCGGTCTCAACCGAAGGAGTAGTTGTACCCGCGGGCGTGCCCGAATCGTTCGACGAACACGTCAAGTTGCATTTCGATCTTCAATCCCTGGCCTTCCAAGCCGACATTACGCGCGTCTCGACTGTGTTGTACGCTCGCGACTTGACCGCTCGCACGTACCCGGAAAGCGGCGTCAATGCGGGCTTTCACGGGATCTCGCACCATGCGGAAAACCCGGACACGATCGCCCGATACGCCAAGATCAACCAGTATCACGTGAAGTGCCTGGCCTACTTCGTAGACAAACTCAACAAGACGCCGGACGGCGACGGTACGCTGCTCGACCACACGCTCATCCTTTATGGCAGCAACATGGGCGACTCCAACCAGCATCTGCACTACGACGTGCCGCACCTGCTGGTCGGCGGAGCATCCGGCCAGCTTAAAGGGAATCGTCATCTGGCCTTCCCCACCAAGACCGTCACATCGGGGAATCTGCTGTTGAGCATTCTCGATCTCTACGGCATTCGCCAGGACAGCGTCGGCGACAGCACCGGGCGGTTGCCCGGTTTGGTCTAGGAGAGCACTATGCGCAATCGACTTTCAATCGCAGCATGCTCGTTGGCGGTTGGACTGTGCTCGATTGCCTCCGCGGCTACCAGTCCGATGGCTGATGCCGCGATGAAGGGCGATAAGGCTCTGTTGGCGACCCTGCTCGATGCCAATGCCGATGTGAATGCTCCTCAGACAGACGGCGCTACGGCGATCCAGTGGGCCGCGTATCGCGATGACCAGGCGCTGGCGGACTTGCTGATCGCGCACGGCGCAAACGTCAGAACCCCGAATCGCGAGGGCGCAACTCCTCTGTACCTTGCAGCTATCCGCGGAAGCGCCCGCATGATCGACCGATTGTTAAAGGCTGGCGCGGATGCGAATGAGCGCGGACCCGAGGGCGAAACGCCACTCATGCTGGCGGCCCGGAGCGGCAATCTGGAAGCGATGCGCGTGTTGCTCGACCACCAAGCCGACACCAACGCCAAAGATAAGCTCCGTGGGACGACCCCGCTGATGTGGGCCAGTGAGCAAGGGCATCCTGAAGCGGTTCGATTTCTGATTCAGCACGGCGCCGACATCGGCGCGCAAACCAATCCCGATACGAGAAATGCTAGGAACAACCTCGCAAATACGGTGACACAACGCCTGAACTCGGCTTTCGGCGCGGTAGGTCAGGCCCGTGCTCGCGCGGCTTCCGGTGGGGCACCCGGCGCTGGCCCAGGCGGCCGCGGAGGGCGAGGACCGAGTGGTCCGGCAGCATCGGGACCGGGCAGTGCGCCATCGCCAGGCGATGTGTCTGCCGAGGATGTCGCCGCCGCTTTTGGTCCTTCGAAGAAAACCGATGGCGGCGGCCTCACTGCGCTGGTTTATGCCGCGCGGCAGGACTGTCTCGAATGTGCCAAGACCCTGATCGAAGCCGGCGCCCAAGTAAACCAGCGCACCCACTACGGCTGGACACCCCTGCTCGTCGCCACGCAAAACCGGCATTACAAGCTGGCGGCGTATCTTCTGGAACACGGCGCCGATCCAAACATCGCGAATAACGGCGGCTGGTCGCCACTATATCTCGCAACCGACAACCGCGATATCGAGAGCGGCGACTATCCGGTCCGAACGCCCGACATGGATCATCTGGAGTTCATCAAATTGCTGATCGCCAAGGGCGCGAATGTCAACTCCCGAGTCTGCGGAACTGAATCGACGCCCAATCAATGCGTAGGCGACAGCACCGAAACGCGCAACAACTTCACCATGCAATGGCTCTTCGAGGACGGCGCGACACCCTTCCTGCGCGCCGCGCAATCGGGCGACGTCACGCTCATGAAACTGCTGCTCGAACACGGCGCGGATCCCAAGATCTTTACTGCGCATAACGTCACCCCTCTGGCCGTTGCCGCCGGTATCGGCTGGGTGGAGGGCGTCACGTTTGAGCGGTCGGAGAAAGAAAACATCGAAGCCGTTAAGATGTGCCTGGATTTGGGAATCGATCCCAACGTAGCCGATGACGAAGGCCGCAGCTCGATGCACGGGGCAGCTCATAAGGGTCGGACCCAGGTAATCCAAATGCTCGCCGATCACGGCGCCAAGCTCGATGCTCATGACTTAGGAAGCCGCGACAGCGTCAACGGAGCCATGCTCGGAAAAACCTGGATTCCGCTCGACTGGGCGCGCGGTTTGGTTCGCGTGGGCGTGCAATCGGCAATTTCGCATCCCGAGGCCGAAAAGCTGCTCGTTCAGCTCATGACGGCCCGTGGCCTCCCCATCCCGCCGCCACCGGCATCGTCGATTTGCCTCACCAAGGGCGCTAACGGCTGTCAGTAAGCACGTCCATCCATTTCTGACATATCACTACTTGACACCCTCCGGTAGCCCCTGTCATACTGCCTGTTGCGATGAGTACGCAAGTTGTTACAGCAAAAGCCTCTTCGGTCACAGATGCAGCATGGGAAGCGATCCAGGGTGCCTATGATCTTCAGGTGCATGTCGCACCTGATGTTATCGAACGTCGCATCGATGATGTGACCCTGGCGACAGAATTCCTGGCGCGGGGGCTCAAAGGCTTCGTTTTGAAGTCCCACTATTTCCCGACCGCCGAGCGCGCCCAAGTGGTCTCGCGGACGGTTCCCGGCATCGAGGCATTCGGCGCCCTAGTCCTCAATCACGCAGTCGGGGGATTGAATCCGGTGGCAGTGGAATTAGCCGGCCGGTCCGGCGCCAAGATCGTCTGGATGCCGACAGTGGACGCCGCGAACGAAACTGCTGGCCGTCCGGACGGCCCAAATAAAAAGCTGCCGTTTTGGGCCGAGATTCAACGAGACCTCGCGGGTTTGGGAATCTCTCCGCCCCCGATCACGGTACTGGATGAAGAAGGTGAACTGACGCCTGCTACGCGTAGCTGCCTGGAGTTAATCGGGAAACACGACATGGTGCTAGCGACAGGGCACTTGAACCGGCGTGAAATCCTGGCTTTGGTCCGTGCGGCGCGGGACCTGCGGCTCAAGAAGGTCCTGGTCACCCACGCGGAATTTCCGTCGCAGAACCTGTCGGCTGACGAGCAGCTTGAATTGGCCGACCTCGGCGCATGCATCGAGCACTGCTTTACGACTATGCATACCGGCAAAGCTCCGTGGGATATCGTGCTGGACAGTATCCGGCGAGTAGGTCCCGAGCGATGTCTTCTGTCTACGGATCTTGGTCAGACCATCAACCCCCCCGTTTCAGACGGATTCGCGATGTTCTCCCAGACTCTGTTGGATGCCGGGTTCTCCATCCCAGAGATCCGGCGCATGGCGGTAACAAACTCGAGCGCACTGATCGAGTAAAATCCATCGATTATGGCAACGGAGCCGAGCAAGAGTATCGTCGTCTTTAGCGCGCACGCTGCGGATTTCGTTTGGCGCGCCGGCGGCGCGATTGCCTTGTACGCCCAACGTAGTTACCGCGTGCGGATTCTGTGCCTTTCCTATGGCGAGCGGGGCGAATCCGAGCGGCTTTGGCAAAAGCCCGGTATGACGCTCGAATGCGTCAAGGCTTCCCGGCGCGCTGAGTCGGAGAAAGCCGCCGCCATCCTGGGCGCCGAAATCCGATTCTTCGATTGCGGCGACTATCCGATCCAGCCGACCGAATCGACAGTTCATGACATCGTGGTCGAACTACGGCAACTCCAACCCGAATGCATCCTCACGCATTCCTTGGTGGACCCCTACAACTTTGATCATCCCGATGCGACTTCTCTGACTCTACGAAGCCGCGTCTACGCGCAGGCTGCAGGCTATCCGGCGGGAGGCAAGAAGCTGGGCGCGCCGCCGGTCTTTCTGTTCGAACCGCATCAACCGGAGCAATGCGAGTTCAAGCCTCAAGTCTTGCTTGACATCACGCCGGTGTACGACGTCAAGCGCAAGGCCATGGAGTCGATGGAAGCCCAGGAACACTTGTGGGAGTACTACACCGATCTCGCCAAGCGCCGCGGCACGCAGGCGGTTCGTAACTCCGGTCGAAAAGAAATCAAATATGCCGAGGCTTACCAGCGGATCTACCCTCAGGTAGCGAGCGAGCTGTCATGAGTCACAAGGTCGTCCGCTGCATCGAGCGTCCCGACGCGGAAATCGTGGGTGCGCTGAGTCATCTCGGCGTTGCCACCGTGCACGAAGCCCAAGGACGGACCGGCCTGATGCGGCCGTACATGCGTCCGATCTACGCCACCGCCAAAATTTCCGGACCTGCCGTCACCGTTTCCTGTCATCCAGGCGACAATCTCATGATTCACGCCGCGATCGAAGTCTGCCGGCCCGGCGACATCATTGTTGCGTCTCCGACGTCGGAATCAACCGACGGGATGTTCGGCGAATTGTTGGGCGTTTCCTGCATCGCGCACGGCATTGTGGGATTGGTCATCGATGCCGGCGTGCGCGACACGGCCGAGCTCACCGGTTTGCAATTTCCGGTGTGGTCCAAAGCGATTTCGGCCCAGGGAACCGTGAAGGCGAGCGCAGGATCGGTTAACATCCCGGTGATTTGCGCGGGAGCCCTCGTGAATCCCGGCGATGTCGTAATCGCCGACGCGGACGGCGTGGTCGTCGTTCCGCGTTCTCAAGCTGTCGACGTGTCGCGGCTTGGCCAACAACGCCGCGCCAAGGAAGAGAAGACCCGCGAGCGGCTCAGCAAGGGAGAGCTAGGAGTCGACTTCTATGGCTTGCGCGCGAAGCTCGCCGAGCTGGGCGTCGAGTATGTCGATCATTTATTCAACGAGTCCGGCGAGCGGACCCTTGCGAGCCGCACGGGTCAAGGAGATTGAACATGGGACAAATCGTAGCTGCCATGGCAACCGTGCATGCGCCGCAGTTGTTCACTTATCCTCCCACTGAGGACAAAGCTCAACTCGACGCTGACATTGCCGCGATGCGAGAACTCGGCAAAACGCTGGACGAAACCAAGCCGGACGCTATCATCGTGCTGGGTAGCGATCATCTCGAGACCTTCTTCCTCTCGGCGGTGCCGACGTTCGCCATCGTAGGTGGCGAGAAATCTAAGGCCGCTTTCGCCCGGCGCACCTACGCGCTTCCCATCCATCCAATGACCGAAGCGTTGCTCGACATGCTGGTCAATTCCGGCTTCGACATGACTTATTCGCAGGATGCGGAATTAGGTCACGCCTTTGCCGCCGTTTATGAGTGGGTGCTGGAAGGCCGGGCCATACCGGTGGTTCCGATTTTCGTGAACGTGTACTTGCCACCGCTTCCGACGGCGCGCCGCTGTGCGCAGCTCGGAGCGGCGATCCGCGACTTCGTCGCAGCATCGCCCTACAAGGTTGCGATCGTTGCCAGCGGCGGCATGTCCCATTACCCTGGCGCCTGGAAGTATCCGCAGCCAGCTTACGATTTCGACTGGTGGGCCATCGCCCAGATGGAACGCGGCCGCAACGATGTTCTTCTGACGCTCTCCAACGAAGGGCTCGACGAGGTCGGCAATACGGAGATGCTTCCCTGGATGGTTTTGTTCGGCGCCATCGGAAATCAACCCGGCGAGCTACTCACCTATCAGCCGACCTGGCATCACGGCCACGCAGTGATGCGATTCATTCCGAACAAAAAGGGAACGCTCACGACGCCTGAACCGGCGCCGGAGTGGAAATTCGACAACGCAGGTGGCTATCAGTTCTACAAGCATCCGGACCCGGCCATCTATCCGTTGAACAAGCTGCTGTTTGACTTGCGTTTCAGCCAGCCGTTGCGCCGGCGGCTTTTTGAAAATACCAAAGAGCTGGCCGCCGAATACGGATTGACCGACAAACAGGCTGAGGTTCTGGAAACGATGAAAGACGAGAGCATCGACGCGGTGCGCTCGCTGAAGCCGCACCCGCTGGTAGTCGCGGGCGCGCATCCATTAGGTATGTGGATGTCGATCATCACTGTGCAGGCGGAACAGCGCCGCATGCGTCAGGAGCAAGCCGCGAAACAATGAGCGCCAGACTGGACGGTCGCGTTGCTGTAATATCAGGCGCTGCCGCGGGTCTGGGGCGCGCGGCTGCCATGCGCCTCGCCAAGGAAGGCGCTGTCATCGAAATCCTGGACCTGAAAGATGCTTCGCCAGCCGTCAGCGAAATCCAGGCGACCGGAGGAAAAGCGTTCTCAACAGTCTGCGACTGTACCGACGAGGCGCAGATCGATCGAGCCGCCAAAGCGATCGAGGCCCGTCACGGCGGTGTCGACATTCTCGTGAACAACGCGGGCATCCTCACTGGACGCAAGCCTTGGCACACCCTCACGAAAGAAGAAGTGAACCGTTACGTGCAGGTTAACTACATTGGCTACTTCCTGGTGACCAAGGCGATGTATCCGCTGATCAAGAAAAGCAAGACGCCGCGCGTCATTATGGTGGCATCGCGCACATATTTCCTGGCGAATCCGGGCCAGATGTCCTACGTCGCGAGTAAGGGCGCCGTGATGGGGATGACTCGCGTGCTGGCCAAGGAATTGGGCGAGGAGGGCATTCCCGTGAACGCCGTGATGCCCGGGATGGTCGCTACGCCCGGCACCATGGAGCACTCGCAGGAAGAGGCCTTCAATCGCGTCATGAACAATCAGGCCATCAAGAAGCGGGTTCAGCCGGAACACTTGGCAGCGTTGATCGCCTTCCTGGCGAGCGATGACGCCGAGTTGATCACCGGTCAGATGATTCTTTGCGACGGCGGCGGGTATTTGCACTAGCAGGCTCGATTATGGCAACTGCCATCGCCCAGCCGACAACAGCCAAAGCGGCGCGTATTAAATGGGTGCCGTTCTTGGCTGCGATTGCGGTTGGCGCAGCGATCTTCTTAATTCCGACACCGCGCGGCCTCTCCCAAACAGGACAATTCGCCCTGGCGATCACGGGCTTCACTATCGTGCTCTGGGCATTTCAGGTCATGAATAACGGTGTGGCCTCAGTCTTGATGATGGCGTTGCTGATTCCGGCGGGCGTGAAGCCCTCACTCGCACTAAGCGGATTCTCCAGCGGATCGTGGTGGGTGCTGTTGGCGGTTCTTTTCTACGGCTTCGCTATGCAGCGCACCGGCCTAGCCGCGCGCATTTCCTACTACATCTTGTCGCTATTTCCTGCAAACTACTCTGGAATTCTGGCTGCCTTTTTTGTAATTGGCGCGCCATTATCGCTCGGCATTCCCTCTATGACCGTCCGAACCGCCATCATGGTCCCGATTGCCTGGGCCTTGGTGCAATCGCTTGACTTGAAGCCCCGCAGTAGAGGTTCTTCCCTCATCATGCTGACGACCGTCGAAATGGCTGTCGTTCCCGGCTGCGGTCTGTTGTATGGCTCCTTGTATGGGCCGGTAGTCGATTCTGTGTTCCAGGTCAAACACCTTCCCCTCAGTTACCTTGCGTATGCGCGAGTGCTTGAGCTTCCCACGCTGCTATTGTGCTTGCTGATTGTCTTCGGAAACCAATGGGTGTTGAAACCCGAAGCTGCGCTGCAATCCTCGCCCGGATTCGCTCGCAACAAACTGCGCGAGCTGGGCCGCATGGACAGGGCGGAAGCGATTACGGCGCTCATCGTTGCCGCCTCGATTCTATTCTGGGCGACGGACCGCTGGCATCACCTGCCCAGCTTCTTCGTCGGCATGATCGGTCTGGCGGCCCTTGCGCTCGCCGGAATTGTAGGAAATGCCGATATCGGCAGCGGCGTGTCCTGGACGTTATTGCTTTTTATGGGTGGTATTTTCAGCCTCGGGAACGTGCTGACCGAATATAAAATCACGGACTGGCTGGCCGGATATTTCGTGCCCGTCGCCGAACGCCTTACTTTTAGTACCATTGTGCTGCTCCTGGTTGCGGCGGTTGCGATGCTCGTAATGCGGTTCTTGGATCCGAGCGGCTTCATCGCGATCGCCGTCCTTTTCATCCCCATCGTCGACACAACCACCGCTGCCGGCATTCCACCGCTGGTGCTGACGGCTGCATTAATGCTCCCTTCGGTTCCTTTCTGGGCGACCTATCAGAACATCTGGGTCGCCATGGGTGAAGGAATCACAGAAGGACTTGCTTTCAGTCCGGCCGAGCGCGTCCGTCTGGCTAACACGTATGCTGTGCTGGCGCTCTTCACCTTGGTTGTGTCCTCCGCCTATTGGAAACTGATTGGTGCGCTCTGATGACTCCGCGCATTGGCTTTGTCGGTTTTGGCGAAGCGGCATTTCACATTTCGAAAGGTCTTCGCGATGCCGGCGCCCCGCCAATTATCGCTTACGACATCAACACTCACACGCCCGGCCTCGGCGAACGCATCCGGAAGCGCGCCGCGGAAGCTTCTGTCCGCTTGGTCGAAACCAACCAAGCACTGGCCGGCGCCTGCGACATCGTTTTATCGGCTGTGACGTCCAACCAGGCCGCGTGCGCCGCCGAACAGAACGCCGGCTACCTGACCGCGTCTCATTTGTATGCGGACCTCAATTCCGTCTCACCCGCCCTGAAGCAAGCCATTGCCCGAACGATTTCCGCAACCGGCGCGCGATTCGTTGAAATCGCCGTGATGGCTCCCGTGCCTCCTTATGGTCATCGCGTGCCGATGCTCGCCGGAGGCGAGTCCACGGCCGAGTTCAGCGACCAGCTCGCCAAGTTTGGTCTCCGCATCGAGGTCGCCGCGCGCGAAATCGGCGTGGCTTCCGCCACCAAGATGTTCCGCAGTATCGTCGTCAAAGGGCTGGAGGCGCTGATCACGGAATGCGTGCTGGGCGCAAGCCGCTACAACGCCGAGTCGCGCGTGTTCGACTCCCTCGCCGAGTCCATTCCGGGCGTCAATTGGAACGAGCTCGCAGACTACATGATCGGCCGTGTGGTGGTTCACGGCGAGCGCCGGGCGCGCGAAATGGAGGAAGTCGCTGCAACCCTACGCGCTTTGGACATTGAACCTATCATGGCCGAGGCGATTGCGCGAAGAATGGACTGGAGCGCGCAGCTCGGCCTCAAAGAGCGATTCCACGGCGATGCCCCGCGAAATTTTCGTGAAGTGCTGGTCGCCCTCTCTAAGATCGGCGCCGCCGCCGACTGATTGGCTGCAACGCGGTCAGGCGTGCCCAAGTATGCCGCGCGGTTGATACAGCTCACCGAGCTCTCTTAATTCCTGCTCATCGAGTTTTATACTCAGAGCGCTGATCGGGTCCTCTAGGTGATGCGGCTTGCTCGCGCCTATGATCGGCGCCGACACGCCGGGCTGATGCAAGACCCAGGCCAGTGCAATCTGGGCATTGTTTAAGCCGCGTCGCTTGGCGATCGCGGTGACCCGGTCGACGATAGCGAAGTCTTCCGCGCGATAATACTGTTTCCTTGAGAACTCATCGGTCTTGGCTCGTACGGTCTCGCCCAAGTCCTCTTTACGCCGGTTCCCGACCACGAACCCTCGCGCCAGCGGACTAAACGGAATCACACCGATCCCCTCGGCGCGGCACAGCGGCAGCATCTCGCGTTCCTCCTCCCGATAAACCACGTTGTAGTAGTTCTGCATGCTGACGAAGCGGGCGACGCCCAACCGGTCGGACGCCGCGAGCATCTTCATGAACTGCCAGGCGAACATAGCAGAGGCGCCGATGTACAAAACCTTCCCAGCGCGCACGGCTGCATCCAGTGCGCCTAGGGTCTCGTCCACGGGGGTTGAATAGTCGAACCGGTGAATCTGATACAGATCGACGTAGTCCGTGCCCAGGCGGCGCAGGCTGTTGTCAATCGAATGCAGGATATGTTTCCGAGACAATCCGCGATCGTTCGGATCGTCGCTCATCGCATTGAAGACCTTGGTTGCGATCACCAGGCGATCGCGACCGGGCCCGAAATCCTTCAGAGCTCGGCCAAGGATCTCCTCGCTCGCTCCCTCCGAATACATGTCTGCGGTGTCGAAGAAGTTGATTCCCAGCTCAAATGCGCGACGAATGAATGGGCGCGACGCTTCTTCCTCGAGCACCCATGGCCGCCATTTCTTCGAGCCGTAGGTCATCGTGCCCAGGCACAAGCGCGATACCTTCAGTCCGGAACCACCAAGTCTGACGTAGTCCATAGAGATGCCCGAGCGGGATTCGGCGGATAGTTGGAGTAGGCTAGTCGCCCAAGCTCATGCTGGCGCCGGCGGAGGGGATATTCTCGGTGACGTTGTCCTCTAGCACGGGCACGACGATCTGTTTCTTCGGATTGCGGGAATAGGTCTTGCCCTGATTCTTGCGAGCCTGAAAGTACGGCTCCAATCGCTGCAAGGCTCTCTCCATGCTGGTAGTGACATGCTCGCGCATGGCCGCAGCCGCCGCGTCCTTATCGCCAGTCACCAGGACTTCCAGCAGGTCCTGGTGGGAGCGCCGAGGTGCATTCCCATTAGAAAATTGGCGAGCCACACACAGCCAGGTTGACGACAGCGCCCGAGTTTTTTCGATCGCATCGCACAAGGCTTGGCAGCGTGCACACTCCGCAATCCGCCGGTGCAGTTTTTCGTGAAGGTTCAAGTAATGAAAACGGTCGGTCTCCGGTTGGGACGCCATAGAATCCACACGCGCGGCGAGCTTAAGAAGTTCCGCGCGCTCTTCCGGAGTTGCTATCTCTACAAATAATCGGGCCGCCTCCACTTCCAGAGCTTCCCGAACCAGATAGTGCCCGCGTACATCATCGCGGGTCGGGATTCGGACCCTGGTTCCGGCCCTGGCACGGCTCTCCAGCAATCCTTCGAATTCGAGTCTCAGAAAGGCCTCCGAGACGGGCAGAAAGCTCATCCCCAGCTCGGCAGCGATCTTTCGGCGGGAGATTACCTGGCCGATGGCGACTTCGCCCCGGAGAATTCGTTCGCGAATGATAACGTACGCTTCACCAGCGAGATCTGAGCCCTCTAGTCGGTCTCCCATCAATACTCCAGTATATCACGCACCTCTCTAAAACCCCTTTAAACAAGGGCTTCTCGTCGTCCGGCGCGCATTATTTCGGCGCCGCTGTTCCCAGGTGAACCAGGTCTTTATTGTTCTCCAAACAGACGTATTCTTTGATCTCCCAGCCCGGCCGGAATCTCACTTTGAAGCTCGTGGTCCACGGCTTGGTGTAATAGACGGGATCCTCGATCGTGGTCTCGTACAGCAACGTATTCAAGTCCGGCCTGCGGTACTTTTCGATAACATGCAATTTTTCGCTGGACGGATGTCCGACGTAGTCGAGCCACGTCCTGCCGTTAAAACCAACGGTGTCCACCACAAGCGTGTCGTTCCCCTCCCACCAGCCAACCGACTCACCCAGCCAGGAGGGATCGGGATCCGCGGAATGTCTGGCACCCATGAGGATCACTCGATACATATGCGAAGCGCCCTCGTAGAGAATCACCACGCGATCGGGCAGTTGGATCAATTGAAATGGATACGGCGTTCCGGTGTACCGCGGAACGCCCGCAGGCAAGCAAAACCCTTCCGGATCATCCTTGGAATCATTGGCGCGGCGCTCCCGGTACAACGTCAGGCCTGCCGGCGTAAACGGCACGTCGATTGGCTCAGTCACGTACTTTTTGTCAGCCCAGTCGAGAACCCAGATCGGCGCCCACACGCCCTTGCCGCCGAAATCCACTTTTCCATCAGCCAGGCGAGGAGTAGGTCCGCCGGGCTCCCACCCGCCGGGACGTCTCGGCGGCTGCGCAGTGACTGTCGCCAGGATAGTGAGAGCTAGAGCCATTACCGCAATCGAATTCACTAGTTTCCTCACGTCGGAATCTCCTCCGCAACGTCGCGGCGCGACGACCCGCCTACTGTTTGCCGGGACGATAGTTCTCCGAACCCGGACCGGCGTCGTCGGCCGAACCGGCGAAGACCCTTCGGCCGTCCGCCAAAGTTACCTGTCTAGCGGATGCGAGACTCGCACCGTCCTTCGCGCGGAACGCGTTCACAGTTATCGTGTCACCAACCTTGAGCGAGTTTCTGGTCCAGCCCTGGCGCGATAGCCCGTTCGGGCTTCCGGTCTCCAAGTCCCAGTTTGTGACCTTGCCGTTTTCATCCTTCACATCAATGTAGAAATGAGTGTGAGGATTCATCCACTCGACTTTCGTCACAACGCCCGTCAGAGTGACTGGCTTGGTCGAGTCGAATTCAGCCGCGAATGAATGATGTGCCAACGCCGGTATCGTGGCGGCCACCAACAAAACGAGTCCAGCGGTCAAACCGAGTAGCTTTGCCATCAGAATCCCTTCCCCAATCTACGTTCGCGGAATGCTCTGACATCCCACCGGATCATCCTACAGTCGCAGACTCTGATATGTCAAGCGTCTCGCGGCGTCACTCGCATCGGGCTGATGCTCGATAACGATCTTTTGAAGAGTTGGAGGTTGGAGCTGCCAACAGCGCCGCAGCAGTCTGCCAGGTCCAACGAAGCGATATATCAGAGTGTGTTGACACGTCACAGGCCCGGTGATAGCATACGCCCATGCGTTCCATCCTTCTAGCAACATTGCTTTTGCCCTTGGGTGCTTTCGGTCAGGATGCCCCCAAAAAAGCTCCGCCGGAACCCAAAAACCTGAAGATCCTAACAGGCCAAAGCGGCGCTCAAGTGATCGCGACCATGCGCAACTTCCGCACAGCCCTGGGCGTGGAATGCGTCTATTGCCACGTGCAAGGTGATTTCGCCAGTGACGCCAACCCAAAGAAGGAAGTCGCCCGCAACATGCTTCTCATGGCGCGGGAAATCAACGGCAAATTCCCCGATGGGAAGCGACACGTGAGCTGCTACACCTGTCACCGGGGAGCAACTACTCCGGTCGTTGAGCCGCCAGACGCAGAAGCAAAGCCATAAGAGTGCAGCATGCGCGAGCCGCCGGCCGGTCTGGCAGCGTTCGACGGAGATACACTGTTCGATGTAGTGTGCGGAGGAATCGACCATGCCGAAATCCAAGAGTAGTTCTGTCGGCCGGCGCGGGTTCTTGAAGGGCGCGGCCGCGAGCGCTGCCTCGTTGGTGGTGAAACCGGAATCGGTCAAAGCGCAACAAGTTGCTCAGCGGGGCAGTAACTCCTCGGCTGCGATTCCTTCGGACGCAGCGCTCGAGCGTGACCTCGGAGGCCGCGAGGGCCCGCCGCCCTCACAAGTCATCGAGCACCCAGGCTCCGACTTCATGGTCGACGTCCTTAAGACGTTGAAGATCGACTACCTGGGATCGAATCCCGGTTCCACTTTTGAGTCTCTGCACGAATCGCTGATCAACTACGGCAATAACACCATGCCGGAATTCCTCACCTGCTGCCATGAGGAATCGGCGGTTGCCATGGCGCACGGCTATTACAAGATCGAAGGCAAGCCAATGATGGCGCTGCTCCACGGCACCGTCGGCCTTCAGCACGCTGCCATGGCCATCTATAACGCCTACGCGGACCGGGTGCCCATCTACATGATCGCCGGCAACCACATGGACGCGTCGATACGCAGGCCCGGCGTCGAGTGGTACCACAGCGCGCAAGACTTGGCTCTGTTGGTCCGCGATTACGTCAAATGGGACGATCAGCCGGCATCCCTGCAACACTTTGCCGACTCTGCCGTCCGCGCCTACAAAGTCGCGATGACACCGCCTATGGGTCCTGTGCTTTTGATCGCGCACCACGAGATCCAATCGCGGCCGAACACGGAAACGAACCTGCGCATTCCGAAACTCACGCCGACCGCACCGCCCCAGGGAGATGCCGCCGCGGTGGAAGAAGCCGCGGAGTGGCTGGTGAATGCGGAGAGGCCTTTGATTGTGGCGCAGCGCACGGCCCGCACACCGAATGGCGTCAAGCTGCTGGTGGAGCTGGCTGAAACGCTACAGGCTCCGGTTGAAAACCAGGAGCGAATGAATTTCCCGTCCCACCATCCTTTGGCTGGAACTGGCGGCCCAGGTTACCAACCCGACGTGACTTTGTGCCTGGAAGTCAACGACGTGTCGGGCACCGCGCGAGCCGCTCGAGCGCGCGCAGCTAGAGTAATCAGCGTCTCGTCGCTCGATCTTTTCATAAAGAGCAATGTCCAAGATTTCGGCCGCTATGCAGATGTAGACCTGGATATCGGAGCGGATGCCGAGGCGACGCTTCCGGCTCTGATCGAAGCAGCGAAGAAGCTGATCACACCCGACCGCAAGCGAGCTATGGAGGCGCGCGGCG
>Ga0126371_10001805_pt1 | contig 18207 bp, 13 predicted proteins | sample PanSoiMetaPlot_4_FD_110145 | JGI IMG/M metagenome (GOLD analysis project Ga0126371, IMG submission 110145) | Tropical forest soil microbial communities from Panama - MetaG Plot_4 | ecosystem: Environmental > Terrestrial > Soil > Tropical forest > Bulk soil | place: Panama | collected 2016-02-17 | reverse complement strand
CGGTTGTGCCTGTGTCGCCCGTGGCTCCGGTCGCACCGGTGGCGCCGCTCGCTCCGGTATCGCCGGTCGCGCCAGTTGGACCAATCGGTCCCGTCGCGCCGGTTGCGCCTGTGTCACCCGTGGCTCCAGTCGCACCGGTGGCGCCGCTCGCTCCTGTGTCGCCCGTCGCACCGGTCGGACCACTCGGTCCCGTTGCGCCGGTTGCGCCTGTGTCGCCCGTGGCTCCAGTCGCGCCGGTGGCGCCGCTCGCTCCTGTGTCGCCGGTATCGCCGGTCGCGCCAGTCGGACCACTCGGTCCCGTCGCGCCGGTTGTGCCTGTGTCGCCCGTGGCTCCGGTCGCACCGGTGGCGCCGCTCGCTCCGGTATCGCCGGTCGCGCCAGTTGGACCAATCGGTCCCGTCGCGCCGGTCGCGCCCGCGTCACCCGTGGCTCCAGTCGCACCGGTGGCGCCGCTCGCTCCCGTGTCACCGGTTGCGCCAGTCGGACCAATCGGCCCGGTCGCGCCAGTCGCGCCTGTGTCACCCGTGGCGCCTGTCGCACCGGTGGCGCCGCTCGCTCCCGTGTCGCCGGTTGCGCCGGTCGGTCCGGTTGCGCCAGTCGCGCCCGTGTCACCCGTGGCGCCTGTCGCACCGGTGGCGCCGCTCGCTCCCGTGTCGCCGGTTGCACCAGTTGGGCCAATCGGTCCGGTTGCGCCAGTCGCGCCCGTGTCACCCGTGGCTCCTGTCGCACCGGTGGCGCCGCTCGCTCCCGTGTCGCCAGTCGCGCCAGTCGGGCCAATCGGTCCGGTTGCGCCAGTCGCGCCCGTGTCACCCGTGGCTCCGGTCGCACCGGTGGCGCCGCTCGCTCCCGTGTCGCCGGTTGCGCCAGTCGGGCCAATCGGTCCCGTCGCGCCGGTCGCGCCCGTGTCACCCGTGGCTCCAGTCGCACCGGTGGCGCCGCTCGCTCCCGTGTCACCGGTTGCGCCAGTCGGACCAATCGGCCCGGTCGCGCCAGTTGCGCCTGTGTCACCCGTGGCTCCAGTCGCACCGGTGGCGCCCGTCGCGCCTGTGTCACCGGTTGGCCCCGTCAGCCCAGTGATGCCCGTTGCTCCAGTGTCGCCCGTTGCACCGGTTGCTCCGCTTGCGCCCGTCGGACCAATGGGACCGGTGGCGCCACTCACGCCCGTCGCTCCGGTTGCGCCGCTCGGACCCGTGGGCCCAATAGCGCCGGTCGGGCCGGTCAAACCCGTGGCACCTGTCGCGCCGGTTGCACCCGTGGTGCCGATCGGGCCGGTCGGGCCGAGGGCGCCGGTCGCGCCGGTCGCCCCGGTTGCACCGATCGGCCCGGTGGGTCCGGTCGCGCCGCCGGTATCGGTCGGTATGTTGACGCCGCCGGATACGGTGGTGGTGGCAATGATCAGGTTGCTGGGGGCTATAGTCGTCGTCGTGAACGTGTCGGAGACACCATCCGAGGTGGTCAGCTTGAAGTTGGTGAGTACGCCGACGCCACCGATACCGGCCACGTTGCCGTTCTGAAAAACCTCGAATTGATATGTCGTGCCGGGCGCCGGGACTGGAACAAAAAACTGATATGTGAAGGTCGACTGGCCGACCGGTGCATTATTGGGTTGCACCGTGGTCGCGGATCCGATGAGCGTGGTTGTGGTCACGCCGCCGGTCGTGGACGCAAGCGCGAACCACACCAACTGGTTGCCGCCGTTCGACGTTCCGGTGATAGTCACCTCGCCAAGCGAGTTTGCCATGGCGCGGGTACCCTCCTTGTTGGATCAATCCGAGAGGTCGAGCACTTGGCCACGCGCTAGGCCCAGCTTTTGGAATGTCTGCATCGACAGTGGACCGACGGTCTCGACGCGCAGCTTCGGCGCGGCGTCGGTCACGTTCTGAACCGCGACCAGCGCGAGATGCGGATCGCTTTCGGCGGCGGCGAACAGCCGGATCGGACCCGGGGTCTGCCACTCGCTGATCCTGATCAGCCAGCCATCCATGGCTCCCTCCTCATGCCGCTGTCGCCGGAAGACCCGGCATCGCTGCCCCGCGTCGCAACCGCTCGAGATCGAGTCCGGCCTCGGTCACGCCCGCCGCCTGCGCGGCCGTGAGCCATCGCCGCGCTTCGACCGGATCGATCGCGCCCGCGAGTCCGTGCGCGAGGTAGCGCCCGAGCATGAGCTGTGCGTAGGCGTGGCCGCGCTCGGCCGCCTGCCGAAAGAATGACTGCGCCGCCGCGCGGTCGCCGTCGTGGGCCGCGAGCGCGCCGAGCGCGAACAGGGCGGCGACGTTCTTCTGGGCGGCCGCCTGCGCGAACAGCCTGCGCGCCGCCGCGCGGTCGGGCGGACCGCCACGCCCGTTGAGCACGAGCTCGCCGAGCATCACCTGCGCGTCCGCGATCCCGGCGTCGGCCGCGCGCGCGAGCCACGTGCGCGCCTGCGTGAGGTCGGCCGCAACCCCGCGTCCCTCGACCAGGGCGCGGCCATACCAGTATTGCGCCATGGGAACGCCCGCGGCGGCGCGGCGCAGCCACTGCGCGGCGCGGTGCTCGTCGCGCTCGATGCCCACGCCTTCGGCGAGGCAGATCGCGAAGTTGAACGCCGCGACGAGATCGCCGGCGTCCGCCGGCTGCTCGAACCAGCCGCGCACGTCGAGCGTGTCGGCTGCGGCGCCGCCCGCAAGGACGAGGTTGCCGAGCGTCGCCTGGGTGGGCTGGTTGCCGAGGCGCGCGGCGTGACGGAACCAGTGCGTCGCGGCCTGCGCGTCGGCGACGCCGCCCGCGCCGGTGTAATAGAGCTGGCCGAGCATGCGCGCGGCGGCGGCGTGCCCCTGCGAGGCGGCGCGCTGCAGCCAGATGACGGCCTCGGCGTAGTCGGGCGGCAGCTCGCCGCCGCTGGCGTACAGGCCGCCGATGACCGCCGCCGCCTCCACGTCGCCCGCCTGCGCGGCCCGCCGCAGCCAGCTCTCGCCGGTCACGACGTCGCGCGCGACCCCACGCCCGTGCAGCAGCGCCAGTCCCCAGCGCAGCTGTCCCTGCCGCACGCCCTTCTCGGCGGCGGCGCGATAGAGCTCGGCCGCCGCCTCGGGACGCCGCGCCATCCCGATTCCGAACTCGGCCATGACGCCGAGCACATGCAGCGCCGTGCCGAGCCCGGTCGCGGCCGCCTTGCGGATTTCGTCGGCCGCGGCCCGCAGCGTCGCCTCGTCGTTGCCGGCGCGCAGCAGCGCGAGGCCGAGGCCGAGCGACCCTTGCGGACAGCCGCCCTCGGCGGAACGCCTGAACCAGGCCTGCGCCGCATCGAGATCGCGCACCGTCTCGGGGCCCGAGGTGAGAATATGGCCGAGCAGCGCCTGTGCGGCGGCAAGGCCCTGCCCGGCGGCGCGGCGCGCCCATGGCAGCGCGGCCGCGTAGTCTGATCCAGTCGCCGCGTCGCGCGAGAACAGCGCGGCGGTCGTGTCGGCGACCTCGCTCGCGCACCCGCGTCCCTGCACATGGAGCGCGGCGAACAGGAACTGCGCCTGCGCGTCGCCGCCGCGCGCGGCGCGCTCGAGCCAACGCATCGCCTCGATCGAGCTCGGCGGCACCGGCCGGCCCTCGAGATAGCAGCGCGCCACCTGATACTGCGCCTGCGGCGCGCCGCGGCGCGCGGCGCGCGCGAGGTGGCGAAAACCCGGCGCGCCGCGCCCGCGTTCGATCAGGTCGAGGCCGATGCGCATGCGCGCACGAGGTGAAAACGGCGCGGCCAGACGATCGAGGATACGCATCGATCAGCTCCGCAAGTGGACTCCACACACTTGTTTGAGCATGATCTTTTCCGAAAACCGGCTTCCACTTTTCGGGATCATGCTTCCTAGGGCTCGCGCATTCCCTCGAGCCCCACCGGCAACACCCGTGCGAACAAGTAGGCGAGAAGGTTGCGTTGCCCGACCCTGACGTCGGCCGTCACCGGCATTCCGGGCTTGAGGGCGAAACCGCCGGGCACGTTCATCTTGATCTCGTCGATCGCGATCCGCGCCTTGTAGTAGGCGGGCGGCTGATCGAGATTGGCGGCGCGCTGCGTCTCCTCGCGCCCGACAAAACTGTCCGCACTGATCGTGCGCACCGTGCCCTGCGCGGTGCCGTACTGCACGTAGGGAAACGTGTCGAACTTGACGGTGACCTTCTGGCCTTCGCGCACGTAGCCGGCGTCGTCGCCGGCGACGCGCGCCTCCACCTCGAGCGGCGACACGAGCGGCATCAGGGTGACGAGCTGCTCGCCCGACTGCATGATTGACCCGACCGAAACCTTGGCGACGGTGAGCACGATCGCGTCCGCGTCGGCGCGCAGCTCGACGAGCTTTTGCCGAAGCGCCGCCTTGCGCAGGTTTTCCTGCGCGATGACGAGACTGCGGCTGCGCTCGTGCAGCTCCTGGTTCACCTGCGCGTTCCACTGCTGCGTGAAGACGTCGCGATCCGCCGTCGCCTGCTGCAGCTCGCGCCGCGCCCGCTCGGCGGCGCCGTTCGCGTCGGCCAGGTTGCGATCGATCTCGATGCGCACGTCCTGGGAGCGCAGGCGGTCCATCAGGCTTCCGACATGCAGCCGTTCCAGCTCGCGCCGCCGCGCCTCCATGTCGGCTGCGATCTCCAGCCGCTGCGTGAAGGCCTTCACGTCGCTTTCGGCCTTGGTGAGCTCCGCCTGCCGGCTGTTGATGCGCTGCGTGTAGCTCTCGACCTGGGCACGATACTGCGCCTGCCGTTGCCCGTAGATCGCGGCCTGCACGGCGGCGGCCGAATCCGACGTGCTCGGCCGATACGGCGTATCGCTCGCCTCCGCGCTGAGCCGGTCGACCTCGGCCTGGAAGCTCTTCACCTGCGCGTCGAGCGCGCCGACGTCGGCGGACGAGAACGTCTGATCGAGTCGCGCCAGCACCTGGCCGGCGCGGACGACCTCGCCCTCGCGCACGTCGATCGCACGCACGATCGCGGTCTCCAGCGGCTGCACCACGACGGTCGGCTGCATCGCCACCACACGCCCTCCTCCGGTCACCACCATGTCGATCGGGACGAGGGCCGCGGCCGCCGCGCAGGCTGCGACCAGCGAGATGACGAGCCACAGGATGCTGCGCGCCGCCGGCCGCACCGGCGCGGCGAGAAGCGCCGCGGTCGGCTGCTCGAATTCGAGCAGCGACGCATCCGTCGGTCCGGGCGGCCCGCTCGGGCCGACAAGCGCGAGTGTGGAACGCGCGGCGCTCATTCAACCAGCTCCCGCGACGGACTTGAGCGGCGGCTGGACGTGCCGATTCTGCTGCATCCAGAGCGAGCGGTAGATCGCGCAGCGCTCGACGAGCTCGCGATGCGGCCCCATGTCGATCGCGTGGCCACCGTCCATCACCAGGATGCGATCGCAATCCACCAGCGAGGAGAGCCGGTGCGAGACGATCATCATGGTGCGCCCGCGCGCGATGCGCATGAGGTTGGCGTTGACGAGCGCCTCGCTCTCCGGGTCGAGCGCGTTCGTGGCCTCATCGAGGATCAGGATGCGCGGATTGGTGACGAGCGCGCGCGCGATCGCGAGGCGCTGGCGCTGGCCTCCCGACAGGTTGGCGGACGCTTCCTCGATCCAGGTCTCGTATCCGCCCGGCAGGCGCTCGATGAACTCCTCGGCGCCGGCGAGCCGCGCGGCGCGCACCGCGTCCTCCAGCGTCAGGCCGGGGCGGCCCGCCACGATGTTGTCGCGCACGGTGCCGCGGAACAGGAAATTGTCCTGCATCACGATGCCGAGACTGCGGCGCAGATGGGTCAGGTTGATCTCGCGCAGATCGCAGCCGTCGATCTTGAGCTGCCCCGCATATTCGCGGTTGATGCCTTGCAGCAACCGCGTCAGCGTCGACTTGCCCGAGCCGCTGCGGCCGACGACGCCGAGCATGGTGCCGGCGGGCAGTTCGAAGGTCACGTCCTCCAAAGCGGTGGTCGGCGCGCCCGGATACGCAAAGGTCACGCGGTCGAAGCGGATGGCGCCCGCGAATACGGGGCGCAGGCCGGTGCGTGTCGCGGCGGTCTCGGTCGGATTGTTGAGCACCGTGCCGACCTGGGCGATCGAGGAGCGCACGTCCTCGACGTCCTGGATGAGCTTGGCGAGACCGATCAGCGGGCTCGCGACCCGCGTGCCGAGCAGCATGAACGCGATGAGGCCGCCGGTGCTGACGCCCGCGATCCCGTTCGGCGCGGTGAGGACCAGATAGGCTCCCACGAGGAGCACGCCGCGGTCGATGAATCGCTCGATCGGCGTCACCAGCGTCTGCGCCAGGTTGGCGATGCGGCCGGAGCGCAGCCGCGCCTCGCCGGCCTCGGCCACGCGCTCGTCCCATTCGAGCTTGCGCGCATCCTCCAGCGCGAGCGACTTCACGGTGCGCATGCCTTGCACGGTCTCGACCAGCACGGCGCCCTTGCGGGTCTCGGCGACGATCAGTCTCGTCCACACGCGGCGGATCGCGGGGAGGAACGCCATGACGATCAGCGCGACCGCGACCGAGGCGGCGAGCACCATCCAGGCGAGCGCCGCGCTCATCCAGAAGAGGAACGGCAGCAGCACGATGAGGGTAAAGACGTCGAGAAACGTCGCCACCAGGCGTCCGGTCAGGAAGTCGCGGATCTTGAAGACCTGCGACACGCGATGCGTCGTCTCGCCGGTCGGCGTGCGCTCGAAGAAGTCGATCGGCAGGGCGAGCAGGCGGGCGAAGACGTGCAGGTTGAGCCGGGCGTCGAGGCGGGTGGACATCACCTCGACGATCTCGCGCCGCGCGTAGCCGAGCAGCGTCTCGTAGGATGCGACGATCGCGAGGATCAGCGCGATCAAGGCAAGCGTCGACATGCTGTGATGCGCGATCACCCGGTCGACCGCGATCATGACCAGGAACGGCGGGAGGATCTGCAGCACGCTCACCGTGACCGACGCGGCGACGATCTCGCGCAGGTTCCGCCGCTCGCCCAGGACCAGACGCGCGAGCCACGCGAGCGTGAACGGCTCCTCCTCGGGCGAGGCGCCACGCGCGCGGCGCACCAGGAGGACCAGGCCCTGCCAGTTCTGCGCGAGCCGCAGCTCGTCGACAGCAATCGCCGGATCGCCCGGCGGCGCGCGCGGGTCCCTCAGGAAGACCAGCTCGCGAGCGGCGTCCTTTCCGACCAGCAGCCCGGCACCGCCATCGGCGAACAGGAGCACGATCGGCGCGTCGGATTGGACGCGCAGGAGCTGGCGAAAGCGCAGGCGCGTCGCCTTCGCCCACAGGCCGGCGGCGCGCAGCCACGTCACAAGCGCGGCAGGAGACGGAACCGGCTCGTCCGCGGCGACGCGGAGCTCGGCACGGTCGAGCTCGACGCCGTGAAAACGCGCCACGGCTGTCAACGCGGCGAGGCGGATTTCAGTCGGGTGTGGCTTCGCTTCAGGGATGGCGCGAATGGATCCGTCACGGCCGACCGGGACGGGTCGCTCGGTCGATGGGCCGTCCAGCGCCGCTAAGATTACCTCGGTACTCAACGCTACGACTCCGACCGGGACGCACCGCGATCTTGATCGCGGAACCTCTTAGCCGACGTCGTCGCAAACGGCATGACCTCATGCGGTCGATGCGCCCACCGACGCGCATTGAAGCCATGGCCCATCGGTGCCGCTCGGCGACGGCCGTCGGCTGCTTTCATCCGTCGGCTATCAACAAGCGGAGGCGCGCGGACGGCGCAGGTAATCGTTGTGTTTTTTTTGTGAACTCTGCGAGTCGGTTCGCAAACGTTTCGACCGCGCCGGAATTGGCGATCCGAGGTAGGTCACCACCGATTCAGCAGGGCGCAGGGTTCCGGATGAGACTCAGCCGGCTCTCACTTCCTCTGCTGCTTCGTCGCGTGCAACCTTTGTCGAGCGCATCAGCTCCGGCCTCGCACCCGTATCACGACGAGATCGGCTACACGTTGGCCGGCCCGGTGATGCCACCTCACCTGCACGACGGCGCCGACCTTGATGTCCGACCACGAGGCCTGCTCTCGGCCGACGCGGTACTGCGTGTTGTCGTTCGTATGGTACGTCCAGGCGCGCCGTCCACGCCGCCGGCGGACGCACGTGAACGTGCGCGCCGCATCATCGACGGCGACGATGGTGCCGCCGCCCCTTGCCGACCCATGATATGCGGCCGAATAGGCAGTGGACGCCGCACCGGCGACGAGGGTCGCGACGCCGGCGACGGCGAGGTGAAGGAACGAACGCCTCGATTGCATCATCTGCATCCTCCCGGATTCGCATCCTCTCATTCATGATGCGCAGGCTGGCCGCGATGCTTGTGGGCAAACTCCCGGTGGCAGGATTGTACGTCGGAATTGCTGCAGATGATCATCGATCCCCTCACGTGGCGATGACCAAGCGGGTGGGCGCGCGCCTCGACCCGCGCCTTCCCGACGCCCGGAGAGAGCAGCGACGACGCCGCGAGGATCAGGCTCGCGGCCAGGGCGACGAGCGATATTTTCGCACGGTAGCGAAGGCGCATGGTTGGCTCCCGCGTGGCCCCCTGCCCTCGGCCTGCTTCATACACCCTGCGCCCCGGCGAATCGAGGGCGCGTGCCGCGACCTGCCGGTCTGACGATCTGTGCTCGTTTGCCGACATTCGAAACCTCGGCAAGCCGACGCGTTCGCACTCACCCCTGCTTGATGGTGATGTGCGCGGCGCGGACCACTCCGGCCCATTTGTCGATCTCGGATGCCACGTAGGCGCCGAACTCGTCCGGCGTGTACACGATCGGCGTCGTCGCCACGTCGGCGAGACGCTTCTTCACGGCCGGGTCCGCGAGGCCCGCGTTGATCTCGCGATTGAGCCGCGTGATGATCTCGGGGCGCGTGCCGCGCGCGACGCCGACGCCGCACCACGAGTTCGCGACGTAGAGCGGCAGCGTCTCACTCATGGTCGGGACATCCGGCAGTCCCGGGTAGCGCGTCTTGCCCAGTATCGCGATCGGCCGCATGGTGCCGGCCCGGATGTGCGGCAGCACGCCGGTCATGACATCGATCGCGAGCTGCACCTGGCCGGCCATGAGATCGGTACCCATCGGCGCGCCGCCCTTGTAAGGCACGTGCACGAGCTGCACTCCGGCCATCATCTGGAAGAGCTCGTTCGAGACGTGCGACGTCGAGCCGACGCCGTACGAGCCGATGGTGATCTTGCCGGGATTCTGTTTCGCGTAGGCGATCAGCTCCGGGACGGTTCTGGCCGGAAACGACGGATGCGCGACCATCACGAGCGGAAAATCGATCAGGCCGGCGACCGGCGCGATGTCGCGCTTGAGGTCGAAGGGGAGGTTCTTGAACAGCGCCGGATTGACAGCGGCCGAGGCCGCCACGAACAGCAGCGTGTAGCCATCGGCCGGCGACGCGATCACGTTCTGGATCGAGATGTTCGTCGAGGCGCCCGCCCGATTCTCGACGAACACCTGCTGGCCGAGGCGCTCGCTCAGCCACGCCGCCATGATGCGCGACACGATGTCGGCGCCGCCGCCCGGCGGAAACCCGACGACGAAGCGGATCGGCCGCGCGGGATAGTTGTCGGCGAAAGCCACGCCGGATGTGGCCGTGACGGCCCCGGCCCCCGCCAGCCTCAGGAATGATCGGCGATTGAACGATGCACGCGCACGCATGGACGTCTCCCGTGGGGTTCAGGACGTCACTTTCGGTCGCACTCCCGCGCGCGAGGAGCCCTCGCGTGCGCCGGCATCATAGATCGTTCCGCTGCACTTGAAACGCTCGATTTCGCCGCCGACGACGAGCTGAGCCCACGGCACTCGTCATGGCCGGGCTTGTCCCGGCCATCCACGTCTTCGGCCTCGCTCAGATCAAAAGACGCGAATGCCCGGCACAAGGCCGGGCATGACGAGTAAAACTTCAAATATTCAGCACGCGCCCATAGGCGTCGAGCACCGCTTCCTTCATCATCTCGGACAGCGTCGGGTGCGGGAAGATGGTGTGCATGAGCTCTTCCTCGGTGGTTTCGAGGTTCATCGCCACCACGTAGCCCTGGATGAGCTCGGTCACCTCGGCGCCGACCATGTGGGCGCCGAGCAACTGGCCCGTCTTCTTGTCGAAGATCACCTTGACGAGCCCCTGGTCCTCGCCGAGCGCGATCGCCTTGCCGTTGCCGACGAACGGGAAGCGGCCGACGCGAATGTCGAGCTTCTTCTCCTTGGCGGCCTGTTCGGTCAGCCCAACCGAGGCGACCTGCGGCGAGCAGTAGGTGCAGCCCGGGATCATCAGCTTGTTCATCGGGTGGGGTTTCAGCCCCTTGATCGCCTCGACGCAGACCACGCCCTCGTGCTCGGCCTTGTGCGCGAGCATCGGCGGGCCCGCGACGTCGCCGATCGCGTAGATGCCCGGCACGTTGGTCTTGCAATACCCGTCGATGACGATGCAGCCGCGCTCGGTCTTCACGCCGAGCTTCTCCAGACCGAGGTTCTCGATATTGCCGACGACGCCGACCGCCGAGATCACGCGCTCGACCTCGATCGCCTGGGTCTTGCCCTTGCCGTCGTCGATGGTGGCGACGACGCTGTCGTTTTTCTTGTCGAGCTTGGTGACCTTGGCACCGGTGAGGATTTTCATGCCTTGTTTTTCGAAGCTCTTGCGCGCAAACGTCTGGATCTCGGCGTCCTCGACCGGAAGAATCTGCGGCAGCACCTCGACTACCGTCACGTCGGCGCCGAGCGTGCGGAAGAACGACGCGAACTCGATGCCGATCGCGCCCGAGCCGACGACCAGCAGCGATTTCGGCACGCGGTCCGGCACCATCGCCTCGAAATAGGTCCACACCAGCTTCTTGTCCGGCTCGAGGCCCGGCAGCACGCGCGGCCGCGCGCCGGTCGCCACGATAATGTGCTTCGCCTGGTAGCCGCCCGGCCCGAGCGCGCCTTTCGGCGCCTCGGCCGCCGCCTGTTTCACGGTCACGTTGCCGGGCGCGGTGATCGACGCCTCGCCCCAGATGACGCTCACCTTGTTCTTGCGCATCAGGAAGCCGACGCCGTCGTTGAGCCGCCGCGACACCGCGCGCGAGCGCTTCACCACCGCGGCCGCGTCGTAGCCGACATTGTCGGCCTTGAGGCCGTAGTCCTTGGCGTGCTGCATGTAGTGGAAGATCTCGGCCGAGCGCAGCAACGCCTTGGTCGGGATGCAGCCCCAGTTGAGGCAGATGCCGCCCAGATAGGCCTTCTCGACGATCGCGGTCTTGAAACCGAGCTGCGCGGCGCGGATCGCCGTGACATAGCCGCCCGGGCCGGAGCCGATGATGATGATGTCGAAGGAGGTGTCGGCCATGAAGGTTCTCAATTTCTCGTCATTGCGAGGAGCGCGACAGCGCGACGAAGCAATCTCGATCCGCAAACGTATGAGCAAGTGAAGCGAGATTGCTTCGCTTCGCTCGCAATGACGGCAAACCTCAAACCAGCATCGCGGTCGGGCTCTCGATGAAGCGCTTGATCTCGCCGATCAGCTCGGCGCCGAGCGCACCGTCGATGGCGCGGTGATCGCACGACAGCGTGATCTTCATCTGCGTCGCGATCGCGACCTTGCCGTCCTGCACCACGGGACGCTGCTCGCCGGTGCCGACCGCCAGAATGGTCGTCTGCGGCGGGTTGATCACCGCGGTGAACTCCTCGATGCCGTACATGCCGAGGTTGGAGACCGCGCTCGCGCCGCCCTGATACTCCTCGGGCTTGAGCCGGCGGGCGCGCGCTCGCGCGGCGAGATCCTTCATCTCCTTGGAGATCGCGATGATCGACTTCTCGTCGACATTGCGCACCACCGGGGTGATCAGCCCGCCCGGGAGCGCGACCGCGATGCCGATATTGGCATGATGGTGCTTGAGCATGCCGCTCTCGGTCCAGGTGACATTGGTGTCGGGCTTGCGCACCAGCGCCAGCCCGAGCGCCTTGATGGCGAAATCGTTGACCGACAGCTTGTAGGCTGGCTTGCCGTCGTCGCCCTTGGGCGCGGTCGAGTTGATGTCCTCGCGCGCCGCCAGCAGACGGTCGATCGTGCACGTGACGGTCAGATAGAAGTGCGGGATCGTGACCGTCGCCTGTTGCAGCCGCTGCGCGATGATCCTGCGCATGTTGTCGTGCGGCACGACGTCGTAGGAGCCGGGCTCGTAGAACGCGCGGATCTTCTCGTCCGAGAGCGTCGGGGCCGGCGCCGCCACGCCGGGTGCCGCCGCGGCCGCCGGCGCGCGCAAACCGCCGCCGGCCTTCGCCTGCGCGACGTCGCGCGCAACGACGCGGCCGTGCGGACCGGAGCCCGCAATGCGCGCGATGTCGATATTGGCTTCCTTGGCGAGCCGCCGCGCCAGCGGCGACGCGAAGATGCGCCCATGGCCGTTCGCTTGCGGGGCCGGCTGCGCGGGCGCGGCTGGACGCGCGACGGGCGGCGGGGCCGCAGGCGCCGGCCGCGGCTGTTGCGCAGGCGCAGCCGCAGGCTTTGCAGACGCCGATGGCTGCGGCGCAGGCGCGGCGGGCTTGGCGGCTGGCGCTGGCGCGGCGCCCTTTCCGGCGCCGGCGGCCGCACTCTTCACGTCCTCGCCCTCGCCGGCGAGCACCGCGATCAGCTGATTGACCGGCACGTCGGCCGTGCCTTCGGGTACGACGATCTTCGCCAGCGTGCCCTCGTCGACCGCCTCGTATTCCATCGTCGCCTTGTCGGTCTCGATCTCGGCGATGATATCGCCGGCTTTGACCGGGTCGCCCTCCTTCTTGAGCCACTTGGCGAGATTGCCCTTCTCCATCGTGGGAGAGAGCGCGGGCATGAGGATGTTGATCGGCATGGTGACTGGGCCTGGTGCTGATCTGGCGGCTAGCGGTAGGCCACGCTTTTCGCGGCCTCGACCACCTCGGCGACCGACGGCAGCGCGAGCTTCTCCAGGTTGGCGGCGTAGGGCATCGGCACGTCCTTGCCGGACACGCGCATGACCGGCGCGTCCAGCCAGTCGAACGCGTTCTCCATGATGCGCGCCGCGACCTCGGCGCCGACGCCGGACTGCGGCCAGCCTTCCTCGACCACCACGCAGCGGCTCGTCTTCTTGATCGACCCGACGATCGTCGCCGTATCCATCGGCCGCAAGGTGCGCAGGTCGATCACCTCGGCCGAGAGGCCTTCCTTCTCGAGCTCCTCGGCGGCCTTGAGCGCATAGCTCATGCCCATCGACCAGGCGACCAGCGTCACGTGCTCGCCCGGCCGCGCGATCTTGGCCTTGCCGATCGGCACCGTGTAGTCGTCGAGCTTCGGCACCGGCGAGGAATGGCCGTAGAGAATCTCGTTCTCCAGAAACATCACCGGGTTGGGATAGCGGATCGCCGACTTGAGCAGGCCCTTGGCGTCCGCGGCCGTGTATGGCGCGACGACGGTGAGCCCCGGAATGTGCGAGTACCAGGCCGAATAGTCCTGGCTGTGCTGCGCCGCGACGCGCGCGGCCGCGCCGTTCGGCCCGCGAAACACGATCGCGCAGCCCATCTGTCCGCCCGACATGTAGAGCGTCTTGGCCGCCGAGTTGATCAGCTGGTCCATCGCCTGCATGGCGAAGTTGTAGGTCATGAACTCGACGATCGGCTTGAGCCCCGCGAGCGCCGCGCCGATGCCGAGACCCGCGAACCCGTGCTCGGTGATCGGCGTATCGATCACGCGGTCCTTGCCGAACTCCTGCAACAGCCCCTGCGTGACCTTGTAGGCGCCCTGATATTCGGCGACCTCCTCGCCCATCACGAACACGTCGCCGTCGCGCCGCATCTCCTCCGCCATGGCATCGCGCAGCGCCTCGCGCATGGTCATGGTCACCATCTCGGTGCCTTCCGGCACGTCCGGCTCGGGCAGGGCCGCGGGCTGCGGCGGCGCCGCGACCGCAGACTTCGGCTGCGCCGGCGCGCGCGCCTCCTGCGCGACCGGCGCCTGCGGGGCGGCGGGCGGCGTCGACTCGGCGCCCTTCTCCTGCTGGGCGGGCGCCTGCGCGGCCGACTGCTGCGGCGCCGGCGCCTCGGCATGGAAATTGTTCAGCGCCGCCTGGTCCTCGCCCTCCGACAGGATCACGGCGATGGGCGTATTGACGGCGACATCAGCCGTGCCCTCGGGCACCAGGATCTGGCCGAGCGTGCCCTCGTCGGTCGCCTCGACCTCCATGGTCGCCTTGTCGGTCTCGATCTCGGCGATGATGTCGCCCGACTTCACCTTGTCGCCCTGCTGCTTGACCCACTTGGCGAGGTTGCCCTTCTCCATCGTGGGCGAGAGCGCGGGCATCAAAACGGGGATGGGCATCGGCGTTCTTCGGGTGCTCTGCTGTCGCGCAATCAACGTACCACGTTGGTCCACAGCTCCGACGGATCGGGCTCCTGGTCGTGGGTCGCAAACTCGGCCGCGTCATTGACGATCTTGCGGATGTCGGCGTCGATCTTCTTGATCTCGTCCTCGCTGGCACGCTTGCTCGCAAGCAGGCGCGCCCGCACCTGCTCGATCGGGTCGTGCTCGGTGCGCACCTTCTCGACCTCCTCGCGCGTGCGGTATTTCGCCGGATCGGACATCGAGTGGCCGCGGTAGCGGTAGGTCATCATCTCGAGAATGTAGGGGCCGTTGCCGTCGCGGCACCATTGCACGGCCTTCGCGCCCGCCGCCTTGACGGCGCGCACGTCCATGCCGTCGACCTGCTCGCCCGGGATGCTGAAGGAGGCGCCGCGCTTGGAGAAGTCGGTCTGCGCGGAGGCGCGCGTGACCGAGGTGCCCATGGCGTAGCGATTGTTCTCGATGATGTAGACCACGGGGAGCTTCCACAGCTCCGCCATGTTGAAGCTCTCGTAGACCTGGCCCTGGTTGGCGGCGCCGTCGCCGAAATAGGTCAGGCTGACGTTGTCGTTCTTGCGATAGCGGTTCGCGAACGCGAGCCCGGTGCCGAGCGGTACCTGGGCGCCGACGATGCCGTGGCCGCCGAAGAATCCCTTGGCGACGCTGAACATGTGCATCGAGCCGCCCTTGCCCTTGGAGTAGCCGCCGCGGCGCCCGGTCAGCTCGGCCATCACGCCCTTCGGATCCATGCCGCAGGCCAGCATGTGGCCGTGGTCGCGGTAGCCGGTGATGACCTGGTCGCCCTCCTTGATCGTCATCTGCATGCCGACCACCACGGCTTCCTGGCCGATATAGAGGTGGCAGAACCCGCCGATCAGGCCCATGCCGTACATCTGGCCGGCCTTCTCCTCGAATCGGCGGATCAGCAGCATCTCGCGGTAGGCCTTGATCTCGCTCTCCTTGCCGAGATCAGGGACCGCGGGCTTCGCCTCGGTCGTCCCGTTGGGTTCCGCAGCCGCTGACGCAGGTTTTTTTCTGGCGACCGCCATGAAATCATCGGCCTCTGGTTACGGGCGCATATCCCGTCGAAGGGGACCACCGGTTCGACGACAAGGATATGCGCCAAACAAGACGGATGCGAGATTAACGACTCCCATAGCCCAAATCGCCGCCGGGCGGAAGCGTTCCGCCGGTCATGCGGAAGCGCCGAAACTTTCGCCAACCGCATGTCTATTCAGGGCAAATTAGGAATGTTCCGAGCCGCCCCGCCAGCGGCAAGCGAGTAGCCGTCAGCGATGCGCCTGCATCAGGATGAGGTCGTGCGGGTCCGCAAAGTCGAGGAGTTCGCGCGCCCGCTCGTCGAGCATGTCGGGATCGACGCTGTCCGACTTCAGCAGCTTCATCCGCCGCTGCAACATGTCGCGCTCGGCGCTCGCCTGGGCGAGCTCGTTCGTCAGCCTGGCGATCTGCTTGTCCATCTGCTCGCGCGCGCGCAGACCGTGGTCGCCCTTATAGGCGTTGAGGCCGAAATAGCTGATCAGCGCCGCGGCCAGGCAGTAGAGGCCGAGACCGGTGAAGAACGAGCGCAGGCGCGGACGCGTGACCATGCGGCGCAGAATGTCGGCGCACGCCTTAACGCCGCATTAATTACGTGAGCCGCCGCAGCGCCTAGGAGGGTTGATCGGAGATCACCGCAACGCCCGCAGCGCCGCGCGGCCGGCGAACTTGGCCTGCCCTCCCAGCTCCTCCTCGATGCGCAGGAGCTGGTTGTACTTGGCGGTGCGGTCCGAGCGCGCGAGTGACCCGGTCTTGATCTGGCCGCAGCCGGTCGCGACCGCGAGGTCCGCGATGGTCGCGTCCTCGGTCTCGCCGGAGCGATGCGACATCACGGCCGTGTAGGCGGCCTTGTGCGCCATCTCGACCGCCGCGAGCGTCTCGCTGAGCGAGCCGATCTGGTTGACCTTGATCAGGATCGAGTTGCCGAGCCCGCGCTTGATGCCGTCCGAGAGCCGCGTCACGTTGGTGACGAACAGGTCGTCGCCGACGAGCTGGCACTTCTTCCCGATCAGGTCGGTCAGCGCCTTCCAGCCGGCGAAATCGTCCTCCGCCATGCCGTCCTCGATGGAGACGATCGGGTAGCGGCTGACCAGCTCGGCGAGGTACCGGGCCTGCTCGTCGGGCTTGCGGACTTTCCCTTCGCCTTCATAGTGATAGGCACCGTCCTTGAAGAACTCGGTGGAAGCCGGATCGAGGGTGAGGCAGATCTCCTCGCCGGGCTTGTAGCCGGCCGCCTCGATCGCCTTCATGACGAAGCCGAGGGCCGCGTCGGCCGACGGCAGGTTCGGCGCAAAGCCGCCCTCGTCGCCCACATTGGTGTTGTGGCCGGCCTCGCTCAGCGCCTTCTTGAGCGTCTGAAACACCTCGACGCCCATGCGCAGCGCCTCGCGAAAGGTCGGCGCGCCGACCGGCATGATCATGAATTCCTGGAAGTCGATCGGATTGTCGGCGTGCACGCCGCCGTTGACGATGTTCATCATCGGCACCGGCAGGAGCCGCGCCGCGGCGCCGCCGACATAGCGGTAGAGCGGCAGCCCGCTCGCGCTTGCGGCGGCTTTCGCCGCAGCGAGCGAGACACCGAGGATCGCGTTGGCGCCGAGCCGCGCCTTGTTGGGCGTGCCGTCGAGCGCGATCATGGTCTCGTCGATCTTCGCCTGCTCCTCCGCGTCCATGCCGCCGACGGCGTCGAAGATCTCGCCGTTGACGGCCGCGACCGCCTTCTGCACGCCCTTGCCGAAGTAGCGCTTCTTGTCGCCGTCGCGCAGCTCGACCGCCTCATGCGCGCCGGTCGAGGCGCCGGACGGTACTGCGGCGCGCCCGCGCGAGCCGTCCTCCAGCACTACATCGACCTCGACGGTGGGGTTGCCGCGGCTGTCCAGGATTTCGCGGCCGATGATGTCGACAATGGCGGTCATGCGAGCTCCGGCGGTGTGAGATTACGCTGGCGCTCATACAGGATCGCGTGGCGGGGCGACAAGGCGGGAGATGAGACGCCCAGCCAAACCGGCGCCGAATGAGGGGCTTGCCGCCAAACGCTACGGCATCGGATGAATGGTGCCGAGCCACGCCACCGCGGCCAGCACCAGGACCGCGACGCCCTGCTCGACCAGAACGCTGCGCCACAGGCCGCGCACACCCTTGGCGTCCGCCGCCGCCATGATCGGCGGTGTCAATGTCAGGCGATTGACGAGCGCGATCGCGACCATCAGCACCACGAAGGCAAGCTTGAGCAGCAAGGCGCGCCCGTAATCGGAGCTGATCAGGCTGCCCGGATGCGGCACCATGACGAGCGCATTGATGCAGCCTGTGATCAGCAGCAGCGCGACCGCCCAGTAGCCGAGGCCGGAGAATCGGCGCAGCGCAGCCCGCGCGGCGTCGACCGTCGTGCGACCGCCCAGCACCGTGTGGAGAAGGTATCCGAGGCAGAAAAGCCCGCCGATCCAGGCGGCGGCGCACAGCAGGTGCACCATGTCGGCCACCATGTGGATGTGCGCGACCTCGGGGCCGTGCCCTGCCCCCGTCATGCCGTGGCCCACGCCGACGAGGCTCGCCGCAAAGACCGCGCTGAGGACGGCGAGCGCGATGTCGCGCCGCCGCGCCGGCTTGCCGACGAGCTGCACCGCCACAATCGCGATCAGCACGACCAGCCGCGCGATCCACAAATGCCCGAAGCGCGTGTCGAACGCGACCGCACCCAGGATGTCCGGCGTGACCGCGTCGGCAAAACTACCCGCCATGTTGGCGGCGACGCCCATGAACCAGCCGAGCCCGGAGAGCAAGGCGGCGACGCTCGCCGCAAGCTCCCAGCCCGGCCCGGTCGATTTCTCCCGCGGCGCAATCGCCAGCCG
>Ga0126371_10001804_pt1 | contig 18212 bp, 16 predicted proteins | sample PanSoiMetaPlot_4_FD_110145 | JGI IMG/M metagenome (GOLD analysis project Ga0126371, IMG submission 110145) | Tropical forest soil microbial communities from Panama - MetaG Plot_4 | ecosystem: Environmental > Terrestrial > Soil > Tropical forest > Bulk soil | place: Panama | collected 2016-02-17 | reverse complement strand
TCCAATACTCATGAAGCTTTTCTTGCGCGCGCACACAGTTTGCAGCCGCATCTGCGCAAAACGCTGCTCCTCGACGCAACCGCGATGGGGCCAGCCTTTAACGGCACTTCCGAGTGCACTTTGGGATTGGCGGGTGGCCTCCAATCGCTAAAGAGCGACTGGAAGATCGTTCTTGCCGTGCACCACGATGCACGGGAATTCCATCGCCTCAATAGGCGGTTCCCAGATTGGGAGATTCTCTCAGGCAAGACCTCGTGCCAAACTACAGTGGCGCTCAAATTTTCGCAGCCCTGGGCCTTCGAAACCATGCGGGATTTGCATCGACAAGCTTTGCTCAATTTCTTTCTCGTCCTCGACACGATCGCCTGGGATATTCTGTTGGGCTCGCTCGAAACACTGGACGAAGTCTGGCGGTTCTCAGCGCAATATTCCGACGGATTATTTTATATCTCCGATTTCACAGGAGACCGATTTCGTACCAGGTTTCCGATAGGTCCAGGCGTGGCCGAACGAACACTGCATCTATCTTTTCATCCTCGCGACTATGTTCGGAGAGACGCGTTCGTGAAGTCGGTCGGCCAGCCGGGATACTGGCTGGTGATCGGCAACGCATACGATCACAAGGACCTCGTCAGGACAGTGGACATGTTGGCGGGATGCTTCCCGTTTCAGCGGATTCGCGTAGTCGGGCTCAAAAGTTCCGCGCATTCCAATGTCGAGTTTATCGCGAGCGGATCTGTCTCGGAGCTTGAGATGGATCGTTTGTATGCGAATGCGCTGGCGGTGATCTTCCCGTCCTTTTACGAGGGATTCGGTTTTCCTGTTATCCGGGGATTGAGCTACGGCCGAGTTGTGATCGTGCGCAAGTCGCTGTTACTCGATGAATTGGCCGCAAACTATCGCGGAGATGGCCGTTTGTTCGCTTTTGGAACGCATCGGGAGCTCGCTGAAATCGTTGCAAGTTTGCTCGATGGCGAGCCAATCGAATCTCGGCCGCTGGGAGCAGGGATTGCCTGGAACTCTGAACCTCTGGATTGGACGGCAACGGCAGCGAACATGCTGAATTTCTTCGACGGCTGCCTCGCCGATCCCGGACAAGGCCGTTGGCTCGCCAGGGAATACGCGTTTCGCCAGATGGCAGCGTACAGGCCCTAGCTCATCGAGTCAGACTGAGTGCGCGCCGGAAAGAACCAGGACCTGTTCAGTTGGTGGGTGGTAGGCGTAACAGCACAGGTTGTTTCCGGGTGGGCAATCGGGCTTCGGGATACGGATGCGAAAGCCGCTAAGTAAAAACTCGGCCCCATAGGCACTCGCGACGTCTGGCCGTTCCAGTCCGGCAGGTCCTGATGCAACGATCTTCGCATCAGCGGCGACGATGACGAATTCCGCCGGCGCCTTTCGGTGGATATCGCGGGCCCAGCCATAAGCCAACCACGCTTCACCCACGTCCCAGACTCCATCGAAAAACCCCGCTCCCGTATCTGCGTGAACCCACTGCGGCGCAGGCTTTTCGAACGCCGGTTTTTGGTAAGCATAGGTAGGATCGGTGGGCGCTTGCCGCTTGTCACAGAGCCAGAAAACAGCCCAGGTCTGTCCATTGGGGTGGGGCCAGTCGATCACAAGAAAATCCAGTCCCGCAGTGGCGGCGATCCTCCGCACGGTGGAGTCTTTGTATCCGACGCAGGTGGGATAAACCCATGCGTCGCCGGCATAGTCTTCTCGATCCAGCACGAACGACGCCACTAGAAGGCCGCCTGGCGCCAGAGTCGCCGCGGCCTCGGCCAGGCATCGCTGAATATCATGAGCGCCAGCATGCGAAAAGATCGATTGCGCGAGAATAAAATCGAAGTGAATCCCAAAACAAGTGAGCTTGTAGTCGGCCCGGTACGCAAATGAGGGGTTCTTGATACGTATCAAGTCCTGCCCTGTTTCGCGTTCGATTCCTTCCCGAACTAGCCATTCTTCCGGCTCAATTCCGCAATAGTGATCTTTGTTGAGGTAGGGTATGAAAAGCCGGCCGGCTCGCAAAGAGCCGCAGCCGAGGTCCAGTAGCCGGTGATGTTGGCGTAGTCCGAGAAACGTGAGCAGATTGAATTGCATCGCCGCGATGATGTCGTACTTGGCTGGGTAACCCACGAACGCCCTATAGTTTCTGCTACCGGGTGTTAGTCCGAGCTCCAATTCTTGCTGTGGCACTCGCCGATATCTCCTTTGCCTATACCGTGACGGTTCAGCTGTCTCGAAACGCTGCCTTGGGTCCTGGGAGGGAGCGTATCAATAGAACGTCACGAAACTGATCCTGCTCGTTCCTAAAAAGCGTGGACGAATGTTAGCATGCGCTGCGTCGGCACGGAGCAATGCAACGCGCGTCGATAAAGCCGGTATGCGATATTGTTTCTAAACACATTCCGTGTCCGTGTATCAATCGCTGATGATTACCGCTTCCGACTTGCGCCAGAAGAGCCGTTCTCGTAAGGCATTCAACCTCCTGAAGGATCCGAATTGGCGACGTAGTTTGGCTGCCGTCATGGTGGTTCTAGCGTACCTGGGCATCTTCGTGATTGTATTCGGGGCCAAGTTGATTGTCGTATCGCGCTTTTCGGTTCCCGACCCGTACTGGGATTCATGGCACGTGGAGGGTATCGAGACATATAAGCCGTTTTTGTTGGGGCACTATTCAGTTGCGAATCTCTTTGAGCCTGTCAGCGAGCACCGGCCCGCAGTACTGCGTCTGTATGTCTTGGCCCTTTTGAAGGCCAACGGGGAGTGGGATGTGCAATTGCAAACGGTAGGGACCGCGGCTTTGTTGGGCGTTCTTGGCTGTATTCTATTTGCCTTTCTGCGCGGATTGCTACCGCCCTTGTCAGCGTGCCTGTTGGCGTTATACGTAGCGCTAATCTTGAGCCTTCCTATTGGTTGGGAAAATACTGTGAACGGCCACCATGCCGGATGGTTTTTCTTTTATATTTTTACAGTAGTTACGCTTTGGTTCTGTGTCGGACAGGCGCCGTTGGGAGGGCGCTGGTGGTTAGGCTTCGCGAGTGCCGCACTGGCGTATTTGTCGCTCTTCGCCGGCGTGCTCACGCCGCTGGCCGCCGCTGGTGGGATGGCCGTCGTCCTGTTGTGGGACCGTCGTTTTCTGGGACGAAAGGTCGCCGGAATCCTCGGGCTGGTGGCGTTGTTTGGGGCTGGAATGGCTTGGGAGAATCGATTTCCAGGGCAAGAGAACGTCAAGGCGCGAGATCTGCTGTCGTTTCTTAAGGCGCTCGGCTACGCTCTGGTCTGGCCCTCAGCCGAGATTACGGTTGTGGCATTTTTCGTGTGGGCGCCGGTTGTGGTCGCGATCGTGCTCATTGCGCGCGGCCGCTGGAAACTGAACCGGACGCTGTTATTTCAGTTTTCACTGGTGTTCTGGATTATTCTGCAATGCGCAGGAATGGCATACGCGCGCGGACTGAACGGCACCCCTCCCGTACCCCGTTACCTGGACATACCCAGCTTTGGATTGCTCGTGAATTTCGCTTTCCTGCTGATGCTTGTGGAATCGGCTTCCGCGAGGAAGTGGAGTGCGCTTGCTGCGGCGTTCGCGAGTATTTGGATCTGGACCACCGGATACAATCTCAAGGCCAGGGTTGACACTACCCTAAATTACAGTCTGCCGGGCAAAGCAACGGACTCCCTGGCGGAGGACAAGCTTTTAAGAGCCTACGTCGCGACGAAAGACAGGAGCGTTATCGCAAATGCGAGTCCCGCCCAGCTTGGGTATTACGGCGGCGCCGATGGAGTTGCCGCCGTCACGGACGACGCCATTCTGCGGCGTATTCTCCCTTACTCAATTCGGGAGCCGATTGCAGTCTCATGGGCCGGTAGCACGCGAAACGTGGCCGTCGATAACCTGCCGCCGGGCTTCCCCGCCTTGAAAGATCCCGGCATCGTGAGTACCTATGCGAAGAATGGCGCCAAAGCAGAGATGATGAGCGAGAGCATACCGGCACCGATGTTTCCATACCTCGAAATGCGTGTCGCAGGCGACTTTGCAGGCAGAGGCATTTCACTGCGGTTGGTTTCGGAAACGGGCGAATCGATAAAGGTTCGGCCTTCGCAGCCAGTGGATCACGATTGGACCTCGGTCATCATCCCTTCGCCCAGAGCTCCCTTCCGCATTTCGGCGAGCGATACTGAATCGCAGGCCTGGCTGGCCTTTTCGCCGCCGCGCGAGGTCGGGCGAGAGTCTGCTTGGGCTAGATTCCTGCTGGATCGGGCGTCCAGCATCTATGTTAGTGGATTGATTCTCGTGGCAAGTGTGCTGGTGCTGGCGAGTGTGCTCTTCGTCACGTCTCGTTAGCCGGTGAGATTTTATTTTGGCTGGGATCACTTCACTCATGAATGTCCTGCCTAGCCTCGAAAGATCCTCTTCAAGGCGGAATGCGCGATTCGCCGAGCATTTACCGAACCTTTTCAGGAACTCGCGCCATAACGGAAGGCCGTGGCGGCGGCTGCAGTTTCCATATCATAGTTTCGACCAGGTACCTGGTTTCGGGGAATAGAGGCGAATACTTGTGCCGGAATTAGCAGGTTTGCAAGAGTTTTCAGTTTGGTGGAAGCATAACGATTCGATCCGAGGATCGGATCTCTTTTGCGCGTGGTATTTCGCTTCGGAGCCCATCGGTAAAGGCCGACTCGAACAGAAGTCACTCTACAATTTCGGAAAACAAGCCGATGGCACGCCGATGCGCACTATGAAAGGATTCGTTATGCGGGCATCTATCCGAGTGTCGATCTGATTTTGTCACCGAGTTGCTCCTTGAATACAGCTTCGAGACTTGCTCTCGGTGCGGCCGCGAAGGCAATCCGGATTCGGTACGAAGACTTGGAGCCTGCATTGGGACAGAACGGTGCCCCCCTTTGCGCGAGCCAGCGGGTTCGAGATGGTGCAGCGTTCACCGCGGGCATTGCGGCGTCGCGTTGGCCAGTTCGTGACAATCCTCTGCAAGTTTGGGCTGAGCGGAGGAGAGGTAACTATTCAAGCTAGGTTCTCATAGCACGACAGTGCCGCTCGTCATCGATCCAGTGCTTTCATTCAGCAGATACCAAACGTCGGCTTCACCGTTCAATTGAGTACGGCTTCCTTGAGGGCTGCCACGCGTTCGCTCACGGCCATCACAACGAAGCGGACGCTACACCCACTTTCAATGTCGGCGACGTCCGGCTTTCAGGTAAATGGGCCGCCCAGCGTGCACATCGATACGCCATCGCAAGGCGCCACGGTATCGGCGACAGTCACGATAGAGGGTTGGGCGATTGGCAATACGATGAAAGTGTTCGAACGGCGATCGCGAGCGTCACTGTTGCGGGACTGAACGACGCGGCACCGCCACCTATGGCGTCGCGCGCACGGATTTATGCGACGCCTGGCAGGGGTATCCTGGATGCGAGAATGTAGGCGTCACATTTCAATTGAACACGGCGGCACCGGCATCTCGCCGTCACACGATCACCGTCTTTACCACCGACAGCGCCCCACTCCCGTTACGGGCTCAGCCTCGATAACGGTAGTTCACTTGACCCGATTTCGGGAGAGCTAAGAAGCCGCTTAACCCAGGTCGATACCGTGCACTAGGGCGGCCGCGTAGAGTCCCAAGTGAAGCTGGTGTCGAAAATCGCCCGAGCGAATGAGGTTTTTGAGCTGTGAATGGCTCACGAATTGTACAGCCAAGACCTCCGATGAGCCGCACTGCTCGGACGGTTCCGCGCAGCGCGCGTAAAATGCGTGCGAAGTGACTTCAACCCGACCCGTATCGGGCCAAAAGGTGCCGAGATCGAGTAACTCGGAGGTGTGCAACCCGGTTTCCTCGAGCACCTCGCGAATTGCCGCGGTTTGAGGCTCCTCGCCGGCATCCACAGTACCGGCAGGGAATTCCCACGTGAACCGCTCTACACAGGGCCGGTACTGACGTACGATCGGAATGCGTCCATCAGGGGTCTGCGCCAGCACGTGGACATAGTCGCTTTGGGTGATGAAATGATAGAGCTCCGGCGTTTTGTTGTCGGCGAACTGGACGGTCTTTTCGACCAACTCGACCCAGGGCGAAATTCGCGTGGTCTTGCGCGACAGGATCGCGGGGTAGGGCTGGCTCACGACCTTGCGCCTGAGGCCAGCGAGTGCGGTGCTTCAACGATGCGCGGTTCCGGGAGCGGGACGAGGAATTTGCCGCGAAACCCTTTTTCGGTGATTTTAGGAATTAGTTCATCGGCAATGTGCCACGACAGCAACATGGCATACTCAGGCTGGTCATCGTAAAGGCGAGACTCTTCGTTCACCGGAATTAGGGTCCCGGGCATGTATTTCCCGGTTTTGAGCGATCCCTTAACTTCCAGGACACAGTCCAGAATCCCATCGTCAAGGCCGACGTAGTTAATCAAGGTGCTGGCTCGCGACGGCGCGCCGATTCCATACACTTTTTCACCGCGTTGCTTGATGTCAGCGAGAAGCTTGAAAAGATTTAGTTTGGACAGGACCGTCCGGTGAGCGAAATCGCGGAGCCGCTCTTCCCACGTGCCTTCGGAGTTTTCCGCTGCCAGAATCTGCTCCACTGATGGCCGGACGGCATGGGTCCCTTTTCTCGCCGCATACACGCGAATCGACCCTCCGTGCGTCGGAATGCGCCTGGCATGCACCACTTCCAATCCATGCATCGCGAGGAGATGGCGAAGACTGCGGAGCGAGTAGTAGCGGAGATGTTCATGGTAGATGGTATCGTACTGGAGCGTCTCGAGGAGCGCGTGCAAGTAATGAGATTCGGAAATGAAGAGGCCGTTGTCATCGAGCATTGTGAGAATTCCATCCACAATGTCGTGAATCGCCTCGATATGAGCGAAAACATTGGTGGCCGTAACAATTGCGGCCGGTCCGTGCTCGCGCCGCGCACGTTGGGCGACCTCGGCGCCGAAAAAGGAGATCCACGTCTGAATGCCGCGCTGGTTGGCGATCTTGCCGACGTCGCTTGGCTCAATCCCCAGAACGCGTTGGCCGCCTGAAAGGAAGTTCGCGAGCAGCGTGCCGTCATTGGAACCGATGTCGATGGTTAGGTCCTGCGGCTTCTGCGGGTATAGAGATTGCACTTCCGCGTACATTTCCGCGAAGTTGTCGCGCAGAATTTTCGTAGTGCCGCTGGTGTAGGGATAGTCGGCGGGAAACAAGACCTGCGGATCCACGATAAGTCCGAGCTGCACCAGATGGCAATCCGGGCAGTATAAGAGCTGCGCCGGGTAGGCGGATTGTTGGTGCGGCCGCGTCCCGATGGTTCGCATCTGATTTACGGGTGGCAGGTATCCGAGAAACAACTGGGGGATCAGCCGCGCGGAGCTGCAAACCTGGCAATTCTCGACGACGATGCTCGATCCTGTTCCTGCGGCTAGATGTTCACGATTTTCCATTGAGGGTCTTTGACTTCCTGCTTCTGAGTTCGAACGGGTGCACTGTCGGAATGCTCATCGTACCACTGGGCGGTAAGACGCAATCCGTCTTGCAGAGAGAATCTGGGGCGGTAACCAAGCGCCGACAGTTTTTGAATATCCGGACAGCGGCGACGCGCCCCGCCCAATGCGGGCTCGCTCGGGACCAGTGCCACGCGCCGCCCGAAGTATTCACCTACCAGGCAAGCCAGCCTCTCGATCGTGACTTCGTCCGAAGTTCCGATATTGTAGATATTTCGATGCGCGCCTTTTTCCATCACGAGTAACAAGCCGTCGACGAAATCTTCGACGAAGACGAACGCGCGAGTCTGCTTGCCATCGCCTTGGATAGAAAACCGGATTGGATCCGCCGCTTCCTTGCTCGCGGCCTTCATGCGTACGACGAACTCCGGAATCACGTGCTCCCAGCCCATCTGCGGCCCGTAGACGTTGTGCGGGCGGAAAACGAGCACCCTGTCGAAATGGTTGCGACCGTAGTTCAAGGCAACGATCTCGCTGATCAGTTTCCCGGCGGCATAGGAATACCTGGGATTCAAAGGATCGGGGATGGACAGGGGCGTGGTTTCGTCGGTGGGAACGACCGGCGCTTCCTGATAGACTTCCGAGCTAGATGCCAGGACTAGCTCGGCAACATCGCACTTCAGGCATGCGTCGATGACATTCATCATGCCCTTGATGCCGACTTCCAACACGAGCTCCGGCATACTATAAAAGAACTCGGTGCCATTGATGAAGGCCATGTGGCACACGCTATCCACGCCTCGCGTCGCTTTCTCTACTGCTGCTGGATCGCGGACATCGGCTTCGATCATTTCGAAGTCATTTTGTACGTCTCTAAGGCGCGTAAGACTTCCGCGAGCATGATTGTCGATTATGCGGACGCGGTGGCCAAAGCTAACCAGGCGGCGGACTAACGCGCTGCCCAGGAAGCCCGTGCCACCCGTTACCAAGTAGAACTTACTCATAGCCGCCCTTGACGCGCGCCGCAAGTGGGATTTCCGATCCGCGTCGCACCTGCACGTAGGCCTTGCGGCTTGCAGCGGAAGACCGGAGATGACGGCAGCCCCAAAGGAACCATCGCAAATACTCCAGTGTCCACCTTCCAACCTTGAAGGTCGACTCGCCTCCATATAGGCGATCGACGGAAATGATCGGGACCTCCCCGAGGCGGAGCCCTGCCATCTGTGCCTTGATGCTCATTTCGAAAGCGACGGCCCAGCCCACTGGCTTGGCGCGCAGATCCAGTTTTCGGAAAGCTTCGCGCCGCATCAGCTTGATGCCTGTGGTTGCGTCGGTTAAGACGCAGCCGGAAACGCGATGGAACACAAAGTTGGCAATCCGCGAAAGAACCTGCCCGATCAGCGAGCCACCCAGACGCCGTCCTCCGTGGGCGTACCGTGTGCAGCTGACAAATTCCACGCCGTCATTAATCAAAGCGAGCATGTCCTCGATTGCCAGTACGGGGCCGACTTCATCTGCTGCGAAGATCAGGATATTTTCCCCATGCGCGCTATCCACCCCCGCACGAATAGCGTTGGTTACGCCCCGGCCATACTGGTTGTGTACCCAGCGTAGATTCCGATATTCGCGCTGCATTTGCTCAACGACCGGAATGCTTGTGTCAGTCAGGTCATCGCAAACTACTAGCACTTCATGGGGCACCTCGAGTACCGCTCTCAATATCCTGAGCATGATTTTGAGGTTGATTCCCTCGTTTCTCACCGGCATGAGAATCGACAGGCTGACAGGATCCCGACCCAGTACACTCATTACAATCGACCCTGGCAGGATAAAGCTTCGGTACCGAGTAGACATTCCCGTACCAAAGAGCACGTTGCGGCTAGTTCCTCATTCGTTAGAGTGAAGGCGGAGGGAAGCCAAAGGGCGCGTGGACCCACCGCGCAAGCGTTCGGAAACAGATGGTCGGGTGCGCGATACGGAGTTTGCGTATGAAGTGGAAACCAGAAACGCCTGCAAATTACGTTGTTCGCCAAAAGATGACGATCCACGAGTTCACGCTGCTCGATGACGGCATCGGTCCACTGGGGCCGTTCGCCTTCATCCAATCGAAATCCCGGCAAACGAAGTCCAGGGACGCCTGCTAATTCTCGTACGTAGTTTAGATATATCGCCTGCATTCTTTCCATCCGCGTGTGCAGATAGCTCAGCTGTCCCAGGCCCACCGCGGCCTGGAGGTTGGTGAGTTTGAAGTTGTATCCAATAGTTGCGTGGACATCGTCGCCACCCGTACCCCGAACCGGCCGTCCTTGGTCTTTCAGTTCACGCAGGCGACCATGAAGCTTTTCGTCGTTCGTGACGATCATGCCGCCTTGGCCCGTGGTTATTGTCTTATTGGGCGAGAAAGAAAAACAGCCGGCCTTGCCGAATGTGCCAAGACACCGTCCGGAATGCCGGGACATGAATGCCTCGGCTGCGTCCTCAATGACTTCGATGCCGTGATCGGCCGCAATCTTCAAGATGTTCTCAAGGTCGGCGGCGCGGCCGCTCACGTGCACGGGTACAACTGCTTTAGTGCGTGGCGTAATTGCAGCCTGAAACGCCTCTGGACAAAGATTAAGGGTTTTCGGATCTACATCGGCCAAGACAGGTGTGGCGCCGGTCATCGTGACTGCGTTCGCCGTCGCGATAAATGTGATGTCAGGAATGATTACTTCGTCGCCGCGCGCAACTCCGGCGGCGGCTAAAGCGAGATAGATGGCGGCAGTACCGCTTGTAACCGCGACGGCATGCCTGGCCGCCACCAGCTCGGAAATCCGAGCCTCGAATTGGCTGGTTACGTCGCCATCGTTTAAAAAATTGCTCTTGAGGACACCGCGCACCAGATCGTACTCTACCGGTCCCGTCTGGGGCTCCCACCAAGGGATCTTGCGCGTCATTCGGAACCCTTGCGTTGGTGCAGCATACTCTCCAGTCTTGAAGCCTGAACTTCCACGCTTCGGCGATTTCGCGAGCGGATTTGACGGATCGGTACACCAGCGTATACTGTCCACGGCTGAAATTCAAAGTAGGCCGGAACAAAACTGAGCGCACCGATGACAGTTCCATCGGGAACTACGTTTCCTGGCATGATTACCGCGTTAGACCCCACGGCAGTATAGTTGCCGAAGGCGACGTCGGCGCTGATCAGGTGCTGCTTGACTTGCTCGATTCCGGACGGAATGATCGTCACAAGGTCATTTACAAAGTCGTCGCTCGTGCACCAGATCTTCGCACCGGACGAGATGCTGCAGAAATCTCCGATCGTACACTTGCGGTCGGCACCACCAGCTATAGTGCAACCCGAAGCAATGTGCGAGCACCGGCCGACCTCGAGTTTGGTGGAGAAATAGCAATAGTCATCGATGATCGAATCTTCCCCTATCACGAAGTGTTGCGGGCAGCGTATCCGAATATTTGGAGAGACAATTGCCTTCATGCGTGGGCTAGAGCGGAACTAACCTCAGCTTTCTCCCAGAAGTTCCAGATGTCCACCACGATCCGTCCATCGAGATCGAGGTTCTTGTACGCGCGGTGCGGTGCGCAGAGAATCAGAATGTCGCTGCGCTCGAGTACAGCTTCGAGTGGAATCAGATCCGGATCGGTCTTGACATAAGGGTCAGTTGTCAGCACTGCTTTCGCACGAAACGTCAGCAATTTTTTGAGCTTGTAGCTCAAAGATGACCGCGGATCGTCGCTGTCGGCCTTGAACGCCATGCCGAGCAATCCAACGGTTTTCTCCTTGAGATTGTACTGGATGGCCAAGCTTTCCACGGTGAACATCGGCAAGCTCTCGTTGACTAGCATGGCTGCGTGCCCAATGCTGAATTGGTTCTTGTAAAATGCCGCAAGTTGCATAGTATCCTTGAAAAGGCAGGGTCCTGCGGCGAATCCTGCGCTTGGAACATCGGCCATGCGAGGATAGTTATTCTTCATGCCTTCGAGAACGCGGTAATAATCCACGCCCGCAGACTTGCAAATTAAATAAAATTGATTCGTCACGGCAAACTGAATGTAGCGATAGGCATTGCTGAATAGCTTGATTAGCTCGGCTTCCACTGGCGTGACGCGCACAATTTCTGGTGCGATGACACCGAACAGCTCTGCGGCAGCGTTCTCGGCCTCCAGAGTGGTTCCACTGACGATTTGCGGCAGAACCTGGAGCTCTTCGATGGCTTTACCCTGCACGATCCTCTCCGGGCAAAAAGACATCATGGGCCGCTTGCGCTTCGACTCCAGATAGCGGTCCATGGACTCGGTTACACCCGGATAGACTGTGGACCGTAAGACGATCAGTTGCTCGTCATCGAGGTGCGGCAGGAGTGAATCGAAACATTGGGTAATCGCTTTCAGGCTCGGGTTTAGAAATTCATCTACGGGCGTTCCGATTACAACCACAACCGCGGCTGCCTGTGAGACGCCCCCCGGGTTAGTAGTTGATACGAGGCGTCCTTCGCGAAGTACCTGGGCCAAAATCGGCTCCGCGCCCAACTCCATAAATGGCATCTGACCGCGCTGAATGGCCTCAAGCTTTTGAGCATCCAGATCGTAAATCAGTACACGTAAGCCTTTTGACGCGAATACAATGGAAAGTGGAAGGCCCACATGGCCGGCACCGCCTACAATGCAGACATCGAACTGGCGTGTTGCGCTGTTCACCCGCCGCACCTTGGTCCCCCAATCTTCTTAAACAGTCAAGATTAACAGAATGGGAACCTCTTCTGAAACCAGTATTTGGGTACGCGAGTTTAGTTTGGACGGAGTCGCAAGCAGGAAGCAATTCTAGCCCGAGCGCGGCCGCCGACCGCAACGCCTCCGTTTCCCAAAGAGTGCTCGTGAGATTGTGAGCTGAAAAGACGTCCGCTAGAATAGGGCTTGCCCAATCCAACCGGTGTGGAGTTCGTGACGGAGCCGACGCAGCTTGAATGCGCCTGCCGGCGAGCGCCCGTCATTCGCTTTTTGCCCCCTTATGGATTTAGCCAATCTTAGAGTTCTCGTGACCGGAGCGGACGGCTTTATCGGATCCCATCTGGTAGAGCAACTGGCGAACGAGGGAGCGGATGTCACGGCACTTGCTCAGTACAGTTCGCAGAATTCGTGGGGCTGGCTGGAAAAGGTAACCTGCCTGGAACGAATCAGAGTCTTGACGGGCGACATTCGGGACCCGCACTATTGCGATCACGCCACCGAGAACGTAGATGTTGTATTCCACCTTGCCGCATTGATCCCAATTCCATACTCTTACCGAGCGCCGGATAGTTTTATCGACACCAATGTGAGAGGAACGCTGAATTTGTGCCAAGCCGCGCGCAAAAACGGCGTCTCGAAATTCCTACACACATCGACCAGCGAAGTCTATGGGACGGCGCAGTACATCCCGATGGACGAAACCCATCCGCTTAAAGCCCAGTCGCCATACAGCGCCAGCAAGATCGGTGCAGACGCGCTGGCGATGAGTTTCTATCACTCGTTTCAACTACCTGTCGTGATCGTGCGCCCGTTCAACACCTACGGGCCGCGTCAGTCAGCAAGGGCGATTATACCAACGATTATTTCTCAGTTGGCTTCCGGCAGAACCGAGGTGCGGCTTGGTGACTTAACAACGACCAGAGACTTTACGTTTGTAGAAGACACTTGCCGCGGATTCGTCGCAATCGCCAGAATGGATTGTGGCATCGGCGAGGTATTTCACATCGGTTCCAACCAAGAAATTTCAGTGGGCGAACTCTTCACGCTAATTGCCGAGCTTATGGGGATGCAAGCTACCGTAGCGCAAGAACCCAGCCGTTTTCGACCTGCCAAGAGCGAGGTGCTGCGCTTACGATGCAACAACGAAAAACTTCGGCACGCGTGCGGATTTGTGCCGCGGGTTTCGCTGCGCGCGGGGTTGGAACGCACCATCCAATGGTTTCAACGGCGGGAGAACCTCAGTCAGTACAAGCCGGATCTCTATAATGTGTAACCAAGGCAATGTCTAACCGGGCCGTGATCTTAGCTGGCGGGCAAGGGACCCGTTTACGACCCTACACCGTAGTCTTGCCGAAGCCGCTAATGCCGTTGGGAGAGTATCCGATTCTGGAAGTGATCGTCCGGCAACTGGCTTCGCAAGGGTTTCATCACATCACGATGGCCGTGAACCACCAAGCGAATCTAATCAAAGCTTTCTTTGGGGATGGTGAACGATGGGGAGTTCGAGTCGAGTATTCTCTGGAGACGCAGCCGCTGAGCACAATTGCACCGTTGTGCCTCATACCCGACCTTCCAGACAATTTCATCCTCATGAATGGCGACGTGCTGACCGACCTGAATTTCGCGCAGCTCTATCGCGACCACGTGCAAAACGAACGGCTATTTACCATAGCAGCTGCCCGGCGGCGGCACACGATTGACTACGGTGTGCTGCAAGTGGAGGCGAATCGCTTGACTGGCTTCAGCGAGAAGCCGACTGTGGACTACCTAGTGAGTATGGGGGTATATGTTTTGAACCGCACCGTGCTTAAGTATGTGCCGCGCGGTCAGAAATACGGCTTCGACAACCTGATGACCGACTTATTGGCGGCTTCGCAGCGCGTGCACGTGGAAACATGTGACGGTTACTGGCTCGACATCGGCCGGCCGGACGACTACGTCCAGGCCATCGACGACTTCGAGACCCGCCGGAAACAACTGCTCGGTGGCGCCGCGCGGGCATGAACGATCGGGTGCTTGTAACGGGCGCAAACGGTTTCATCGGAAGCCATCTGGTCAGGGCACTGAGAGGCGCGGGCCAATCAGTATGCGAGCACTCCTTGAGAGACGGTGACATCACCGCATGTCCGCTGGAGTTTGAAGGCGTAGCCCATGTTTTTCACTTGGCGGGCAAGACATTTGTTCCCGAGAGCTGGAAAACGCCGAAGGCATTTTACGACGTGAACGTGATGGGGACGGTGAACGTGCTCGAATTCTGCAGGCGCCAGGGAGCCTCTCTCACGCTAGTCAGCTCTTATGTTTATGGCCAACCGCGATGGCTTCCCATCGGGGAAGACCACCCGCTCAGTCCCAGCAATCCGTATAGCCATAGCAAGATCTTGGCCGAAGAAGTTGCGCAGTACTACAGTGAGCAGTTTGGTTTGGGGATTACAATTGTCCGTCCCTTCAACATTTTTGGACCGGGGCAAGCGGATCATTTTCTGATTCCCAAAATCCTGAAGCAAGCTCTCGACCCGGGTCAGAATCGAATTACTGTCGCCGACTTGCGTCCCCGCAGAGATTATCTGTACGTTGGAGATTTCGTATCATTGCTCACTGCCACGATGGTCCGGCCGTGTGGTTCCGTTTACAATGCCGGCAGCGGCACTTCGGTGAGTGTCACTGAACTGATCGAGATCATCAATCGCGTCGTTGAGCCGGCCAAGCCAGTTTGTTCGGAGGAATGCCAGCGCCCCGACGAGATCTTAGACGTGGTAGCGGACGTCTCTCGGGCAAGCACGGAATTGAATTGGCGGCCGCAAACCGATTTGACGAAAGGATTGCGGCAAATGGTCGCCTCGAAGAAGCTCCAAATCGAGCAAACATCGTGAAGGACATCGACATCGTGTTGCCGGTGTACAACGAAGAGCAATGTTTGCGGAGGTTTCACGAGGCCTTAGACAAACAGCTTGCACGCTTGACGGATCGATATCGGTTTCGAATCCTCTACGTGCTCGATCGCTGTCCTGACAATTCGCTGGGAGTGCTGCGAGAAATCGCGGCTAGAGATCTCCGGGTCACTGTTCTGCGTCTCTCGCGACGTTTTGGTCACCAGATGTCACTGGTTGCAGGCATCGATCATTGCAACGGCGATGCGGTGATTATGATGGACTGCGATTTGCAGCATCCCCCGGAGGTTATTCCGTGTTTGCTCGAGAAATTCGAAGAAGGATACGACGTCGTTCATACTCTTCGGCGCTATGATCCCGCATCGGGACTCACTAAGCGGTCGACTTCGCATTTGTTTTATAAGCTGCAGAATGCGCTGTCTCCCGTAAAGATCCAGGAAGGCGCAGCTGACTTCCGTCTGATCTCGAAGAAAGTAGCGTCTGTCTTTCAGAATTCGATTCGGGAACAGAATCAGTTTCTCAGAGGACTCTTTCACTGGGTCGGCTTTGAGAGTGCGCAAGTGTCCTTTCTGAGTCCAGCGCGGCTGGCCGGGCACACGAAATATCGGCCGCTCCGCCTAGTTGCATTCTCTATTGCCGGCATCACGTCCTTCTCTAAGGTCCCGCTACGTTTCGCGACATTACTAGGCTTTAGCATCTCGTCCCTGAGTGTATTGTACGGAATTTATTTGATTTGTGTATTTTTCTTTGCCGGACACCTTCCGCCCGGGTATACATCGTTGATTGTCGTCACGCTGTTCATGGGCGGCTTGCAGCTTACGGTGCTGGGCATTCTGGGCGAATACGTGGGTAGCATATTTGACGATGTAAAGAGCCGTCCTCTCTATATCGTGGATGAGATCATTGCCGGCAGGAGAGAATGACGTACGCGAAATGCATGGTCTGCGGTGGAAGTTATCGCGAATCAAAAATACCGGGGTTGCTGACGTGCTTGATCTGCGGCTTCGTGACGGCCAACGTATCTTTGTCAGCAGAACAACTTCGCAGGCTATATAGCGCCAGCTATTTCAACGGTGAGGAATACAAGAACTATGTGTCTGAAAGGGCCCTCATTGAGAAGCAGTTTCGAATTCGGCTGAAGCGGTTGGTGCGCTATGTCGAGGATCCAGCGGCGAAACAGCTCCTCGAGATCGGTTGCGCCTACGGTTTCTTCTTGTCGGTGGCACGAGATAGTTTCCGCGCCGTTGAGGGGCTAGACATATCCGAGGACGCTATTCGGTATGCGCGCGAGGAACTGGGGCTCGCGGTGCATGCGGCCGATTTTCTCAAATTCGAACCAGCGGGCCGTGTTGACGTCGTTTGCCTGTGGGACACAATCGAGCATCTGGAGCGACCGGATTTATATCTTGAGAAGGCGGCTTGCATGATGCAATGCGGGGGGCTAGTTGCCCTCACGACCGGCGACATCGGCAGCCTGGTCGCCAGATTCAGAGGCGTGCGGTGGCGCCAAATCCATCCCCCTACACACCTGCAATATTTCTCTCGGACTACACTCCTTCGGTTACTCGAAAAGTGCGGGTTCCGAGTGCGCTATTGCGGTTACGACGGCATGTATCGAAGTGTAGATACAATGGCTTATATCATTCTTAATTTGAAAAATCGCCAGCCAAGCCTATACTCCTTGCTGAAACGCTCAGGATTTCTAAAGTGGGATTTGTATTTGAATCTCTATGACATACTGTTCGTTGTTGCGGAAAGAGCATAAATTTGTCACACTCGCTGATGACGTGGCGTCGCAATGGCTGCGCACACAATTCGTAAGCACGCCCACTTGATGCTAGGGCCTTAAACACGGGACTCGCAGTAAAGAATTCCATGCTTATCCGCCCGTTGCTGTGCTAAGAAAGAGGAATAAACGCCGTGCAAGGCTAGCCGGCACGCAATCCGAGTCGAAGCTTGCGGCGGAGGGGAAGCACGAACTCAAGTGGATTGCGCTGAAAACTGTTGCTGAGGGGGCTTCTTTTGAATCGACTTGTCCGCTTTGGAGTCTTTTTATGCACGCCTGCCGTGCTTTGTGGCCAAGCGAGTGTGTTGACTTGGCACAATGACAATTCGCGCACGGGTCAAAATCTGCTGGAAACAGTCCTGGCGCCCGATAACGTCAACTCGACGACGTTCGGTCTGCTGACCACCCTTTCCGTGGATGGAAGAGTGGATGCGCAACCACTCTATGTCCCCAACGTTACCATTCCAAACCAGGGCGTCCACAATGTTCTGTATGTCGCGACAGAGCATGGAAGCCTCTATGCTTTTGACGCCGACACATACGCACAATTGAAGAGAGTGACCTTGCTAGTGGGTAGCGAAGTTCCATCGGACGATCACAATTGTGGCCAGGTCACGCCTGAGATAGGAGTCACGAGCACGCCGGCTATCGATCTTCAATCCGGAGCGACCGGCATGATTTATGCGGTAGCCATGTCCAAGGATTCCAGTAAGCACTATCATCAGCGTTTGCATGCCTTGGATTTACCGACTTTGACGGAACAACTTGGTAGTCCGGTGGAAATTCAGGCGAGTTTTCCCGGGAACGGAGCCGAAAATACATTCAATGCAGCGGTACATGTGGAACGCCCTGGCCTATTAATTTCAAACGGTGTCGTGTACACCAGCTGGGGTTCGCATTGCGATGCCGGTAGCTATGCTGGGTGGGTGCTGGGCTACAACGAAACCACGCTCGCTCAGGTCGGGGTACTTAACCTGATTCCGAATGGAAGCGATGGCGGTATCTGGGCCGCGGGCTCCGGTCCGGCTGCCGACGCGAATGGAAACGTCTTCGTGGTAACGGGTAACGGCACGTTTGACACGAGCCTCAACACGTCCGGGTTTCCTGGTACCAGCGACTACGGTAACTCGTTCGTCAAAATCGCGACCGCTGGTTCACTGGCAGTGACGGATTACTTCACCATGTTGAATACCGTTTCGGAATCAAACCAAGACGAAGACCTCGGTTCGGCCGGCTTAATGCTGCTACCCGCTCTTTCCAATTTCCAGGGAAATCCAGTCTCGCTCGTGGTTGGAGCCGGAAAAGACACCAACATCTATGTGATGGACCAGAACAACTTGGGCAAGTTCAATTCGCAAAAGGATTCCATCTATCAG
>Ga0126371_10001803_pt1 | contig 18214 bp, 9 predicted proteins | sample PanSoiMetaPlot_4_FD_110145 | JGI IMG/M metagenome (GOLD analysis project Ga0126371, IMG submission 110145) | Tropical forest soil microbial communities from Panama - MetaG Plot_4 | ecosystem: Environmental > Terrestrial > Soil > Tropical forest > Bulk soil | place: Panama | collected 2016-02-17 | reverse complement strand
GAAAGCAGGTGTGGACATTCTCGGATGGGAATTCGCGCTGGAAGTGAACGAACTGGCGAAACAGGTAGCCGCAGAATCGCGGGTGGATGTAGCGTTCAAAAAGATTCCCCGCGAAGTGCTGGACAAGAAAGCCGTCGAACAGGGCGACGTGAAATTCTTCGAGCTAGGCGCGCTTTCAGTCGATGTTAAGCAGAAAGGGCGCGAAGTCACGCTGAAACTTAGCGATTTCGTGATCCCGACTGACGATATTCCCGAAGAGGCGCGAAAAGCGATTAAGCATTGGAGTCAGCTTGTGGACTACTGGGCTGTAGACTGGGATTTCAAGAACGACACTTTCCACAATCAGTGGCAGGCGTACCGCACGCGCAAAGACCCGAAAATCGAACTCGAAACGAAGTATGAGTACAAGCAGGCGGGCAAATATCAGGTAGTAGTGAAGGTGATTGATATTTTGGGAAACGACACGACAAAGACTCTCGAAGTCAGCGTGAAGTGAGCCGTACTATAGGCGCTTAATAAACCCCGGCCATGCCACGAAAGAAAAAGAGCGCCGTTCCTCCGTCACAAACTGAACTGCTGGATATTGTGGGCAAGCTGCGTACCGGCCCCTGCGTTCCCGCTTTGCGGGAAGCGGTGAAAGCGTGGAAAGCAGGCGACTACAAAGGCATCACGGATACGACGCGGATTCTGCTAAACCATTGGTTCTACACGGATCACAAGACGCACACGGGTCTGCCCTTCCGTTATCACGAATCGCAGCAAGAGGCTATCGAGACGCTGATTTTTGTATGGGAATACGAAAGAGTGCGGACACGAAAGGGTCTGCTTGAGCGGTACGCGACGGACCTGAAGGATTTGCGATTGCCTCCCTACGATGACTTTGCTCGGTATTGCATCAAGATGGCAACCGGTAGTGGAAAAACGAAAGTGATGGCTTTGGCGATTGCGTGGCAATTCTTCAATGCCATGCGCGAGGCGGATGAAATTGCGAAGGATTACGCGAAAACGTTCCTTGTAATCGCTCCGAACGTGATCGTATTCGAGCGGCTGAAAGCTGATTTTGCGGGAGCGCGGATTTTCCGCGAGGACCCGATTATTCCAAAAGAATTCGGCATTTTCTGGGATTTTGACTGCGTTATGCGCGGCGAATCGGAAAAGGCGCACGCGGAGGGCACGCTGTTTCTGACGAACATCCAGCAATTCTATGAAAGGCCGGATCGCGGGAACGAGGATGAGCCGGACGAAATGACAGCGGTACTCGGCCCGAAACCTCCAGCTAAGAAGCTAGATATGTCCGATTTTGGCGAACGCATTGCCATTCGCGCTGGAAAGCTCCTTGTGATCAACGATGAGGCGCATCACACGCACGAAGAGGACAACGAGTGGAACAATGTCATTCGGAATTTGCACACCGAAACGCCGCTCGCTGCGCAGCTTGATTTTTCAGCGACTCCGAAATTTTCAAAAGGCGGGATTTTCCCGTGGACGATTTCGGATTATCCGCTTAAGCAAGCGATTCTTCACGGGATCGTGAAACGGCCAATGAAGGGAATCGCGAATATCGGCGAAGCAAAGTCAGATGTAGCGAGCGTTCGCTACGGAGCATTCTTGGCAGCAGGCGTGGAACGCTGGCGAGAATATCGGGATCAATTGAAACCGCTCCAAAAGAGACCGGTGCTGTTCATAATGTTGAACAGCACCGATGATGCAGAGGATGTTGGAGCTTGGCTGCGGGAGAGGTATTCCGAAGATTTCGGAAATGACAAAACACAGGTCATTCATACGGACACGAAAGGCGAGATAAGCAAGAAAGACCTCGATACGGCGCGGAAAGCTGTGCGCGAAGTGGATAGCGATGAATGTCCGATACACGCGATTGTCAGCGTGTTGATGCTGCGCGAAGGATGGGATGTGCAAAACGTGACAGTAGTGGTTGGGTTGCGTCCGTACACGGCAAAAGCAAACATTTTGCCTGAACAGACCATCGGGCGCGGCTTGCGTTTGATGTTTCGCGATCTGCCAAACGATTACGTAGAGCGCGTGGACATCATCGGCAACAAAGCATTCTTGGATTTTGTGGACGACTTGGAAAAGCTGGAAGAAATAAAGCTCGATACTTTCGAGATCGGCAAAGACAAGCTCAGAATCCTTACGATAATGCCGCTGACGGACAAAAAGGAATTCGACATTGGATTGCCGGTACTGACGCCTTCGCTCATTCGCAAGAAAAGTTTGGCAGAGGAGATCGCGGGATTGGACGTAGTGGGATTTCGTACCATTGTGCTGCCCCTCAGTGAAGAGGACAAAGCCGCAAAGACATTTCGCTACGAAGGGTATGACATCATTACGCTACAGAAGCTAGTTGAGAGGGATTACAAAGTCCCTGAATCGCAGACCGCGCAAGAAGTGATTGGCTATTATGCGCGGCGGATTGCAGAAGCCGTGAAGCTGCCGGCGCAATTTGCTGCCTTAGCACCAAAGGTGCGTGAATTTTTCGAGTACAAAGCGTTTGGACATTCGGTTGATCTAAATGATCCTGCAATCGTGAAAGCGATGAATACAGCCGTCGCACATTACGTGTGCGTAGATGTTTTTAAGAAAGCGTTGCAGGCGCTAACGATTGAAGAGCAGAAACCCGAACTTCTCGAACCAGCGCGAATGCTTTCAAGCTGCCAGCCATTTCCGTGGTCCCGTCCGGTGTGGGAAGGGCAGAAGTGCATTTTGAATTTGGTTCCGTGCGATAACGACTTTGAACGTGAATTTGCGAAGTTCTTGGATAACGCAAAGGATGTGAAGGCGTTCGCGAAACTGCCGCGTGCGTTCGGCTTCACCATCGAATATACAGACGCGGCTATGAATTTGCGGAATTATGAGCCGGATTTTGTGGCGGTAGACAAGAACGGCACGCATTGGCTTCTTGAATCAAAGGGGCAAGAGAATCTGGATGTTCTGCGAAAAGATGTTGCCGCTTCACGATGGTGTGAAAATGCTTCTGCCCTAACGAAAACCGAATGGAAGTACATCAAAGTACCGCAGAAAGAATTTGAAGCGCTGCAAGCCTCGCGCCTAGCCGATCTAGCAGCTTTGCAACCCCTAGGCTTTGTTTAGGAAGCAAAACAGCCCCGCGTTCTTCGACTCACGTTTTGTCTTTCCAGCAGATAACTTCCGAGGCCATTCCGTACTAAATAGTTTATGGTATTGACAAAGGTCAGACACTTGGCGTAAAAGGCCGCCAGCGATTCAGGCCCCTAACGGTCCCTACTTCAAAACTTGCCAAATTGAGGAGTGTGCGATGCGCATCACTCGACTCGGCCCTCTTTTCGCTTTTGCTCTTCTACTTTCCGTGACTATCGTTGAAGCTCAACAGTCGTCGGTCTCCGCAACCCCTATCCGCGACGCGACGGCTGTCGCTCTTCTTCAACAATCAGCGGCGGCAATGGCAACAACAGCGCCGTCTGATTCCGCCGCTACAGGTTCCCTGACAATTGTTGAAGGTTCGACGAACGAGACAGGAACCATTGCAATTCAAACACACGGCACGGCTGAAACCGCTGAGACAATCACACTACCTGATGAGCAGAGAGTTGTAATCTACAACAATGGAGAAGCAAAGGAAGTCAATGGTTCAAACTCGGTTATTCCCACGCTGCAATTGATTGTTGTAGACCAGTGCCCAGATTTTCCCCTTCCTCTGCTTTCTGCTTTCATTAATAATCCAGATGAATCCATCCGCTATGTTGGCCAAGAGACTCTTCAGGGAGCCTCCGTCCAGCATATAGAAGTCTGGAATACCTTCGCCTCCAAACCGCGAATACAGAAATTAGCGCCATTTTCGGTGCGAGAGATTTGGCTCGATGCAACATCGTATCTGCCGGTGAAAGTGGCCTATTCACGCCGTGCCGGTGGAGGGGCTTATCCGGCAATCCCAGTTGCCATCACTTTTTCGAGCTACAAAAATGTGAGCGGCGTGCTTTATCCCTTTCAGATCAATAAGGCCTACAACGGAACTCTGTGGGAAACGATCGCTATTCAGAGCGTGGCCTTCAATACCGGGCTGACCGACTCAGACTTTCAAGTTCAATAGAGGACGATTATGCGCCGACATCTTCTAGGACTAGCTGCGATCTTCGCGTTTTGCGGTCACACTTTCGCGCAGACGGGATTCCCGCCCTTCGGCTCATTCGAGCGCGATGCCTTCGATACGACAAATCTTCAGAACCTGAACTCCAATTTCACCGTCCCCATCGTTGAAAGCCTCGGAAGGGGCATGAATTTTGATTTCGGCATTGTTCACAACTCCCTGATTTGGACCAAGTCCGGGAACGCTTGGGCGCTGAACACGAACATTCCGTCTTGGGGTTGGTCAACTGGCTATTCGACAGGGATTACGAACTTCAATACAACGACGCGCCAAACGCGCTGTAGCAAGACGTGCCTACTCGGAGAGGGCTGCCAATATACTGATATTACGACACAGAACAATTACACGTACACGGATCCGATGGGAACGGTTCATCCCTTCAGTGGTGTCAACTGGGAAGATCAATACAGCGAATGTGACAACACCGATACCCAGTCTGGCACGTTCACTGGGAACGCGACCGATGGCAGCGGATATTATATGACTCTTAACAGTTCCGACGGGTCGGTGCAGTCGGTCATCGACAAGCACGGGGATGTCCCAAATCTTGCCGATACAAACGGAAATTACATAAGTGAAACCTTTCCCACGGGCGAAACTGACTGGATAGACTCAGCCGGCCACACTGCTGTTAAAATAATTACCAGCACATCTTCGGTGAAGTATGAGTATTACGACACGACCGGCACTCTTCAGACGATCACGCTTAATCTACAACCTGTCAGTATCAAGACGAATTTCGGATGTTCTGGCGTCGTAGAATACACGGGTAGCGCGTCTTTGCCTCAGTCGATAGTCTTGCCGAACGGCTTGTCCTATACATTCACGTATGAGCCCACGCCTGGCAATTCCGGCTATTACACGGGACGAGTCCAGACGATGACATTGCCGAATGGCGGCTACGTGGAGTACACGTATGGCGGCTCAAATGACGGGATCAATTGCAGTGACAGCACGATCCTCAATCTAACTCGCGTAGTCAACGATGGAACGAATTCCAATATATATCAATACTCTCGCGCCCTGAACGGATCGAACTGGGTGACCACAGAAACGTATCCCCAGATGCCTTATGACTCAGGAGCGAACCAAGCGGTCTACACCTTCAGCGGCACTGAACAAATCAGCGAGAAAATCTACCAAGGAAGTTCCACAAGTGGCGCTTTGCTGCGCACAATCAACACCACTTGGGCCAATGGGACTCCTGCCACGAGGATCGTCATTCTTGAAAACAACCAGCAATCGGAAAAGGCTACGACTTACGACAGCAACGGCAATCTAGACCAATTGAAGGAATATGACTTGGGCAGCGGGGCACCAGGGGCACTCTTGCGAACGACGACCTATACCTACCTTTCCAGCAGCGCGTATACGAGTCGGAATATGCTAGACCGCGTCACTGAGGAAACGATTGCGGACGCGACCGGCACAATTCGTTATCGAGAGGATACAAGCTACGACGGAACCACGATCAGTCCTTGCCCGACTGGAGTGCCACAGCACAACGACACGGGTTACGGATGCTCGTTTACTACCCGAGGAAATCCGACTTCTTCCACGGTTTACACCAATGCTGCCGCACCAAGTGGTGGTATCACGAAGAATCAGTACTACGATGTGTTCGGGAACCGTGTTCAAGCGGACGTGGACTGTTGCCAATTGCTGAAATGGAATTTTTCCGCCACTACGCAATATTCTCGTCCTGATTCAGTCGTAAGAGGAGCTTCAGGTGGAACTCAACTTACGAGCGCCTATACATATGACGCTTATACGAATCAAATCGCATCAATCACGGACCCAAATAATCAGAAAACGTCGTATACGTACGACATGATGCTACGGCATCTTACAATAACGCGCCCTGACAACACGCAAATCACACATTCCTACAATGATTCGGCGCATACGACAGCGGTGACCAATCCCATTGACAGCTCCCACTCTGTTACCAAGACCGAGTACCAGGATGGGTTGGGCCGCCTGATTAAGGGCACGATCACTGATGGTTCGGGAACCCTTTATTCAGCAACGCAGCTTCAGTATGATCCTGTCGGGCGAACCTATAAGCGAAGCGATCCTTACACGTCGAGCCCACAATATTGGATCACAACGCAATTCGATGCTCTTGGCCGCGTCACTAAGAAAATTCTCCAGGACAATTCCACGACCACGTACAGCTACTCTGGGCCGACCGTGACCAGCACCGATCCTGCCGGACATCAAAGAGAAACTCAATCCGACGGACTGGACCGCATGGTCATTTTTTACGAGCCGGATCCGGCGAACAACAATTCACTAACATTGCAGACGACCTACGCGTACAGCGTGTTGGACAGCGTAGCGACAATCACTCAAGGCTCCCAAGTCCGCACGTTTAACTATGACGGAATGGGACGATTAACCAGCGAAACTCAACCAGAGGGCGGAACCACGAGCTATCAATACAACAGCTTCGACAAGCTGACTCAGCGGACCGACAATCGCGGCGTCATCACGACATACTCCTATGACACGCTGAATCGCCTCAATCAAATCAGTTATAATGTTGGAACCACGGGCGTCCCTGCAACGCCGACAGTAACAGATACTTGGGGAACCGACGCCACGAAATTCAACAATGGAAGGTTGCTGACCTTATCTGACGGTACCGGGAGCACGACCTACAGCTACGATTTGCTCGGGCGGAAAACGCAGGAAGCCCACGTGATTGGAGGAAAAACCTATAACGTCGGCTACCAATATAATGAAGCGGGCGACGTAACGTCCACGACGTATCCTTCGAACCGCGTTGTGTCGCAGACCTATGATTCTGTAGACCGTCTCGCGACCATCTCCAGCGGCTCAACTACATATCTCAGTCAAAGCGTTTACAATACCGATTTCCAGCCCACTGGGTTCAATTATGGCAATGGTGCCGCCGCCAGCTTCACGTATTCGGCCGACCGCCAGCAGCTGACTGCGCTCAGCTACTCGAAATCAGGCTCCTCTCTATTTGGCCAAAGCTATACGCTCAACACGATTGGAGCGAACGACAATAAGATTACGTCCATCACTGACAGCGTGGATTCTGGGCGCAACATGACTTATACCTACGATGCGCTTAACAGGCTTACGTCTGCGGTTAGCCAAGGTTCAACCAATTATCCAAAATGGGGCTTGTCCTTCAGCTACGACCGCTACGGCAATAGACTCTCTGAAACAGTTACTTCCGGTACCGCGCCCTCAAACTCGGTGTCGGTGGACCCAACCACGAACCATATCAGCACCGCTGGTTACTCCTATGACGCCAACGGCAATATGACCAACGACGCTTTGAATACGCTGACCTATGATGCCGAGAATCGCGCGGTGAGTTCCGCTGACGGCTCTGGGACGGCCACGTATGGCTATGACGGCACGAATATGCGCGTGCAGAAAACATTCGGCGGCAGCACGACCGTCTACATCTTCTCGGGTGGCCATGTTATCGGAGAGTACGTCAATGGATCGCTGAGTGAGGAATACATCTATCGCGGTACTGGACTGATTGCCGAATACGCCTCGGGCACACTGATCTATCACGGCCATGACCAGCTGTCAGACCGAGTGAACATGGACACGAACGGAAATGTCGTTGGGACTCAGGGCCATTATCCGTTCGGTGAAAACTGGTACATGAGCAACACCACAACCAAGTGGCATTTCACCGCCTATGAGCGCGATTCGGAATCCAGTAATGATTATGCTAAATACCGCTATAACGTGAATCGGCTAGGCAGGTTCCTCACCATTGATCCTGTTCGCTCGCCAAACGGGAATCCTCAGCTCCACAATCGCTACAGTTACGTCGCCAATGATCCCATCAACCTCAGAGACATAAGCGGGCGCTTACCGTTTATTTGCGATCCCACCTTTGATATCTGCGATTGCGATCCGTTCTTCGGATGTGGGGTCATTGACCCCGGGCCAGGAGACGGAGGCGGTGATGGTGGGGGAGGAGGAGGTGGCGGCGGTGGCGGTGGGTGTGGTACCCCTCAATTTGGTAGTGAGGATGGCGGTTGTGGCGGTCCTCCGCCTCCCCCGCCGCCGCCTCCACCAACACCGCAATGTTTCTGCCAGTTGAAATACCATTCCGTTGCCATTGAGTTCGTACACACATTTTGGTGGGTTCAGGACAGCACCGGAATCCAGTCGAGGCTAAGCGGTGAACCTCAGCTTGCCTTTGGTAGTACGGGCTTCCATAATCCCGGACTCTATCTGAACGCGGTGCTTAATACAGACAGCCCGTCCAATGCCACCTGGTACGACACGGGCCTTTCGGACAATTGCGCTGCTGCTGACGATATGGTCTCGGCGTTCTTTGCGTGGCCAAATAACCTTATATTTTACGTTCCAATTCCCGGGCCCAACAGCAATAGCTTCGCTCACTACCTTGCAGAAGAAGGTGGTCTCGGCTTCGTTAGTCCGCCGCCGGGCGCAGTCGGTTGGTATGTATTCTGATGTTATCGATTAAACTATGTAGTGTCTGGGCATTTGAGTAGGGGTATTCTAATGAAGATCATGGCCGCGATTGGCGCTTTGTTCCTACTGGTTTCGATCTATTTTCTCTTTCCGACCATTAGCGCATGTGTTCAAGCTATGAATGACATACAAGTGGACATGCCTGTTTCCTTGCACCCTGGGATAATTACTACTAGTCCATTCCGGACGTTTGTTGATTATTGGGATTATCAAGCTGGAGTCGAGTTTACGCCAAAAAAAGCCATCGCAGGCTACAATCCGCGTGGTTTTCCGATTTTTGAGTGGTCAATTGGGCCGATTAAGTGCGTCCGTACGCCATTTTGTCCCGAGTTTACTAATGCAGTGGATATATCTTGGGAACTGCGTGACGGCGGAAAAACAGTTGCAGAAGGCAGTTCCGAGAAATGGAATCAGGGTGAACAAATGGCCGGCGACAAGCTTGTAATCGTGCTCGGGATGTTCAGAGTAAAAAAATGGCATCGCTATACGATGGTTTTGCATATTAACCGTGACGCTTCGGCGTTAAATGTCGCTGACCCAAGGATCGTCGTGCGCCTCCCATACAGCTATAACGAACCGATCTACCTAGGTGTCGTAGTTAGTGGGGGCTTCACACTCGCCTTCGGTCTGATCGGACTACTTCTTCTCTACCCGGCTGTGAAGTGTAGGAGAGGTCAGCGCCACTTAAGGCATGGATAAGTGTGAGCTGTCCCCAAGTCCGGCGCATCAACATAGACACCAATGGCAACGTCCTGCAAGCTGCCTGCTGATTCAAGAGGGTGCCGAGCGGGGCGTGCAAGGAGATCGACATCTAAAACGTGGAGTGTGACAGTCAAGTGCGCGAGGGTCCGAAATTGGCCGACTGTCACAGAACTGTCACAGTAAACCGCATAAAACAGGCAAAGATCAGCAAAATCCAAAACATTGAAATTGGGCGTATCTGACGGCTAGCAAAGGGATTTAGTTTGATTTTCCGTCAGTTACGAAAATGGCGGTTTAGCATTTCAAGACCGCCGGTTTCAACCACTCACCCACCCCTCCGGAGACCATCGTGTCAAGCCACGTGACGATTGTGACGTGCAACAGCGTTTCAGCGAAGATTCAGAAGCGGGCGGCGTACCCTTCACTAAGGTTGTCAGGGCAAGAAGCCGCCCCTACGGTCTTGGGGCAAAAGGCGTGCCAGAAGAGCGAACGCGTGAAGCTACTTTGCAGCGACCGAGTAGCCGTTGGAGGAGGCGAGGCTGAGGGCAGGGGCGAGGGCGGCGCCGGTGAAGGATTTTTTGTTGCGGGCGACTTGCTCAGGAGTGCCATGAGCGACGATGCGGCCGCCGTCGGAGCCGCCTTCAGGGCCGAGGTCGACGAGCCAGTCGGCCTGTTTGATGACGTCGAGATGGTGCTCGATGATGATGATGGTGTTGCCGAGGTCGACGAGGCGGTTGAGAACGTCCATTAATTTGCGCACGTCGTCGAAATGCAGACCGGTGGTGGGCTCGTCGAGAATGTAGAGCGTGCGTCCGGTCTGGCGGCGGGAGAGTTCGCGGGCGAGCTTGGTGCGCTGGGCTTCGCCGCCGGAAAGCGTGGTGGCGGACTGGCCGAGTTGCACGTAGCCGAGGCCAACGTCCACCATGGTTGCTAGCTTCTGCTTGATCTGCGGAATGTTTTCGAGCACCGGCAGCGCGTCCTCAATCGGCATTTCGAGCAGGTCGGAGATGGAATAGCCCTTGTAGCGCACGGAAAGCGTTTCGGCGTTGTAACGCTTGCCGCGGCAAACTTCGCAAGTGACGTAAACGTCCGGCAGAAAATTCATTTCAATGCGGCGAAGGCCATCACCCTGGCAGGCTTCGCAGCGGCCTCCTTTAACATTGAAGCTGAAGCGCCCGGGGCGGTAGCCGCGCTCGCGCGATTCCGGCAGCATGGCGAAAAGTTCGCGAATCGGCGTGAACACGCCCGTGTAAGTCGCAGGATTCGATCGCGGCGTGCGGCCAATCGGCGCCTGGTCGATTTCGACGACTTTGTCGAGATGCTCGAGGCCGAGAATTTCGCGATGCGCGCCGGGAGTTTCGCTCGAGCGGTAAAGTTTCTGCGCGAGCGCGCGATAGAGGATGTCGTTCACCAGCGTGGATTTGCCCGAGCCGGAAACGCCAGTGACGACGGTCAGCAAGCCGAGCGGAAATTCCACATCGATATTTTTCAGATTGTTGGCGTGCGCGCCAAGAATTTTGAGCGATTTGCCGTTGGGCTTGCGGCGCTGCGCGGGAACGGGAATTTTGAGTTCGCCGGAAAGATAGTGGCCGGTGAGCGAATGGGGATTCGCGGCGATTTCGGGAGGCTGGCCGGTGGCGACAATTTGCCCGCCGGCTTTTCCCGCGCCAGGGCCGAGATCTACCACGTAATTCGCGCGGCGAATGGTTTCTTCATCGTGTTCGACGACGAGCACAGTGTTTCCCAAATCGCGGAGAGTCTCGAGCGTGCCAAGGAGCCGGCCGTTGTCGCGCGCGTGGAGGCCAATCGAAGGCTCGTCGAGCACGTACATCACGCCGCGCAGGCGCGAACCGATTTGCGTCGCCAAGCGGATGCGCTGCGCTTCGCCGCCGGAGAGAGTAGCGGCGGAACGGTCGAGCGTCAGATAGCTCAATCCGACAGCGAGCAGAAAATCGAGGCGCTCGGCGACTTCGTTCAAAGGACGGCCCGCGATTGCGTGCTGGCGTGGAGTGAGCGTGGCGAGAATTTTGTCCACCGCGGCGCGCGCGTCGGCGAGCGAAAGCTCGGTGAACTCCGCGATGGAGTATCCGCCGACTTTTACGGCAAGGCTTTCGCGACGCAAGCGTTTCTGCCCGCAGGCGGCGCATGGAGTCGGCGACATGTATTGCGTGAGATACTCGCGATATTCGTCGGAAGTTGTTTCTTCGAGATTGCGCTCGAGATGGTCGATCACGCCTTTGAAGTTCAGACCTTTTGTTGGACGTCCGTTCGCTGGGTTGCCATACAAGATCAAATTCTGCACTTTGCGCGAAAGATTCTCGAATGGAGTGTCGAGCTCGAATCCGTGCGCCAGCGCCGCGATTTTCAGCGTGCGCTGCAGATAGGAAGAAGAACCGCCCGGTCCAAGGCCGCCTTCGAATAACGGCTTCGACCAGTCAACAATGATTTTCGCCGGATCGAAATTGAATTTCGCGCCCAGCCCGTGGCATTCGGGACAAGCGCCGTACGGCGAATTGAAACTGAAGGAGCGCGGCTCGATTTCGGGAACGGAAATGCCGCAATCGGCGCAGGCGAGATTTTGCGAGTACATGTGCTCTTCGCCGCCGACGATGGCGATGGTTACGAGGCCGCCGGTGAGTTTCGTTGCGGTTTCGACGGATTGTTCGAGGCGCTTGGCGATTCCCTCTTTGATGAGCAAGCGGTCCACGACAATCTCGATTGTGTGATTTTTGCGGCGGTCGAGCGCAGGAGGCTCGTCGAGGCTGACCATTTCGCTGTCCACGCGCGCGCGAACGAATCCGGCACGGGCAAACTTCTCGAATTCCTTTTTGTATTCGCCTTTGCGTCCACGCACCACCGGCGCGAGGATCATGATGCGTTCGTCGGGCTTGAGCGCGAGGACGGATTGCACAATCTGCTCGGTGGACTGGCGCGAAATGAGCCTGCCGCAATTGGGGCAGTGCGGCGCGCCAATCGAGCTGTAAATCACGCGCAGATAATCGTAAATTTCCGTGATGGTGCCGACAGTCGAACGCGGCGAGCGCGAAGTGGTTTTCTGCTCGATGGCAATGGAGGGAGAAAGGCCTTCGACGGAATCCACTTCCGGACGCTCCATCTGATCGAGGAACTGCCGCGCGTAGGCCGAGAGCGATTCCACGTAGCGGCGCTGGCCCTCGGCGTAAAGCGTGTCGAAGGCGAGCGAGGATTTTCCCGAGCCGGAGAGGCCGGTAATCACCGTGAGCGAATTCCGCGGGATTTCCAGGCTGATGTTTTTCAGATTGTGCTGGCGCGCGCCGCGCACCACGATTTTCTGCAGGCCCATATTTTGGATGGTCTACGGGCGGGTCCGCTGCTCGCTGCGGAGAATACGCCCAAGTTAATCTATGAACATAACAAGCGGAGCAGCAAAGGGCAAGTCGCGTGAATATGCGCCAGTCGGTCGCAAGCCCAACAAAATCTTCGTGAAACCGGATATAGTGTTGCGCTGCAATGCTTGCATTACAGACTGGTCTTTGTTGTTGGACGTTGCGCGTTTCTGGTCCTCTTGCGAGGCAGGAGAGAAGGGGTTGGAGAAAGAGGTCGTTTGGTTCACGCCACGCCGTTGGTCATTCACGATTGGGCTCGCCGTTGCCCTTTCGGGCGCACTCATCCTCGTCGTTGCTGCGACGGCCGCCGTTTACGGAGGCGTTTTGGTTGGCGTGGTTCTCGCGTTGGTTGGCGTCTTCATAGTTTGGTATCCGCGGAAGCTTTCTCGCAGGGCAAGCGCAGCGCTGGCAGGAGCATCCGTGCGTTTTGAGCCGAGTGAAGTCCATCCCGGAAACATCGTTTCATTCAGACTTGATCTCAGGCCACACCGGACCATTCGGCTTTATGGTTGGCGGCTGATGCTCTCCCTCATGGCGCCAGATGACGATGAGAGCGAGGAGTACAGAGGGATCATTGCCTCCGTTGGGTATCGTACTGAATTCGAGCCACAGACAATTTTGCTAGACGAAACAGCGACGCTAAACGCAACAATAAATATCCCGGACAACTTCAAAGACAGTGCGAGCGGACAGCAGCTTTGGAGTCTTACCGTCGAGGCAGCTATCATGTCGCCGCGAAGCCGCCTTCATTCAATGACGATCAGGTTTACGGCACCGAGAGGATCGCCTAACAATTAGGAGTGGTCGAATGAGATTCGCACAGAAAAGATGGACGTGGTTTGCCGCTCTGCTTGTGATGGAGTTCAGCGCGGCTGTTTGCGTGGCCCAAACGCGGGCTGCCGCCCAGCAATCGGAATTGCCGCCGGCGCCTGGCGGCGCGCTCACGGTCGTGACGCCTAACGCGGGATACTTCACTGAGCCATCCATCGCCGTGAACCCGAATAATCCGCAACAAGTCGTCGCGGCGTATCAGGACAACGCCCACATTGCATATTCGACCGACGCGGGAAAAACCTGGACCGCCGAGAACGTCGAATCAAACGAGTATCACGTCTCTGGGGACGTTTCCGTAACCTACGACAACAAAGGCCACGCATTTATCTGCTACATCGCGTTTGACAAGCTCGGCACTGACAGCTATTGGGGACACAACGCCTCGCGGAACGGTATTTACATCCGGCGTTCGCTGGACGGCGGAAAAACCTGGGAAAAAGATGAAATTCCCGTGAGCGCGCAGCTGACCAAACCGGGCATTCCTTTCGAAGACAAGCCGTACATCGTGGCGGATACGAGCCATGGGCCAAATGCGGGCAATCTCTACATCGGCTGGACGCGCTGGACGCTGACGAATTCCGAGCTGCTGTTTGTGCGCTCGACCGATGATGGCGTGACCTGGTCGCAGCCGATCGAAATTGACAATGGTCCCGGCTTGCCGCGCGACGACAATGGCGCGCTTGAAGGCTTCGACGCAACGGTTGGTCCGGACAGTGCGATTTACGCCGTTTGGGGCGATGGCAAGAATCTCGTGCTCACCGATTCACATGATGGTGGAAAGAGTTTTTCGCGCACGCGCAACATCGTTCCCACTGCGCCGATTATGTTCAACGTACAAGCGATTGCGCGGTCGAACGGATTTCCGCAAATTGCGATTGATCCACGCGGCGGGCGTGAAGGAGGTCCGCTCTACGTCACGTGGAGCGATTATCGCAATGGCGACGTGGATGTATTTTGCTCGGCTTCGAAAAATCATGGAAAAACCTGGAGCCCTGCGGTGCGGGTCAATTCCGATCCGCTGCACAATGGCGCGGATCAGTTCTTTCAGTGGATGGCGGTGGACCCGTCGGACGGCTCAGTGAACGTGGTCTTCTATGATCGCCGCGGCGACGCGGAGAATCGCAAATCGACAATTACGCTGGCGCGTTCGATTGACGGAGGCAAAATGTTCGCGAATTACGCCTGGAATCCCGACGCTTTTGACGCCCAAGGTGTGTTCATGGGCGATTACACAGGGATCGCCGCGCTGAAGGGGAGAGTTTACGGCGTGTGGACCATCAAGCCCGAGGTGAAAGCGGAGAACGAGAGAAATGGAGCGCGAGGAGCGATGCCGCAGCGCAACAGTCCCGAGTACTGGCGATTGCGCGGCACGCAAATTCAGATCGGCGTCGCCGACTTTAGCCAGGCAGCAGCCAATTCGTCTGGAGCGGCGTCCGCGCAGCACAAGTGAGGATCCATGCCGCCAGGCAAAATCGCGACTACCAACGAGCTATAGGCCGAATCTTGGAAAGCCGCTAAGTACTTTAGTACCAGTAACTTTTGCCCAACAGCTTTGCCGCAAGCCTATCCCATTCCAGCAGAATTTCGTGTTTATTGTAGACAGGACTCTTATGGACCAGACTACCAAAACGCGGGATACCTCTGCGCCTGCGAACGGCGCGCGCGACTCGGCCACCAATGGGAGCGATGCGCGCGGAACAGGGCGAAGCTCGGGCGCTGAAGGGCCTGCCAGCCGGCGCGGAGGGTATCAGAAAACCATCTTGATGGAGGACATCGCAGCCGCGCCGACGGTTGCCGCAAACGCTTCATCCGGGTCAAAGCGTGGATTGGGCACAGGGACAGGCGCTACTCCGAAAGTGAACCTGAGTTCCGCGAGTCTTGCGGCACTTTCACAGCGCTACGACATTTTGAGCGAAGCCGGTCACGGCGCGATGGGCTACGTCTACAAAGCGCGCGACCGCGAAACCGGCGAGACCGTTGCGCTCAAGCTCATCAAGCCGGAAATCGCCTCCGACCAGGCGATGACCGAGCGCTTCAAGAACGAGCTGCTCTTCGCGCGCAAAATCACGCACAAGAACGTCTGCCGCGTTTACGAATTCAACCGCATCGGCGGGATTGCTTACACCTCGATGGAGTTCGTGGAAGGCGAAAGCCTGCGCTCAGTGCTGAGCCGCTTCGGCGGGCTGCCGGTTCGCAAAGGCGTGGACATGGCGCTGCAAATTTGCTCTGGCTTAAAAGAAGCGCATGCGCAGGGAATCGTGCACCGCGATTTGAAGCCGGAAAACGTGATGATTGATGCGCAAGGGAACGTGAAGATCATGGACTTCGGCATTGCGCGCTCGATGGAAGGCGGCACGCGGCTCACTGGCGCGATGATTGGGACGCCGGCGTACATGGCACCCGAGCAGGTTTCAGGAAAGCCTGTCGACTACCGCACCGATGTTTACGCGCTCGGCCTGGTGCTGTACGAAATGTTTACAGGCTCGGAAACTTTCCGCGCCGATACGCCTGTGGCTGTTGCGCTCAAGCAGATGCAGGAAGCGCCTACGCCGCCGCACGCGATTGATCCGAGCATTCCGGTCTATGTCGAGCGCGCCATTTTGAAATGTCTCGAAAAGGAGCCGGCGAAACGGTTCCAGTCCATCGCTGACCTTGAGAACGCGCTGCGCACGACGCGCACTACCGGAGCAGCGGTTGCCGCAGCGCCGCTCGCGGGCATTAGCGGCATGCAAGGTACAGAACGCAGCCGGGCATCGAGCGCTTCTCATCCTGTCCCCATTACTGCAAAACCGAAACCTAAGTCGCGAATTTTGCCGTGGGCGCTGGCGTTTGTCGGCGTCCTTTTTGCAATAGGCGTGTTGAAAGCGATGACAGCCGCGAAGAAAGCGGCGCAGATTCGGCCGCCCGCCGTCACCGCACCGAATCCCCCAGCCAAAGCTTTCGATTCCGCGGCGGACACAGTCTCTGCTCCTGCGGCCTCGTTGAAGACGAACCCGCCTGCTAACAAGCCGGCTCAGCCTGCGCATACTCATAACGTTTCGCAGCCCGGCGCGAAACCGGCTGCACCGGAAGTTTTCCCGCGTGTTGAATGGGGAAACCACACGCCTCAGCCGTGGCAGGCACGATCGACGCGTCAGATCTTCATCTGGGTGGGACGATTCGGCGAGGAGCAGCGCGCGCAGCAAACGGCTAAGCGGCTCGAAGACCAGAATCTCACGGTATACGTTGAGCCGCGCCGCAATGCGGATGGCCAGCAGATGTTCGTGGTTTTTTCGGGGCCTTATGTGAAAGACCAGGCCGACAAAACGCTTCAGTGGATGCGTGACGTTGGGTTCAAAAACGCGAGAGAGGTCTTGCGCGGGGAAAATCAAAGCGGCAATTCGGGGCGGCGAGGCCGGGGGACGCGGCAGAATTTTCGCTGATTCGCATGAGCACAGAGCCATTCGCGGAAATTGAATTTGGCGCGCAGAGCGATCGAGGCCGCGCCCGCGAGAACAATGAAGACTGCTTCCGCGCAGTGCCGGAGCTTGGCCTTTTCGTTTTGTCCGATGGCATGGGCGGGCAGGCCTCCGGAGAAATCGCCAGCCGCATCGTGTGCGAGACAGTAGTGGAACAGTGCCTTGATGCGGCCGAGAGCTCTCCATGTTCGAGTCGCAACTGCGCCGCGGACATTTCCGAGCTGGGTAACCAGCTTGCTGATGCGATTCGGCTGGCGAATTCCGCTGTGCGGCGCGCCGCCGACCAAAATCCCGCGCAATCGGGCATGGGCGCAACGGTCGTTGCCGTAATCCTCACAGAGGAACGCGCCACCATCGCGCATGTGGGTGACAGCCGCGCTTATCGCCTGCGCAATGGCCAGCTCGAACAGCTCACGCGCGACCATTCTTTCGTCGCTGAGCAGGTCAACCAGGGATTAATGAGCGAAGACGAAGCCGCGCAAAGCAATTTGCAGAATGTCCTTATGCGCGCTGTGGGCGTTGATGCCGAAGTTCAAGTCGAAGTGACCGAAGAGCTATTCGCCGAAGGCGACACTCTCTTGCTCTGCTCCGATGGATTGACCAAAGAGCTTTCCGATGGGCAAATCGCCGGCGTTCTTGCCGGCGTGGAAGATTCACAGGAAGCCGCGGAGCAGTTGGTAGACATGGCTAATGAAGCCGGCGGCAGCGACAACATTACCGTGATTGTGCTGCGCACTGCGCCCAGGTTCGCCGGTGCGTTCCAACGAATCGGGCGATGGTTCAAGGGCTCCTGAAATTTAGCGGGGGGAGAAAAAAATGCCAAAACTGACGCTGAAATTCGATAATGCGGTGCTGAATGAGGTCCCGGTGAGCTCGAAAGAGGTGAGCATCGGCCGCTCGCCGGATAACGGGCTGGTCATCGACAATCCCGCCGTGTCGCACTACCACGCACGCGTGTTCAACGAAGAAGGCCGTTTGATGCTGGAAGACTTTGGCAGCTTAAACGGCACGTTCGTGAATGGGCAGCGCGTGAAAATGGTCTCGCTGAAGCCCGGAGATTCGGTGGCTATCGGCAAGCACACGATTTTGGTTTCTGATTCGCGCGAAACTGCCGATCCATTCTGGAAGGGCGGCGCGCCTAAGCCCGCTGCGCCGAAAATCAACGAAACTGTGATGCTGGACACGAAAGAGCGTCGCGAATTCATGCAAAAAGT
>Ga0126371_10001802_pt1 | contig 18216 bp, 16 predicted proteins | sample PanSoiMetaPlot_4_FD_110145 | JGI IMG/M metagenome (GOLD analysis project Ga0126371, IMG submission 110145) | Tropical forest soil microbial communities from Panama - MetaG Plot_4 | ecosystem: Environmental > Terrestrial > Soil > Tropical forest > Bulk soil | place: Panama | collected 2016-02-17 | reverse complement strand
TTATTTTGTGCTCGACACTTCCAAGAAGCCTTACGCCGTGATTCATCAAGGGCAAGGCTATCAAGACGTTCCCAGGGACGTTAAGAGCGGTGTGGACCGGTCTGTGAATACCGCGGATGTGGCTTCTACCATCCCTGATTCGGTGGACGCCCTCGAAAATGCTCCAAAGTGGCTTAAGAAAGACAAGAAGCTGTAGAAATTGGGAGAAACGTCTAAGGAAAGTGTTTGACCTAGCCGGAATCTCGAAGGAACAATGCGATGCGGTGAGTCATCATTTCTGTGACACTTTCGCTGCTGAGTTGCTTCTAGCCGGCGTGCCGATTGAAAGGGTCTCGGTCCTGCTCGGACACCAGAGTGTGCGCATCACAGAGAAGCACTACAACCCCTGGGTGCGGTCGCGCCAGGAGCAGTTAGAAGAGATGTGACGAGGGCTTGGAAGCTCGATCCGGTTTTGAAAAAGAAATTTCGGTACAAATCACGTACTCTTTGTGAGGGAACCGGTGAACTGAATGAAAACAAAGGCTGAAAATTGGAGGCGCGGGTGGGAATCGAACCCACGCATAAAGGTTTTGCAGACCTCTCCCTTACCACTTGGGTACCGCGCCTCAATCTCGTAATTATATCGAAAATCCGCGCCCTATGTTAGGCGCACGTTGCGAATTCGCGACAGAATTGCCCGGTTCTACTAGATACCCCAGCGTTTAAAGTCGAATTGATGCACGAGCTTACAGCATGACTAAATTCGTGCATTCCCGACAGGTATGGGGCCCCTGCCCCTCATGGAAATGATGGCCCAACTACTTCTTCACCGGCTCTTCCACCTGCGCCTCGCGCAGGAACCGCGCCGATTCTTCCGGCGGCGTGGGGTTGATGTAAAACCCGGTGCCCCACTCGAAGCCCGCCACCTTGGTCAGCTTGGGGATGATCTCGATGTGCCAGTGGTAGTGGTCGTTGATCTCTTCCCCGATGGGCGAGGTGTGGATCATGAAGTTGAACGGCGGGCGGTCCAGCACTGCGTCCATGCGCAGCAGCGTGTCTTTCAACATGTTGGCCAGGGCGCTGTACATGCTGCTCTGGTTGTTCTCGTAGGCTGAGCTGTGCACCTTGGGCAGCAGCCACATCTCAAACGGAAAGCGCGGCGCATAAGGCGCCAGGGTGATGAAGTGGTCGTTTTCGCCGACGACGCGTTCGCCGGTGTCGCGCTCCTGCCGGATGATGTCGCAGAAAATGCAGCGCTCTTTTTCGTCGTAATAGTGCCAGCAGCTATCCACTTCCTCGCGCACGCGCCGCGGCACGATGGGCAGGGCAATCAACTGCGAGTGCGGGTGCTCCACGGAGGCCCCGGCGGCTTCGCCGTGGTTCTTGAAGATCAGCACGTAGCGGAAGCGCTTGTCGTTCTTCAAGTCCAGCATGCGATCGCGGTAGGCCCACAGCACGTCTTCGATGGCCTTCTGCGGCAATTGCGCCAGTGTGGTCTGGTGCTGCGGCGTCTCGATGACCACCTCGTGCGCGCCGATGCCGTTCATCTTGTCGAACAGGCCCTCGCCTTCGCGGTCCAGCTCGCCTTCGATGCCGAGCGCCGGGAACCGGTTCGGCACCACGCGGATGTTCCATCCCGGCGTGTTTGGCCCGGTGCCATTTCGGCCGTAGGTGAGAATCTCCGGCGGCGTTTTCACTTCGTTGCCCGGACAGAAGGGGCAATTCTGCGGGGCCTTGGGGAAAACACTTTCGCGTAGAAAATCGTTTGGCCGCTTCCCACGATCCGTCGAAATAATCACCCAGCGACCGGTAATAGGATCTTTGCGTAACTCCGGCAATGCACAACCCTCCCGAGGAGTCTCCCACGCCGCGCCGTCCGCAGCCCGGGTGGACTCCTATTGTAACCCTTCTTGCCGCGTAGGTAAGCAGGAAGGCATGGGCTCTGCTTTAGGGCTAAGGGCGTCCTTGTGCAGGCGGAGTACCTGTGGCTTCCCCGCATGTGTCAATGGCCACGACGTCGAACCGAACTGGGCACTTCTTCAGGTGGCGCCCGCGCAGAAATGCATGCGCGGTGCGCACCAGGACTTCCTGAAACAGCAGATTCATCGCAGCAAAACCGGTGCGATGGTGCAGACGTCCCTCGGGCAAGACCGCCTTCGGAATGACAGGTGTGCAGTTTCTTCAGCTATGGCTTACAGCTAACGGCTTCTCAGAGCGCTTTCTGCACCTCGGCGATCGATTCTTCCATAATACGGATCGCGCAGTCCGCTTGCTCCTCGTCAATGATGAGCGGCGGCGACATTCGGATGGAATTTTCGCCGGAGCCGAGCGTCAGTAATCCGCGGTGGAACGCGTTGGTCACCACTGCGTCGCGCAGGTCGGCGGCCTTTTCCTTGGTCCGCTGATTGCGCACGATTTCGACGCCAATCATCAGGCCTTTGCCTCGTACATCGCCCACAATCTTGAACCGGCTCGGCCAATCGCTGATTTTGCTGAAGATGTAGTTGCCTACCTTCTCCGCGTTTGCCATCAGCCCGCTTTTGATGAGGTCAAAAGTGGCCGATGCAGCCGCCAGGCAAACGGGATTGCCGCCATAGGTTGTCCCGTGGGAGCCGACCTTCCAGTTCATCACGCTGTCCTTGGCGATGAATGCCGACACCGGCATGCCGCTGGCGATGCCCTTCGCGGTCAGGACGATGTCCGGAGTAATGCCGGCGTGGTCATAGGCCCACCACTTTCCGGTGCGCCCCATGCCCGCTTGCACTTCATCGATGATGAGCATGATGCCGTGCTTGTTGCATAGACGCTGCAGTTCCTGCAGGAAAAACACCGGCGCGGGAATGAAGCCCCCTTCGCCCTGGATCGGCTCCACGATGATGGCTGCGACCTCTTCCGGCGCAAAAAGGCGCTTGAAGATTTGCTGCTCCAGTAGCTCGATGATTTCGCCACCGCAGGTCTCTTTCGTGTGGCCGAGCGGGCAGCGGTAGGCATAGGGATATGGAATGTGCTCCACACCGCCCAGCAGCGTGCCGAAGTATTTGCGCTGTGTGCTCTTCGACGCGGTCAGCGACAACGAGCCGAGCGTGCGCCCATGGAAACAGCCATAAAACGCGATCAGTTTGTCACGCTTGGTGTGATAGCGCGCCAGCTTGATCGCGCCCTCCACGGCTTCCGTCCCTGAATTGCCGAAAAACACTTTCCAGTTGTGCGTCTTTGGCATCGTGGAAACGAGCTTTTCCGCGAACTCCGGCATGTGCCGGTGATAGAAATCCGTTCCCGCAATGTGAATCATCTCCGCGGCTTGTTTTTGGATGGCCTCCACCACCTTGGGGTGCGAGTGGCCCGTCGAGCACACCGCGATGCCCGCGGCAAAATCCAGGAACGTGTTTCCGTCGGGATCTTCCACCATCGCGCCCGAAGCACGTTCCGCCACCAGCGGGTAATCGCGCGTCAGCGACGGCGACATATACTTCGCGTCGTAGGCAATCACTTCCTTGCCCTTAGGGCCCGGCAAAGCGGTCTTGATCTTTGGTAATTTCGTTTCAATAGCAGTAATCATGATTTCTCCAGAGGTGCGTTTCGCTGGCGATTCGCAAGTTGATGGTTGATGAAACCAGGTGGGGAAACAGCAGGCTTGTGGACCGGCGTCAGCTGCCGGAGCCTGCAGAACACACTTATAAGTCGACGCCGAAAAGTCCGGGACGCAAATTCGCGGGATGGAACTTGCGGGGCACACGGGGACCCACTGCAACGCGATCATGCTTGAGAAAGTGAAAATGCTTCATTTGCGTTTCCAGCGGACCTTTCCGTCTTTGGTGTCCTCTAAAATTATACCACGGTCGGAGAGTTCTCTTCGGATGCGATCGGAGGCCGCAAAGTCGCGCCGGGCGCGTGCCGCCTGGCGCTCCTGTACCAGTTTTTCGATTTCGGCATCATCGGGACCGGCGTCGCCGCCGCCAAAACCCAGGGCGTTCAGCTTTTCGCCGTCGGTGTCTTCGAGCACGGCGAAGACTTTATCGAAGCTCGCAAGGAACTCCGTTGCGACGGCCACGTCGCCCAGCCGGAATTCGCCTTTGTCCATTGCTATGTTTGCTTCGCGCACGAAATCGAACACCGCGGCCAGCGCCTGCGCCGTGTTCAGGTCGTCGGAAAGCCCAGCGTCGAAATCGTCCGCGGCTTTGGCGATACGTTCCGCCATGCCCGATTGATTGCCGACGGGGAATTTTTCATTCTTCAAGCGTGCCGCGAAATTCCGCAGGCGCTCCACCGAACTCGTCGCCTGCTGCAAACCGTCAAACGTGAAATTCAGCTGGCGCCGGTAGGGCACGCTGGCCAGCGCAAAGCGCAGCGCCGATGGCTTGTAACCCTTTGCGAATAAGTCCCGCAGAGTAAAGAAATTGCCCAGCGACTTGGACATCTTCTCGCCTTCCACCAGCAAGTGCTCGGCGTGCAACCAGTAGCGCACGAACTGCGTCCCCGTTGCCGCCTCGCTTTGCGCGATCTCGTTTTCGTGGTGGGGGAAAGCCAGGTCTACACCGCCGGTGTGAATGTCCAGCGTATCGCCCAGGTATTTCATGGCCATCGCGGAACATTCGATGTGCCAGCCCGGCCGCCCCGCCCCGATCGGGGTCTCCCAGAAATGCTCGCCGGGTTTTGGCGCTTTCCACAATGCGAAATCGCGTGCGCTCTCTTTTTCGTAGCGGTCGTTGTCCACGCGCGCCCCCGCCTGAATGCCAGACAAGTCCACTTTCGAGAGTTTCCCGTAGTCCTTGAATTTTGTGATGCGGTAATAGATTGAGCCTTCGCTGGGGTACGTGTAGGTGTTCTGCTGCAGTTTCTGGATCAGCGAAACCATGTCGTTGATGTGGTCCGTGGCGCGAATCCAGTGCTCCGGTGCTTCAATGCTCAGTGTTTTGCAATCCGCAAAAAACGCCTGCACGAATTTTTCCGTGTAGTCGCGGATGCCCACCCCCGCAGCGGCCGCGTTAACGATGATGCGGTCATCCACGTCGGTCAGGTTCATTACGTGGTTGAGCCGGAAGCCGCGCAGCTTAAGGAAACGCCGCAGAATGTCCTGGAAAACGAAAGTGCGGTAGTTGCCGATATGAGCGTAGTCGTACACCGTCGGCCCACAGGTGTACATGCCGATCTGCCCGAGTTTCAGCGGCACAAAGGGTTCGATTTTTCCCGATAGGGTATTGTGTAGCTGAATTTCGTGCATCGCGTCTCGGCCAGGCCTTTCCGTCGATAAGCAAAAGAGCGATTGTAGCCGAGCCTCCGCCGCGCCCGCAACGACACCAGCTCGGGTCGCTTCCCTGCTGTTGGACGGACCGGACAAAAAAACCTACGTAGGCACTCTCTTCTATATAGAGATCCGGGACATGCCAGTTCAGTCGGCGACGACGAGAATTTACGCGTCGAGTCAAGAGGATCGGTCTCAATACTGCCCGTCCAGATCGGGGGGCACCCAGCTGCGCCTGGCTTCCGTGCTTCGCACCACGTCGAAGCTGTAATACAAATGATGCAGGTCCCGCTCTTCGCCGAATCTTTCCACGGCTTCCCGGGCCGTCTCCCAGGCGTCGGTGAATCCTATCGCGAACTTCGCCAGCACATTCGCCCAAAACCGGGTCAACGTCTCGTGATATCCCGAGGTCGCGCTATTCTCTGTTCCAACCGCTTCGTTATAGCGGATGATCCCCTGCTTCGTTTTTTCGAAGGCCTCTCCTGGATAGCGCACCGCATAAAAAGCACCAATTGCAACGTGACTGGCATGCGTCCATTCCTTTTTAGGCAGCGTTCCGCCTACCCACGCGGCCAAGAATTCCTCAAATCTCTCCCGTGCAGCAACAAAGTCGTACTGCGGACGGCATCCATGCAGTCCGCGCCGCCAGTAGATCAGCGGGCACCCGCTGGAGATCCCCACCTCTTCGACCCTGGCCAGGATCAAGTGGTGGTCTCCGGCTTCATGCTTTGCCGCAATCACGCATTCCATGTCCACCATTCCGTCCTTGCCGGAATCCTTTTCTCCTCGCGCCAGGTCCTCTTCCCCGCTCCGCAGCACGCGCGCATGGAATCGTCCGCTTTCCAGAATGGTTGCCGCCTTTCGAGACTCCTTTGCCAGCGCCACGCTGACCAAGGGCGGATCAAAAGATACGCAATGGAGAGAACTGACGGTCATCGCGACGTCCCCAGTGGAAAGAACAGCGACGCCACTTGGCACGAATCCCGCGGCGCGCCGAAATCGTCTGGCCAGGATGAGAGAGGTGGAGTGGTTGTTGATTGCCTCGAGTTTTGCGGTCATGGCTCCAGGATATGAATTGCGACACAAAAGCAGAAGAGCCAATCGAAATCATATGATAGTATTTTTATTAGATTCAATGGTCAATCAACATATTCTTCGACGAATCGAAGGTGATATGGACGAAAAGGATTGGATTATTATCCAAGTTGTCCAAGCCAACGCCCGCGCCTCTTATGCCGAAATCGGGCGGCGCGCCGGACTTTCTCCTCCGGCTGCGGCCGAACGCCTTCGCCGCTTGGAAGATGCCGGAGTCGTCACCGGCTACCACGCCGTAATCAACCCGGATCGTCTCGGACTTGGCGTGCAAGCTATGATTGAGATGCGTGTCAGTCGAGCGGAATATCCGCGCTTTCAAAAGGCGATTCACAAATTGCCTTGGATTCTGGAATGCCACCACATTGCGGGGCGGGCTTCGTTCTATCTGAAGGCGGCCGTTCCCGACACCGCCGGCCTTGAGATCCTCATCGGTCACCTGAGCCAGTTCGGAGAAACGGCCACGTCGCTGGTGCTGTCCACAGTCCTTGATCGCCGCGAGTTTTCCAAAGAAGCGTCGAGTTAAGGTAGGCCTTGGCTACATTCCTTAAGGGGCCGGGCCTGTCTCGTATGTCTCGCAGAAGAATCCATATTCCTTACGAGTCGGCAGGTGAGAATTCAAAGGCACACCATTCCTTTGATGGAGAAAGTTCACCGGCTATATGGGCAGTGCGTGTGCGAGGAGGGAGGAGATCGTCTCGTATCCAACTGCTTTCACCTGCCTCAGCCTTTTGCGGCGTCGCCAAGCGAAGCGCAGTGCCATTCCGAGCGGTCCCCGCAACCCGCAAGAAAGTTTAGACTCAGGGTAATAAGAAAACGTGGGCAGGAGGCGTTTGCCCGAGTTCATTGCAAGGCGGTCCTCAGACGTTTCGCGGTTTTCTCCAGTTGCTTCTTGAGAGCCTCGACCTGCCTGGAAATTTCCTGAAGCTCTTCTTTGGCAACCTTGCTGGCATCCGACACCTTGCGCGCCTTGAGGTGCGCTTCGCGGTTGGCTTTGCCCAGCGCCGCTCCTACCTTTTCACTCATTTCCGTAAGCCGGTCTTTCTTTGCCATGACGCTCCTCCTGGTGGGAATTTCATCCTATACCGCTTGCGGAGGATTTTGTTTACAATTTCGTGAGCTAGATAGCAGAGAACAGATAGCAGGGAGCAGGAACCAAGAGGTGTTGCAGCCCTGAGCGCGTTGCTTCTCGTTCTCTTTTCCTGTTATCTGTCATCCAATGGAGTCATCTTGCCCCCTTCCCAGCTGAACGCCATATATTCAAAAGCCCAAATGCGCCGCCGGTACGAAGTGTGGTTCGTGCGCTGTGGCCTGGCCGACGACAGCGGCGCGTGGTGGTTCCGCTATTTGCTGGTCAACCACCAGATACCCAAGCCGGACCAGCCTGCACGCCGGTTCTTTCAGGTCTGGGCCACCTGGTTTCCCGAAAACGCCGCGCCGCAAAGCCTCATCGTCGACGTTCCTGCTGACCAAGTGAATCTCAGCGCGCCGCGACATGTTCCCTTCCATTTCAGAGCTGGCCATAGCGGCATCGAAGAAGGCCGCTGCTGGGGCAACCTGCGCGCGGATGGCCATCACATCCGCTGGAACCTGCGCATCCATTCTCACTTTGGCGTCAAGCTCAGTGACAAAGGGTGGATCGGCTTTTCCTGCTCACCACATTCCGACGCCGCTTTTTCCGGCGAAATCGAATTCGACGGCCAGAAATTCTCCCGCGAGCCGCTCGGTTATGGTGTACAAGGCCACAACTGCGGCTACCGCCATCGCAGCTACTGGCGCTGGATGCACGCATACTTCCAGCAACCTGGCGGCGCCAGTACGCTCGAGGCGCTCGTTTACGACATGCCTCTGGGACTGGTCTTCCGCAATGCGGTGTGGTGGCATGGCGGAAGGGCGCAACTGGTGCGAAGAATCAAGGAACAGGAAATTGTGCGCACCAGCGATCAATTGCGCTGGAAATTTTCCGGCCGACTGCCCGACGGTTCCCTTGAAGCAGTTCTCGAAGGCGCAGCTCCAGGCATTCATGTCCTGCCCTACATGAAGACGGACTGGTCCGGAACATTCCCGGTTTCGAATGCAAGCGTCGCGCGTGGCGTGGTCAAATTAGGTTCGGGCCAAACCTTCGACACGCTGAGCGGCGCGGCCCTGGAAATGGGCGGAGCGCAAAGTGGCTGAAAGAGCGAAATGGGATGCAGGGCTATATGACGAAAAGCATTCCTTTGTCTGGAAACTCGCCGCGGGATTGCTCGAGTTGCTCGACGCCAAGCCTGGTGAACGCATTCTCGACCTCGGCTGTGGTACCGGCCACCTCGCGGCCAGGGTCGCCGACACCGGCGCGCACGTGGTTGGCGTGGACCGCTCCCCCGAAATGGTTCGCCAAGCCCGCGAAAAATATCCCGCGCAGCGCTTTGAAGTGATGGACGCGCGCGAACTTACGCTAGGCGGCGCGTTCGACGCCGTTTTCTCCAACGCCGCGCTGCACTGGATCAAGGAACCCGAACGCGTCATCGTGGGCATCGGCAATCTCCTGCGCCCCGGCGGACGCTTTGTCGCCGAATTCGGCGGCAAAGGCAACACCAACGAACTGATGAAAGCCGCGGACCGCGCCTGGAAAAAATTGCATCTGCCTTGCCCTTCGCCGAATCCCTGGTATTACCCGAGCGTTGCCGAATATGCGGGACTGCTTGAAAGAAACGGTTTCGAAGTCACCTACGCGATCCTCTTCGACCGCCCTACGCCGCTCGACGATGGCGAACGCGGCCTGCGAAATTGGCTCGAGATGTTTGGTGCCAGCTTCACCGAGGGACTGCCAGACACCAAACGCGGCCGCCTGAAGGAAGAAATTGAGGAGCAGCTACGCCCCATCATCTTCCGCGACGGCCAGTGGGTCATGGACTACCGCCGTTTGCGCATTGTCGCTAAACGCTTGTAAATCAATCATCGTGGCCAACGCTTGGGGTGTGGAACAAACAGCCACAATAGGTAGAGTAACGCTTTACACCGCCCCGGCCCCATGCTACGCTTTCCTCCCGTACCGCCATCTTAGCGCCAGGCGGCTGGGCTCTGACCGAGAACCTGCCAAACGTTTGTGCTTTCTGCCGGTTACAGGCAGAAGCGTTGCGTGAAGACTCCTCGTCTCGAGGAAAGGAAAGTCGTCTCTCTTCGCGCCAGATACCCTGGTTGAATTTGTCCGCGCTGATGGTGTGTGCGTTGGACTTTGCAGTGGCGAAAGGCACGTTCTAGAACCACCAGAACGCGCTGCAACTGGCGTTGGGATGCCGGGATCAGTTCCATTGACGCGGCGCCGCGAAGCGGTAGGCTACGACTAGAGGGGACACCTTGCTCAAGCTGCGCAAAGTCGAAATTGTGGGCTTCAAGTCGTTCTGCGAACGCACCCTGGTGACGTTCAGCGGCACCGGCACCACCTGCATCGTTGGCCCGAACGGCTGCGGCAAATCGAACGTGGTGGACGCCATCAGTTGGGTGCTGGGCGAGCAGAGCCACAAGTCCCTACGTGCCGAGCGCATGTCTGACTGCATCTTCAACGGCACCACCAAGCGTCCGCCCATGGGCATGGCCGAAGTCACCATCACCATGGAAGATCCGGAGCTCGCCGAGGCCGCGCGCTTCGTTCTGGAAAACGCCGGCCCCGAAGAGGAAAAGAAGGATTCGAACCCAGAGGCCGCAGAGGAGACACAGAGGGCCACGGAGACGGCTGGCCTGACGGAGGATCCTGCTCCTTCTGAAACGGATACGGCGCAAGAAACCCCCGCTTCCGGAGACGCCCAGCCCGGATTCAAGGGCAAGCGGAAGAAAAAGGCGGACAAGCCCGCACTGGTCACCAAGCCGGGCGAAGTGGTCGTCAGCCGCCGCCTTTATCGCAGTGGGCAGAGCGAATATCTCATCAATGGCCGGGTCGGCCGCCTGCGCGATATCCAGGAAATGTTCATGGGCGTGGGTCTGGGCCCGGATTCCTACGCCATCATCGAACAGGGCCGCATCGGCCAGATTCTCGCCACCAAACCCATGGAGCGCCGTGCCATCATTGAAGAAGCCGCGGGCGTCACCAAGTTCAAAACGAAAAAGCGCCTGAGCGAAGCCAAGCTGGAATCTTCCAAGGTCAATCTCGCACGCGTCAACGACATCGTGGTAGAAGTCGAAAAGCAACTCGGCTCGCTGAAACGCCAGGCCGCCAAGGCACGCCGCTATGCCGAAATCCGCGAGCAGATGCGCGGCATTGTCCGCCAGATGCTGGCCGGCAAAGCCCGCGAGCTCGACGCCGAAGCCGACCGTTTGCAGACGCGCCTCACCGAATTGACCGCCACGGAAAATCAACGCGCGCAACAGATTCACGAGCAGGAAGCCGATCAGGACCGCCTGAACCAGCGCATCTATTCGCTTGACGCGGAACTCCGCCAGAACCAGAACGTGCTGAATCACACGGCGCTCGAAGTCGACCGCATCGAGAACCGCATCGCCTTCAATCAGACGCGCAGCGCGGAACTCGCTGGCCGCAACGAACAGCTCGCTGTCGAGCGAAGCGCCCTCACCACCCAGCACACGGAATGGGAGACACGCAACACCGCGCAGATCCAGGCCGTGGAAAACGCTCGCCGTGACTCCGTAACCGTTCACGCGCGCGTCGAGGAACTCAATGCCCGCGCGGCCCAACGCGCAACACAGATTTCCGACGCCGAATCGCGCATGGAAGCCCTGCACCGCGTCGCGACTGAAGCCGGCGACAGCCTACTCCGCCTGCACGGCGAACAGAAGCAGGCCGAGGAAGCGCTGGTGCATCAGACCGAGACCCTGCGCAGGCAGGAAGCACGCGAGGCCAGCCTGCTCGAAAGCTCCATCCAGGTGCGCGACGATGCAGAACGCGCCGCGCAGGACTGGCAGAACGCAATCACTCACGCCGGCGAACTCCAGAAGCACGCCGCGGAACTCCAGGCCCGTACGGCGGAACTGAAGCAATCGCGCGAAACCTCTCAGAAGGAAGCCGACGCCCTGCGTGACTCTCTCTCTGGCGTCCGCGCGCGCCATTCCACGCTCACGCAAATTCTGAACGACCGCTCCTACACCGGCGAAGCAGTGCAAAAGCTTTTCGCCGCCAACGAGCGCCACGGCGGCCAGGAATTCCACGCCGTCGGCGTACTGGCTGACTACGCCGAAGTGCAGGAGCATCACGAAGCGGCCATCGAGCAGTATATGCGCGACGAATTGGAATATGTCGTCGTCGAAACTTACGATCACGCCCGCGCCGGCGTTTCCCTGCTCCGCAACGAAGTTGGCGGCCGCGCCACTTTCTTCGTCGACTCGTTGCGCAATCTGAAACTCGAGGAGTACGAGCCAATCGTGCACTTCCGCGCGGAAGACGGCGTCATTGCCCGGCTCGACAAACTTGTGGAGTTCCGTGATCCGCTCGGGCCAGCAGCAAAGCAATTCCTGCCGCGCCTTCGCTCCGGTTATCTGACCGACAGTGCTGTCGCCGCGGAGAAGCTCGCCCGCGAATATCCCCACTCCGCCTGCGTCACAGCGGAAGGGACCTGCTATCAGGGACGCATGGTCACCGGCGGCCGCCCCGACGAAGCCGGCCCGCTAGGCATGAAGCGCGAACTTCGCGCGCTGGATGCCGAAGTGATGCAACTCGAGCACCGCGCCGCGCAAAGCCACGCTGAACTGGAAATACTGGCCACGGAACTTCGAGCCGCCGAGCAGGCGCATGAAGAATTGACCGCGCAGCAACGCGAAGCCGAACGCACCCTGTTCGCCACCAAGCATCGGCACGAACAATCGCAGGGTGATCTCGCTCGCCTCGGGCTCGACTTGACCGTTTGCCAGAACGAACTCGCTCGCGTGCGCCGCGAAATCGAAACCGTGCAGCGCCGCGCGGAGCAAGCCAAATTGCAGCACGAAGCCGCCGCAACATCCCGCGCCGAAGCGGAAGCGGAAAGCGCGCGGCTCACCGCCGAAGTGGCGCGACTTCGCGGGGCCGTACAGACCGAGCAGGACGAACTCTCCGCCGCCAAGGCCGATCTCGCCGCTATGAACGAACGGCTCGCACTCGCCGAAGCTATCGCCAAACGCCTGGACGAAGAGCGCGCCGATCTCGAACGCCGTGAATTGGCGGTGCGCCAGCAGGAACAATCCATCAGTGAAGAGACCCTGGCGATGGCGCGGCAGACGGAAGAACTGACGCAGCAGTTGAGTGCCCTGAGCGCGGAAAAACTGCGCCTGGATGGAAAACAAAAGGAAATGGAACAGGAGTGGGAGGCCGCGCGCACGCGCGTCACCCAGGCCGAGGATCATCTCCGCATGGCCCGCCAGGCGCTGCAGGAAATGCGTGACGAGCGTGGCAAATTCGAAATCGAAAAGGCGCGCAACGATTCCGACCGCGCCCATCTCCGCGAAACCTGCCTCGCCGAGGTCAACGCGCAGCCCGAAGATTTGATCGCCTCGGAGACCGCTTTCATGTCCGGTGAAGAACTTGCCGTGGCCGAAGCCAGCTATCGCGAAATGAAGCAGAAAATCGAAAACATGGGCGCGGTCAACATGATGGCCCTCGAGGAATACAACGAATGCGAACAGCGCTACGTCTTCCTCACCCGTGAGCGCGACGATCTGTTGCAGTCCATCACGGACACCCAACAGGCCATCAAGGAACTCGACGCCATCACGAAGGAACGCTTCGAGCAGGCTTTCGCCGCCATCAACACGAATTTCACGAACGCCTTCCACACCATCTTCGGCGGCGGCACGGCCGAAATGCGCTTGACGGAGCCCGACAGCTCCGGCGACGCCGGCATCGATATCGTCGCTTCACCTCCGGGCAAGCGCCTGCAAAACGTCCTGCTGCTCTCGGGCGGTGAAAAAGCTATGACCGCGTTGGCGTTGCTCATCGCCATTTTCCGTTATCAGCCCAGCCCGTTCTGTATCCTCGACGAAGTGGACGCGCCGCTCGACGAAGCCAACGTGGGCCGCTTCACGAAACTTATCGCCGATATGAGCGGGCAGACGCAGTTCATCGTGGTCACGCACAATCGCAAGACTATGGAGACCGGCAGCGTACTCTACGGCGTCACCATGCAGGAACCGGGCGTTTCGAAGCTGGTGAGCGTCCGCTGGGAAGGCGACGAAGCGCCCGCTCCCAAGCGCCGCGCCGCCACCGCCGCCTAGCAGGGCTTGCATTCTTTTTGTTCATAGGCAATTTTTTCGCCTGCTTCCTTCTCCTATCACCAAAAAAATGTTCTTCAGACGTTTTTCTTTGTGGAAAAATTTTCGGGAGTTACATTGACTTCGGCACGCGCTGGGATAGAATGCTCAACACTTTGTCAGAGGCAATCGGGTTGTGAACGCAAGTCCTGTAATGAAGGTCATTCGCGAGACAAATTTCGCCGGCATCGCGCCCATGGCGCGTGGCAAGGTGCGCGATATCTACGATCTCGGCGATCGCCTACTGCTCGTGGCCACCGATCGCCTCTCCGCCTTCGACGTGGTCATGCCCACGCCCATCCCCGACAAGGGCCGGGTCCTCACGCAACTCTCACTCTTTTGGTTCGATCTGTTGAAGGACGTCATCCCCACTCACGTTCTGAGCGCAACCGACTTCCCTGCCCCGTTCGACAAATTCCGGGACGACTTGGCCGGACGCTCGATGGTCGTGAAAAAGACTTCACCGCTGCCCATCGAATGCGTCGCGCGCGGCTATCTCTCCGGTTCCGGCTGGAAGGAATACAAAGCCACCGGAAAAATCTGCGGCATCGCACTTCCACGGGGCCTCCAGGAGTCCGATAAACTTCACGAAGTAATTTTCACCCCGGCCACCAAGGCCGCAGCCGGCCACGATGAAAACATCTCCTTCGAACGCGCCGCTGAAATCATCGACAAGGACCTGGCCGAAAGAGTCCGCAACATTACGCTCGAAATTTACCGGCGCGCCGCCGCCTACGCCGCGCCACGCGGCATTCTTCTCGCGGACACCAAGTTCGAATTCGGGCTGCTTGACGGCGAACTGATCTGGATCGACGAAGCGCTGACGCCCGACTCCTCGCGCTTCTGGCCCGTCCCCGAATACCGGCCCGGCGGCCCGCAGCCTTCTTTCGACAAACAATTTGTGCGTGACTACCTCGAACGGATCCAGTGGCCGAAGACGCCGCCGGGTCCCACATTGCCCCCCGATGTGGTTGCCGCCACACGCGCCAAGTACCGCGAGGCCTATCGCCTCCTGGTCGGGCGCGAATTGGACTCGTAAGTCGGCCCTTCAAGACAAATTCCTGTTGCGGAGAGTGCGGACGTGAGAGATCAATTGGAAGGCCTGGTCGGGCAAATGGTGGAACGCGGAATTCTGTTTGATGAGGCGGTCGGCGAATTCGAAAAGCGCTTCATCAAGCGCGTCCTGGAGCGCACCAACGGCAACCAGTGCCGCGCCGCCGAACTTCTCGGCATTCATCGCAACACCCTCAGCCGCAAAATCACCGAGTACAAACTCGACCATCGCCGCCGCAAGAGCCGCTAGAACATTGTGTCAACGCGTTTGTAGCGCCGCCATTCTGGCCGCAATAGAGAGCGTGTGAACCGCGAAGGGGTCCCTCCGTGGCTAAAGCCGCTGATATTGCTTCCCTTACGGAATGACTAAAGTCGTGCCCTCCCGGAAGACAAAGTTCTCATACGAGCTCAAGAGTCCCTTGCCGGCAAAATGCCGGCCCTACCAAGATTCATTTAAATCGGCATAGGGGAGTGGTCACCCACTCGCCCCTGCCCCACCACCGTAGATGCGGGTCCGCGTACGGCGGTTCAGAGGTTTACGCAAGACCATCGAAGAGTCGAGGAAGACCGAGGGAGTCAAAGTAAGCGATGGGAGGCGCGTAATTTAGGGTCGGACTCGTCCATCACGCTGTGAAGAGGACTTTCACCTCCAAGCTATCGAACATGCTCGGCATATAATAAAAAAGCCCCGGACCTTTCGCCCGGGGCTTTTCGATTTTTCCGTGTTGCTAACCCAGCTAATTCCCAGGCTTCTTCGGAGCCGGCTTCCTCACGGGAGGCTTCTTCGGACCTGATGTCTTGGGCAGGTCCTCAGGGTTCACTTTGGCCTTGTCCCAGTGCAACATGAAGGCCGGATCCGGATCGTAGCTCTCCAAAGTGCCAGTGAATCGCACCGGATTCCCCTTTTCGAGCTTTGCCGCTTCGGGCTGGTCCGACGTCTTGATAATGACGTCCAGATTGGCGACGGACGCGGCATCAAACTCCGCTTCGCTGGTCACAAACGCAGTTTTCAATTCGACGGTGTCCGAGCCTGGAGTGATCTCAATCAACTTGCCGAGAACATCCGGAAACTCGAGGCCGCAAGCGGAAGTCCAGGTCAGCTTTGCCTTGTCGCCCCCGCCCTTCAGGTCTGTCACCAGGGTCGCGATGGTCATATCCTTGCGCGCGGCATCGAGATCCGCCGCGCTGATCAGCTTGTAACTCGCAGGACGATTCACAGAATTGGGCGCAAGCTGTAGGAGTTCATTCATCTCCGCATCCGTCAACGCATCACAAACCGTGCCGCCCTGGTAGTTGGCGATCACTTTCCTCAAGTAGCTCTTGATGGATTTTGATTGCTGCTCGTTGGCACTCTTATTGGTAGCCGCGCGCGCGTAATACCACATCCCTTCTAGCGGCTGCGGCGGGTTCACTGCCATGTACGCCTGGGCGATTTTAAAATTCGAAAGCAGATCGTCCGGCGCCAGAGCCAGAACCGCCTTGAAGGATTCGATGGCCCCCGGATAGTCCTTGGCCGCCATTGCCGCTGTCGCCGCCGCGCCGTTGAAGAGCAGCGAGGATTGTGTCTTCTCCTTCTTAAAGTTCTCCTCGGTTTCCGTATCCGGCTTGGGAATCTGGTCAATCACCTTCAGTGCGGCAAGGGAAGCTGCGCGCGCCGCCTTTGCGGTCTCGGGGTCCGGATTCTGAATTCCGTAAAAGGCATTCGCTCGAACGAAGTGCGCTTCGTAGCGCTCCGAAGGGCTGGTGCGGCCCTCGGGCAGCGCGAGCATCTTGTCGCAGTACTCGATGGCCTTCTGGTTATTCTTCTGGCCAAAATAGTTCTTATAGTAGAGCGGGTAGATGTAATTCAGCAGGCAGGAATTCGGGTATTTCGCGGTGAAATCATCCAGCAGCTTGATCTGCGCCGCGGGATTCTTCTCACTGGAGGCAGCGGTGTACATGTTGTACTCCGCCATCGTGTAGTGCTGTCCCGGCCCGGAGCAGTCTTGCTTCTCTTGCCCCGCCGCCGGCCTGCTCGCAAACAACAACAGCGCCAACACGGGCAGAAGGCTTGCCGTCCTACGAATCGCTTTCATTCCTCGTCTCCTCGCTTCCACCATGAAAATAAGATTGCATCCACCGTCTGCGGCAAAGCCACAGACAGACTTCCTGGCATTCCCTGCAAACCCAAGCTGCTCTAGGAAACTTTCGAATTATAGGAGCAGCCGCTATCTCGCTGCAAGCCGTTATCTTTAACAGGGGTCCGGTAAAACAAATACTCCCGTCTGCGATTCGGAAGTTCCGGAGCCTGGCTGTATCGGCGAGGCTACGGCATTGGCGCGGCATCCTGACAAGATAAGATGAGTCTGGCATAAAAAGAGTGGCTTGGGCAGGAGGAAATCAAATGGCGTTAATAAGTTCGGCAAATACCGGAAGCGTATCTGAGCAATCGTTGCTGGGCCGGGTGGCTCTGGTCACCGGCGGCAGCCGCGGCATCGGCAAGGCCATCGTCCACAAGCTGGCGGCTCTCGGCGCGGCAGTGAGCTTCTGTGGCCTGAATGAGGAAAGGCTTAAAAATGCCGCCAAAGCCTTCGAGTCTTCTGGCGCAAAAATCCTGGCCCTGCGCACTGACGTTACCAAGGAAAGTGAAATCTCCGCGCTGGTCGCTTCCACCGAAAAACAATTGGGGAAAATCTCCATTCTGATCAACAACGCGGGAATAGGCGGCGGAGGTTTTGGGGCTATTCAAGAGAAGACCGAGGCGGAATGGGATCACGTCATGAACACCAACCTCAAAAGCGTCTTCTTCGTGTCCCGCGCCGTGATTCCGGGAATGATCGCGCGCCGTGGCGGCGATATTATCAACATCAGTTCGCTGGCGGGAAAAAATACCTTTGCCGGCGGCTCCATATATTGCGCGTCCAAGTGGGGACTCCAAGGCCTCACAGGGTGCATGGCAGAGGACCTGCGCGCCTATGGCATCCGCGTCAGCGTCATTTGTCCCGGCAGCGTGGCCACGGAATTCGTCGGCCGCGGCCCCAAGGATCCCAGCAAGGTGCTGACCGCCGAAGACGTGGCGTACGCCGTAGCCATGGTGGCGGCCCAAGGCCCACAAAGCTTCATCAGCGAAGTTCATCTGCGGCCAGTCGCCAATCTGTAGCTCCGCAAACAATTGGGGGCTTTAGTTCCGCGTTTTCCACAGGCCTTGCCCCTCTTTTTCCTCTTGACAATAATTGTTTACACGACTATTATTACAACATGAATTCGCGAAGCAAAGCCGACTGCCCCGGAGCCGCCGGCCTCGAGGCCCAGGTTTTTGTCGCCATCCTTAAGGCCGCCGACGGGCTTTCCGGGCAGGCCGAGCAACTCATGAAAGCCAACGGCCTCACCGGCGCCCAGTACAACGTGCTCCGCATTTTGCGCGGCGCAGGGCCCGAGGGCCTTCCCTGCAATGGCATCAGCGAACGCCTGATTTCCCGCGACCCGGACATGACCCGCATGCTTGATCGCATGGATGCCCGCGCCATGATTTCCCGCGAACGCCAGAAAGAGGATCGCCGCGTGGTCAAAGCGTGCATCACCGGCGAAGGCCTCAAACTGCTGAAGAAGCTGGACGTCCCGGTCCGAGACCTCCACAAACGTCAATTCGGACACATGAG